>Ga0070670_100001604_pt1 | contig 18269 bp, 15 predicted proteins | sample KBSS63metaG_FD_64665 | JGI IMG/M metagenome (GOLD analysis project Ga0070670, IMG submission 64665) | Switchgrass rhizosphere microbial communities from Kellogg Biological Station, Michigan, USA - KBS S6-3 metaG | ecosystem: Host-associated > Plants > Roots > Rhizosphere > Soil ... | reverse complement strand
GGCCTCGCCGAGCTTGAGCGGCGCCTCGATCGTCAGGTTGCGGCCGTCGACGCCGATCGCCAGGTCCTCGCGACCGACTCCCGGCAAGTCGGCGAAGAGCGTGATGCCGCCGCCGTCCTCGACGATGTCGACTGGCGGCAGCAGCGCGGGCGCAGTGCGCGATGGTGACGCGCCGTCCGACTTCTGCACGGCGTTGTTGCTTGGGGTAGCCATGTACGTTCTCCTTTTCTGTCTTCACTGAGAGCGCGCGCTCAGGCGGCGCTCGACACCTGGATCTGGCGCGGCTTCGACGCCTCGTGCTTCGGCACGACGATCTTCAGCACGCCGTTGCGATAGTTCGCCTCGACCCGGGCCGGGTCGGCGTCCTCGGGCAAGGCCACGACGCGGCGAAAGCGCCCGCTGAAGCGCTCGTTGGCGTAGACGTTGCGGTCCTCTCCCTGCCGGATCGGCAGCGCGGCTCGCTCGCCGGCCAACGCCAGCACTCCCTTCTCGACCGACACCTCGATCGACTTGGGATCGATGCCCGGCGCCAGCGCATAGATCTCGAGCGCGTCGCTCGAGGTGCCGACGTTGAGCGCCGGAAAGGCGCCGGCGCGGCCGACGGCGCGGATGCTCGAGGTCGCGGAGCGGCCGCCGAACAGCTCGTCGAGGCGGTCCTGCAACTGCTCGAAATCGGCGAACCAGTCGCCGGTCGTTCTCAACATGGATGGATACATGGTCTGTTCGCTCCTTTCAGGACGTCAGTCGCGGGCACGCGCCCACGTCGCCGAATTAGGAGCGGGGCGCGCACTTTCAAGAGCCCCGCAACGAGCCCTGGCGTAGGTCGCGTCCGACAGCGGCAAGCGCCCGCGGCCCAGCGGCGCGCGCGCCGTTTGGCCATGGTCCGGGAGCAGGGCGGCGTCTAACGTCCAGGCTCCCACTTCAACTCTATGGAGACCACACCATGGCCAACGAAACCTTCAACCGGCCCGCCGACAGCAGCGCCAATCGCGACCCGCTGACCGGCGCGCCCGGGTCCCATCCGGTCGGCACCGGCGTCGGTGCGGTAGCCGGTGGAATGGCTGCCGGTGCAGCGGCAGGAACCGTCGCAGGGCCGGTTGGCACTGCGGTGGGCGCGGCCGTCGGCGCGATTGTCGGCGGGCTCGCCGGCAAGGGCATCGCCGAGTCGATCGACCCGACCGCGGAAGACGCGTACTGGCGCGACAACTATCGCAGCCGTCCCTACGCGAGCGATGCGAGCTACGACGACTACGGCCCTGCCTACGCGTACGGCGTGAGCTCGTACCCGAACTACTCGGGGCGACGCTTCGACGAGGTCGAGTCGGATCTGTCGCGCGACTGGGATCGTGCCCGAGGCAAGTCGAGCCTGACCTGGGAACGCGCCAAGCACGCAGTGCGCGACTCGTGGAACCGGCTCAGCGACGGCGTCGAGCGCGCCGTTCCGGGCGACTCCGATCGCGACGGCAAGTAACGTCGCACGGAGGCGAGGGCGCCTTCGGGCGCCCTCGCCTTGTCCGCCCGCGTCGTCAGGAATGCGCGTTGCCTAGGACGCCGGTTCAACCCACTGATTCGAAGAGGCTCCATGGCAACTCGCTCGCGCAAGAATTCTTCGCCTCCGCCCGCTGGCGGTTCTCCTGTCAAAGGCAACATCAGGGAGGCCGTCGGCACCGTCCTCGCGACGGTCTCGGGCCCGTCGACCGCGACACCCGCGCAGGCCGACGTCGACCAGCTCGACACGGCAGCGCAGCAGCTTCTCGCAACGCAGAAGATCGGCGCTCAGGCGGCGGCCGCGGCCATGCCCGCCAATCCGCTCAAGGCCGGCGAGCATGGCCTCGCCAGCGGACACGCGCCGCAGCCGGGCCAACCGGTCGAGCCGCACGACCCGATCGATAGCGCCAGCACGGTGAGCGAAAGCGCGCGCTCGCCCAAGGTCGGCAGAGGCAAGCCGCCTCAGGGCTACAACCCGGGCAGCGAGCCGCTCGACCGTGTCCGCGTCGACTCGGGCGGCCAGGCGCTGACGACCAACATGGGGGTGGCCGTCGCCGACAACCAGAACTCGCTCAAGGCCGGACTGCGCGGGCCGACGCTGATGGAGGACTTCATCCTCCGCGAGAAGATCACCCATTTCGACCACGAGCGGATCCCCGAGCGCATCGTCCATGCGCGCGGCTCGGCGGCGCACGGCTACTTCGAGAGCTATCAGGACCTGTCGCCGATCACGCGCGCCGCGCCGTTCGCCAAGGCCGGCAAGCGAACGCCGGTGTTCGTGCGCTTCTCGACCGTCGCCGGCGAGCGCGGCTCGTTCGACCTGGCGCGCGACGTGCGCGGCTTCGCGGTCAAGTTCTACACCGACGAAGGCAACTGGGACATCGTCGGCAACAACATCCCGGTGTTCTTCATCCAGGACGCGATGAAGTTCCCCGATCTCGTCCATGCGGTCAAGCCCGAGCCGCACAACGCGATGCCGCAGGCCGCGAGCGCGCACGACACGTTCTGGGACTTCGTCTCGCTGATGCCCGAATCGACTCACATGCTGATGTGGGTGATGTCGGACCGCGCCATTCCGCGCAGCTACCGAATGATGCAGGGCTTCGGCGTCCATACCTTCCGGCTCGTCAACGCGGCCGGCGAGTCGCGCTTCTGCAAGTTCCACTGGACCCCGCTCGCCGGCACCCACTCGGTGGTCTGGGACGAGGCGGTCAAGATCAACGGCGCCGACCCCGACTTCCATCGCCGCGATCTGTGGGAAGCGATCGAGGCCGGCGCGTTTCCGGAATGGGAGCTCGGTTTGCAGGTGTTCACCGAGGAAGAGGCCGACCGCTTCAGCTTCGACGTTCTCGATGCGACCAAGATCGTCCCGGAGGAGCTGGTGCCGGTGCGAAAGGTCGGCCGGATGGTGCTCGACCGCAACCCGGACAACTTCTTCGCCGAGACCGAGCAGGTCGCGTTCGGCACGATGAACATGATCCCGGGCATCGACACCAGCAACGACCCGCTGCTGCAAGGCCGCCACCACTCCTACTTCGACACCCAGCTGAGCCGCCTCGGCGGGCCGAACTTCCACGAGATCCCGATCAACTCGCCGGTCGCGCAGGTGCACAACAACCAGCGCGACGGCATGCATCGCCAGGCGATCCCGCGCGGCCGCGTTGCCTACGAGCCCAACTCGCTCGGCGGCGGCTGCCCGTTCCAGGCCGGGATGCGCGGTTTCGTCCCGTTTCCGCAGCCGGTGATGGAAGACAAGGTGCGCGGCAAGCCGGAGAAGTTCGCCGACCACTTCACCCAGGCGCGGCTGTTCTTCGAGAGCCAGAGTCAGACCGAGAAGAACCACATCATCGGCGCGTTTCGCTTCGAGCTGACCAAGGTCGGCGTCGAGGCGATCCGCGAGCGCGTGATCTCGATGCTCGCCAACGCCTCCGCCGAGTTGGCGCAGGGCGTCGCCGACGGCATCGGCATCGCCGTGCCGAAGGCCCAGCCGCGCGTCCTCGAGACGCCGGCAGCGCCCGAGGTGACGATCTCGCCGCCCCTGTCGTTGCTGGCGCGTCCGGGCGACGGCAGCGTCAAGACGCGCCATGTCGCGCTGCTCGTCGCCGACGGCATCGATGCGGCGTCGCTGCGCGCGGTCCACGCCGCGCTCGCCGCGGCCGGCGCCGTGCCGCGCTTCGTCGGTGCCCGCCTCGGGCGCGTCCGGCCTGCTTCCGGCGAGCCGATTCACGTCGAGGTGACGATGGAGGCGGCGCCCTCGGTGCTCTGGGACGGCGTCGTGATCCCCGACGGTGACGGCGGCCTCGCCGGCCTGGGCCAGGCAGTCGACTTCGTCAAGGACCAGTACCGCCACTGCAAGACGATCCTCTCCCTCGGCGCCAAGAGCGCGCTGATCGAGCGCGCGATGCTGCCGGCGACCTTGCCCGACGGCAGTGACGACGCGGGCCTCCTGGTGGCACGATCGGGCAATGCCGCCGACGCCTTCATCGCCGCCCTCGCTCGTCATCGTCACTTCGAGCGCGAGACCGATCCTCCAGCGGTCTGAGGTCGCGCGCTGCCCGCTCGTCGAGCCCCGTCCCCGCCGTCGCACGGCGGCGCGGGCGTGCGCGTGAGGCTCGCGCGCCACTTGCGCGAGCGGTTCACGAGGAAGACATTGATCGTGGACATCGTCATCGCCTGCGTCCTGACGGCGCTGATCGTGTTCGTGGTCGTCAACGCGCAGAGCAGCGAGAAGAAGATCCAGCAGAAGATCGAGCACCTCTATTCGACCGAGGACCCGCAGTTCGTGCACGCGATGGGCGTGCTGCTCGGGCCGCCGGTGCTGAGCGGCAACCGCTACCGCGTGCTCGTCAACGGCGACCGCATCTTCCCGGCGATGCTCGCGGCGATCCGCGGCGCCAGGGAGACGATCGATTTCGAAACCTACATCTACTGGTCAGGAACGATCGGCAAGGAATTCGCCGATGCCCTGGCGGAGCGCGCGCGCGCCGGCGTCCGGGTGCATGTGCTGCTCGACTGGGTCGGCTCGCAGAAGATGGACGATGCGCTCGTGTCCGAGATGAAGTCGGCCGGCATCGAAATGCAGAAATACCACCCGCCGCATTGGTCGCACCTCGGTCGCCTCAACAACCGCACCCACCGCAAGCTCCTGGTCGTCGACGGCCGGATCGGCTTCACCGGCGGCGTCGGCATCGCCGACAAGTGGGCCGGCGACGCCCAGGACGCCGATCACTGGCGCGACACCCATTTCCAGGTCGAGGGACCGGTCGTGGCGCAGATGCAGGCGGTCTTCATGGACAACTGGATCAAGACCACTGGCTCGGTGCTGCATGGCGCGGACTACTTCCCCTCGCTGGCGCCGGTCGGCGAGGGCTCCGCGCAGGTCTTCAGCAGCTCGCCGAGCGGCGGCAGCGCCAGCATGGAGCTGATGTACCTGATGTCGATCACCGCAGCGAAGCGGACGATCCGCCTCTCGAGCTCGTACTTCGTTCCCAACGAGCTCGCCGTCAGGACGATGGTCGAGGCGATGCAGCGTGGCGTGAAGCTGCAGATCATCACGCCCGGCGAACACACCGACACCGAGACCGTGCGCGCGGCGTCGCGAGCGCGCTGGGGCGAGCTGCTCGCCGCAGGCGCCGAGATCTACGAGTACCAGCCGACGATGTATCACTGCAAGGTGATGATCGTCGACGAGTTCATGGTCTCGACGGGGTCGACCAACTTCGACGACCGGTCGTTTCGCCTCAACGACGAGGCCAACCTGAATATCTACGAACGCGAGTTCGCGCTCGACCAGGCCAAGATCTTCGACGCCGACCTCGCGCGCTCGCGCCGCATCACGCTGGCGGAGTGGCAGGCACGGCCGATGCACGAAAAGGTGCTCGAGCATCTTGCCTCGCTGCTCGGCTCGCAGCTGTGACCCCGAAAGCAAGCGCGGCAGGGACGACACGCCGCTGCGACAATCGGCTTTTCAGGGTGGACTGGTGCAGAAGTCGGCAGGCGAGGCAACGACGGACGGCAGGCGGATGCTGGCCGACCACATCCGGGCGCAGACACCGGCGCTGATCGCTGCCTGGCGCGTCGCGGTCGTCGCCGATCCGCTCTGCACCACCGGCGACTCGCTGCCGCGGGGCCAGCTCGAGGACCACCTGCCGGTCTGGCTGGCGGCGTTTGCCGAGGTCCTTGCCGCCGCGCCGCGCGCGCAGATCTCCAGCGCTTCCGAGGCGCAGGCCGCCGAGGCCCACGGCCTGCAGCGCTGGCAGCAGGGCTACGACCTGCACGAGGTGACGCGCGAGTGGGGCTGGCTGCATCGCTGCCTGGTCGCCACGATCGAGGACTTCGCCGCCACGCATGCCGAGCTCCCACCCGCAGTGCTGGCCGAGGCGCGGATGAAGCTCGCCGAGCAGATCAGCGAGGCGGTGAGCGCGAGCGCGGAAAAGTACTTTCGCCTCGAGCGCATCGAAGCCACCGGCAGCGTCACCGATCTCGAGCAGGCGCTCGCCGACGTGCGCGAGCTCGAGCGCCGTCGCGCCGAACTCTGGCAGCAGGCGGCGCACGACCTGCGCGGCAACCTGGGCGTCGTCTCGAACGTCGCCCAGGGCCTGACGTTCGCCGACCTGCCGGCCGGCAAGCGCCAGGACTTTCTGGTCCTGCTGCGCAACAACGTGCGGGCGCTGCAGCACCTGCTCGACGACGTCACCGCGCTGGCCCGCCTGCAGGCGGGCCAGGAGGCGCGGCGGATCGAGCCGTTCGACGCCGCCGAGATGCTGCGCGGCCTGGCCGACGATCTGCGGCCGCTGGCCGACGATCGCGGCCTGTACCTGAGGGCCGAAGGCGGGTCGTCGCTTGCGGTCCAAGGCGATCGCGTCAAGGTGCGTCGCATCGCCCAGAACCTCTTGCTGAATGCGCTCAAGTACACCGAAAGCGGCGGCGTCACGGTCAGCTGGGCCGACACCGAGGCGAGCGACGACGGCCGCTGGTTCTTCGTGGTCGAGGACACCGGCCCGGGCTTTCACGCCGGCCCGGGCGCGCCGATCGTCGATGCGCTGAGCGCGGCCACGAGCGGCGCGAGCGGCAGGGACGCCACGGCCGGCGACGACGATCGGCCGGTGCACCAGACGCGCGGCGAAGGGATCGGCCTGGCGATCGTCAAGCGCCTGTGCGACCTGCTCAACGCGACCGTCGAGCTCGACAGCAGCGAGGGCCAAGGCACGCGGGTGCGCGTGCTCGTGCCGCGCCACTACCCTGGCGCGACGGGCTGAGCACGGGCCGCCCGACTAGCGGGTCTTGCGCGGCGGTGTCGGCGCTTCGATCTCGACAGCGTCGTACGCCAGCTCGAGCGATTCCATGAGAACGCCGCCGTCCATCGCCTGCAGTGGCGAATAGGCCAGGCTCAGCGGGCGGACGTTGCGAAAGCGCCAGCTCATGACGACGGTCGCGTGGTCCGCGGCGAGCAGCTTGACCTTGACGACGCGCCGCGCCGGCGCCCTGCCCTGGCGGGCCTGGTCCCACCAGGCGTAGAGGTCGAGCGCGCCGGTCGCGCCGCGGCGCAGGACCAGGCGATTGGCGGGCGGCGCCACCGCCGCATCGTGACCGGGACGCGGCACTGCGCCCTCGGCAAGGGTGAACGGCGCAAAGATCACCTCGGCGAAGCCGCTCGCCCTGGCGGCGCCGAACTCGACCAGGAAGTTCGAGTTGAGGTGCGGCCGATCGCTCTCGCCGGCCGCCATCTATTCGAGCTCGAGCCGCTCGTAGGCGAGCACGATCTCCTCCATCGCGACCTCGTTGCCCCTGGCATTGAACGGGCCGCTGGTGTGCTTGATGATGCGCGCGCGCAGCAGCTTCCAGGTCTGCACGACTTCGGTGTGGTCCTCGTTCTGCAGCTGGATGGTGACCGTTCGCAGCGCTCGCTGGTTGCCGTTCCTGATCTCGTCCAGCCACTGGTACAGGCTGAGCGAGCCGATGACGCCGCGCTTCAAGGTCACGTCGCTCGCCTTGTTCAGGCCGGTGATCTTGGTGACGCTGTTCTCGCGCGAGTTGCCGTTGCGGTACTCGGCGACGGCGACCTCGGTCGAGATTGCGCTCACCTCCTGGAAGCCCGCGGCCGGGCCGTCGGTGTTGCCGTCGCCGATGTCGACCAGGAAGTTGAACTGCGTGTAGGGCCGATCGCGCATGACTGCCATCCCGCTCTCCCGTGGTTCGAGGTTCGAGCGCAGATTCTGGCGCCCCGCCAGCTCGCCGTCACGCCATGCGTTCTTCGCGCCAGAGGCCGAGGACCTGCTGCACGGGCCGGTCGGAAAAGCTGAACAGCACCGTGTCGCTGCGCGCGGCGAGCGTGAACGCATGCCACGACGGCACCACGAAGACATCGCGCGGCGTGAACGCGAACACCTCCTCGCGGCTGCCGACGGCATCGCCTGCAGCGATCGTCGCCGTGCCCTCACCCTCGAGGCAGACGTAGACCGTGCTGTCGCTGCTGCGATAGGGCAATGTCGCGAAGCCTGCGGGCAGGCGCTGGGCGAAGGCGCCGATGGTCGGCATCGGCGAGCGGCCGGTGGCCGGGTCGACGTAGCGCAGCTTGAATCCGAAGTGAGCGTCGGCCGGCCCGCGGCCGATGCCGACCAGCGCTTCGCGGCTGCGCCCGAACGGATAGACGAACACCCGCGTCGGCTCGTGCGGCTGCGGCGCGTGGTCGAGCGGCAGCATGTTGCTGCCGTAGCGATGGAGCGCGTCACCCTCGGGGCGAACGTCGGCCTGCGACCGGGTCGTGCTCTTTTCGGCGAAGCCGGCGTCGAGGAAGCGCACCAGCGGGATGTCGAGGCCGTCGAGCCAGACGACCGGGTCCGGACCGACGTTGCCGTGGTCGTGGAAGGTCCACGACGGCGTGATGATGAAGTCGCCGTAGCGCATCGTCGTGCGCTCGCCGTCGACCGCCGTGTACGCGCCCGAGCCGTCGAGCACGAGGCGCAGCGCCGTCTGGGTATGGCGGTGCGCCGGCGCGACCTCGCCGGGAAGGATCAATTGCAGCCCGGCGTAGAGGGATTGGGTGAGGCACGACTGGCCGCGCAGCGCCGGGTTCTCGAGCACCAGGACGCGCCGCTCGGCCTCCTCGGCGCTGATCAGCCGGCCGGCTTCGAGCACGTGCGGCCGGATCTGCTCGTAGCGGAAGTGGGCCGGCGCGACCGGGCTCTTCGGCTGCGCCGGAACGAGCGCGCCGAGCACTTCCCACAGCGGCGTCAGGCCGAGCGCGCCGATGCGCTCGTAGAAGGCGCTGCGCTCGGCCTGCTGAGCCGCGCCGCTGCCGGGGTTGCGATCCATCGCGGCATTTTGCGCCACCGTGCAAGCCCCGTTTCGATCGCCGGCGCGAGCGGGTACAACCCTTCCTCCGCCAGCCAGGGAGCGTCCATGACCCAGATGAAACACCTCAGCATCGTCGACGGCGCCTTTCTGCACATGGAAAGCGCCGAGATGCCGATGCACGTCGGCAGCCTCAACCTGTTCGATCCGCCCGCCGGCTACAAAGGCGACGGCTTCTACGAGAAGGTCAAGGAGCACGTCGCCAGGCGGATGCACCTGGCGCCGGTGTTCACGCGGAAGCTCGCGCTGATGCCGTTCGATCTTGCGAACCCGGTCTGGATCCACGACGACGACATCGACCTCGACTACCACGTGCGCTACATGGTGCTGCCCAAGCCCGGCTCGCTCGAGCAGCTCGAGGCGCTCGCCGCGCGACTGCACTCGATGCTGCTCGACCGCAGCCGGCCGCTCTGGGAGTTCTACGTCATCGAAGGGCTGGCCGACGGCCGGATCGGCTTCTACGGCAAGGTCCACCACGCCGCGGTCGACGGCCAGGCCGGCGTCGCGATGGCGACCAGCATGTTCGACCTCACGGCCGAGCCGCGTGCCGTGAAGCCGCCGCGCGAGGCGCGCGCCAACACCTACCAGCTCGGCGTCGCCGAGTTGCTCGCGGCGGCGCTGCAGAACCAGATGCAGCAGCTGGTGCAAAGCGCCAGGCTGCTGCCGAAGATCGCGAGCACCGCCATCGGCGCGGCCAAGGAGGCGATCGCGACGCGGCGGAATGAATCGAGCGAGGACCGGGAAGCGAGGAAGGCCGAAGCACCGCCGTCGCGCTTCAAGCTCGCGCCGCCGACGCCGTTCAACCACTCGATCACCAACCAGCGCGCGTTCGCCGCGGTCTCGCTGCCGTTGCCCGAGATCAAGGCGATCGGCAAGGCGGTCGGCGCGTCGATCAACGACGTCGTCCTGTGGCTGTGCAGCACGGCGCTGCGCTCGTACCTCAAGGAGGGCCGGGAGCTGCCCGACAAGTCGCTGGTCGCCGGCGTGCCGATCTCGCTGCGCCAGGAAGGCGACACGACCGCCAACAACCAGGTTGCCGGAACGCTGGTCGACCTCGGCACCGAGCTCGCCGACCCGGTGGCGCGGCTGAAGGCGATCAAGCGCGGCACGTCGGCGATGAAGAAGGAGATGGGCACGTTCCGCGGCGTCATCCCGACCGACTTCCCTTCGCTCGGCTCGCCCTGGCTGATCAGCGGCCTGGCCTCGCTCTACGGCCGCTCGCGCATCGCCGACTGGCTGCGCCTGGCCAACGTGACGATCTCCAACGTTCCCGGTTCGCGCGTTCCGGTGTACCTGTGCGGCGCCAAGATGACCGACTACTACCCGCTGTCGATCGTCGTCCACGGCGTCGCTCTCAACATCACGGTGCAGAGCCACGTCGACCAGATCTGTTTCGGCCTGATCGCCTGCCGGCGCGCCGTGCCCGACGTCCACGAGCTCGGCAACCAAGTGAAGCGGGCGATGGAGACGCTGCGCGCCCTGGCCAGTCACGTGGCGCCGGCAGCGTCGGCGGAACCCGCGCCGCCCGCGCTTGCCTCCGTCGCGAACGGCCGGGGAGCGCGTGCACCGCGCGCCTCCGGCAAGGCCAAGGCGAAGCCGGTGCGGTCGTCGCGCTTGCGGGTCGTGGCGTCGGCCGCGCCGCCGCCGAAGGCACGCAAGGCACGCCCGGCGTTGAAGGAGCGCGCGTGAGACTCGTCGCCGAAGCGTTCGTCGCTTTGGTCGCGCTTCTCCACCTCTACTTCCTGGTGCTGGAGATGTTCCTCTGGGACAAGCCGCTCGGCTTGAAGACCTTTCGCCACAGCGCCGCGGAAGCAGCGGCGTCGAAGGTGCTCGCCGCCAACCAGGGGCTCTACAACGGCTTTCTCGCCGCCGGTCTGGCGTGGGGCATCGCGCTCGGCGCGGCTGGCGTGAGCATCAAGCTCTTCTTCCTCGGCTGCGTCATCGTTGCCGGGATCTTCGGCGCGGCGACGGTCGGCAAGAAGATCCTGTTCGTGCAGGCGCTGCCGGCGGCGATCGCGATGGCGCTGGTGTTGCTCGCCTATTGAGCCGTCAGAGCAGGTCCTCGGACGTGAACGGTCCGATCAGGAACATCTTCAGGCTCAGCCACCAGTTGTTGTCGGGCTCGTCGCTGAACGCGTGCTCGCTGCCGTCGACACCGGTCGCGACCCACTCGATCGTCTCGTCGTCGGCGGCCAGGCGCAGCCTGTAGACGCTCTCGTAGCGGTCGTTGGCGACCAGATCGATGATTCCCTGTGCCAGCGCCGGGCTGTCGATCAGAAGGCCCGACTCGGTGTTCGACCAGGCCGAGCGCTGGTCGAGGTTGAGCGAGCCGACGAAGAGCGTGCGCCGGTCGATCACGGCGACCTTCGCATGCAGCCGCCCGAACGACTTGCCGAAATCGCCGAAGCGCCCCGAGCTGCGCGCCAGGTTCGGGCTCAGCTCGTAGATCTCGACGCCGAGCCTGAGCAGATCGCGCCGGTAGCGCGCGTAGCGCCAGTGGACCAGCGGCTCGTCGGTAGCGCCGAGCGCGTTGGTGATGATGACGATCCGGATCCCCTGCGCACGGGCCTTCTCCATCATCGCCATGCCGAGCGGGCCGGGTATGAAATAGGGCGAGGCGATCATCACCTCGCGCTCGGTCGCATTGATCGCCTCGAGCGTGCTGCGCGCGACCGTCGCCAGGTTCTCGTTCTGGTCGTGCAGGTCGACCTTGGCCGGCGTGTCGGCAAAGACCTCGGCCCGCGCAAAGGTCAGCGACACCCGGCCGGCCGCGAGCTCGGCATCGACCGAGGCGCGGCGCAGCGGATCGCTCGGCGCGACCTTGAACTCCGGTGTCGCGTTCTGCGTCAGCGCGTCGAAGCGCCGGGGCGCGTCGGCCGGGTCGACCGCCAGCGCAACGATGCTCTCGATCGGCCAGGCGTGTTCGCTGTTCCAGTAGCGATCGAACACCTGCGACAGCTCGCGTACGACCGGGCCGGCAGCGATCACGTCCATGTCGATGAAGTTCGCGGCGGCGCTGCGCATGAAGTACTCGTCGGCCATGTTGCGGCCGCCCGAGATCGAGAACCGGTTGTCGGCGACGAACAGCTTGTTGTGCATCCGGTGGTTGATGCGGCTGAACTCGTGCAGCGACATCACGAAGCGGCCGGCGAGCGAGCCGCCGCGCGCCGGCAGCGGATTGAACAGGCGCACCTGTGCGTTGGGCAGTGCGGCGAAGGTGCGCAGCAGTTCGTCTTCGCCGGCGGTGTAGAGGTCGTCGATCAAGAGGCGCACGCGCACGCCGCGCGCGGCGGCGTCGCCGAGCGCTCGCAGGAAGGCCAGGCCGACGCTGTCGCGTTGCAGCTGGTAGTACTGGACGTCGAGCGAGCGCTCGGCGCGCCGCGCCAGAGCCAGGCGTGCGTCGAGAGCGAAGTCGCCAGTCGGCAGCAGGCGAAAGCCGGATTCGCCCGGGCCGACGCCGTCGAGGCTGGCAGCGGCGAGTCCGCCGAGCGCGGTGTCGCGGGTGTCGCTCCAGGCGCTGGTCGTCGATCGCGGCGGCGGTTCGGGAAGGCTCGCGCATCCGGGGGCCACGACGCAGGCGATCGTCAACGCAATCGAAAGAGCAAAACGCCGTTGGGGAAGCGTCATGGGGCGGCGCCGCGGCTGATCGGGCGGCCGCGATTATGGCGAGAGGTCGCGCGCGCGGTCGACCAAGGGAGATGGAACGGCGTGCGCCGTCGGGCGACGACGCGTCGCCCGCGCCTAGAGCGTGCGGACCGCGGCTGTCGTGGTGGCGATACCGCGCGCCGGCTGTTGCGCGGGGCTGCGCGTCTCGGCACGTTCCGGGCTCGCGCCGAGCGCGCCGCTCTCCGCGCGCAGGCCGAGCATGGCCGACAGCAGCCAGGCCGAGGCCGCGAACGCAGCGACGGCCGCGATCACCAAGGCCAGGAAGGCGACGCCGCTGACCCAGGATGGCGTCAGCGCGGCAAAGGCGACGCCGGCGACGAAGGCGGTGCTGCCCGCACCCGTGCGCAGCGTGGCGTCGAGCGAGCTGTTGATCGCCAGCGAATAGGCGGCGACGACGACGAATGCCAGGGCGAGCTGGGCGAAGCCCATTTCGGTGAGCAGCAAAGCGAGGCTTTGGAGCAAAGACATGTCGCGTCCTTCGTGGCAAGAAGCAGGTCGCTGAGGCGCCTGCGCACATTACACCGGCAACCGACGCGCGCGTGCGTCAGCGCGATTCCTAGACCACTGTAGGACGCTCGTGTGAGCGCGAAAAACGCCCCTTTTCCGTTGCTTTTAGTACTCGATCCGACCGCGGCCGCAGCGCTTGGCGCGGTACAGGGCGGCGTCGGCGATCTCGACCAGCACGCTGCAGTCGACGCCCGGTGTCGCGACCTGGCTGGCGACGCCGATGCTGACGCCGATCCAGGCCGAGGTCGCCGAGGCGCGGTGCTCGATCTTGGCGGCGACCACTCGCTCGCGGCACCGCTCGGCGATCGTCCGCGCCGCCTCGAGATCGGCGCCGGGGAGGAGCAGCGCGAACTCCTCGCCGCCGTAGCGCGCGACGAGCTCGCCACCGCGCCGCACCGACTCGCCGACCATGCGCGCGATCTGGCGCAGCACATCGTCGCCCGCGGGGTGGCCGTAGTGGTCGTTGTATTCCTTGAAGTGATCGACGTCGATCATCAGCAGGCCGAGCGAGGCGCCGCGCCGCGCCGCGCGCTGCCACTCGATCTTCAGCGTCTGGTCGAACAGGCGCCGGTTGCCGATCTCGGTCAGCGCGTCGGTGGTCGAGAGCCGCGTCAGCTGCTCGTTCAGGCGGTGCAGCTCGATCGCGTTGGTCTTCTTCTCGGTGATGTCCTGGAACGCGCCGAGCAGGCGCAACGGGCGACCGTCCTCGCAGATCGCGACGCCTTGCGTCCGGACCCAGCGCGCATTGCCCTTGGCGGTGACCAGCGGCAGCTCGAGATCCCAGGGCGTACCTTCGCGCGCGCCGGCCTCGATCGCAGCTTGGATCGACTGCCGCCCCTCGTCGGCGTAGTGCGCGAGCGCTTCCTCGAGCCGCGGCGAGGCGCCGGGCTCGAGCTCGAGGATGCGAACCACCTGCTCGGTCCAGTCGACGCGCATCGTCGCCAGATCCAGCTCCCAGCCGCCGACGTTGGCGACCTCGCCGGTGCGGCGCAGCATCTCGGCCGATCGGTGCATCTGCGCCTCGTTGTGTTTCCTCCGGCTGAGATCCATGTGGGTACCGGCCATGCGCACCGGCGTGTCGTAGGGATCGCGCTCGACGACCTTGCCTCGGCTCAGCAGCCAGACCCACTGGCCGTCCTTGTGGCGCACCCGGAACTCGCACTCGTAGCCCGGGGTCTCGCGCCGGAAGTGCGCCTCGATCGCCGAGATCAGCCGCTCGGCGTCGTCGCGATGGACCAGATTGCGCCAGGCCTCGCCCGATTCGCCGAGCGCCCCCGGCGCATAGCCGAGCTGGCCGCGAACGACCTCGTTGTGCAGGAAGCGGTCCTGGCGCACGTCCCAGTCCCACAGGCCCAGGCCCGATCCCTGGAGTGCCAGCTCGAGCTGCTCGGAGGTCTTCCTGCGCTCCAGCGCGGCGCTGCTGGCGAGCGACGCGTACGACTTCCTGCGCCATTGGCCACGGTAGAGACCGAACGCGGCACCCGCGCTGAGGAGGGCGAAGAAGGTCGAGTAGGCGAGCGCTTGCTGGCGCCAGGGCGCGTACAGCGCGGGCAGGGCGCGGCTGACAGCGATCACCAGCGGCTTGTCCATGTGCAGCGACGGCGGCGCGATCTGGCCGAGCGCGGTCATCCGAGTCTCGCCCGCGCCCGCGGCCGCGCCCGCGCCGGCGCGCGCCGCGACGACGATCCGGGTCGCGCTCGGGTCGAGGCGCTCGCGGCCAATGGCGGCCAGCACCGGCGGCAGCTCGGCGTCGCTGACGGGCGCGTCGTCGGGCATCGTCACGAAGATCTTGCCGTCGCCATGGCCCAGCGAGACGCGCATGTCGGGCGCGTACAGCACCGAGCGCATCAGGACCCGGAAGTATTGCGGCTCGAGCGCGGCGGCGGCGGCGCCGACGAACGCGCCGTTCGGCCCGTAGATGGCGCGCACGAAGATCACGGTGTACGAGTCGATCACCGTCTTCAGCGGCGGGGCGACGAAGAGCGTCTCGCCGCTGTGGCCGTCGCGGGCCTTCTTGAAGTAGTCGCGATCGGAAAAGTCGCGGCCGAGCAGCGCGTCGACGCTGCTCGCGGCGACGGTGCCGTCGGAATAGAGCAGGACCATCGAGCGGACGCCGGGAATGGCGTCGCTGAGCGTCTTCAGGCGCATCGACAGCAGGGTCGAGACGCTGTGCGCGGGGGTCGTCAGGAACTCGTCGCGAACGCTCGCGAGCGCCCGGTACATGCCGTCGAGCTGCTGGCCGACGTTGTCGTCGATGACGCGAGCCTGCACCCGCAGCCGGTCGCGCTCGGTCGCGTCGACCGCCTCGTGCGCCTTGAACAAGGACCAGCCGATCAGCGCACCGACGACCGCGAGCGCGAACAGCAGGGCGACCCACTCGGCGGCGAACTGGCGCACGAATCCGGCGTCGGCTTCGCCGGCGGCGACGTTCGCCTTGCCGGGAGCATGCGTTCGCCACGGGCCGCGGCGACGCAAGGGGGCCGCTTCGCCGACGCCGAGCGAGCCGGGTTGGGTCAGCAGCGCCATGCGGCACCGGCCGGGCGCGGTCGGTCCTCTCTCGTCACCCAGGGCATGCGGTGTCTTCGGCACGGTGGCGGCGAAGTGAAGCCGCCCGGCCGCGATCGGCGTGCAGGATTGGCGCTCGCGGCCTGGATGGATTTACAGTCCCGGACCCAATCCCCTGCCCCAAGCGCGCGCCGGCGCGCTCTCCTCGCGATGACCGTTGCCGAACTCTCCGCGGCGCCAACCGCTGCGCCGGCGCTGCTTGCCGGCCTGAACGAGGGCCAGCGCCGCGCCGCCGCGTTCGGCTTGGGCGGCGCTTCCGCCCCGGGGCCGCTCCTGATCGTCGCCGGCGCCGGAACCGGCAAGACGCTGACGCTGGCGGCGCGCGTCGCCCAGCTGGTGCTCGCCGGCGCGGATCCGTCGCGCATCCTGCTCCTCACCTTCTCGCGCCGCGCCGCGCTCGAGATGGAGCGCCGCGTCGGCCGCGTCCTGCACGAGGCGCTCGGCCTCGCGCCGCTGCAGCCGGCGCCGCGTCTGGCCTGGTGCGGCACCTTCCACGCCATCGGCGCCCGGCTGCTGCGACTGCATGCTTCGCGCATCGGCCTCGACCCGACGTTCACGGTCGACGATCGCGGCGATGCCGAGGAGCTGCTCCACCTCCTGCGCCAGCGTCTTGGATTGGCGAGCGGCGGCGAGCGCTTCCCGCAGAAGGCGACCTGCCTGGCCATCTATTCGCGCATCGTCAACTCGCGCAAGAGCCTGGGCGACGTGCTCGCCGAGGCCTTCCCCTGGTGCCGCGAGCGCGCCGACGGCCTGAAGCGATTGTTCGCCGCCTATGTCGCGGAGAAGCAGGCGCAGCGCGTGCTCGATTTCGACGACCTGCTCGTCTGGTGGGCCGAGGCGATGGCCGATCCTGCCGTCGGCAGCGCGATCGCGGGCCGCTTCGACCATGTCCTGGTCGACGAGTACCAGGACACCAACCGCCTGCAGGCCGAGATCGTGTTCGCGCTCAGGCCGGGTGGGCGCGGTCTCACCGTCGTCGGCGACGATGCGCAGTCGATCTATTCCTTCCGAGCCGCCGAAGTGCGCAACATCCTCGACTTCGCCGACGGCTTCACGCCGCCGGCAACGTTGCTGACGCTGGCCCAGAACTACCGCTCGACCCCTTCGTTGCTCGCGGCGTCGAATGCGGTCGTGGCGCTGGCGAACGAGCGCCACGCCAAGGAGCTCTGGAGTGACCGGCCGGCGGGCGAGCGGCCGGCGCTGGTCTGGGTCGAGGACGAGGCGGCCGAGGCGTCATGGGTCGCCGAGCGCGTGCTCGCACTGCGCGAGTCGGGCCTGGCGCTGAAGAGCCAGGCGGTGCTCTTTCGCAGTGCCCAGCACAGCAACGCGCTCGAGCTCGAGCTGGCGCGGCGCGACATTCCGTTCGTCAAGTACGGCGGGTTGAAGTTTCTCGAGGCCGCGCACGTCAAGGACGTCCTCGCCGTGCTGCGCTTCGCCGAAAACCCGCGCGGCCAGCGTGCCGCGCTGCGCGCGCTGCAGCTGGTTCCCGGCATCGGCACGACCGGCGCCGGACGGCTGCTCGCGGCGCTCGCTCAAGGCGGCGATCCGGTTGACGTGCTGCGCGCCTTTGCGGCGCCGCGCGCCGTTGCTCCGGCCTGGCGCGAGTTCGTCGCGCTCTACCAGGCGCTGCGCACGCCGGGCTCCCCGTGGCCGGGCGAGCTGGCCGCGGTCGAGCGCTGGTACCGGCCGCTGCTCGAGCGTCGCCACGACGCCGCCGCGCCGCGCGCCGCCGACATCGCCCATCTCGCTCGTCTCGCCGGCGGCTACGCCTCGCGCGAGCGCTTCCTGACCGAACTGACGCTCGACCCGCCGGCCGCCACCAGCGACGAGGCCGGCGTGCCCGGCAAGGACGACGACTACCTGATCCTGTCGACGATCCATTCGGCCAAGGGCCAGGAGTGGAGCGCGGTCTCGTTGCTGCGCGTCGTCGACGGCTGCATCCCATCGGACATGGCGACCGGCAACGCCGCCGAGATCGAGGAAGAACGGCGCCTGCTCTACGTCGCGATGACGCGCGCACGTCATCACCTGCACCTGCTCGTGCCGCAGCGCTTCTACGTGACGCAGCAGAGCGCTTTCGGCGATCGTCACCTGTACGGCTCGCTCAGCCGGTTCGTTCCGCCGGCGCTGCATGGCCTGTTCGAGCACGTTGCGCCTGCCACCGCAGGCCCACGCGGCGTAGCCGACGACGCGCCGCAGGCAACTGAAGAAGCGGTCGACGTCGGCGCGCGCGTTCGCTCGCTGTGGGCCTGAGCCGGCCGCGCACTCGAAAGCCGTCAGGCAAAAGAAAGCGGCAGTGCCGGGCGATCCCGACACTGCCGCTGTTGACGGGCCGCCGTCGTTTCGGCGCCGGCCCGACCCGGTGCGCGTCAAGCCTTGTCGACGGCGCGCTTGACCTTCTCCTTGGCGTCGCCGTAGGTCGCCTGGGTCTTGCCGGCGGCCTTGTCGACCGTGCCTTCGGCTTCCAGGTTCGGATTGCCGACAGCCTTGCCCGTGGCCTCCTTGACGCTGCCCTTGGCCTGCTCGACGCGGCCCTTGACCTGGTCCTTGTTCATGCGATGTCCTTTGCTCAATCGGTTGCGATGAAATCGATCGTTTCGCATTGGCGCGGCGTGTCGAGGAGCTCACTGTCGCCCCGTCGGCGTTCGCGATCTGTCGGCAGGAGCAGCCGCTGCACGTAGGAAAGTGCC
>Ga0070670_100001602_pt1 | contig 18282 bp, 12 predicted proteins | sample KBSS63metaG_FD_64665 | JGI IMG/M metagenome (GOLD analysis project Ga0070670, IMG submission 64665) | Switchgrass rhizosphere microbial communities from Kellogg Biological Station, Michigan, USA - KBS S6-3 metaG | ecosystem: Host-associated > Plants > Roots > Rhizosphere > Soil ... | reverse complement strand
CGGTACCAACCTATCCGCTCTACACCGCGGTCCTCGCGAAGATTGGCGCGCGGGCGGTGTTCTACCGGACCGACGAGCAGCGCGGATGGCAGCCGGACATCGACCACGTTCGCAGCCTGGTGACGCCGGCGACGCGGGCCCTCGTCGTCATCGACCCGAACAACCCGACGGGCGCGACCTACTCGACCGAGGCACGACGCGCGCTCGTCGATCTCGCCGATACGCACAATTTTCCACTCCTCGCAGACGAGGTCTACGCAGACCTGGCGTTCGACGGGCCGGTTCCGGCGATTGCCGCGCTGAACCCGGACGCTCCTGTGATTACGTTTTCGTCGTTGTCCAAGGCCTACCTCGCGCCAGGCTGGCGAAGCGGCTGGCTCGCCGTCGGCAAGACTGACCGGCTCGACGAGGTGCTCGGGGGCATCAAGAAGCTCGCGGATGGCCGACTCTGCAGCACTGGCCCGATGGAACACGCGCTCGCCGCCGCGCTCAGCGGCGACCGATCGCATCAGGAATCGTTCCGGCAGGCCCTGAGTGAACGCGCGGCCGTCACCTACGAGCAGCTGAATGCCGTCGAGGGCATCACCTGCGTCCGGCCGACCGCGGCGTTCTATGCGATGCCGCGGGTGGATCTGCCTGAGGGCAAGACCGATGCGGACTTCGTGCTCGGTCTGCTGCGTGCGACGGCCGTCCTCTGCGTCTACGGATCCGGCTTCGCAACGGCACCCGGCGACGGATACTTCCGTGTGGTGTTCCTCGCGTCCCCAGCTGAACTCCGTGAAATCTATGGCCTGATAGCCGAGTTCACCCGCGACTTCCTGGCCGGGCGGACCTCATAAAGTGACGGCCGACCGGGCGGAACAGAAATCACTCATCCTTTGGACCATCAGCATGATCGCCCTCGTCGGCATCGTGCTGTGGTGTGCGTTTCTCGTTCGCGACGTCCTGTTGCTCGTCTACGTCAGCGGCCTTCTTGCTATAGGGTTCAGTCCTGTCGTGCGGCTGATCGAGCGCCAAAAAGTCCTGCCGATCGGTCCCAAGCGGTTCCCGCGCTGGCTCGCCATTCTGATCCTGTATCTGGTCATCATCGGCATCCTGGTCGGCATCGGCTTCATGATCTTTCCGCCGCTGGCAAATCAGGCGCAGCAGTTCTGGGCGGCGTTTCCGGACATGTACGAGCGTGCCCAGGAGTTCCTGATCCGCAAAGGAGTGCTGAGAGAACCGGTCTCACTGACCGAAGCCGTCAAGCACGCGCCGACCAGTGGCGGCGGACAAGCGGTCGGGACCCTCCTCGGCGCCGTCATGGGCGTGGTCGGCGGCTTATTCGGACTGGTCACGATTCTGATCCTGACGTTCTACATCCTTATTGAAGGCGACAGCCTCCAGCGGACGATGCTGCAGCTGTTTCCCGCGCGTGACCGCGCGCGCGTGGCCGCCGTCAGTCGCGACATCACGCTCAAGGTCAGCGCGTGGCTCGGCGGCCAGTTGCTCCTCGGCGCGATGATCGGCATCAGTTCGGCGATCGGCTTGGGGCTGCTCGGCATTCCTTTCTTTTATGTGCTCGCCTTGATCTCCGGTGTCGGCGAACTCATCCCGGTCGTCGGTCCATTCCTCTCTGCGATCCCGGCGATCGCCGTCGCCGCCACGGTTTCGATCAATAAGGTGGTCCTGGTGATCATTTTCTTCGTCCTGCAGCAGCAGCTCGAGAATCACATCCTCGTCCCGAAAGTCATGCAGCGGCAGGTCGGCGTCAGCCCCGTGACCGTCATCGTTGCGCTGCTCATCGGCGGGAAACTGCTGGGAATCGTCGGCGCGATCCTGGCGGTTCCCACCGCGGCGATTCTGCAGGTGGTGTTCTGGGAAGTCGTCGCCGCGAGGGACAAGCAGGAAAAGAATTGATGATTGTCGATTGCTGATTGTCGATTGACGGCAATCAGCATTCAGCAATCAGCATTTCAGTAATAAAACAGGATTGCGACCCACGGAAAGACCGCCACGGCAAGGTAGAAGACGGCAAGGATCGCGACGGCGCGGTGCACGGCAGACAGGTGTAGCGCGATTCCGAAAAACCCGGCGGCGACCTTCACCGTCGCCAGCGCGGCTCCCTGCCCGATGAGTGACATCAGCCAGCCGATCAGCGGATTGGCCTCGATGCGCAGGCCATAGATGCTCACGCCGACGTAAGTCAGCACCCCGTCGGACGCCTGAGCGATGAGGAATACCAGAACAGCGACGTCGCCGAAGACGTCGCGCCCGGTACGTCGGCCCGTGCCCACAGTGCCTCCCTGGTTCCGCAAAGACGGAAGAGCGTGCGCGAGCCGCCGTCCGAACCACTCCACAAGCGGAGTTTAGTCAATGCGGATGCCAACTGACTGAAGAATCGACCAGGCGTCCTGGCAGGCCCGGCGGACTATACTCGGTCCATGCGCCGAGACCCTCTTTCTTACCTGGGCGAAGAGCTCGATTCGCTGAAAAAGCAGGATTTATACCGGAAACTTCGCGTCCTGGAAGACGAGCAGAAGGCCCACACGACCTTCGACCACCGCTCAGTAGTCAACCTTTCGTCGAACAATTATCTCGGCCTCACGACCCATCCCCGACTTCGGCAGGCGGCGCTAAAAGCGACCGAGACCTATGGCGTCGGGTCCGGGTCCGTCCGGACGATTGCCGGCACGATGGCGCTCCATATGGAGCTCGAGCGCCGCCTGGCTGAGTTCAAAAAGGTCGAGGCAGTGGTCGTCTTCCAGAGCGGCTTCACCGCAAATGCGGGAACCGTATCTGCCATTCTCACCAAAGACGACGTCGTCATCTCCGATGCGTTGAACCACGCCAGCATCATCGATGGCTGCCGTCTGAGCCGCGCAACGATCAAGGTGTTTCCGCACAAGGACGTCGATGCGGCGCGCAAGATCATCGACGAACTGCCCGCCAGCCAGCGCAAACTGCTCATCACCGACGGCGTCTTCAGTATGGACGGCGATCTCGGTCCGCTACCCGCGCTGTGTGATCTGGCGGAGAAGACCGGCTGCATCATGATGGTCGACGACGCGCATGCGAGCGGAGTGTTTGGCAAGAACGGGCGCGGCACGATTGATCACTTCGACATGCACGGGCGCGTCGATATCCAGGTCGGAACACTCTCAAAGGCGATTGGTGCACTCGGCGGGTACGTGGCCGGGAACCGCAATCTGATCGAGTTTCTCTACCATCGGGCGCGCCCGTTTCTCTTTTCGACATCCCATCCGCCCGCGGTGGCGGCGGCATGTATCGCCGCAATTGATGTGCTCATGGAAGAGCCGCAGATCATGGAACGGTTGTGGGACAACACACGTTTCTTCAAAGAGGGGCTGGTGCGGCTCGGATTCGACACGGGGATCAGCGAGAGCCCGATCACGCCGGTGATTGCCGGCGACAGCACGAAGGCCAATCAGTTGTCGGATCGGTTGTTCGAGGCGGGTGTGTTTGCGCAGGCAATCGGGTTCCCGACCGTCGCGCGTGACAAGGCGCGGGTCCGTACGATCGTCACCGCCACGCACACACGCGACGATCTTCACTACGCCCTCGACACCTTTGCCAAGGTGGGCAGGCAGATCGGCCTGATTTGAAGAGTACCGCTTCGGGTCGCGCGCGGGAGCTGTTCGAGACTTACACGCGGGATCTGTCGACCGAAGATCTTCAGCGGCTGTTCACCGACGACACACGCGACGCCTACCAGTTCTTCACGCGCGGAAAAGACGACGACCGGTTCGCCGGCATGCCGTTTTGGAAGAGCGGGCCGCTCCGGTTACGGGAGCTATTGGTCGCGTTCACGATGCGGCTCTCGCCGGCGCGCCGGGCGCTCTACCTCGGAGCGCTGATCGTCGCGCTCACGGGGATCATCCGGCTCTTCCGCGGATTTGAGTCCGTGAATTTTCCGTTCGGCGTGCCGTTTCTTCAGGTCGCCGTGCTCATGCCGGTATGGGCGGACGGCACGCTGGCCCTGCTCGTCAGTCTGTTCCTCGTAAACCTGCTGGTGCTCCTGGAGGTCGCGGATCGACTCTCGCTCAAAGGCGAGCTCGAAGTCGCGCGTGAGATTCAACTGGCGATGCTGCCGAAGGGAACCTATCGGACGGCCGACGTCGAGATCTGTGGCATCACACGGCCGGCGAATACCGTCGGCGGCGACTTCTACGACGTCCTTCCGCTAGCCGACGGGCGCGTCATCGTCACCCTGGGGGACGTGGCTGGCAAGGGAAGTCCGGCGGCCCTGCTGATGGCATTGCTGCTCGCCGTTCTGCGGACGCTGGTCGATGAAGAGTTGCCTCCGCCGGCGCTGGTCGAGCGGCTGAACGTGCAGATCTGCCGTCACAGCCCGTCGTCGCGCTTCATCACCTTGTTCTATGCCGTGTATTCACCATCGACCGGCACGCTGACGTACGTGAACGCCGGCCAGAACCCGCCGATGATTCGCCGCAGCGACGGACGGTACGAGCGACTTGGCAGCACCGGGGTCGCGCTGGGGATGTTCGATCATTCGACGTTCACCGCCGTGGACACGAGACTCGCTCCGGGCGAAATGCTGATTCTCTACAGCGACGGCATCACTGAAGCCGAGGATCCATCGGGTCGGCCCTTCGAGGAGTCCGGCCTGGAACTCGTCGCCGAACGGTACGCGCCGCAGGAACCGGCTGAAATAGACCTGCAGGTGCTGAAAGCCGTAGAAGCCCATGCAAAGGCATCACGGTTCATCGACGACCTGACGATCCTCGTGCTGAAACGCGCTGCGAGCGCGAGCTGAGTTGAGGGCGGAGGAGGCAGAGGTAGAGAAGACGGCACGGAGGTTGATGCTTTTCACTCGCCTGAAAGGTGTGCCAGTCGGATACTGGCAGCGGCGTCCGACGCCGTCGGCCTACGGCCGACATACAGGCTGCCTGACGCTCGAAGCGCGTGGCGGCGGACGCGAGTCTCAGTTTCGCATCCTCCGTGTCTCCGCGCCTCCGTGTTAAAAGCTTGTTCCGTGTCCTCCGTTTCCTCCGAAACTCCCGATCCGAGACCTCCTATCTGAACGCAAACACCCGAGCGTCACCGACGACGGCCAGAGGCGTCAGCTGCTGAACCGCGTGTTGACCGGTCGCCGCGAATCGCTCCCGGAACTGCTCGTACTCTCCGACGTCGACGACGAGCAGCGGTTCGTAACCCTGGGCGCGGAATGTCGCCAGCGCTTCATCGAGTCTCGTTGGCGAGAGCAGATCCCATCGCAGCGTCGGCCGGTTTGCGTAATAGCGGATGCTGCCGCTGTGTTGCGCCGCCAGCACGAACGCGTTTGCCGGGCCACGGGTGCGCACGAATTCTCCGGCGAGCGGATACTTGCGTTCCTGGTTGCGAATGTCGAAGACGCCGTTCGTGTGCGCGTAGTGCAGCGACATCGCGCCAACGAGGACCGAAATCGACGCAATCGCCGGAGTCCGCCACGCCGCAGGCAGCGCGCGGACGGCGGTCAGCGCGCATGCCGCCGCGAAGAAGATCATGATGGGGATCGCGGGCAGAAGAAATCGCGTGTAGAACCACTCGTTCGGCTGAAAGAACAGGTATGGAAGATAGGCGAGCCACACGACCGCGGCCAGTGCGAGCGCCGTCCACGCGAGACGCCGATTCGTGGCGCGTCGCATGATCCAGAGGGGTGCCAGAAGCGACAGCCAGATGAACGGCGTGTGACTGGTCGTGATCCAGCGGGGATACCGCTCCAGATTGGGACGCACGTAGTCGAGAGAGAACACGTCCGAAGCGGTTCCGTACCCGGACGCGAGTGGGGACCCGTAGCGAACAGTCTGAATCCACCCGAGCGCCACCAGCCCTGGCGCGAGCGCGGCGACAAACCAGAGCGCGCGGCGGACGCGTCCTCTATCGGCCGAAGCAATCGCCAGAAACGCGACGATCGCGGCGAGCGGAGCGAGATTCGGACGGATGAGAATCGCCAGGGAACTCAGCGCACCGGATACCGTCGCCGCCCGCGTCGATCCGCGCGACGCGGCAATCAGCGCGGCGAGCCAGCAGGCTGCGCAAGGCACGTCGCTCATCGGCTGGACGACCTGATACAAGAACGTCGGGCTGAGTGCCAGGAGCATTGCGGCCCAGGCCCCCGCCGTCCCGTCACCGCAGAGCGCACCGACGCGATAGGTTGCCCAGATGAGGAGAGCGCCAAAGATCGGAACGATGAAGTAGACGGTTTTCTCCGAAATGGCAGCAAACGGCGCGAGAAGAAGCGGCAGCCCGGGCGGATAGAGCGGCGCGATCTCGCCGCGTGATTGTCCCTTCGTGAATCCGAGTGGCGTCAGTGTGTATTCGACGTTGGGCCACTGGTAATCGCGGCTGACCGGAATCGTGTCAGTGAGTCGGCCGTGCGCCAGGAGGCGCGCCTGCCCGACGTACCCGTAGGAGTCCGCGCCGCCGCTGGCGAATGTCCCGAACCCGATACCGATCGACAGCGTCCAAATTGCAGCAATGACTGCCAGCCATCCCGCAGCGCGTGACGACTCGAGCGCAGCGGCAAGGCGGATCGAGGCAGCCACGATTCTGGCGCGTGCGGTCACCGCCAGGACGATGGCGCCGAATGCCGCCACGGTCGCCGGGCGCTGCCACGACTGCGAACTGAACCGCAGTCCGACAATGGTGACCTTGAAGCCACCCGTCAGCGCGACAATTGCCGCATACGCGCCCGTCACCGCGACGATGACGATGAGCGGGGTGATCCAGCGATCACGACGACCGGTCGCTGGTCCCATCATTCATCCTCTGCGCGTCCCTTTCGTTTTCCGAACGACCGCAATTCGGGATCCGCGATCCGGGATCCGGGATCCGAGGGGATCTCTTCGACGCGATCGGACATCGGATCCGGATCCTGGACCTCGGATCCCGGAGCCCCAGCAGGCTAATATTGGACCGCGATGGCCGCGTTCGTCTCCCGCGTTCTGGCCGGAATCTGCGTGGCGCTCGCGCTGAGCGGAGCGCCCACTCCCGGCCACACCCAGACGCCTCCAGACGGCGCGGCCGCGCTCCTGCGGCGGCTGCAGCAGGCGGTGAGTGCGGGTGACCGTGCTGGCATTCTGTCTCTGGGCGATCAACAGGTCAGCCGTCCCAGTCTTGACGATTTTGCGAGCACCCTCACCGCGGTCCCGCCGACACGGGTGGTCGTCACCGAGCGCGATCGCGCCCAGCTCGAGGCTGGAGTGCTGCGCCTCGTCGTCGAGATTTTTTCCGAACGCAACATCGAAGGCGTGCTAGGAACCTGGCGCATTGATGTGAAGCCGGGCGCCACGGCGGCCGACGCGTGGACCATCGCCGCGGTCAGCCGCTTATCGGTCGTCACCGGACTGTATCGTCTGTCGCTGAACACCGCCACAGAGTACGACATTCATAACCTCGTCGTGCGTGCGCCTGATCTTTCGATCGAGATGCCTGTCGGACGAGCGTTTCTTGCCTCGACGCCAGACGGGCCGACGGCGATCGTCCTCCTCGGCCGCGGACGCGTGCAGTTCAGCCCTCCGGACCCCGCCGAGCGAACGCAAATCCGGATTTTCTCTGGACGCGACGAGCTGCTCGAAGAAGCCGACGTGATCTTCATGCGCTTTTCGCCCTATCAATTCGAAACGCTGTTCGATCAGAGCGCAATGAAGAAGCGAATGGTGGACCCGTCAGATGTCAGATCGGCTACCAGCATCTTCACCGATCTCGTTCCCCGCTCTCTCCAGATCGACCTCAGCGACATCAGCCGCGATCGCTGGTCACTGACGCCTTCGTATGGCGACGTCATCGCCGAGTTTCGGACGAAGCGCTTCGGCACGCTGACGTATACGCGATCAGGCGCGGAGGCGGAAGACATCAGCGTCTTCGATCGGAAGCGACGGCGCAATATTTCGGTCTACACCTCGGCGGAAAAGCTCGCCCAGCGAGGTCGGTTCTACTCCGAGGACGAACGGCTCGACTACGACGTCATCGCCTACGATCTCGACGTTCAGTTCAATCCGGATCGCGTCTGGTTCGACGGTGACGCGCGCATGAAACTGAAGATTCGATCCGCCGCAACGAGCTCGTTGACGCTCAAGCTCGCCGAGACGGTGACGATCCAGGGCATCTATTCGCCTGACTTCGGTCGCCTCCTGCATTTACGCGTCGTCGGGCAAAACAGCATCATCGTCAACTTGCCCGAGGTGTTGGCGGCGGGAACGGAGCTCTGGCTCGACGTCCGTTACAGCGGTCCCGTGGCCCCGCAGACGTTCGATCGCGAGGCGATCCAGGTCGGCCAGAGCCCGCCTGGCCAGGAACCTGTCGAGATCCGATTGCAGCAGCGGTATCTCTACAGCAATCGAAGCTACTGGTATCCGCAGTCGACGGCAACCGATTACGCGACCGCGAGCATCCGGATCACCGTGCCGAGCGATTTCGACGCGATCGCGACGGGAGAGCCGGTCGGATCGCCGACGTCGCAGGCGGGGAGCGGCGACAGAGGCCGGCGACGGACGTTCGTCTTCGAGGCGTCTCGTCCGGCACGGTATCTTGCGATGATCGTCAGTCGGTTCAATCGCGTCGACAACACCCGCATCACCGCCGGGGGGGCCGACGTCTCGTTGTATCTGCAATCCACCCCACGCGCGTCCGCGCGTCTGCGGGATATCAGCGAACGTACCGGATCCATCTTCTCCTACTACGCATCACTCGTCGGTGACGCGCCGTATCCCAGCTTCACGCTGGCTCTTGTCGAGAACGATCGTCCCGGCGGCCACAGTCCGCCGTATTTCGCCGTCCTGGATCAAGTCGTGCCCGGTTCGACCTTCGTCTGGCGCAACGATCCAGTCAGCTTCGAAAACTATCCCGCGTTCTTTCTCGCTCACGAGCTTGCGCACCAGTGGTGGGGTCAGGCGATCGGCTGGAAGAACTACCACGAGCAATGGATCAGCGAGGGGTTCGCGCAGTACTTCGCTGCCCTGTACGCTGAAAAAGAGGGCAACGTGTTGCCAAATCTGCTGCGGCAGATGCGGCGAACGGCGATCGACGCATCGTCGAATGGGCCGATCTATCTCGGCTATCGCCTCGGTCACATCCAGGGCGACGATCGGATTTTTCGCGCCATCGTCTACAACAAGGGCGCGATGGTGCTGCATATGCTCCGTCGCCTCATTGGCGACGAGATGTTCTTTGCCGGCATCCGATCGTTCTACCAGGAGTGGAAATTCAAGAAGGCTGGCACCGATGATTTCCGCAAGGTCATGGAGAAAGTGTCTGGACGAGACCTTCAGCGATTCTTCGACACCTGGGTCTACGGCTTCTCCGTCCCGCAACTGAAGTTCAGCTATCACGTGTCCGGAAACGAGGCGACCGTCCGATTCGAGCAGCACGCCGAGCCGGTGGACGTTCCGGTCACCGTAACCGTGACCTACGCGTCAGGCGCCACTGACACTGTCGTTGTGCCTCTCGCCAACAAACACACGGAGCAGACGATTCCGCTCAAGGGCTCAGTCCGCACGATCACCGCGAATGCCGACAACGCGGCGCTGGTGGAAATAGACCGGTAAGATTGCTGATTGTTGATTGATGATTGTTGATTGGTTGACGCATTCAATCAGCAATCAACAATCAACAATCCTTGACGGCTCTGTCTTTAGGCGGAAGCCCCAAAAAGGGTATGATCGGAAGTCTATGGAAACCGTCACGCTGACGATTGATGGCAAGCCCATTACGGCCGAGAAAGGCAAGACCGTCCTGCAGGCCGCCATCGAGAGTGGGATCAAGATCCCCTATTACTGCTATCACCCCGGACTCGGAATCGACGGCTCCTGCCGCGTCTGCATCGTCAAGATCGAGAAGATGCCGAAGCTGCAGACGTCGTGTTCGACGACTGTCGCCGAGGGAATGGTCGTTTCCACCCAAACGCCCGACGTTGTCGAGGCCCGGGCCAGCGTGTTCGAATTCCTGCTCGTGAATCACCCGCTCGACTGCCCGGTGTGCGACAAGGGCGGCGAGTGCCCGCTTCAGGACTTCTCGTACAGCTTTGGCCCGAACGAGAGCCGCATGGAATTTCCGCGGCGCGTTTTCGATGGCGAGGGCGTTCGCGCCGACGTCGATTTCGGGCCGACGCTGATGCTGAATCGGAACCGCTGCATCCTCTGCACGCGATGCGTGCGCTTCATGCGGGAGGTCGACACCGACGCGCAGATCAGCATCGCCGATCGAGGCTACGGCAGCGAGATCGCGACGTTTCAGGAACAGGGCGTCCACTCACTGCTCTCGGGCAATTTGATGGATGTGTGCCCGGTCGGAGCGATCACGACGAAGGATTACCGATTCAAATCGCGGCCGTGGGACAACCCCGAAGCGGTCGACACGATTTGCACGCTGTGCGAGAAGGGCTGCAACACGACGGCCTGGATCAAAGCGAAGCCGGAGTGGGCCAAGGGGGCCCAGTTGGTGCGGACGACGCCGCGATTCAATCCGGACGTCAACGGATACTGGATGTGCGACATCGGCCGCTTCGACTACCGCTGGATTGAAGGGGACGAGCGACTGCAGCGTCCACTGGTCCGAGGCGAATCTGGCTCACTGGAACCGACCGACTGGACCAACGCGGTGACCAAGCTTGCCGATCGGATTGGCGCGCATGGCGGTCCGGCGGCAATTCGATTCTTTGTCTCCGCGCACGCATCGCTCGAGGAACTGTTCCTGATCGGCCGCCTCGGCGGCACGTTCGGGTTGCCTGAAGACGGGGTGGCGATCACCTGGCGGCATCGCGAAAAGCCGCAGCCGCCTGGAGTCAAATTCAGGATTCCCGCTATCGATGCGCCGAATGTGAACGGTGCCCGCGACCTCGGCTTCCCAGTCAGGGTTTCGGCGAACGGCGAAGCGGACATCTCCGCGTTCCGGGCGGACGTCGAACAGGGGCGTATCGGCGCTCTCTATGTTTTCGATCCAGGCCCTGACGGGTACATCGGCGACGTGACGTGGATTATCAACGCTCGCCGAGCCGGACGTTTGCCGCTCCTCGTCGTTCACGGGGTCCTGATGACGGCGCTGGCTCAGGCGGCCGACATCGTGTTGCCTGGCGCGTCGTGGGTCGAGAAGGACGGGGCGTTCGTCAACGGCCAGGGCCGCCTGCAGGCTGCGTCTCGCGCGATCGCACCGCCACAGGACGCGCAGGAAGACTGGCAGATATTCGTCAACGTCGGTTTGGCACTCGGCGCCTCGCTGGCCTACACCAGCAGTGCTGCCGTCCGTGGCGATCTGGCGGCGGCACTCGCGGGCAACGAGCGCTATGCGGCGCTGACCACGCTCGCATTCGCGCGGCCTGTTGCAGCGCGTCACTGGCTGCAGGCGTCTAATCCGATGGAGCGATGGAAGTGGGATTTCATGTTCCAGGATTTGCCTCCGGTCAAGTTCGCCGGAACGCCACGGAGAGTTGCGGAGAACATGATTCCGCTGCAGAAGGTGGATTGACGCCGGCAGCAGCCCGAGGAATGTGAAGCGGTTCCTCGTTTTCGCGTTCGTCTTTTTCCTTGGCGGGTTGGCTGTCAGTGCACAGCCCGCACGGACCACCCGTCCAAAGGCGGACGTGGTCCCTCTGGTCGAAGGGCCGGCGCGCGCCGGCTCCACGGCTCGCGTTGCCCTCAGAGTCTCCGTCCCTGAGGGACTGCACACACAGTCGAACAAGCCTCGCGATCCGTCGCTCATTCCCGCGACGATCAAGATCGACGCCCCCCCTGGCATCACAGTTGACGAAATCGTGTGGCCGCCGCCCGTCGATCTGAAACAGATCGTCGGCGACACCCCGCTGTCCGTGTTCGAACGCGAATTCCTGGTTGGCGTGAAGCTGTCGATTGCGCCGACGGCGGCCGAGGGCGATCTCCACGTGCCTGGCAAGTTCCGATACCAGGCCTGCGATGTCAACCTGTGCTACCCACCGGCAACCGCCGACGTCGATTGGGTCGTGCGCATTGTCGCGCCGAAGGCTCCCGCGCATCCGGATCCCGCACAGAAAAAGGTGTTTTCGGCAATTGCGTTTGGGACCGGAGAAAAACCGGCGGTCGAGAGCACAAAAGTCCCGGTCGCTGCACCCGCCGCCGCTCCGGGACCTCGACGCGATGACGCGTCGTTGCTGGACGATTTCGTGATCGCGGGGACCGCCGGTGGCTACATGAACACGTCGGAGTTTCTTGCGTTCATCAAGAACGCGGAGGCCGGCGTGAAGCCGCGAGGCATGTTTGAAGGACGCGGTCCTCTCGCGATCCTTCTGCTCGTGCTCATCGGCGGCCTCGCCTTGAACCTCACGCCCTGTGTGCTCCCGATGATTCCTATCAATCTGGCAATCATCGGCGCCGGCGCGCAAGCGCAGTCGCGAGCTCGAGGGTTCCTGCTCGGGTCTGCCTACGGCGGGGCAATGGCGTTCGTATATGGCGTTCTCGGCCTCGTCGTCATTCTGACCGCGGGTACGTTCGGTACGATCAACTCGTCCCCGTGGTTCAACCTCGGGATCGCGATTCTGTTCGTTATCCTCGGGCTGGCGATGTTCGATGTCCTGCTGATCGATTTCTCGAAGTACTCAACCCGCTTTGGCACGAGTGGGGCGCGGGGCAGCGTGATGCTGGCGTTCACCATGGGGGCTATCGCCGCGCTGCTCGCTGGCGCCTGCGTCGCGCCGGTCGTCATTCAGGTCGTGCTCTTTTCAAGCAACTTGTACGCAACGGGAACCCGTGTCGCGCTCGCGCTGCCTTTCATCCTCGGCATCGGCATGGCCATCCCGTGGCCGATTGCCGGCGCCGGAATCGCCGCGCTGCCCAAACCTGGCATGTGGATGGTACGGGTGAAGCAGGTGTTCGGCGTCTTCATTCTCGCGACGGCTGCGTACTATGCGTACGAAGCGTATTCCATCTTCTCGAACAAGTGGGTGGATCCGACGGCCGTGGCGTCGAGCGTGCAGGAGCAGCTGAAAGCCGGCTGGCATTCGTCGCTCGCGGACGGACTCGCCGCAGCAAAACGAGAGAACAAGCCCGTGTTGATCGATGCGTGGGCGACGTGGTGCAAGAACTGCCTGACGATGGACAAGACGACGCTTGCCAGCGACGACGTCAAACAGGCGCTTTCGGGCTACGTGAAGATCAAGTTCAAGGCTGAAGATCCTGACGCCGAGCCCGTTCGCTCGATTCTGCAGCGCCTCTCCGCCAGCGGACTCCCCGCCTACGCGATACTCAAACCCAAGAGCTGACAATCACGAATCCTCGAATCCCCAATCCTCCGATCGTCGAATCCGCCCGGATTATGGATTTGGGCGATTCGATGATTCAAGGATTGGCGATCCAAGGATTCGGGATTCGGGATTCAGGATCAGTGATCAGTGACGAGTGATTCATTTGTTCCCGACGCGCACCTTGAGTGCCCGCGGCAATATCTTTACTTCTATCCGGCTTTCCGCCACGCCAAGCTCGCCGTCGACGTGAAATTCCATCGGACCGTCGGTTTCAATGACGGCATGCGTCACGCGCTTCATCGAAACGCTGCGTGCGCGATGCGCGGTACCCATAGCCAGGTGGCGAGCGTCCCAGAACCGCGTCAACAATGGCCGGTATTCGACGATCACCCCGTCGAGCACCCCATCGTCGAGCTCAGCGAGCGGTGCGATGCTGGCGCCGCTTCCGTATTCGCGTCCGTTGGCGAAGGCAATGAGCAGCGCATGAACCCGGCGTCGCTCGCCGTCGAGCTCAACCGAGTACGTAGCGCCGGCGTAGCGGCAGCCTTCTCGCAGTCCGATCAGCACGTAGGGCAAGGTACCGCGGCGGCCCGCGCCGCGTTCGTTGAAGAGCCTGGCGATTCGCGCATCGAATCCGATTCCGGCGATGTTGAAAAACGCGCGATTCGCCATCACCCCGGCATCGATCGCACGTGTCCGGCCCTCGAATGCGATGGCTAGGGCTGCCAGAGGATCGTGCGGCGCGCCGAGCGCGGCGGCCAATCCGTTTCCCGATCCCGCGGGTACCACACCCATCGTCGTGTTCGAACCAACCAGCGCGGCGCCGGTCTCGTTGATCGTGCCGTCGCCGCCCCACGCGATTACAAGATCGACATTGGCGGCAGCGCTCGCCGCTGCCAACTCGCGCGCATGTCCCGCTCGTTCGGTCAAATGAATCTCGGCAGCGAGTCCACGACGCTGCGCTTCGCTCTTCACCAGATCGATTCGTCGTCCGGCTGCTGATGTATCAGCGCCGGTGCCGGAGATCGGATTGATGATCGCAACGATCGACATCGCGTTTTGTTTTTTTTGGAACACTCGACGCGCGAGAAACCTTGCTATAGTAACGTCACTCTCGTCATCGCTCCGGAGGCTGAATGAAAAGTCTGGGGGTGCGCCTGACGCTTGCAGCTGTGGTCCTCACAGCCTGCAGCGCGGCGGCGTACTTTGTGTGGACCAGCGAATCGCAGGTACGACGAGGCGTTGACGATGCTCGGGCTTTCGACCAAACGGCAATTGATGTTGAACGGACGATTCTCGATCTGCGCGGAGCGGTGCAAGCGTACGTCGCCGCAGGTCAGGGAGTTGATTTCTGGATTGGAAAGGTTTCGAAATCAACCGCCGCGCTGAAGCAACAACTGGAATCGCTGCGGTCACTGGCCTCTTCGTCGCCTGCCCGGACAGCACTCGATAACGCATCGAGCGCGATTCAGGATTTCGAGCAACTCGATCGACGCGCGCGCGACTACGTCCGCAACGGACAAAGGCTTCTGGCTGCCGACCTGATCTTCGCCGACGGCCTGGACATCGCTGGGGCCATGGCTGACTCGATCGATCAAGCCCGGATCGAAGAACTCGCGGCACATGATTCCATCAGCCGAAGTCACCGCAGCGCAGAAGGCCTTGCCGTTGCCGGGGCGGCGGCCGTCGCTCTGGTCGCGATCTTCATGCTGGTGCCGGGCCCTGCCGCGCCCACGCAGAGACCGGAGCTTCCGGCCACGCCGCGGGTGTTGACGCTGGAATTGCCAGAGCGATCACAGCCGTTAGAGATCGCGCCGCCCGCAACGCCGGCAGAACCGGCGACGTCTACGGCCGCGTCCGTCGATCTCACGACGGTCGCGTCGCTGTGTTCGGATCTCGCGAAGGTTGTGGACACCCACGCCTTGCCGACGCTTCTCAGTCGGGCGGCAACGGTGCTCGACGCGCCGGGAATCGTTCTCTGGATCGCGGACCCCGATGGATACGAGTTGAGTCCGATCGTGACGCACGGGTATTCGCAACAACTCGTCGTACGTCTGGGAACCATTCGCCGCGATGCGAAGAATGCGACCGCGGCGGCGCTCCGCACCTCGCTGCTTCAGACGGTCGCCACCGATGCCGTCTCAAACGGCGCGATTGCCGCGCCGCTCGTCAGCCCGACCGGCTGTGTGGGAATCATGGCCGCAGAAGTGCGGGACCATGGCGAGGCCGATCCCGCGAAGCTGGCGGCCGCCTCAATCATCGCCGCCCAGCTGGCAACGCTCGTGGGACCGCCCTCGACGCGAACCGCGAACCGCGAACTCCGAACCGCAAACTAGATGATGGCTTTGGTCGTCCGCCGTGGACGAACCGTCTCGACCGTTCCTTTCAGTGTCGTTGCTTTCTTGTCCCGGACGATCCCGACCGTGAATTCGTCTCCGTCCTTGAGCTCCTGAATCCGACGACGAAGGTCTGAGGGTGACGTGACGTCGCGACCGTTGAGTGAAGTAAGCACGTCGCCAGCCTTGATGCCTGCCTTGGCGGCTGCGGAATTGTCAGTGACCGACGTGACCAGGACGCCATCTTTCGTTCCGAAGTACTGCGCCAACTGATCGGAAAGATCGCCGACGCTGATGCCAAGGCCGTTTCCGGATCGCCAGACGAACGTGTCGAAGTCGGGAAACGCCGGAAATGCAGGCGGCGCGGGCGGCTTCGGTGCGGCCGGAGGCGCAGGGGCCGGCTTGGGAATGTCGACTCGCCATCCATCGGCCAGGTCCCGGAGCACGCTCATCCTGTCGTCGTCCCCGAAGTAGCTGAAGCCACCGGATGCGCGCGGCTCTATGGTCACGTTCAGCTTCTGTCCGTCGCGCATGACCGATGTCTGAACTCTTCTGCCCGCAGGGGTTTCCTGAACAAGCCGCGTGAAGTGGCGAACGCCCCGAACGCGTTCACCGTCGAATTCGAGGACGACGTCGCCCTTCTTGAGGCCCGCCTTTGACGCGGGACTGTCGTCGGCGACTTCTTCGATGATCACACCTGTTGGTGCGGCCAGCTTGCTGGCCTTCGCATCAGCGTCTTCGACGTCGCGGATGGTGACGCCAATCTGGCTTCCCCTGCCGCTTACGACCTGGACGGCCTTCGGCGTGACGACCCGAGTCGTGGCCTGCGCGTGCGCGGGCGGAAGAAACGCCGCGCCAATCCCGGCGGCTGCCACCAGCGCCACGGCTGCCGCACCACATTTCCATGCGTTCATAGATATCCACCTCCGATTTGACGGATTAGATCGGTTCTGCCGGGTTCTGCGTGGTTCTGCAACGTTCTACAAGAACCGAACCTGTAAGACGGCCTGAAACCCCGTCGAACCCCAACAAAAGGCTGTAGAAACGACTCGAACGTTCCGAAAAGTGAGACGTGGCCCTCCCGTAAAAGGTTGTGCCCTTGGCGGAGCACCGGATTACCCGGGCCTGCTGACGGTCCGGAGCGCCAGTAAAGGGACGATTCGCCTTCATGATCCTGATTCCAGCCGCGATTCTGGGTATGACCCTGCTCACCGCCCCGCAGGGAGCGGATCAGCGGGCAGAAGCCGAACGGATGGCAAAATCGGGAAACTACGCCGCTGCTCTGAAGCAGTTCCAGGCGCTCGCCGCGGCCAATCCCGACGACATCGACGCGCGCCTCTGGATTGCGCGACTTCACGCGCAAATGGGACATCCCGAACATGCGGTGGACGTGTATCGATCAATTCTTGCGGTTCAGCCGCAACACCTCGATGCGTTGATTGGCGTTGGCCAGTCCCTGGTGAAGCTGGGACGGCTGCACGAAGCCGCCGACGTGCTGAACCGTGCCGAGGCGCTGGCAGCGGATCGCCCTGCGGTCCTTGCTGCACAGGGACAATTGCATCAGGCGGAGAACCGCACGACGCTCGCGCTGGCGTATTACGAGAGAGCCCTCTCGCTGGATCCGGGAAACGCAGAGATACGCGCACTCGCGGATGTCCTGCGCGCCGAGCGCGGACACCGTCTCGAACTCGACTACGACTTTCAGCATCTCAACACCGATGTGGAGGATTCACACGCGGGCACGTTTGAGATCAACGCCCGCGCGAACGATTTACTTCGCGTCTTCGGCCGTGGCCAGATCGATCGCTTGTTTGGTGTGAACGACGAACGCGCAGGCGGCGGCATCGAGTGGAGCATGACCAGACTCGCGACGCTTCGGATCGGCGCGCTCTTCGGTTTCGATCCGGTGTATCTGCCGAAGTCTGACGTGTTCGTCGAAGCGGCGCTCCAACAGGGTCGTGCGCGCTGGGGAGTTCTCGTGCAGCGCGCCGTGTTCGAAGGATCAGATTTGTGGATTGGCGGTCCCGAGCTGACCGTCAAGCTCACCGACGGCGTGGACGCGTCGATCGACTACTTCCACGGCCAGGCGGCAGTGGACGGCATGACGAACGACTTCGGTACCGATACGGTTGCGATTCGAATCAGCGGGCCGGTCAGCCACAGCGTGCGTCTCGGCGCCGGCTTCACTCATGGCATCGATCGGCTCGATTGGCTCACGAGCGATCGCATCACGTTCGAAGCGGACACCTTCTCCCTGCGTGCCGCGTGCTCGTTCACACCGTTCGTCACGCTCGAAGTGGGCTACGACTATCAATCGCGTCCCGAGGACGTCCAGGTCCACCGGGCCCGCGCCGCACTGACCTACCGCTTTTGAAAGGGACAAGGGAAAAGCCTTTCCCTTGTCCCTTTTTACTGTCACGTCGTCCCCGGCATGGGACGCTCCGTGTGCAGCCACCGCGTGTTTTCCTCAGAGATCGGCCACTTCAGGCGGGCACAGCATTTGATGTAGTTCAGTGCGTCGCGCGGAATCAACGGGGTGCGTAACTCAGGCAGGCGCTGGCATCGCCGCATCCCGTCGTAAGTCAGGCCGGTTCCGCGCGGCTTTTTCTGTCTCTGGGGGTTTTTTATGCGCAAACGTCTAGCTCGTCTGATCGCACCGGTTGCCGTCGCGGCCGCGCTATCCGGCTGCGCACTGCATTCGCCCAGCGTCGCCGATCTGAAATACAACCCGGGCAG
>Ga0070670_100001597_pt1 | contig 18297 bp, 12 predicted proteins | sample KBSS63metaG_FD_64665 | JGI IMG/M metagenome (GOLD analysis project Ga0070670, IMG submission 64665) | Switchgrass rhizosphere microbial communities from Kellogg Biological Station, Michigan, USA - KBS S6-3 metaG | ecosystem: Host-associated > Plants > Roots > Rhizosphere > Soil ... | reverse complement strand
GAAGGCAAGTTCCGCGAGGATCTCTACTACCGCCTCAGCGTGATCCGCATCGAGGTGCCGCCGCTGCGGGCCCGCCGTGAGGAGATTCCCCACCTCAGCACGTTCTTTCTGCGCGAGGCGTGCGATCGCCTCGCCAAGCCCGAAGTGACGTTGAGCTCGGAAACGCTCGACGTCTTCGCGCGCTATCACTGGCCCGGCAACGTCCGGCAGCTGTTCAACGAAATCCAGCGAGCCGTGGCGATGACCACGGCTGGCGGCACCATCGAACCGGAGCACTTGTCGTCCGACGTCTCCGCGCAGCGCCTCGCGGGCGCCTCGGCGGCCTCGACCCTGGGCGGATGGGCACCCGACGCCGGCACCCTGGCCGAGAACATCGAACGTGTCGAGCGGACCATCATCGCGGCCACGCTCGACAAGACCGGGAACAACATCTCCGAGTCGGCTCGTCTGCTGGGGCTGACCCGAAAAGGCCTCTATATGAAGATGGCCAGGCTCGGGCTGGGAGCGCTCTCAGCGGATACCAAGTAACCAGGTATACAGGGCGAGTGGATACAAAATATCCACATCGGCCTGCGGTCCCGATATCTTCCTATTCCGTCAACGCTTTTCAAGTCAGTCACTTACAGAAATCTGCACGAAAGATCCCATCCGTGCCAGCCGGGGCCCAGGACTTGATACAGAGGATCGCGACTGCATCCCCTGGAGGACCTCGATGATCCGCTCAGCCACCGCCGCCTCGACCCAGCGTGACCGCATCGGCAGCCGCCGCCGTCTCGCGATCCCCGGCCGGCTGACGTGGCGTGACGCCACGGGGACGCTGCGCTTTGCGTCGGTCATCACTCGCGACATCAGCGAGAGCGACGCGTTCGTCGAGTGCCAGATGCCGGCATCGATCCCCCTTTACCGGCTGGTGCACTTCCAGGTGGAGCGCTCCGCGCAGGACCGCACGGACCTCCCCGCCGTGCTGCGTCGCGGAAAGCTGCTCTCGGCGGTGTATCGCGTGGGCCCCTACGCGCCGGCCACTGGCACGCCGCAGGGCTACGCCATTCGTCTGCTGTCGGAACCGGCCGCGGCAGCGCAGTCGGCGCGTGAAGTGGAGCGGGTCGCGGTCGCGAACTAGGGCGAGTGGGGCAGGTAATGCTGGTGGAGCAGCCAGAACCTACGCGCTCTTAGCAGCCTCTCGCTTTCTCCAGTAGCGGGCCAGGCCGGGCCACGACATGCGGAAGCCGGCAGCCGTTTCGTAGGCTTTTGCCAGCTCCTCGGGCATCTGCGCCCTCAGCTCCGCCATCATCCGGGCTTCGTAGTGGGCCTTGCGGTCGTCGTCGGTCCCCTCCGCCGCGAGCGATTCGCGCACGAGCGCGGCCGAGCGCTGCAGGTTGTCGGCGAGCGACTGCAGATGGGCGGGGACGGCCGACGTCACGGGCCCGAAGTGCGTGAGGAAAAGCGTCGAAGCCTGCCAGCTATCGATGGTCTGAATGCTCTGCAGCCACAGCTCCACGTCGATATCGGGCGGCGGCGTCGGCGGCAGCACATAACCGCCGTCCACGCACACACCGGCGGTATCGCCCACGAAGGCAATCCCGCTCGCTCGATCGAAGAATGAGACGTGATGCGAGGCGTGGCCAGGGGTATAGGCCACCTCGAACGATCGCCCGCCCGCCTCGATCGTCTCGCCGCCCGCGAGGACGATCAGGCTGCGCTCCGGCACTGGCGCGACTTCGCCCCACAGCCGGTCCATGGCCGGTCCGTACAACCGGCTTGCGCTCTCGACCAGCTTCGACGGATCGACGAGGTGACGCGCGCCGCGCTCGTGCACGACGACACGGATGCCGGGATGCCGCCGGAGGATCGTGCCGGTGGCACCGGCGTGGTCGAGATGGATGTGCGTGAGGACCAGGTGCGTCACCGCCTCCAGTGACCGGCCGTGCGTCGCGAGCGAGGCTTCGAGCGTCTCGAGGCACGACGTCGGCCCCGGATCCACGATGGCGGTACCGGCGGCGCCGGTCACGACGGCACAGGCGATACGATTGGGGCGCCCCTGAAACAGCAGATCGAACCACGACACGCCCGAGGCAAGCACCCGCTGGGACAGCATCCATCGAGGATTATACTGACCGTCCCTTCGGTCATGCCCCACCCGGAACCCTCGGCTGTCTTGGCAGCGGTGGCCCGGCTCGTCGCTGAAACCCCGAGCCTGACCGACGTCGTGTCGCGCCTCGCGCTGATCCTGCGCGACGCTGTCGCCTTCGACCAGCTGTTCGTGCTGCGGCTGGACCGGCCGGAATCGCTCGTGGCCTATGCGGCCACGCCGGCCGGCGAGGTACAGGTGACCGCCCACCGCATCGGCAGCGGTGCCCCGCCATCGGCCCACGTAGACCCCAACGCGCGGTCGCAGGTGTTGTGCACGATTCGCCAGGGCGCGCACGTGCTCGGCGCTACGTGGCTCACGTCTCCAGCCGACGACGCGTTCGGACGCGACGATCAGGCGCTGATGGACGCGGTGGCGGACCTGCTCGTGCTGGCCATCCAGAACGCGGCGCTGCGGGAGCGCGAGTTCCTCCGCCGCGAGCGCATCGAGAGCCTGCAGCGTCTGCTCCACACCATGGCTGGCGCTCTCGACGTGCGGCAGGTCTTTCCGGAAGTGTCGGAGGTCGTGCGCGGCGGGCTGGCCCACGATTTCCTCGTGCTCACCGCCTGGGACGACTCGGGGACGACGTCGCGCATGTACGCCGTGGCGGGCGCGGCCACCGACGATCGCGACTTCTGGGAGCCGATTCAGCTCAGCGAGTCGGAGCGGACGCGGCTCCTGAACCGCGACCCCTACATCGTGCACGACGCCGACGAAGAGTTCGGCCAGGGCGGGCCGCAAGCGAAGTGGTTCTCGCGCATCGGCGCGCGGTCGGCCGTGCGGGTGCCGCTGCCGCTCGGCACCGGCGTCTTCGGCTCGCTCTTCTTCGCCTCCCGCGACGTCGATCGCTTCGCCGAGGCCGACATCGACTTCGCGCGCCGGGTCGCCGATCACCTCGCCCTGGCGCTGTCGCATCAGCACCTCGCTGAAACCGCCGCCACCGCCGCCCGCCTCGAAGCGCAGGTGGCCACCCTCACCCGCGAGCTCGAGGCGCGAGGCGGCGGACGCCGCGTCGTCGGGCACAGCAAGCTGTGGAAGGACGTCCTGGCGCAGGCCACCCGCGTCGCCCAGACCGAAACCACGGTCCTGCTGACGGGAGAATCGGGTACCGGCAAAGAGGTGGTGGCCCGGTTCCTTCACCACGCCTCGCGCCGCAATCACGGACCGTTCACCGCCATCAACTGCGCGGCGCTGCCCGACCAGCTCCTCGAGTCGGAGCTCTTCGGCCACGAGCGGGGCGCGTTCACCGGTGCCGTGGCGACCAAGCCCGGGCGCATCGAGCAGGCCGCCGGCGGCGTCCTGTTCCTCGACGAAGTCGGGGAAATGGCCCCCACGGTACAGGCCAAGCTGCTGCGCGTGCTCGAGGAGCGCGAGTTCATGCGCCTGGGCAGCACGCGCGTGATGCGCGCCGACATCCGCGTGATTGCCGCGACGAACCGCGATCTGCATGCGGCGATTCAGCGTGGTGAATTCCGCGAAGACCTCTACTACCGCCTGGGCGTCTTCGAGATCCACCTGCCGCCGCTGCGCGAACGGCACGACGACATCCTCGAGCTGGCCGACACCTTCCTCGCGGAGATCGGCGAGAGCGTCGGGCGTCCCGCCGCGGGCATCTCGCGCGACGCGAAGGAGCAGCTGCTCGCCTATAGCTGGCCGGGCAACGTGCGCGAGCTGCGAAACGCCATCGAGCGCGCCGTCATCCTGGCCGACGGCGGCCACATCCGCAGCGAGCACCTGCCGGTGACGTCACAGCGGCCGTCGCCGGCGGGCGCGCCCTCGTCGGGCACCCTGGCCGCGGGAGCGATGAACCTCGGCGAGATCGAGCGGTCGCTGGTGGTGAACGCGCTGGCGCAGGCACGCTACAACAAGACGCGCGCGGCGAAGCTGCTCGGCCTCACGCGCGCGCAGCTCTACTCGCGCATCGAGAAGTACGGTCTCGAGGAGCGCGAGCACTAGGTGGGGTTCAGCCTGTACGTGCCGCGGCCGTTGCGCGCCGGACTCGCGCTCGTGGTGCTGGTGGCCCTGGCGGGCATCACCTATCAGGGCGTCGCCACCTCGCTCGAACGGCGCCGATACCCGCATCCCGGACGGCTGGTGGACGTCGGCGGCCACCAGCTGCACATCTACTGCACGGGGCGCGGCACGCCAATCGTCGTGCTCGAGGCCCCGGCGACGGGGCTGTCGGCCAGCTGGGCGCGCGTGCAGGCGGCCCTCGATCCGACGACGCGTGTCTGCAGCTACGACCGCGCGGGCCTCGGCTGGAGCGAGCAGGGTGACGGGCCGTTCGATCCGGACCACGTGCCGCTCGAGCTGCAGGCGCTGCTCGCCGGGGCGGGAGAAAAGCCGCCGTTCGTGATCGCGGGGGCCGGCCTGGGTGCGGCGTTCGCACGGATATTCGCCGCGCGCTTCCCCGCGACCGTCGACGCGGTGGTGCTGCTCGACGCACCGGTCCCGGGGCACCCGAGCCGGGATCGCGACAGTCTGGGACGCGTCCCGGCCGCCATGCCCTGGCTGGCGCGTGTGGCGCTGCTGCGCGCGATGGGCGGCTCGAGACAAAGGATGGATCCGGTGGTTCGATCGTTCATGAACCGTCCCGATCACCTGACGCGTGCGGCACTTGAGCTCCTGCGCTGGAACGACGCCACGCAGCTGGCCGACGACGCGGGCTTGGCGACGACGCGCGCACGAGTCATCTCGGCCGCGCTTCCCGCCGCGATCGGCGACGACGCCGGCGCCGACGCCGCCGTCGTCGCCATCCGGCAGGCGCTCAAGATCCCAGCTGGATCTTCAGCGGCGCGGTCAGGTGCGCCGTGACGTTGGCGCCCGCACCGAGTCGCACTTCCTTGCCCTTGGTGGCGAGCACCACCCCGGTGCCCGCGCCCCCTCCGATCGCCGCACCCTTCGCGGCTCCGCCCCCACCGCCGGCAATGGCACCGATCGCCGCACCGATGCCGGCGCCGATCCCGATCTTCTTCGCGTCTTGCTTCTTGGTCGCCTCGGCCTCGAGCGCGATCGAAGCGGTCTTGATCTCGTAACGCTCGCTACCGGCGCGCAGCGCGTTGAACCGGAAGCCGAGCCGCGCTCGTCCCTTCACCCGCCCCGACCCCTCGGCCTCGGTGACGGTTCCCGTCAGCTCGGTGCCGACCGGGAGGACGGTGGTGCCATCCACCTTCACGGCCTCGCGGAGCGTGGCCCGCACCGCGTCTTCCACCTTGCTCGCGTCGGAGGCGAGCGGTGTGACCAAATCGAGCTTGAGAGAGGTGCCGTCGGGAACGGTGAATTCGCGCACCACCGGAAGCGGTGCCGCGGCTGGGGCGTCTGCGGCTGGCGCCGCGGCGTCCCCACCCGCCGGCGCTTCGGACCTGGTCGTCGTCGATCCGCCACCGCACGCCGTGCAAAACCCTGCCACCACAACTGCCAACGCCAAGCGATTGATCACAGTGCCTCCTCCAGCACGGCCATTGTGCTCCCGGCCGCCCCCTTGAAGCCAGAATCAGAGCTGTCGGCGCAAGTAGTCCCACCGCTCATCCCAGGGTCTGACGGCCCGAAAAACTCTGCTATCTTGGATTTCATGCGGAGACTTTTCCTCGTCGTGTCGGCGGTTTTGCTGGCGGTGCCCGCCTTCGCGCAGCGACTGCCCGCGGGCGTCACGCCGGAGCACTACACGCTGTGGTTCGCGCCCGACCTCGCCAAGGCGACGTTTCGGGGCCGCGAGACCATCCGCGTGCAGGTGGCGAAGCCGACGGCCACAGTGACGCTGCACGCCGCGGAAATTACCTTCGGCGAGGTCACCATCACCTCGGGCGGCCAGACCCAGCGGGCTCGCGTGACCGAGGACACGAAGAACGAGATGGTGACCCTCACGGTGGACCGTCCGCTGCCGGCCGGCGCGGCGTCGATTGCCGTCATCTACACCGGGCTGCTGAACGACAAACTGCGCGGTTTCTATCTAAGCGAGGCCAACGGCCGACGCTACGCGGTGTCCCAGATGGAGGCCACCGACGCGCGGCGCGCGTTCCCGTCGTTCGACGAACCGGCCTACAAAGCCACCTTCGACATTTCGCTCACCGTTGCGGCGGCCGACAGCGTCATCTCGAACGGCCGCCAGATCTCGGACACGCCGGGCCCCGAGGCGGGCACGCACACGGTGGCGTTTACCACCACGCCGAAGATGTCCACCTATCTCGTGGCCATGCTCGTGGGCGACTTCGTGTGCCGGGATGGCGGCGCCGAGGGCATTCCAATTCGCATCTGCTCGACGCCCGACAAGCTGCCGCTCACCGGCTACGCGCTCACCGCCGCCGAGCAGCAGGTGGCGTTCTTCAATCAGTACTTCGGCATCAAATACCCGTTCGGGAAGCTCGACATCATCGGAGTGCCCGACTTTGCCGCGGGGGCGATGGAGAACGCCGGCGCCATCACGTTCCGTGAGCGGATGCTGCTCGCCGACCCCGAGCGGTCGTCGGTGGAACTGCGCAAGAGCATCGCATCGGTGATTGCCCACGAGATCGCGCACCAATGGTTCGGCGACCTGGTGACCATGAAGTGGTGGGACGACATCTGGTTGAACGAAGGCTTTGCGACCTGGGCCGCCAACAAGCCGCTGGCCGCGTGGAAGCCGGAATGGCGGATGGAGCTGCACGCCACCGAGGAAACCCAGAAGGCCCTCGGCCTCGACGCGCTGCGCTCCACCCGCGCCATCCGCACGCGCGTGTCCACGCCGGACGAGATCAACGAAGTCTTCGACCCGATCGCCTACGAGAAGACGTCGGGCGTGCTCAACATGATCGAGGCGTTCGTCGGTCCGGAGGCGTTCCGGCAGGGCGTGTCCTCGTATTTGAAAAAGTACTCCTACGGCAACGCCGCCGGCGAGGACTTCTGGGGCGAGATGACGCGCGTCACCGGCAAGCCGGTCGATCAGATCATGAAGACCTTCGTCGATCAGACCGGCGCTCCGGTCATCGCGGCACAAGTGAAGAACAGCCAGGGCGCGAGCGAGCTGACGCTCACGCAGCAGCGCTTCTACGGCAGCCCGGACGCGGCGGCGCCGTCCTCCTCGGCGTCGCAGCAGTGGACGATTCCGGTGTGCATCACGCGTCAGGGGCAGACGCCGCGCTGCGAACTGATGAAGGAGCCGACGCAGGTGTTGCGCCTGCAGGGCGGCTCCGGACCGGTCTTCATCAACGCGGAGAGCCGCGGCTACTACTTCTCGGACTATGGCCCGGAAGCGGTGCTGGCGCTCGGCAAGAGCGCGGCAACGATGAAAGCGCCCGAGCGCGTGACCCTGGTCGGCGACGAGTGGCGGATGATTCGCGCCGGCCGCCACGACATCGGGACGTACCTGGATCTGGCCGCCGTGATGGCCGCCGACGACACGCCGTCGGTGATCGACGAGGTCGCGGGGCGCGTGGAGGCCGTGGTGATCTCGGTGGCCGACTCGAATCAACGCGCCGCCTTCAAAGCATGGATTCGCGCCCGCTTTGGCCCCGTGCTCGAATCGCTCGGCCTTCCCGGCCGCGCGACCGATGCCGACGGCACCCAGGCCCGCCGCGCCACGCTGCTGATGCTGCTCGGCGACACCGCCGACGACATCGCCGTGCAACAGCGCGCCCGCGCGCTGGCCCTCGCGTATCTCGACGATCGTTCAGCGGTGCCGCCCAACGTCGTCAACGCCGTGCTGCGCACCGCCGCGTCGGGCGGCGACCGGGCGCTCTACGATCGCTACGTCGCCGAGCTCCCGAAGACGCGCTCGACACCCGAAGAGTATTACCGCTTCTTCAACGCGCTCGGCTGGTTCCGCGACCCGGCGCTCGTGACCCGCACGCTGGAGTTCGCCAGCTCGGAGCAGGTCCGCTCGCAGGACACGTCCACCCTCATCGGAGTGCTCCTGAACCAGCCGGAGGCGCAGGATCTCGCCTGGGCGTTCGTGAAATCGCACTGGGCGCAGTTGACCGAGAAGCTCGGCGTGTTCCAGGGCATTCCGGGCATCGTGAGCGCGCTCGGAGGCTTCTGCTCCAACGAGCGGGCGGCCGACATCCGCGCCTTCTTCGAGAAGAACCCGGTGCCGCCGGCGGCGCGCAGCCTGCAGCAGTCGCTCGAGCGCATCGAGTCGTGCGTGGCGCTCGACCAGCGTCAGTCGGCCCCGTTCACCCGCTGGCTGTCAGCGCAAAGGTAGAGGGCGGTCTTTAGACCGCCCTGCACCGATCATTTAGGAAAGCTCGTGGGGGCGGTGTCGGCGTAGCCTTCGCCGTCGAGCGCCTTCATCATCGCCACCAGCCCGTCGATCTCGGCCGGCGTGAGTCCGAGCGGCTTTACCGGCATCTTCGGGTCGAGATACGGGTTCTTGTTGCCGCCACGGTTGTAGTACTCCATCACCTCGCGCAGCGTCGCCACCGAGCCGTCGTGCATGTAAGGTGCGCGCTTGCCCAGCTCGCGCAGCGTCGGCGTCTTGAACGCGCCGCGATCGGACTCCCCAAACCCCTCGTTGACGGTGCCCTTGGTGGTCTCGTAGCGCCCCTCGTCGGAGAACGTCTTCGTCTTCTCGTCCCAGCCGATGCCGATATTGTGGAAGTTGTTGTCGGTGAACCGGCTGCCCACGTGGCACTGCACGCAGCCGCCCTTGCCGAAGAACACCTCGTGCCCGAGCTTCACCTCGGCCGACACGGCGGTGGCGTCACGCGTCCGGCGCCAGCGGTCGTACGGCGAGTTGCCGCTCATCCGCGTCCGCTCGTAGTCGGCGATCGCCTGCGCGATCCGCTCCTTGGTGATGGCGTCGGTCCCGAACGCCTCCAGGAAATACTTGCGGTAGCCGGACACGCCGGCAATCGTGGCCACCATCGCCTCGTGGGTGTTGCCCATCTCGATCGGGTTGGCCACCGGGCCGAGCGCCTGCTCTTCGAGCGAGCCGGCGCGGCCGTCCCAGAAGAAGTGCGGATACAGCGTGACCGCCTGATTGATGAACGTGGGCGCCTTGCGCTTGCCCTTCTGCCCGCGGATGCCGGTGGCCACGGCGGTGCCCTGCGAAAAGGCGTGCTCGGGCTCGTGGCAGGTGGCGCAAGAGACGCTGCCGTCCGCCGAGAGCCGCGAGTCGTAGAACAGCCAGCGGCCGAGCCGCACGCGCTCGGGCGTGGGCGGAGTCTTGAGCCTCGAGAGATCGATGTCGGGGCCGATCGGCGACACCGGAAGCGGCTTGACCGGGTTGGCCGCTTCCCAGGGGGGGACGTCGGCGGGCGCGACGCAGCCAGCGGCCGCGAGCAGCACGCTACCGATGAAGAGTCCGCGCCAGCCGGGGGTCACTATCCGACGATTGTACAATGCGCGCCGTGACGCTCCGGATCGCCCGCGCGAGGCTCTGTGCCCTGGCTATCTGCTCTGCGTCTGCGGCGCTGGCCGCCCAGGAAAATTCCGCGGTGCCGGCGGTGACCCCGCGGCCGATGGCCCGGACCGTGCGCATCACCAGCGCATCGCTCGGCAACAGCGAGTACGCGTTCGCCGTGCTGCTGCCTACCGGGTACGATGCCTCCACTCGGCGCTATCCGGTGCTCTTCCTGCTCCACGGCGGCGGTCAGACGCACACCGCCTTCCCGTCGCGCGCCTGGTTCACGCGTGAAGCCGCGGCGCGCGAGATGATCGTCGTCCTGCCCAACGGCGGCCGGAGCTTCTTTGCCAACGCTGCCGGACTACCCGAGGCGCGCTACGAGGATCTGATTGCAAGCGACCTGGTGCAGTACGTGGACACGCACTACCGGACCCTGGCCACGCGCGAGAGCCGGGCCATTGGTGGCATCTCGATGGGCGGCTTCGGCGCGGCGCTGATCGCGCTGCGGCACCCCGACCTCTTCGGCACCGCCGGACCGCTCAGCGCGCCGCTGGCCAGTGCCCGAGGCGCCGGCGACGGGTCGTCGCGCGTCATCTTCGGCGCGCCCGGAAGCGAGGAGAGCTGGGCCCGCGATCCGCTGACGCTCGTCACGCAGCTCGTTCCAGGCACCGCACCCTATTTCTATGTCGCCTGCGGGCTCGACGATGGGCTGCTTGGCGCCAGCCGGGAGTTCGATCGCCTGCTTTCTGCGCAAGGCCTCCCCCACCGCTACGTGGAGGTTCCCGGGGGCCACACCTGGGACGTCTGGGACGACCAGCTCCGGGCATTCTTCGACGTCCTGGCCTTACGGCCGGGCTGGAACGGTAAGTAACAGAACGTCCCACACAAACTCATAACTGCCACTAGCCGAAATGGCGCCCGGGGCCGATACCAATGAGGACGGGACCACCCGGACCATGCCTGCGCCTTCTCGACTCTTCGCTGGGGAACCTGCCCCAACGTCAGCCCCGGCGCCGAAATCGTTTTCGGCGCTGCCGGTGCTGCTGCAGTCCTACATCGGCCTGATCACCGTGGCGGCGGTGGCGATCCTGGCGCGACAGTCGATGGACATCCGCGCCGAGCCGCCCGAGCGCTTCTACCCGGTGCTCGTGACGTCGGTGGTGCTGGCGGCCACCAAGATTCGTCTGCCGCTGCTCCCGAGCAGCGCCACCGTGTCGCTGTCGTACTGCACCAACTTCGCGGCGCTGTCGCTCTTCAGCCCGTTCGCCGCCACGTTCATCATCGCCGTCAGCGTGTGGGCCCAGTGCGCCCTCAACAACGCCGGGCGCATGGCGACCTACCGCACCGTATTCAGCATCGCCAACATCATCGTGGCCACCGCGGTGACGCACGCGGCCGCCGGGTTCGTGGGCGGCCTGACCGTCCGCGCGGACTGGACCGCGCTCGTCGTGCCCACGCTCGCGGGAGCGTCGGCGTTCTTCTTCTGCAACACCTTGATGCTGGCGCAGGCCGTGGCGCTCGAATCGAAGAGGTCGCCGGCCGTCCTGTGGCGCGAACAGTTCTTGTGGAGCGCGCCGGCGTGTTTCGTCGGCGCCATCGTGGGCGTCTCGGCCGCCTACCTGATCGAAACCGCCAGCCGCCTGGCAGCGTTCGTCGCCATCCCGGTGGTGCTCTTCTACTGGGGCTACCGCACCTACCTCGGCTTCATCGAGAAGCAGGAGACGATGCACCTGGCCACGGTGGAAGCGCTGGCGCGCGCCATCGGCGCGCGCGATCAGACGCTGGAAGCGTCGAAGACCGTATCCGACACCCACGTTCGCCGCGTGCAGCGGCTGGCCGTCACGCTCGCCCGCCGCGGTGGCATGAGCGCCGACGAGGTGAAGGGTGTGGAGGTGGCGGCGCTGCTCCACGACATCGGCAAGCTCGCGGTGCCCGAGCACATCCTCAACAAGCCCACCAAACTCACGCCAGAGGAGCGAAAGCTGATTCAGATGCACCCGACGGTGGGTGCGGAGATCATCGGCGCCGTCGATTTCGGCTACCCGGTAGCGCCGCTGATCGCGTCGCACCACGAACGCTGGGACGGCGAGGGCTATCCCAAGGGGCTCAAGGCTCAAGAGATTCCGCTCGGGTCGCGCATCCTCGGCATCGTGGACTACTTCGACGCGCTGGTCGCCGATCGTCCGTACCACAAGGCGAAGCCCGAGGCCGAAGCGCGGCTGATCATCAAGGAAGAAGCTGGCCTGGCGCTTGATCCAGAGCTCATCGAGATGTTCCTGACGATTCTCGACGAGGAGATGCCGCTGACGAACGTCGTCGCGGTTGCCGGCGAGCGTGCGGCGCAGCCCGTCGCCCCGCAGCCCGAGGGCCAGGCCACGCCGGCCGCGATCGACAACGTGCTCGAAAACATCGCACGCGCCAACACGGAGATGGGCGCGCTCTACGGCTTGACCGAAGCGATGGGCTCGCGCCTGAGCGTGACGGACACGATGGCGCTCATCGCGCTGCGGCTGTCGCCGCTGGTACCCGCCTCGGCCTGGGCGCTGTTCGTCTGCGACGAAACCAGCGCCATCAGCCATTGCACGTTCGCCGCCGGGCTCGACTCGGAACTGTTGCAACAGCTCGAGGTGCCCGAAGGTGCCGGCGCAGTTGGCTATCTGGCGCGGCTGGGCAAGACCGTTCGCAACGCCCATCCGGCGGCGGATTTCCGCGCCTCCGGCCTGCCCGACGCCGGGATCAGTCTGCAGTCGATGGTGGCCGTTCCGCTGCGGGTGCACGACCGCACCATCGGCGTTCTGGCCGCCTATCACGTGACGGCCAACTACTTCTCCGAGGCGCACGAGGGGACGCTCGAGAAAATCGCGCCCAAGGCAGCCACCGTCGTCCACGACGCCCAGGCGTTCGAGAAGGTGCGCACCGAGTCGCTGACGGACCCGCTCACCGGCCTGCACAACTCGCGCGCCATGCTCGACCATCTCGAAAAGGAGATGTCGAAGGCCGACCGCTATCGTACCGAGCGCGCGATCCTGGTCATCGACGTCGATCGGTTCAAGGTGATCAACGACCGCTTCGGCCACCCCGCCGGCGACCGCGCACTACAGTTCATCGCCCGCGCTATCCGCGGGTCGGTGCGCGTCTACGACTTCTGCGCCCGGCAGGGCGGCGATGAGTTCATCGTGGTGCTGCAGGAGTGCGACGCGATGCAGGCGCGCGACCGCGCCGTCGAACTGCAGGAGGCGGTGAGCGGCATCCCCTTCGAGCCGGCGCCCGGCGTGGCGGTGACGCTGTCGATCAGCGTCGGCCATGCCATGTATCCGTCCGACGGCGGCTCGTTCGAGTCGCTCATTCGCTGCGCCGACGAGCGCATGTATCGCGACAAGTCCGAACGCAAGCGCAGCGGTGTTCCAGGCCTGCCGGTGCCCGCCCCGGTCGAACGCTAGGACTCATTCGGGCCAGTTGACGCGCGGTACGGCATCGTCTCAGACGTTCGCCATACGACGTTCGTCTCGCGCCGCCGCCCATACGTCGCGCGCTGCGTCGGCATTCATCGCGGCAATACCGAGTCCAAGCACGAGATCAGGCCAGCCGGAGCCGACGTAGTTCGTCACCAGCCCCACGATCACGATGCCGATGTTTGCAAGGACGTCGTTCCGGGCTGAGAGGAACGCCGCGCGGGTGAGGCTACCGCCGTGCGAACGAAAGCGCGCGAGGATGAACGCGCATGCGAGGTTCACCGCCAGCGCCCCTCCTGCCGCCAGCGACAGCGGGAGCGGGGCGGGTGTCGCGGGCACCATGAGTTTCTGCCATGCGGTCCACAATGTGGCGAGCCCAGGCACGAGCAGCAGACCCGCAAGGGCCGTCCCGAGGCGCGCGCGGTTCGTGACGCTCCACGCGAGGGCAACCGCGATCAGGATCGCAACCGTCAGGACGGCACGTCGTAGGGTCTGGCTCACTCAGACAGGCGCTTCCGTGCTGAACATCCTCAAGGAGGGAATTGGTGCGGGGGGTGGGAATCGCGCTCGAAGCCCGAGGTCGTCAGGCCGAAGGGCGAGTGACGAAGGCCCACACGCGGCGAGCACAGCCCGCGAAGCGGGCTGTGGTGCCGGGGGTGGGAATTGAACCCACACGCTCCTTACGGAGCCCAGGATTTTAAGTCCTGTGCGTCTGCCAGTTTCGCCACCCCGGCGTCTCGGCATTATGTGCCTGACCGCGGGGCGGGACTAATGGCCTGCGGCCACGTACGGAGGGCGGTCTGAAGACCGCCCTCTACATACAACCCACCCGCCTTGCCCCTACCCGCCCCAGCGTTCACACAGGTCAACGAGATCCCTGACCCGGTCGTAATATTCCGCGGGCCCTTCTTGCCGCGACGCCAGTCGGCGCCGACTGGAACCCACACACGATCTAGAGGACGTTTGATTGATTTCGAGAGGAATCTTCGCGGCGATCTGCGCGCTCGGCTCACTTGCCTTGCCGGCCGGGGCCGGCGCCCAGGAAACCCCGCGACGTCAGATTCAGGCGATGCGCCTGGACGACGGCGAGCGCATCGTCCTCGACGGACGGCTCGACGAAGGCGTGTGGCAGCGGGCCGAGCCGGCCAAGGACTTCATCCAGATCGACCCGCAGAACGGCACGCCGGCCACCGAGCCTACCGAGGTCCGCATCGTCATCAGCAAGGACGCCTTCTACATGGGCGTCACCGCCTTCGACTCCGAGCCCGACAAGTGGCTGGGCTATCAGCGCCGCCGCGACGAGTTCCTGCCGGCCGACGATCGGTTCATGTGGCGCATCGACACCTTCCTCGATGAACGGTCCGGCTATTTCTTCGAGATGAACCCCTCGGGGCTGATGGCCGACGCGGTGTTCGGCGTCAACGGCATGAACCGCGCGTGGGACGGCATCTGGAACGCGCGGGTCCGACACAGCGAGATCGGCTGGACCATCGAGATCGAGATCCCCTTCCGCACGCTGAATTTCGATCCCAACACGGACACCTGGGGCATCAATTTCCAGCGCACGGTGCGGCGCAAGAACGAAGACAGCATCTGGATGGGATGGGCGCGCAACCAGGGGCTCGACCGGATGACCAACGCTGGGCACGTCAAGGGCATCAGCGACGTCACCCAGGGCAAGGGGCTCGACCTGAAGCCGTACGGCCTCGTGTCCGCCGAATCGGCGCCGGTCGCGGGCGCGCCGGGGTGGGACGGCAGCAAGAGCGCCGGCGTGGACGTGTTCTACAACCCGACGCCGGGGCTGCGCGCGAACCTGACGGTGAATACCGACTTCGCGCAGACCGAGGTGGATCAGCGCCAGGTGAACCTGACGCGCTTCTCGCTCTTCTTTCCGGAGCGGCGCGACTTCTTCCTCGACGGTGCCACGTTCTTCGACTTCGCCAGCACCAACGGCAACGGGCTCGGCAGCGAGCAGGTACAGCCCTTCTTCAGCCGCCGGATCGGGCTGAGCGACGACGCTCGCCCGCAGCGCATCGACGTGGGCACGAAGTTCACCGGCCAGGTCGGTGGCCAGGACGTCGGCTTCCTGCACGTGCGCACGGGCGATGAGGACCGGAAGGGTTTCACCGGCGAAGACTTCACGGCCGCGCGCGTGAAGCGGCGCATGTTCCAGCAGTCGTACTTCGGCGGCCTGTTCACCAGCCGGGCGGCGCGAGCCGACGGCGCCGGCAGCACGCGGACGGCGGGCTTCGACTTCCGCCTCGCCACCAGCCGCTTCCGCCGGAATCAGAACCTGAGCTTGGCCGGCTGGTTCCTGCACGCCACGCGGCCCGGCAGTACGCGACGCCGGAGTGCCTACGGACTCGCCCTCGAGTATCCGAACGACCGCTGGTTCGGCGGCATCAATGCTCGCGAGGTGCAGACCAACTTCGACCCGTCGGTCGGCTTCATTACCCGCCGCGACTACCGGCGCTTCAACCAGTTCGTCGGCTGGGGCCCGCGCCCCAACACTCGACTCGTGCGCCGCGTACAGATGAACGGCGGGCTCGAGATCTTCACCGACCTCCACAGCAACCTGCTCGAACGGAACATCGGGCTCACCGTGATGAACCTGCAGCTGCAGTCGCAGGACCAGGTGGCAGTAGAGGCCTCGCACAACTACGAGCGGCTGGATGCGCCCTTCCCCATCGCACCGGGCATCACGCTGCCGATGGGCGGCGTCTACACCTACCGCCGCCTCGCCGTCTCAGGGCAGACGGCCAACCGGCGCGTCCTGGCGCTGAACGGCCGCTTCGAGACGGGTGAGTTCTACTCGGGCACGCGCCGGCAGACCGTGGCAGGGCTCACCATCCGCGCGCGTCCGGGCTACATCATCAGCCTCAACGGCGAGTGGAACTCCGTCGATCTGACCGAGGGCGAGTTCACATCCAATGTCTTCCGCGTAGTGGCCGACTCGCAGTTCTCACCCTTCATGGCGGTCGTCAACAACGTCCAGTACGACACGGTGAGCCGCGTCATGGGGTGGCAGTCGCGCTACCGCTGGATCATGAGGCCCGGAAACGACCTCTACCTGGTCTACACGCACAACTGGCTGGATGACGCCGTCGCCCGCCGCTTCGTCTCAATCGACCGCAAGTTCGCCTCTAAAGTGTTGTATACACACAGGTTCTAGGCACGATCCGGCGGGCGCCGGGTAGGGTATGCTGGATGAGCGGGTTTGGTCAGGTGGACGAGTCAGGCGCCCGTTGCCTTCTTCGCGACACCCTCATACCAGTGATCGCGTGCTGGTGCTCGGCAGATCTCCTGGCCTCGGTTCCCGGTTGGTGTCAACACACCAACCGGGGCCACTTCTGATTCTTGTGGCCTCTGGCCTCTGGCCTCTGGCCTCTAGCCTCTAGCCTTTAGTGGACCGTCGCCGACCCCGGTGGCATGCGAGTCGAGTCCACCACCTTCTGAATCAGCTTCGTCAGGTCGCCCTCGGCAATATCGAAGGGGCCGGCCACAGCCGCACCGAGCGACAGCTCGAGGGCAATCACCACACCGCCAGCCTCGAAGGGGGTCACGATCCAACTGAATCCGCGCAGGGCGATCGGCCGATCGGGATCGCTGGCGGGGTTCTGCGCCTGGTCCATTGCCCGCAGCATGCTCGTCAGCACCGCGGCCACGTCGGCTTCAGTCCACGCACCGGGTTCGCGCGATACGGAGGGTAGCGACACGGTGGTGGCGTGGTTGTCGCCGCGCAGCCAGATGTCCACGGACAGGTTCATGACAGCGGAGTCTCAGGCGCCGAGCTGCTCCACGAGGGCCTCGGCCGTCTGCACCGGCGCCTGACAGGCAAAATCGCGGCAGACGTACGCCGTAGCGCGCCCATCGCGGGCGGCCATCGGCTGCAGCCACGGTAGCACACGTTCAAGCGCCCTTCGGTGCTGGCTGAAGACCGGCACCACAACCGCCGCCGGCCGGTACGCCACGCGCAGCGCGTCGAAGAGCGCACGCGTGTCTGGCGCCCCGGCCTCGCCGGCTATCACGATCTGCGGCATCCCCGCATGATAGGTGGACAGGGCCGACAGCATCATCGGCACGGCCCGCCCGAGGTGCGCGCGAAAGAGCGCCAGCGAGCGCTCGATCCGCTCGCTCATCGACGCGTCGCCCGTGAGATGTGCCAGCAGGAGCAGATTCAGTACGGCCACCGAGGTGGCGGCGGGCTCCGCGCCATCGTAGGTCTCCTTGAGCCGCAGCAGGACCGAGCGGTCGTGCCCCGTCGTGCTGAACCATCCACCGTCGATCGGGTCCCAGAAGAGCTCGTCCATCCGCGCTTGCAGCGTAATGGCCCACTCGAGCCAGCGCGGCTCGCCAGTGGCCTGAAAGAGCTCGATGAGACCGAACGCCAGATAGGCGTAATCCTCGGCGTAGCCTTCCACCGCCGCGTCGCCGCCCCGGAAACGCCGCAGCAGCGTCCGCGTGCCGGAGTTCCAGAGGTAGCGCTCGAGGAAACGGGCGGCGGCCTCGGCGGCGGCAATGAAGGTGGCGCCGCCCGCGTTGCCTGGGAGAGCGGTACGCCCGGCGCGTGCGAAGGCCGCAATCATCAGCCCGTTCCAGGCGGTGAGCACCTTGTCGTCGAGATGCGGGCGCGGACGAGCCGCCCGCGCGTCGAGCAGGCGGCCGCGGCTGCGGGCCAGCGCCGCTTCGACCTCGGCAACGGTCGTCCCGATGTCCGTCGCGATGTCGTCGAGCCCCTTGGCCGTGTAGAGCAGGTTCTTGCCGGTGAACTCCTCCTGCGGATCGGACGGCGCGTTGCCCTCGGGGCGCACCCCGAAGCGCTGGCAGAACGGCTCCGCGTCGTCGCCGAGCTCTGCCCGCAGCTCGCGCTCGGGCCACACGTAGAAGGCGCCTTCTTTCTTGTGCGGGTGCGGCGAGGCCGCGTCCTCGGGAGGCACGCTGTCGGCGTCCTCGGCCGAATAGAACCCGCCCTCCGGGTGGCCGAGGTCTCGGCGCACGTAGAGGAGCGTGTCCACGGCCACGTCCGCATACGACCGGTCGCCGGTGGCCTGCGCGGCTTCGAGATAGGCGAGCACCAGCTGCGCCTGGTCGTAGAGCATCTTCTCGAAGTGCGGTACCCGCCACTCCGCGTCCACGCTGTAGCGATGGAATCCGCCGCCGATGTGGTCGCGCATGCCGCCGAGGGCCATCGCCCTCAGCGTGTGGAGCACCATCGCCAGCGGCGGCTCGGCGCCCGTCCGTGCGTGCTCGCGCAGCAGGAACAGCAGTTCCGACGGCCGCGGAAACTTCGGCGCGTTGCCGAAGCCGCCCCGCCGGCGGTCGAACGCGGCCTCGAACTCCGACACCGCGCGGTCGAGCGCCGCCGGCTCGGGAACCCCGGCCGGCCCGCTGCCGCCGCC
>Ga0070670_100001596_pt1 | contig 18298 bp, 16 predicted proteins | sample KBSS63metaG_FD_64665 | JGI IMG/M metagenome (GOLD analysis project Ga0070670, IMG submission 64665) | Switchgrass rhizosphere microbial communities from Kellogg Biological Station, Michigan, USA - KBS S6-3 metaG | ecosystem: Host-associated > Plants > Roots > Rhizosphere > Soil ... | reverse complement strand
GTCGCGCCGACCGACACCACCGGAAAGGCGAAACTGCCGCCGGGCAAGCCGCTGCCGGGGACGCGCGCCCGCACATAACCGGCGGTGATCTCGATGGTCGCGCCGAATGCCTCCAGCGCCTTCAGGTGCAGGTCGATCGGCCGGTTGCCGATCGCGCAGCCGCCCGGCAGCGACACCGTCGCCTCGCCCGCCCGCGCGAGCAGCGGGCCGAGCACCAGGATCGAGGCGCGCATCTTGCGCACGATGTCATAGGGCGCCTCGGTCGAGCTGACCCGGCCGGCGCGCAGGGTCATGACCCGGCCGAAATCCTCGGGCCGCGCGCCCTCGATCATGGTCGACGCGCCGAGCTGGTTGAGGAGATGGCCGAAGCTGTCGACATCGGCGAGACGCGGCAGGTTGCGCAGCGTCACCGGCTCGTCGGTCAGCAGCGCGCAGGGCATGAGCGTCAACGCGCTGTTCTTGGCGCCGGAAATGGGGAGACGGCCGTGCAGGGCCTTGCCGCCCTCGATGATGATGCGATCCATTGGCCCGCTTTAAAGCGAAATAGGGCGAGTGCAAGGCAGGGAGCGATATCCTCGCCCCATGGGGGAGAGGATACGAAGCCTTGTCACCGTCAGGCCGGCATTATGTAGCAAACGCACCAAGCCGGGAGACGGCGCGTGATTAGCGCGGCGCTATGGGGCCTGGCGCTAGAACTCAACCAACTCACCGCCTCTACTGGTGTCGAATGGCCACTTCATAACGTATCTGCTTTTCTGCAGAGTCCCGAGCGTCGTGTACTCGAACCACACGGTAACGACGTACTCGACTTCTCCCTGCGCAACGGCGTTAAAGAAGCGCTCATGAGTCTGGCTCGCGGAATATATTTTCCGGTCATGACCTGGGGGCATTTCCATTGTGGATCGGACAGTAGGATTGTCACCGAAATGCTCTATAGGATGGCTTGCGATAGCCAGCCACACCTTGAGGTCATATGCCGAGGTCGCGCCAAAGTTTTTATATTGGATCACTATTTGCTGATTGTGATATCCGAAGTTCTCAACCCAAGCCGCAGCTATCCCCATATATGCTCTAAGTTGATATTCTGCCGTCCGCTCAGAAAGGCGCACTTGTTCATGAGCGGCATTGGCATTTCGCTCAGCTATTTCCAGCGCCCGTTCAGCATCATGAGTGGCGGCGACCGCAGCATTGGTGGCCTTTCGCGTATAGTGAAGGCTGACCAGCAGGCCGATAACGCCCAGCCCGCTAAGCCACAGCTGCAACCAAGCCCAATTCGCAGCATCGCGCGCAGCTTCCGCAGCGCTCCATTGGGCGCACAGATCGGAATTGCCTTTGCTCCCGGTTTTCCCGCATGGCTGGTAATATTCAGGGGGCTCGACAGGTTTGAGGGGTACGGCGGACGGGGCAGAAGTGTTTGGCAGGGCGTTCTGCATCTGTGCACTGGCTTGGCGCTGTTCGGGCTGAGCGGGTTTTTGTGGAGCCTCATTAGCCCCAGCTAGAGCTATTCCGACAAGCGCAATGATGATGCTCCGATAGCCTGTAGACATTGTATCAGAAACACCGCTGTAAATTTGCCCCGGCTCAACTTGTTCCTGATATTTGGCTCAGAGTCCACAACGCCTATCGCGGCCAGCTTTTCGACCAGCTGCGCATAGCTCACGTTCCGGCGCTTCAATTCGGCTTTAAGTAGGCCCTTCACGCGGGCCTCCCATTCGGCACTGGGATTCACAATAGCCCGAACGGTGGTAATGAGGATCAGGAGGCTGATGCGCTTGCTCCATAATGCCGAGCTGGCGCTGGTAAGCTTCACTATCCTCTCCCCCAAGGGGCGAGGAATATCACCTCACGGCAGCAGCTCAACATCCCAGTACAGCCAATCCCGCCAGCTCTCATGCAGATAGTTCGGCGGAAACGCGCGGCCATGGTCCTGCAGATGCCAGGTGGTTGGCCGGATCGGCTGTTCGCGCAGGCGCATCCCCGCCTGGCGCGGCGTGCGCCCGCCCTTGCGCAGATTGCAGGGCGAGCAGGCCGTCGCCACATTCTCCCAGGTGGTGCGCCCGCCCAGTCGGCGCGGGATCACATGGTCGAAGGTCAGGTCCTTCTGGATCCCGCAATATTGGCAGCTGAAACGGTCGCGCAGGAACAGGTTGAAGCGGGTGAAGGCCGGATGTTCCGATGGCCGCACATATTGCTTGAGCGCGATCACGGAGGGAATGCGCATGTTCAGGCTGGGCGAGTGGACTTCCCGGTCATAGCTGTCGACGATATCGACCCGCTCCAAAAAAACCGCCTTGATAGCGGTTTGCCAGGGCCACAGGCTGAGCGGATAATAGCTGAGAGGGGTATAGTCCGCGTTGAGCACCAGCGCGGGACAGTTTTCCGGATGTCGTATTCGGTCGGGATGGTACATGGATAGTGCGTCCCCGCGAAAATGCTCCTTGCGCCGCGATCCTTGCCTGACGATCGTGGCAAAGCCATGACAGCATCAACCATGACTCTGCGTCAAGCCCCCGCATGAACCTTCCCGTCACCCGCTTCGCGCCAAGCCCTACCGGCAGGCTCCATATCGGCCATGGCTGGTCCGCGCTGATGGCGCATGATCTGGCACGGACGCACGGCGGCACCTTCCGGCTCCGGATAGAAGATATAGATGGTGCTCGTTCCCGCCCGGAGCAAGTCGCGGGCATTCTCGACGACCTGCGCTGGCTGGAGCTCAACTGGGATGGGCCGGTGGTGATGCAGTCGGAGCGATTGCCCATCTATCGCGCGGCGGTCGAGCGGCTGGCGGCGCGGGGCCTTGCCTATCCCTGCTTCTGCACCCGCGCCGACATCGCCGCCAGCGCATCAGCGCCGCATGGACCCGATGGGCCGGTCTATCCGGGCACCTGCGCGCGCCTGCCTGCGTCAGAACGCGCCGAGCGGATCGCGGCGGGCGAGGCGCATGCCTGGCGGCTCGACATGCAGGCCGCCGCCGCCCATGCCGGGCGCCTCTCATGGCAGGACATGGACGCAGGCGAAGTGGCGGCCGACCCGCTGCCGTTCGGCGACATCGTGCTTTCCCGCAAGGACGCGGCCGGCAGCTATCATCTGTGCGCCACCCTCGACGACGCGGCGATGGAGATCAGCCATGTCGTGCGCGGCGCGGACCTGCGCGCGGCCACCCATGTCCACCGCCTGCTGCAGGCGCTGTTCGACCTGCCAGGCCCGGCCTATCGCTTTCATCCCCTGCTCGTCGACGCGGCAGGCCACAGGCTGGCCAAGCGGAGTGGCAGCCTCGCCATTGCCGACCTGCGCAATGCGCGCCACGACCCCATGCAGCTGATCGCGGACTGGCGCGCGACCCGCTTTCCGTTTGGAATTCGCCCGGAAAACCCCTAGATTGTCCGCAGCAGCAGGAGTGCGCACCATGGGCAACACTTTTATCGCCATCCTCATCATCGCCGCCATGATCGCGACGGTCATCGCTTTGGTCCGGGGCATCATCGCCTTTCTGCGGACGAGCCAGGCCGAACTCAACGATCAGCAGGCGGGACCGAGCCAGTCGAGCCTCAAGCAGAACCGGATGATGCTGGCCCGCATCACCTTTCAGGCGGTCGCGGTTCTGTTCGTCGCGCTCCTCCTGCTGATGAACAGCGGCAAATAGGAGTCCATTTGGTCAAGCTGAACAAGATCTACACCCGCACCGGCGACGACGGGACGACCGGCCTCGTCGACGGCACCCGCGTGGCCAAGAGCGACGCGCGCATGGCCGCGATCGGCGATGTGGACGAGGCCAACAGCGCCATCGGCATCGCCGTGACGGCGCTGGGCGAGAGCGATCATGCGGCGCTGCTGCAAGACATCCAGAACGACCTGTTCGACCTGGGCGCCGACCTCGCCACGCCCATCGGCGATACGCCCGACCCCGAATGGGCGCTGCGCATCATCCCGGGCCAGGTCGACCGGCTGGAGGCCGCGATCGATCGCCTCAACGCGGATCTGGCCCCGCTCAACAGTTTCATCCTGCCGGGCGGCTCGGCGGCGGCGAGCCACATCCACCTCGCCCGCGCCATCACCCGCCGGGCCGAGCGCACCGCTGTGACGGCGGGCGCGCAGTGCCGCCTCAACCCCTCCGCCCTCGCCTATCTCAACCGCCTGTCGGACCTGCTGTTCGTGCTCGGCCGGGTGGTGAATGGAAATGGCAGTGGCGACATCAAATGGGTGCCGGGCGCGTCGCGGTAAACCCTTGCCGTCATCCCAGCGAAGGCTGGGATGACGATTATGGCCCCTCACCTCGCCGGCCCCGCCCCCGCCCCCGACAGGATAACATCCCGCTTCGGGCTCGCCGCCCACAGCCGGATCCATTCCCACGCGCCCCTGCACACATGCATGGCGTGGCTTTCGATCAGGCGGAACATCGCGCCGTCCCACACATAGTCCTCCGACGCGCCGCAATCGCCCACCCCCCGCCCCTTGGCGAGGCTGGAGAGGATGCCGCGCCGGGCGTCCCACAGGGCGTTGACGACCAGCGGCGGCGTGCCGGGGTCGCCGGTAAAGCCCGGCGCGAAATCGAAGCGGGCGATCGACAAGGCCCGCTCGCCCGTCGCCGAATTGCGCGCAATCAGGGGAACCATGCTCACATTATAGGCCCCCGCCTCGCACGGCAGCAGCAGCAGCGCCGAGGCACTGTCGAGCGGCGCCAGTTCGGTCACCGCCGCGGCCGCGACACTGGCGTCGCACTGCGCGAGCTTGCGTGCGGCGGCCAGTTCCAACGCCGTTAGCGCCGGCGCGGTGTCGGCATCGGGCGAGGGCATCTGCCGGACGACCGGCATGGGCGGGGCCGGGGGAACGCTCGAATCCGGCTGCGTGCCCGGCTCCATCAGGGCCGAGCGTGTGCCCGCCCTGCCCTGCCGCGCATCCATGAACTTCAGGCTTTCCGAAAGACCCGCCGTGGACGGGCTTGCCAGCACCTCGCCCTTTTTCGTCACGAGTTCGATCGTGACCGCGCCCGTCATCGCGCGCACGGCCGAGAGTGCCTCGGCGCCGCGCACGAACGGATCCTCGCCCTCGCCTGCGGTCAGAATGGCGTTGTTGCGCCCGTCCACGACGAGCGTAAGCCGGGACGGCAGCGTGTCGAGACCGCGCGCGCGCAGCGTGACTTCGCCAGCGGGCCCGCCAGCCCTGGCGATTTCCAGCATCACGGTCTCGGCATCACTGGCATCCGGCGGCTCAAGCGTCATGGCCTGGCAGCGCAGCACATTGTCGCAGCCCACCGCCCAATTATCGAAATACTGGGCCGATCCGGGATGGGGCACGTCCTCGGCGGGCGGCGCGGTCTCGGCCGAACGCGCGCCGGCAACGCCCCACAGCATGGCCAAGGCAGCGGCGCCAACCCATCCGAATCGTAACAATCCGCCCCTTGTCATGGGGTGCAGCATAATGCAGTTGTTGGTCGCACGTGAGACATTTTGCTCAGGCTCAGGCGGAGAGGACAAGTCGCGATGAAGAACATGGGTATCATCGGCGCCGGACAGATGGGCGCGGGCATTGCGCAGGTTTCCGCGCAGGCGGGGTACAGCGTCATCCTGTCGGACGTCGACCTCGGCCGCGCGCAAAAGGGCAAGGACGGCATCGCCAAGCAGCTCGGCAAGCTGGTGGAAAAGGGCAGGCTCGACGGCCAGGCTGCGGAGGCCACCCTGTCCCGCATCGAGCCCAGCGGCGACGTCGCCGCCATGGCCAATTGCGGTCTCGTCATCGAGGCGGCGACCGAACGCGAGGACATCAAGCGCGCCATTTTCGAGAATGTGGGCAAGGTCCTCCACAAGGACGCCGTGCTCGCATCCAACACCTCCTCCATCCCGATCACGCGGCTGGCGCAGGCGTCGCCCGATCCCACGCGCTTCGTCGGCGTCCATTTCTTCAATCCGGTGCCGGTGATGGTGCTGATCGAGATCATCAGCGGCCTCGCCACCACCCAGGCGACGGTCGACCTGGTCGAGGATTATGCCAAGACGATCGGCAAGACGGTCATCCACTCCAAGGATTCGCCCGGCTTCATCGTCAACCGCATCCTGGTGCCGATGTTGAACGAGGCCTGCTTCGTGCTGGGCGAGGGCATCGCCAATGTGCGCGACATCGACAATGGCGTGAAGCTCGGCCTCAACCACCCGATGGGCCCGCTGACCCTGGCGGATTTCGTGGGCCTCGACACCTGCCTGGAAATCTGCCGCGTGTTCCAGGCGACGACCGGCGACCCCAAATACCGCCCGGCGCCGCTGTTGGTGAAATATGTCGAGGCCGGCTGGTATGGCCGCAAGACCGGGCGCGGCTTCTACGACTATTCGGGACCGGAGCCGGTGCCGACGATTTGACAGTCACGAATATTTTAGCCGCTCGCCCTGAAGTCGAAGGGTCAGGGCCCAGCCCGAACGGGGGAGCGTGATTGATCACAAACTCAGCATCAGCCCCGCCAACGCCGCGCTCATCAAATTGGCGAGGCTGCCGGCGATCAGCGCCCTGATACCAAGCCGGGCGATCACGGGGCGTTGATTGGGCGCGAGGTTGCCGGTCACCGCCATCTGGACCGCGATCGAGGCGAAATTGGCAAAGCCGCAGAGCGAGAAGGTCACGACCGCCACGGTCGCGGGGGAAAGGCTGGCCTGCACCCGCGCCAGCTCGATGAACCCCACGAACTCGTTGAGGACAAGCTTGGTCCCGAACAGCCCGCCCGCGACCCCCGCTTCGTCCCACGGCACCCCCAGCAGCCACATCACCGGCCGGAACAACAGGCCGATCATCTGCTGAAAGCTGAGGTCGGGCTGGCCGAACATGGCGCCGATGCCACCCAACAGGCCGTTCGCGAGTGCGATCAGCGCGACGAAGGCGAGTACCATGGCGCCCACCGCGACGGCCAGCCTGACGCCCACCTGCGCACCTTGCGACGCCGCCATGATGAGATTGGCCGGCCGCTCCTCCTCCTCCGGCAGCGACAGCAGCGGCTCGTCCGGCGGGTCCGCTGGATCGTCCGGCATGATGATCTTGGCCATGGCGATACCGCCCGGCGCCGACATGAAGGATGCGGCCAGCAGATAGGGCAGGAGCTGCGTCCCGATCATGCTGGCATAGGCGCCCAATATGGTGCCCGCGACCCCGGCCATGCCGGCCGTCATGACGGTGAACAACTGCGCGGGCGTCAGCCCAGCCAGATAGGGCTTGATGACCAGCGGGCTTTCGCTCTGCCCGACGAAGATGTTGGCCGCCGCGCACAGGCTCTCGACCCGGGTGATGCCGGTGACTTTCCGGATTCCGCCGCCGACCCAGCGGATGACGAACTGCATCACGCCCAGATAATAGAGGATCGAGATCAGCGAGGAGAAGAAGATGATGACCGGCAGCGCCGCGATCGCGAAACTGGCGCCGCCGATGGCAGGCGACGCGATCGGCCCAAAGATGAAATCCGTGCCGGCCTTCGCATAGCCGAGCAGGTTCGACACGCCGTGCGACATGGCGCCAATGGCCGCTCGTCCCCACGGGGTCCGCAACACGAGGAATGCGATACCGGCCTGCAGGACGAGGGCCGCACCGACCACGCGCGGCCGGATCGCGCGCCGGTTCACGGACAGGGCGAAGGCGATCAGTAGAATCACCATCATGCCGGCAAGGCCGATACCAAGTTTCACTGCCTGATCCCCCCGCCGCGATTTGGCAGCGGCAATGCCCGTTACAAAAACCTGCCCACAATGTGGATTGCCACCCCCACCAGCCCGCCGACCAGCGTGCCGTTGACCCTGATATATTGGAGGTCGCGCCCGACCGCCTGCTCGAGCCGGAGCGTGACGGTCTGCGCGTCCCACCCCCGCACGGTCTCGCTCACCAGCCGCACGATCGCATCGCCATAGGAAGCGGCGGTGCCGACGGTGATCCGCCGGGCAAAGCGGTTGAACAGATGACGGACGGCGGGATCTTCCTGGATCATTGCACCCAGATGCCGCAGCATCTCGCCAAAATGTCCGGCGAGCGCGGCACCAGGGTCACGGGCGGCGCGCAACAGCGCCTCGCGCCCCTGCCGCCACAGGCTCTCGATCCACGCCTGCATCGCCGGATTGTCGATGATCTCGTCGCGCAACCGTCCCACGCGCGCCTGCATGGCGGGATCGTGCTGCAGGTCGTGCGTCAGGCTGTCCAGCCCCTCCATCATCTTGAGGCGGAAGGGATGGTCGGGATTCGCCGCCGCCTCCGCCAGCAGTTTTTGCAGGCCGGAGAGGATCGCATTGGCCAGCTTCTCATCCAGGCCGGTCCAGCGCAGGACTCCGCCGGCCCGGTCATGCACCATCTGCCGGATGAGCGCCTCATTGGCGTCGAGCGTGCGCGATGCCCAGCTGATCAGGCCGGCGATGACCGGCTCGTGCCGGCCCTCGCGGATCGCGGCTTCCAGCGCCTGTCCGAGCAGCGGCGCGAGATCGAGCGATCGCAGCCGGTCGACAATGGCTCCCTTTACAATGCCGCCGAGCCGCTCGTCGCCGAGCGCGTCCAGGACATCGGCCAGCAGCCGCGAAGCGCCCCGGCGCAGCCGCCCATCAATATCGGGCTGGGAGGTGAGGAAATGTCCCACCGCCGCAGCAAGGTCGAACCGCGCCATGCGCCGTGCCACCACGCTGGGCGTCAGGAAATTATCGCGCAGGAACAGCGCCAGCGTGTCGCCGATCCGGTCCTTGTTGCGCGGGATGATGGCGGTGTGGGGAATGGGCAGGCCGAGCGGATGGCGGAACAGCGCCGTCACCGCGAACCAGTCGGCGAGGCCACCGACCATCGCGGCCTCGGCAAAGGCGCGGATGAAGCCGATGGCGGGATGGATCGGCTCGGCCCAACGCGCCGCCAGATAGACGGCGGCCATCGCAACGAGGAGGCTGGTCGCGAAGGCACGCATGCCCGAGACGCTGTTGGGCGTGTTTCGAGGCAATGGAAACGCCCGTTCCACGCGGGCGCCTATTCGGCCGCCTGCGATGCGATGTCCTCCTTGTTGTCGCCGGGCGTGTAGGTGAGCAGGCGCTTGCGCAGATGCGGGGCGAGCCAGCGCTCAAACCCGATCGCCAGGCTGAACGTCGGCGGCACGATCAAGAGCGTCAGCAGGGTAGAAAGGGTAAGCCCGCCGATCACGGTAACGCCCATCGGTGCGCGCCACGCACCGTCGCCCCCGAAGGCGAGCGCCGTCGGCAACATGCCCGCAACCATCGCGACCGTGGTCATGACGATCGGCTGCGCGCGCTTGTGCCCGGCGTCGATGATCGCGTCCTTCTTGGTCACGCCCTTGGACATTTCCTCCAGCGCGAAGTCGACCAGCAGGATCGAGTTCTTGCCGACAATGCCCAGCAGCATCAGCAGGCCAATGAAGACCGGCAGGGATATGGGCGTTCCCGTCGCGAGCAGGGCAATGCCGCCGCCCAGTGGCGCCAACAGCAGCGACCCCATGTTCACAAAGGGCGGCATGACCGTGCGATAGAGCAGGACCAGCACCGCAAACACCAGCATGACGCCCACAATCACCGCGATGATGAAATTCTTGATCAGCTCGGCCTGCCACTTGCTCGCACCAAGAATGATCCGCGTCACCCCTTCCGGCAGGTGCTGCAGCGACGGCAGCGCATCGATCTTCTTCATCGCCTGCCCGGATACGACACCGGGCGCCAGATCGGCGCCGATGGTGACCTGCCGAACCTGATTGTTGCGGTCGATCTGGGTCGGTCCCGCGCCGAAACCGATGTCCGCAACCAGGCTGAGCGGCACGGATCCGCCCGACTGCGTCGCGACCGGCAGATTGCGGATGAAGTCGAAGCGTTCCCGCGCATTCTGGTCAACCGAAACCCGGATCGGCACCTGGCGGTCGGACAGCGAGAATTTGGCCATGTTCTGCTCGATATCGCCCATGGTCGCGATCCGGACCGCCTGGCTGAGCGCAGCGGTGGTGACGCCCAATTGCGCGGCGAAATCCAGGCGCGGCTTCAGCAGGATTTCGGGCCGCTGCAGATTGCCTTCGATCCGCGGCGCGATTAGCTCCGGTATGGTCGCCAGCTCCGCCGTGACCTTGTTGACGATCCGCTGCAGCACCTCCGCATTGTCGCCGCCCAGCGTCACGCCGATCGGCCGGTTCGTGCCGCCCCCACCGTTCATCATCGACTCGAAACTGACACGCGCATCGGCAATGCGGAGCAGCAGGGGCGCCCGGCTGCGCTCGAATTCCGAGCTGGTCAGGGTGCGATCCTTCTTGAGGCGCAGGAAAACGCTCGCATTACCAACACTGATCCGCGCGAATGTGCTTTCGACCACCGGGTCCTTGCTCATCATGCCCGTCACCTTGTCGGCCACGGCTTCGGTCTGTTCGAGCGTCGATCCCGGCGTGAGCTTGATGGAGATAAGGCTCGTCTTGTTGTTGACCTCGGGCTGGAAGGTCATGGGGATCTGGGCAAAGACCAGCACCGTGAGTGCCAGACCAGCCGTGGCGATGCCCATCGTCCAGACGCGATGATCGGCGAACAGCGCACGGATCGGCCAGGTCCGCCCATATTTGGTCAGCACGATCGCCCGCCTGCGGCGATCGTCCAGGGTCCATTTGAGGACCTTCATATAGAGTTCCATCAGCCAGCCTTCGCCATGGGTGGCATGCCCCTGCGCCTTCAGGAAATAGGCGGCCAACATCGGCGTTATCATGCGGGCGACGGCAAGACTGACGAGTACCGCGCTGACGACGGTCAGCCCGAAATTCTTGAAGAATTCTCCCGAAATGCCGGGCATCATCGCGACCGGCAGGAATACCGCCACAATGACGCTGGTCGTCGCGACCACGGCCAGGCCAATTTCGTCGGCGGCATCGATCGCCGCCTGATAGGCGCTCTTCCCCATGCGCATGTGCCGCACGATATTCTCGATCTCGACGATCGCGTCGTCGACCAGCACACCCGCCACCAGCCCCAGCGCCAGCAGTGAAATACTGTTCAGCGTGAAGCCCATGAGGTCCATGAACCAGAAAGTGGGCACTGCCGACATGGGAATCGCCACGGCGGAAATCAGGGTCGCGCGCCAGTCGCGCAGGAAGATGAACACCACGACCACCGCCAATACGGCGCCCTCGATCATGGCGAGGATGGCAGAATGATATTGTTCCTTGGCATAGTCGACATTGGTGAACAGCAGCGAGAACTTCACCTTGGGGTTTTCGGCCTGGAGGTTGTCGATGGCTTTTTGCGCCTCATCGAAAACCGTGACGTCCGAGGCGCCTTTCGTGCGCTGAAAGCCGATGGTGAGAACCTGATGGCCATTGGACTTGGTCAGGGTGCGCTGCTCGGCATACAGATCGCGGACATCGGCAATGTCACTCAGCTTGACGGTGCGGCCAATGCCGATCGCGATCTGCGTTTCACCCAGGGTCTGGGCGCTCGTCGCATTGCCCAGCACCCGGACCGACTGTTCCGTGCCCGCGATCTGCGCGAGCCCGCCGGCCGCGTTGAGGTTGACCTGCCGCAATTGGCTGTTGACCGCCGACGCGGTCAACCCGAAGGATTGCATGCGCGCGGGATCGAGAATGACGCGAATTTCGCGCGAGACCCCGCCCACCCTTTCCAGATTCCCCATGCCGGAAATGGCCAGGAGCCTTCGCGCGACCGTATTGTCGACATACCAGCTGAGCTGTTCCAGCGTCATGTCGGTCGCCTCGATCTTGTAATAGGCAAGATCCCGGCCCGAAGTGGAAAGGCGCTTCACCTGCGGCTCCAATATGCCGTCCGGCAGGTTGGAGCGGATTTGCGAGATCGCATCGCGTATGTCGTTGACGGCGCGATCGATGGGCGTGCCAATCGCGAACTGCACCAGGGTCTGGCTGCGTCCCTCGGTGATCGTCGAATTAAGCTCGTCTATCCCCTGCAGCGAGCGCACCGCCGCCTCGACGCGCTGGGTGATCTGCGTTTCCATCTCCGATGGCGCCGCGCCCGGCTGGCTGATGATGACCATCGCCGCCGGGAAATCGATATCCGGGTCGTTCTGGACCTCCATGCGCGCAAAGCTCATGATGCCAGCCAGGCTCAGTGCGATGAACAGCACCAGCGGCGGCACCGGATTGCGGATGCACCATGACGATATGTTACGGAAATTCATGGTGTTGCTGCCGCCTCAGCCGCCGGCGACGCGAACGGGCTGGACCGCATCGCCGGGGCTGAGAAAGCCGCCGGCCGTCGCGACGACCTGCTCGCCGCTGGAAAGACCGCTCATGATCGCAACGCCCGTATCGGCGACCATCCCGGTCTGGACCGGGCGCCGTACGATCCTGTTATTCCGGTCGATCACGTAGACAAAATTGCCGACTGCATCGCTCTGAACCGCCGACTGCGGCAGCATGATCGCCTGCCCCTGCCCGGTCGTGATGCTGGCCTGCGCAAAACCGCCGGGCCGAAGAGTCGGGTCATAGCGCAGCAATATGCGGGCAATGCCCTGCCGGGACTGGGCATCGACCACCGGCGACACCTGCCAGACCGTGCCGGCGACGGCCGCGGGTGCGCCGACCGGCGTCACCCGTGCGGTGTCGCCCGGACTGACCTTGGCGATATCCGCTTCGTTGACAGCGAGCTTCATTTCCATCTCGCCCTTGTCCGCAATGTGGAACAACACGCCGGAACCGGCGGACACGATCTGCCCCGGCTCCACAGTTCGGGTGAGGACAAGGCCGGCGGCGGGCGCGCGCACATCAAGGCGCGCCATGGTCGCCCGGGCCTGGTTGAGCTGGGCAATCGCGACATTCACCCGTGCAGTCGCGGCGTCCCGGAGCGCGATCTTGCTTTCAAGGTCGGCCTTGGAAATGAAGCCGTTGCCGACCAACGCGCGTGCCCGCGTCAGATTCGCCTCGGCCAGCTTGGCATCGGCGCGCGCAACCTGCACCGACGCGGCGAGGGCCGCGGTCTGTTGCGCCTGTACCGATCGTTCGATGACCGCCAATATCTGGCCAGCCTTGACCCATGCGCCCGGCTCGGCAAGGACCTGGATCACGCGGCCGCCCTCGCCGACGACGCCCACCGGCATGTCACGGCGCGCGGCGATCGCGCCGGTGCCGGTGACGTTGGTCGTCATGGGGCTGATCCGGGCGGAGAGGACCGACACGCGCGGGATTTCGGCTTTGACCGAGGCGCCGCTCGACCCGCCGTGCAGCTTGTGCCAGCCCAGCCAGATCGCAACGACTACAAGAAGGGCAATGCCGATCCCGGCCGCAATGGCGATTTGCCGGCGGCGACGACGGGCAGACTGCTCGTCCGGATCAAGTCCAGATGACCTAACCTCCCCCGCGAGCTGGGCTTCAAAGTTCATATGGGCTGCCTGTTGGGCGTCATCTACGCCGAAACGAACGACGCCGAGTGCTAGCCTAGCTCAGCAAATGGCTCAAGCTGTTTATAGGAAGGCAGCCGTCATCCGGCCGCCACCGGCGACCGGATGACCCGGCGGAGTTTTACCGGCTTCAGCGAATGGAACCGCGCCTTACGAGGTTCACGATTGCCAGCAGGATGACTGCACCAACGAGCGACACCAGGAACGAGGTCAGATTGAGGGGCGCGTTGTTGATGTTGCCGCCAGCAAAGATCAGGCCACCAAGGAAGGCGCCGACGATGCCAACGACAATATTGAGGAAGATGCCCTGCTGCGCGTCGGTGCGCATGATCATGCTGGCAATCCAGCCGATGACGCCGCCGATGATCAGCCAAAGAATTAGTCCCATACAAGCCTCCTGGGTTATGCGAACCCGGCTTTTCCCGGGCGCTCATTGTTTCTGACATCATAACGCCGCATAATTCGGAACGTTCCGGGAAGGGGCTGCCCGTGCTGGGGCTGAAGTTTTCGAGGTGGGCGGGAAATGGACATGATGCTCAAGGCGATCGTCGAGGACATCGCATCGGCCATCGGGCAGGAGCAGGATCGCGGGGCGGTTGCGACCTATATACCGGGGCTCGCTTCGGTCGATCCGATGCAGTTCGGCATGGCGGTCGTCACCGCCGATGGCGAGATGGTGACGGGCGGCGATGCGGCCATTCCCTTTTCCATCCAGTCGATATCCAAGGTCTTCGCCCTGACCCTCGCGCTCGGCAAGGTCGGCGACCAGCTCTGGGAACGGGTGGGGCGCGAACCGTCCGGCAATGCGTTCAACTCGATCGTGCAGCTCGAGGCGGAGCAGGGCGTGCCGCGCAACCCCTTCATCAATGCGGGCGCCATCGTGGTCGCCGACGTCAATCTGGGCGGCCACCAGCCGCGCGAGGCGATCGGCGAAATGCTGCGCTTTGTGCGCTACCTGGCCGATGACGAGAGCATCGCCATCGACGAGGCGATCGCGCGCGGCGAGGAGGAGACCGGCTTTCGCAACATCGCGCTGGCCAATTACATGCGCGCCTTCGGCAATATAAAACACCCGGTCGAGCTGGTGCTGGGCTGCTACTTCCACCAGTGCGCGATTGCCATGTCCTGCATCCAGCTCGCCCGGGCGGGACGCTATCTGATGCATGACGGCACCCATCCCGAGCATGGCCGCGTGGTCTCGCCAGCGCGGGCGCGGCGCATCAATGCGCTGATGCTGACCTGCGGCCATTATGATGCGTCCGGCGATTTCGCCTTTCAGGTCGGCATTCCGGGTAAATCGGGCGTGGGCGGCGGCATATTGGCGGTGGTGCCGGGCCGGGCAAGTATCGCGGTCTGGTCGCCCGGCCTCAATGCCAGCGGCAACAGCAAGCTCGGCACGCAGGCGCTGCAGATGCTGGCCGAGGCGACGGGGTGGTCGGTGTTCCGGGCGAACAGCTAATCTTAACTGCCCTCGCCCCTCTGGGTAGAGGAGTGTAGCGCCACCAAGCTTGGCACGGAGCCCCTGCTCCCCTACATGCCAACGCATGCCACCAGACATGCCCAGCACCAACGCTCCCCTCCCGCCCATGTGGGCGACAATGCGCCGTTTTCTCCCCTATCTCTGGCCGGCCGACGCCCCGGCGATGCGGCGGCGCGTCGTCTTTGCCCTGATGCTCATGCTGGTCGCCAAGATGGTCGGGTTCGGCATGCCCTTTGCCTATAAGGCCGCGATCGACCGCATGGCGCCGGGCCTGCAACCGGGCGTCGCGCTCGCGGTTGCACTGGTCGTCGCCTATGCCGGCGCGCGCTTTGCCAGCACCATGTTCGAGAATTTGCGCAACGTCGCCTTCGAGAGCGTCGGGCAGGACGCGACCCGGCGCCTGTCGGAGCATGTGTTCCGTCACCTCCACCGCCTGTCGCTGCGCTTTCACCTCGACCGCAAGACCGGCGGCGTCACCAAGGTCATCGAGCGCGGCACCAAGAGCATCGACGTCATGCTCTATTTCATCCTGTTCAATATCGCGCCGACGGTGCTCGAATTGACGGCGGTGTGCGTCTATTTCTTCTTCAAATTCGGCCCCGGCATGGTCGCCGCGACCCTCTTGATGGTGGTCGTCTACATCTGGTTCACCCGCACCATCACCGAATGGCGCAACCAGTTGCGCCGGGACATGGTGGAGCTCGACACCAATGCGGTCTCGCATGCGGTCGACAGCCTGCTCAATTTCGAGACGGTGAAATATTTCAACGCCGAACAGCGCGAGGGCGACCGCTACGGCAATGCCATCCGCACCTATGCCGCCGCCGCGCTCAAGAGCGAGAACAGCCTCGCCTGGCTCAACATCGGCCAGGCCCTGATCACCAACCTGATGATGGCGGGCGCGATGGCCTATACCGTCTGGGGCTGGAGCCGCGGCATCTTCAGCGTGGGCGACGTAGTGCTGGTCAACACCATGCTCTCCATGCTGTTCCGCCCGCTCGACATGCTGGGCATGGTCTATCGCACCATCCGGCAGGGCCTCATCGACATGGAGGCGATGTTCCGCCTGATAGACACCAAAACGGAAATCGTCGATGCCCCGAACGCGCCGCCGCTCGTCATCGACCGAGGCGAGATCCGGTTCGACAATGTGCTGTTCGGCTATGACCCCGAGCGACCGATCCTGAAGGGCGTCAGCTTCACCCTGCCCGCTGGCCAGACCTTCGCCATTGTCGGCCCGTCGGGCGCAGGCAAGTCGACCATAGCGCGCCTCCTGTTCCGCTTCTATGACGTGACGGCCGGCCACATCACCATCGACGGGCAGGATATCCGTACGGTGCAGCAGGACAGCTTGCGCGCCGCGATCGGCATCGTGCCGCAGGATATGGTGCTGTTCAACGACACCATCGGCTACAACATCGCCTATGGCCGGGCGGGCGCCACGCAGGACGAGGTGGAACAGGCCGCGCGCGGCGCCGCCATCGACCAGTTCATCGCCACCCTGTCCAAGGGCTATGACAGCCGTGTCGGCGAACGCGGCCTCAAGCTGTCGGGCGGCGAGAAGCAGCGTGTCGCCATCGCCCGCACCCTGGTCAAGGATCCGCCAATCCTGATCCTCGACGAGGCGACCAGCGCGCTCGACAGCCGCACCGAGGCCGCGATCCAGGACGTGCTCTATTCGATCGCGCGCCGCCGCACGACCATCATCATCGCCCACCGCCTCTCGACGGTCGTCGATGCCGACCGCATCATCGTGCTCGAAGAGGGCCGCATCGCCGAACAGGGCCGCCATGCCGAGCTGCTTGCGGCGGGCGGTCTCTATGCGGCCATGTGGTTGCGGCAGGCAACCGAGCGGACGCAGGAGGCGGCGGAAGGCAGCGAGCCGGCCGATGTCCTTGCCCGCTGAGGTGACCGCTTCAATACCGCCCGTTCGTGTCGAACCCTTCGACTGCCTGCCAAGGCAGGCGCTCAGGACAGGCCAAGGTCCAGACACCTGCGCCACGGTTCTCGACTTCGCTCGAACCGAACGGATGGTGAAGGAGCCATACGCCCTCTACGTCCACTGGCCCTTCTGCGTCTCCAAATGCCCCTATTGCGACTTCAACAGCCATGTCCGCGAGGGCGTGGATCAGGCCGCATGGCGGAGCGCCTTGCTTACCGACATGGCCCATGAGGCCGCGCGCACGAACGGCGGCACCCTCACCTCCATCTTCTTCGGCGGCGGCACCCCGTCGCTGATGCCGCCCCAGACCATCGCCGCGATCATCGAGGCGGCCGCAGGGCACTGGTCGTTCGCACCCGACATCGAGATCACGATGGAGGCGAACCCCAACAGCGCGGAGGCGGCGCGCTTTGCCGATGTCGCGGCGGCCGGGGTCAACCGGGTGTCGATCGGCCTGCAGGCGCTGGACAATGCCGCGCTCCATTTCCTGGGACGCGCCCACGACGCCGAGGAGGGGATGGCGGCGCTAGGGATGGCGCAGCGGCATTTCGGCCGCGTCAGCTTCGACCTCATCTATGCCCTGCCCGGCCAGTCCGAGGCGGCATGGGAGGCGGACCTCAGCCGCGCGCTGGCACTCGGCACCGGCCACCTCTCCCTCTACCAGCTCACCATCGAGCCGGGCACTCGCTTCGAGACGATGGTGCGCAAGCGCGACTTCGTCCCCGCCGACCCCGATCACGCCGCCACGCTCTATGAGCTGACCCAGGCGATGACCGCCGCCGCCGGCATCCCGGCCTATGAGATCAGCAACCACGCCCGCCCCGGCCAGGAGAGCCGCCACAACCTGACCTATTGGCGCTATGGCGACTATCTCGGCATCGGCCCGGGCGCGCATGGCCGGGTCATGGCATGCGCGACACGGCGGCACCGCAAGCCGGAGAACTGGATAGCGGCGCTTGGCGCGAACGGCCATGGCATCGACGAGGAAACGCCGCTCGACCCGGCCACGCGCGCAACCGAAGCGCTGATGATGGGGTTGCGGTTGGCCGAGGGCGTGGACCTTGGCGATATCGCCGCCCGTACGGCGACCGACCTGGACGCGATCGTCGGTCAGGTGGCGGTCCGACGGCTGAGCGATCAGGGACTTGTCGCCCTGGCCGGCAACCACCTCATGGTCACGCCGCAAGGCATGCTTCTGCTCGACGCGATCCTGGCGGAGCTGCTTTGAAGGCGATGGCGATTCATGCTACTCTCGTGCCCGTCCCAAATCTTGAAGGCCCAAATCTCGAAGGAGAGGTGACATGGCGCTGCGCATTGGCGACTTTGCTCCCGATTTCCAGGCAGAAACAACCCGCGGCCCCATCCATTTCCATGACTGGCTGGGCGACTCGTGGTGCGTGCTGTTTTCACATCCCAAGGACTTCACACCCGTCTGCACCACTGAACTCGGCTATCTGGCCAAGCTGGAGCCCGAATTTGAGAAACGGCATTGCAAGATAATCGGCCTGTCGGTCGATCCGGTGCAAGATCACCGC
>Ga0070670_100001593_pt1 | contig 18314 bp, 14 predicted proteins | sample KBSS63metaG_FD_64665 | JGI IMG/M metagenome (GOLD analysis project Ga0070670, IMG submission 64665) | Switchgrass rhizosphere microbial communities from Kellogg Biological Station, Michigan, USA - KBS S6-3 metaG | ecosystem: Host-associated > Plants > Roots > Rhizosphere > Soil ... | reverse complement strand
GTGCCGTCATAGTTCACGAAGCTCCAGCGCTCAGCGAGTCCGAATGGCGCGAGCGCGTCGTGGATGTAGGTGGTGCCATAGCCCGGATCCTCGGTGATCGCGTTCTGAACCGGGTCGTAGACGCACTCTCCGGTGTCTTCCACGTAGAACACCTCGTGGCCGAGGTCGCGGAGTCCGAGCAGGTACATGAGCGAGCACCAGGTGACGCCGCCAAACGGGTAGCGGGCGATGATGCCGGCGAGCAGGATCTTCACAGGGGCTACAACGACTGCAGCAGCTCGTCCACCGACTCCGGCTCGTCGAGCGAACGGCCCACGGAGAGGCGGGCGCACATCCGCCGGTACAGTTCGTTGGACTCCATCAGCTCGTCGTGCGTGCCCTGCGCCACGACGTGCCCGTCGTGCAGCACCAGGATGCGCGCGGCATCGCGGATGGTGGAGAGCCGGTGGGCGATGACCAGCGTCGTGCGCCCGGCGCGCAGACGACGGAGCGCGTCGAAGACGATCTCTTCGGAGATCGAGTCGAGCGACGACGTCGGCTCGTCGAGGATCAGGATCGGCGCATCCTTCAGGAGCGCACGCGCAATACCGAGGCGCTGGCGCTCGCCGCCCGAGAGCGTGGCGCCGGCTTCGGCCACGAGCGCCTGGTAGCCGTGCGGCAGCCGCTCCACGAACGCGTGCACGTGCGCGGCGCGGGCGGCCGCTTCTACCTCGGCCTGGCTGGCGTCGAGGCGGCCGTAGCGGATGTTGTCGGCGATCGAGCCGGCAAAGAGCACCGCCTCCTGCGGCACGAGGGCGATGCGCTCGCGGAGCGACCGCAGATCGTAGTCACGAACGTCTACGCCATCGACGGTGATGCGGCCCGCCGTCGGCTCGAAGAAGCGGGGCAGGAGGCTCGCGAGCGTGGTCTTGCCGGCCCCGGTAAGGCCGACGAGCGCCACCATTTCGCCTGGACGTGCCTCGAACGAGACGTCCTCGAGGATCGTCCGGTCGTCGTAGGCAAAGCCGACGCCCTCGAACCGGACGTCGCCGGCAATCGCCGAGGCATCGCGGGCGCCGGCCACGTCGAACGGCTCGGGCGTCAGCGCCATGGTCTCGCGCACGCGCCGCGCGCTCACGACCGCCTGCTGCAGCGACCCGGTGGTGTGCGCGATTGAGGACAGCGGGTTGTAGACGGCGGCGAGGTAGGCGATGACCACGAGCAGGCTGCCGACGGTGAGCGTGCCCTGCAGGACGTGCAGGCCGCCGACGCCGAGCACGAGCGCGGTGCCGCAGAGCGTGATGGTGCTCACCACGACGGAGAACAGCGATTCCTGCCAGGTGAGGCGCAGGCGGGCGCGCATGGTGTCGTCGCCGGCGGCACGGAAGCGGCCGAGCTCGTGCGCTTCGCGCGCGAAACTCTTGATCACCTTGATCGACGAGAGAATCTCGTACATTCGCTCGACCAGCGACGACTCGAGCGCTTTCACCCGTTCCGCCCGGTCCACCATCCGGTGGGTGTAGTAGCGCAGCGCCATCCAGAGAAACGGGACCACGACGAGCGACAGCAGCGCCAGCGTGAGGTCGAGGCGCACCAGGATGGCGAACATCACGCCAAGCTTGATGACCGCCATCGCCAGCGGGAACACGCCGCCGATGACCAGGTCGTTGATGCAGTAGGCGTCGGTTTCGAGCCGGTACACGCCGTCGGCGGTGCGCGCCGCGACGTGGTGGCGCAGCGACAGCGCCTGGAGATGCGAGAGCAGCGACCGGCGCAGGTCGTAGACGAGACGCTGCGCCGTGTCCACCTGGATCTGGGTGTGGACCATGAGCACGAGCTCGGAGGCCAGCTGCAGCAGGAGGCCGGCGACGACGATGACGGCCAGCAGCCCCGCCGCGCTTCCACCCGACAGGGCAGTGGCCGGCCCGGCCACCAGCGGCGGCAGCTCGTGGCCGCCGAGCACGTTGTCCACCACCGCCTTGAGCGGCCACGGCGCCAGCGCGGCCAGGCCGATTTCGAGCAGCGAGAGCGCGACGATGGCGGCAACGCGCGCCCGGTAGGGGCGCAGGAGGGACAGGGTCCACCCGGCGAGATGTCGTGAACGCTCAGAAACGCTCTGCATGAATCAGTGTCCGTACCGGTTCAAGCCGTCTCTCGTCGGCCTGAGGCGAAGCCTCGCGATTCCTACCTCAGGTCACCTTCCGTCCCGGCGTGCCGGGCGTCCCTGGCGATCCGGGAATACGGCGCGAGGCGGCCGCGAAGTCCAGGTGCGTGGGTTTCGACAGCGACACGGCGGTGACGCCGCTGGAGCTGGCGTCCTTCACGTAGAGCCATCCGGAATGATGGTACGAGAGCCGCGACGGCATCACGAAACGCAGCTGGCCGCCGAGCGTGGTGATGCTGCCGTCGGGATCGATGACGCGGACGCGGCCGTTGAGCGAGTCGGCGATGTAGATCGTCACGGTCTTACCCGCCGGGACCACGGCAATGCCCATTGGCGCCGCCAGGCGGGCCAACGTCGCGGGACCGCCGTCGCCGACCACGCCGGGCAGTCCGTCGCCGGCGACGGTGGAGATGATGCCGGTGGCGGCGGTCACGCGACGGATACGGTTGTGGCCGGTATCGGCGATGTAGACGTCGCCGTTCGGCGCCAGCGCGACACCCACCGGGGTCAGCAGGTGCGCCGCCGTGGCAGGCCCGCCGTCGCCGACGAAGCTGGGATCACCGCCGGTGCCGGTGCCGGCAATCGTGCGAATCATGCCGGTGGCCTGTTCGACCATGCGCACGCGGTTGTTCAGCGTGTCGGCGATGTAGAGATCCCCGTTGCGGGCGATTGCCAGGCCGCTCGGACCGTTGAGCGCGGCCTGGGCCGCCTGTTTCTTGTCACCGTCGAAGCCGCCGGCGCCCGATCCGGCAATGGTGATGGTACGGCCGGTCGGCCGATCGATGCGGCAGATGCGGTTGTTCCGGGAGTCCGCCACGAAGTAGTCACCGTCCAACGCCAGCACGATGTCGGCGGCGCCGTCGAACGGCACCGGCACCCCGACCAGCCGCCGCCCCGCACCGGTCAGGCGATCCGATGCGTGGAGCGCATCGAGCGGCGTCTGCGGACGCAAGCGGCGAATGAGGCCGGTCTGGGCGTCGGCCACCAGCACGTCGCCGGTGCTGTCGATGGTCACGCCGCCGCTCGGGGCCGTGAGCGCGCTGGCCACCGCATCGCGCGGCGCGGCGGGATGCTGCGCGGCCATCGCCCGGCGGGCCACGACGTCCTGGACGAGCGAGACGCCGGCCACGGCAGCGCTGGCCATGATGATGGCGACGAGCGCCGCTTGCGCGCGCTGCGCCGCGGTTGTCGGCCACAGCTGGAAACGTGCCCGCGTGGCGGGCACTCGTGAACGCACCGGCGCGAAGCCTTCCGCGCGCGTGGCGCGCTCGAGCGCGCGGTCGAGCAGCGCCGAGGCGCGCGTGGTCTGCCACACGGCGCGCAGCAGGATGACGCTGACGGCGACGACGAGGGCGCCGCTGATCGACGGCCACCGCAGCGCGATCGCCGCGCTGGTCACCGCCACCAGCACGATGGCGAGCGTCAGCGCCTGGACGGCGCCGAGGAAGCTCGGGCCCATGCGGGTCTCGACGCGCAGCAGGCAGCGCCCCTCGGCGTGCTCTTCGATGAGCACGCGCAGATGGAGCCAGCCCCAGCGGCGCACCGCCACGCTGAGGTCGCGGTTGGCGCGCCAGCCGTCGTCCAGATCGATCGGGCGCGCCGGACGCGCCGCCCGCAGCACGCCCGCCAGTTCGGTGAGGAGCCCGCTGTGGCTGGCCCAGCGCTCGCTCCAGAAGGTGCGCTGCACCGAGCCGCCGAGCAGCAGCAGCGCCGAGCGCACCGCGTCGCGCAGCGCGGGCACCGGCGCCTTCCATGGGACGCGCGTGACGTGCTCGGGTGCCACCGCCGTGGGCGGCGACCACATGCCGCGGACGCGTCCATAGGCGCGGGCAACCGGCTGCACGAGGTGGAGCCAGGCGATCACGGTGCGGTAGCGCAGCCGTCCGCGCCACGTGGCCGCGCCCGGCAGGCCGGCCAGATCCGATCTCGCCGCGAAGAGCCAGCAGCGCGTGAGCGTCGTGCCCCAGCCCACGAGGCCGGCGCCGAGAAGGAGCAGCGCTTCGATCGGATAGACCACCACGAGCGCGGCCGGGATGCCGGCCAGGATCAACAGGGTGGAGGCCGCCATCCATGACGCCGAGTGCGGCACGAACTGCAGCGGGTTGACGTCGGTGCGATACACGCCGGGAAAGGCCGCGGTGCCCCAGATGCCGGTGTTGATGCGGCGGCCGGAGAGCGATCGCACAAACGGCAGCGGGCTGTAGATGCGTCCTTTCCACAGCATCTGGCCGCCGATGAACTTCTCGGGGTGGTGGGCGTCGAGCCAGGTTTCGCCTTCGCCGTAGCCGACCTGCTGGCGCCAGTAGGCCTTGACCGTATTGCGGTGGTGATGCCACACGACCGCCGACGGCGCGAACCCGATCTTCAAGCCTTTGGCCTGCAGGCGCCAGCACACGTCCACGTCGTCGCCCGCGCGCAGGTACACCGGGTTGAACCCGCCAATGCCGGCCAGGGCATCGCGCTTGAACGCCATGTTGCAGCCCGGCACGTGCTCGGCTACGCGATCGTCGAGCAGCACCTGCGTCGGGCCGCCGGGGCTGCGGGCCACGCACTGCGCGACGAACGGATCGTCGTGCGGCACGATGTTCGGCCCGCCGGATCCGACGAACGCCGGGGACAGCAGCGGCTGCACCAGGTAGGTGAGCCAGTCGCGATCGACGCGCACGTCGGCGTCGGTGTAGGCGACGATGTCGCCGGTGGCTTCGGCCAGGCCGATGTTGCGCGCCGCGCTCAGTCCACCGTTGGGGATGTCGATCACCCGGACGCCGGGATAGCGGCGCGCACGGACTCCGGTGTCGTCGCGCGAGCCGTCATTGACGACGATGATCTCGCACTGGGGATATGACATCGCCGCGAGCGATGACAGGCAGTCGTCGATCGTGTCGGCGGCGTTGTAGGCGCAGACGACGACCGACACTTTGGGCCACGTGGCGCGGACCGCGGCGCTGAACGGCGCTTCGGCAAACGCCGCGCTGACCGCCGCGAGCGCCGGCTTCGGCTGCCGGTCGGCATCCACGAGCCCGAACGCCCAGTCGTGCACCGTGTGGCCGCCGCGCCACCACTCGTCGGTCCAGGAAAACGCAATCGCCCCGCAGGCGCCTTCCGCGAACGCGGTGCGAATGTGGTTGGCCGTGATCGCGGCCTGCCCGTTGCCGCCTTCGCGGATACTGTCGGCGCCCGCTTCGGCGAGCAGGAGCGGCCGCTCGCCGGCCAGATGCTGCAGGCGCGCGAGGTAGGCGCGCAGATCCGGCTCGCGATGCAGGTAGACGTTGAAGGCGCAGACGTCGAAGATACCGGTGTCGAGATATTCGGTCGGCGGGAAGTTGACGTAGGTGATCAGGCTCTGGGGTGCGCCTGACTTCACCTCGTCGTATAGATCGCGCAGGAAGCGCTCGATGCGGTGCTGCCCGTGCCACCGCACCACCGCCGGCGGAATCTCGTTGCCGACGGCAAACAGCAGCGCGGCGGGATGCGAGGCGAGCGCGCGCACTGAGGCAGCGGCGTCGCGGCGAATCTGGCGAAGGAGCGCGGCGTCGTCGAGGAATGCGACGTGCTGGGTCCAGGGGATGCCGGCCATCACCTTGAGGCCGTGACGGGCCGCCTGGTCGAGCACACCTTCACTCGGCACGGTGTAGGTGCGCACCGTGTTCAAGCCTGCTTCCGCCATCAACGCGAAGTCGCGCGCGACCTGTTGCAGAGGGGGGAATTGGCTGCCGCTGGCGTCTGGTTCGAAGGTCCCGTACGCCACGCCCCTGATGAGGAACCGGCGTCCGTCGACCTGGACGAACTTGCCTGTTTTGAACAAGTTATTACTATCTTGAGGCCGCGGCACACGGCCGTCAAGGACGACTGATATGACTGACCCGACCCCCACGATGACATCCGCGCTGGTCCAGGCTTTTCGCGACTACCAGGACCGGGTGCACCGCCTGGCCCAGCGGCTCTCGGATGAGCAGTTCTGGGTACGGCCTTTCCCGTACGGCAACAGCATGGGGCATCTGGTGCTGCATCTCACGGGCAACCTGAGTTTCTACATCGGCCGGGAGATGGCCGGCACCGGCTATGTACGGGATCGCGATCGCGAGTTCCACGACCCGAATCCACCGTCGAAGGCGGAGGCACTCCGGCGGCTCGACGAGGCAGTGGATGTGGTGGTGGCGACCGTGGAGCGCCAGACCGCCGCCGACTGGTCGGCGCCCTTTGCGGCGCCCGGCGCCGACGGCATCCATGATCGCTTCAGTATGTTGCTGCGGGCCGCCGCTCACTTCCATCATCACACGGGCCAGATGATCTACCTGGCCAGGGAGCACGCGCGGCAGGCGGACCCGGGGGGCGCCGGCGCGCCGATACGCTACGCCCACACGAACCTCGTGGCTCGGGACTGGCGCGCGCTCGGGAGATTTTACCAGCAGGCTCTGGGGTGCGAGCCGCTGGCGCCCGAGCGCGATCTGTCAGGCGAATGGCTCGAGCGCGGGACCGCGGTGCCCGGCGCGCGGATCACCGGCGCCCACTACCGCATGCCGGGAAGCGACTCGTCAGCGCCCACGCTGGAGATCTTCCAGTACCACCCGCCGCTTGAGGCGCCGCCACCGCCGGCCAATCGCGTCGGCTTCGGACACATCGCCTTTGCGGTGGCCGACGTCGAGGCGTCGCGTGTGGCGGTGATTGCCGCAGGTGGGCAGCCGGTGGGCACGATCGAGTCGGTCGTGCTGGGCGACGCCGGCCGTATCACCTGGACCTACGTGCGCGATCCCGAAGGGAATCTCATCGAGCTGCAGAAGAAAGAGCCGGCGTAGCCCGGCCGGGGACGTAGAAGTCGTCCTGCTTGAACGTGTGGCTGCGCACGTAACCGTGCGATTCGAGGAGCGCCTTGATGTTGCTGCGCTTCGGCTCTTCGTGGTTGTGCTCGATGGCCCACGCGCCGACGCGCACGCGATCGAGCGGAAACCCCTTGAGCGCTTCGTACTCGGCGCCCTCGATGTCCACGCTGACGAAGTGCACGAACGGCGGCGCGTTGCCCCGCAGCAGGATGCTCTCGAGCGTGGTGGTCGTGAACGTGACGGCCGGCGCGCGCAGCGCCGTGGTGTTCCACTTGCCGAGCGTGTCTTCGATTCCGGCCAGCCCTTTGGCGGCGCGGAATGTCATCTCCTTGCCGGCTTCGCTGAAGACGACCTCCTTGAACATCTGGCACGTCCGCCCCTCCATGTGGACGGGAAAGGGGTCGATGCAGATGCCCTTCCAGCCGCGGCGCTCGAGCATCACAGTATTCGAGCCGATGGTGCCGTGCCCCGACCCGACGTCCACGAAGAACCCGTCGGTCACGCCGGGAAATACCGTTTCGAGCACCCATTTGTCCTGGCCGATTTCGCCGGCGTAGGTCCGTTCGCCGCGCAGTTCAGCGAGCGTGACGCCGAGGTTGTGCGTCAGGGGGATGTCGCAGCACTCGCGGTTGGCCAGGAACTTCGTTCTGAATGGTTCGGCGGCGGAGTAGCCGAGCGCGCCGAGGACGACCACCGTCGCCAGCGCGCCCACGATCGCACGCCGGCTCATTTGTCCTCCGTACGTGGTTGCGGGTCTTCAGACCCGCCGTCGAGATCCCCCTCGCCGGGGCGGTCGGTCATGCGCGGTTCGAAGCCGCGGCTGCGGAGCCAGTCGCGCAGCGCGAAGCCGGTGCCGGCGCGCCAGGCGCTGCACTCGGCGGGGTCCACGCGTTTGTAGTCCACGAGCTCGTCGTTGAGCGTGATGGGTCCGGTGGCTGTCACGTGGTAGGCCATGATCACCTGATTCATCCGAGAGAAAGCATAGACGCCGATGAGCTGCGTAGATACCGCGTCGAGGTCCAGCTCTTCCTTGACCTCGCGCCGCACGGCGTCGTCGGGCGCCTCGTCGCGTTCGAGAAATCCGGCGACGAGCGCATACCAGCTGGGAGGCCAGGCCTTGTTCCTCGCCAGTACGACGTAGCCGTCGTGCTCGACGACCGCCGAGACCACCGGTACCGGGTTGTCGTAGTGGGCGAAGCCGCACGCCGCGCATCGGGCACGCGCACGTCCGGCAGCGGAGGGGGTGAGCGCTCCCGCGCAGTAGGGGCAGTAGAGGTACGGGCGGCTCACGGAGGCTCGCGCAAACGTACCACTAATTCCGCCGGTTTCACGGGCGTTGCGGGGGTTGCGGGCGGACGTCGCGTTAACAGCCGAACGATGCCCCGACGCGACGCAGACCCTGTTTCCTCCCCGCCTGGCCGCCAGGCGGGGCTGGCCGATGCGGGAAGTGCGCTTCCGGTCGACGGGTTCGTGGCGTTCGCGCTCCGCGTCGCCGGGAGCAGCGCGGCCGAACGCCGGGCCTTCCATGCCGGGTACCGATCGGTGGCGGCCGATCCTGGCGTCGATCACGTCGAGGTCATCACCGAGCTGCGGCGGCTCGTGCTCCTGGCGGAAAGCCGTTCGACCGCCGGCAGCGGCTGGCGCGACGTCCGCGAAGCGGCCGAGGCGCTGGAGCCCTATCGCGGCCGGCTGACGGTGCAAGCTCGGGTCCGCTTTCACCCGCAGAACGGCTACACCTCGGTGCCGCGCCTCGACGTGCACCTGGCCAGCGCCTCGACGATGCGGCCCGCCCTCGACGTGAGGGTCGAACCGATTCATGGACCCGCGTCCGACCGCGGGCGGCCGATTGTCGGCGCGGTGGTGGAAGCCACGTTCGCCACGCCCGCGGCGCGCGGCGTCCATACGCTGGTCATCCACGTGGGCAACGTCTATCTCCTCCTTGCCACGATCGATCTGACCCGAACTCCCTGACCAGAAAGCGCTGACGAGCGCTGCCCCCCCCGCTTGCTATTTCTCTAGCAGTGATGTTATATAAATAGCATGTCGCACGCGGCGCTCACCAAGCGGGAACGCCAGATCATGGACGTGCTGTACCGGATGGGCCGGGCGACGGCCGCCGACGTCCTGGCCGCGCTTCCCGGCACTCCGCACTATTCCACCGTCCGCACCCAGCTGCGCGTGCTCGAAGAGAAGGGGCACGTGCGCCACGAGTCGGACGGGTTGCGCTACGTCTACGTGCCGACGCTGGCGCGCCACACCGCCCGCAAGGCGGCGCTGCGCCACCTGGTCGACACGTTTTTCGACGGTTCCGCCGCCGGCGCGGTGAGCGCGCTCCTGGGGCGCGACGCCGGGCGCTTGAGCGGCGACGAGCTCGATCGCATCGAGGAACTGTTGAAGTCCGCGCGACGGGAGGAAAAGTGATGCAGCCCGTGGCCCTCGTCCTGCAGTCGTCGGTCGTGCTCGTGGTGACGCTTGCCGCGAGTTTGGCGTTCCGGCGCCGCTCCGCGGCCCTGCGCCATTTCATCCTCGCCTCGGGCGTCGCCGCGGTGATTGCCGCGGCCGCGTTCGCGCGGGTGACACCTGCGTGGGAAATCACCGTGGCCCCCGTCCCATTCGACACGGCGGCACGGGTCGAGTCGGTTCGTAACTCGACGGCCACCGCGATCATGGTGGGAGCGGCCGTGCCGGCAGAGCCGCCGGCGCTGCCTGCCGTCTCCGGCGTGCAGTGGGCCTGGTGGCTCACGGTCGGGTGGCTGGGCGGCCTCGCCGCGGTAACGGCGCGGCTGCTCGCCGGTCTCATCGGCCTGCGCCGAGTGGCGGCACGCGCCACGCCGGTGTCCGACGATCGACTGCTGAGAATGGTGCGGACGGTAAGGGACGAGCTGCGCGTGACCCGCCCGGTGCGCCTGCTGTTCGACGAGGCGCCGGTGGGGACCTGGGGCGCGTGGCGGCCGCGCATCGTCGTGCCCGCCGCCGCGACGGGCTGGGACGACGAGCGCATCCGCGCCGTGCTGGCGCACGAATTGGCGCATGTGCAGCGCTTCGACTGGCCGGTGCAGCTGGCAGCCGAGGCACTCTGCGCCGCCCTGTGGTTCAACCCGCTGGCGTGGCTCGTTGCACGCCGCCTGCGTGAAGAAAGCGAGCGCGCGTGCGACGACGTCGTGCTCGGCACCGGTCTCGTCGATTGCGCCTACGCCGCCCACCTGTTCGACATCGCCCGGGCCACCAGTGGTCCCGTGCTCCGCGCAGCCATGCCGATGGCCCGCCCGTCCAGTCTCGAAGGGAGAATCGCCGCCATGTTGAATCCCACGATCGATCGCCGCGTTCCGACCCGCATGTTCCGCGTCGCGGCGGCCGTGCTCCTGCTGCTCGCCGCGTCGGCGGCCGCCGTGCGGCTCACCGCGCAGCAGGCTGGACCGGCCGCGCTTCAAGGCACCGTCTACGACGCGAGCGGCGCCGTTCTTCCGGGCGTCGAGATGGCGCTCGTCAACGAGCAAGGTGTGAAGTGGACGACGCCGACCGACGGGACGGGCCGATTCGAATTCGCGCCGGTCGGGGCGGGCAAGTATGTGCTCGAAGCCGTGATTCCAGGCTTCAAGACCTTCAAGCAGGACATCGTGCTGCAACGCGAGAAGGACTGGAAAACGGTCCTCACGCTGCAGCTTGGCTCGCTCGAGGAAACCATTCGAGTGACCGCGCCGCGTCCGCGCAATCCGGTGACGGCCGCCCCAGCGGCGTCCATCGGTCGCGTCCGCGTCGGCGGCAATATCAAGGTCCCCACCAAGGTCTTCAACGTGGCCCCGGTGTACCCGCCAGCGCTGCAAGAAGCGGGTCTCGAAGGCGTGGTGAAGCTCGACGTGCTGATCGGCGTCGACGGTATCGTGGAGTCGGTCCGCGTCGTGGGTGCCCAGGTACATCCGGGCTTCGCGGCCGCGGCCATCGCGGCGGTGAAGCAGTGGAAGTTCACGCCGACGCTGCTCAACGGCCAGCCCGTTGAAGTGGAGATGACGGCGTCGATCTCGTTCGGCCTGACGGACCAGTAGGAGCGGATGGAACAGGTAGGACTGGTGGGACGGGTGGCCGCGCTCGCCATCGGCATGGTCCTGACGATGGTGACGCCGCTGATCGCGCAGACGGCAGCGTCGGCGGCCGCGCCGGTGTTCACCGTCGTCTCGATCAAGCCGAACACGTCGGGCAGCGGCCGTTCGAATCTCGAGCTCCAGCCCGGAGGCCGGTTCATCGCGGTCAATGTCGCGCTGCTCGGTTTGGTGCGCGTCGCTTACGGCGACGACGGGCCGCTGACGCAGGAGGGCCTGGCCGTCAACGAGACGTGGGCGGAACGGCGAGCCGTGATGTCAGCGAAGTACGACATCCAGGCGACCGCCGAGCGCGAGGTCGCGCAACAGGATTTGCCTCGGGCGCTGCGGCAGCTGCTCTCCGATCGGTTCAAGCTCGCCGTACACCGCGAGACGAGGGTGGTGCCGAGCTACCAACTGGTGCTGTCGCGCCCTGACGGCCGGTTGGGCCCGGGCCTTCGCCGCTCGTCGATCGATTGCGCACAGCCGTCAGCCGCGGCGGAGAACGGGCGGTCGCCGTGCGGCTTTCAGAGCTTCCCAGGGAAGGCGAGCGGCCGGGTGCCGATCGGCGATCTCGCGCGACGGGTGCTGCCGGCCGGCGTCGGCGACGGGCGGCCGATCGAGGACAAGACGGGCCTGCAGGGTAACTTCGAATTCACTCTCGCGTGGACGCCCGATGCCGCGGCGCCGGCACGACCGCCGGATGCGCCGCCGGCACCGCCGATCGATCCCAATGGCTCTTCGTTCGTCACCGCGCTGCGCGAGCAGCTTGGATTGAAGCTCGAGCCCCGCACCGGCTCCATCGACGTCCTGGTCGTCGATCGGGCCGAGCAACCGTCTCCTGATTAGGCGCCCTGAACGGGCAGGCCTATTTCCGCTGCGACCGCAGCTGCGCCGTCAACATCGCCTCCTGGATCTCGGCTTCGCCCCAGCAGTTCGCCGGGTCGATGAAGGGGTTGGGGGCGCCGGGTTTCACTCGCGCAAACTTGGCGGCCATGTCGTATTGGGCGGGATGGTCGCCGAGCGGCACATCGCAGGGCAGGCTGCGAACGACCTTGAACGTGCGACCGAACTCCGCTTCGATCGCCTGCGTCACGTCGGCCGGTGCGCGGTAGCTGCACGCGAAGACGACGTCGTAGCTCCGGCCGTTCTCCGCCGCCTTCATCGTCCACGTGGTGCAGCCCCGGGTGTGACCGGCCGTGAGATGGGCGACGAGCGAGCTACCTCCGAGCGTCACCGCCTCGCCGTCATGGAGGACGCGATCGATGGGATGGGGCCTGCCGCCGGGCATGATGAGGCGTAGCGCCGGCACGTCTTCCGCCATGGCCATGACCTGCGCCCCGGTCAGCTCCTTGACCAGCGCGTCGCCTTCCTGGTGATCGCCGTGCGCGTGCGTGCCGAGGAGGATCTTCACGTCCGCGAACGCGAACCCGAGTTGCGCCACGGATGCGGCGATGGTGCGGACGTTCCGTTCGTAGGTGCTGTTGAGCAGAATGTGCCCCGCCGGCGTGACGATCAGGTAGGAGCTGAGCGTCCTGGTTCCAACGTAGTAGACGTTGCCGACGACTCGGTGCGGCGGAAAGGCCGTGGTCTGGTCCTGGTCGGTGCCCATGTTGCGCGCCAGAATCGATCGAGGCGTAAACGTCTGGCCGCGCACGGTGACCGACGGCGAGTCGGGCGGGGCTGTTCCCTGCGCCAGACCCGCGCCTCCGGCGATCACGGCACTCGCGAGGAGTACGGCGGCCGGCCTAGTCGCGAAGGGCAAAGGCATAGAGCGAGTTGCCCGAGATGACGGCCACGTACTGCTTGCCGTCGATGGCGTAGCTGATTGGGCCGTTCACGATCTGCCCGCCGAGGCTGGCCTTCCACAACACCTCGCCGCTGCGCGCATCGAGCGCGTAGAAGTAGCCCTCGCGTCCGCCGGTGAAGAGCAGATCGGTGGCGGTGGTGAGGATGCCGCTGTCGGTGACGTCGTACTGCGGGAAGGTCCATTTGCGCTGCAGCGTCTGCGGATCGATCGCGATGACGGCGCCGTGCCCGACCACGTCGGTCCAGTCGTTGATCGGGCTGTAGCGTCCGATGCGGACGCCGGGCGCTCCAGGCACCGGCGTCACCACGGTGTGTCCCCCGCCGGCGAAGTTGCGGCCCGGAATGTAGGTGGCCGGTTCGCTGCGGAAGATCGAGGCGTAGCCCTCCCACGCCGAGAGATAGAAGAGGCCGGTGCGGGGGCTGAACGCCGGCGAGTACCAGTTGGTGCCCCCCTGGTTGCCCGGCCAGGTAGGTGATCCCGCCGGCTGTGTCGTCTTGATCGGGCGGCCCTTGGCGTCGAGGCCGCTGGCCCAGTTCACTTTCACGAAGGGCGCGCCCGACAGAAAGGCGCCGGTCTCGCGGTTGAGCACGTAGAAGAAGCCGTTGCGGTTGGCCCACATCAACGCCTTCGTCTGGCTGCCGCGCCAGGGGATGTCGGCGAGCACCGCCACCTGTACCGAGTCGTAGTCGTAGGTGTCGTTGGGCGTGAACTGGAAGTGCCACTTCAGTGTCCCGGTGTCGGCGTCGAGCGCAATCACCGAGTCGGTGTAGAGGTTGTCGCCGGGGCGGAGCGCGGCGTTCCAGTCCGGCCCCGGGTTGCCGATGCCCCAGTAGGTGAGGTTGAGCTCGGGGTCGTAGGAGGGCGTCATCCACACCGAGCCGCCGCCGGTCTTCCACGTGTCGCCGCTCCACGTCTCGTGGCCGCGCTCGCCGGGACCCGGAATGGTGTAGAAGCGCCACAGTTCCTTGCCCGACGCGGGATCGAACGCGGCGACGAAGCCGCGAATGCCGTATTCGCCGCCGCCGACGCCGACGAGGATCTTGTCCTTCACCGCGAGCGGCGCCATGGTGATGGAGTAGCCGAGCGCCGGATCGCCGAGCGCCACGTTCCACAGCGGACGGCCGCCCGCCGCGTCGATCGCCACCAGATGGCCGTCGAGCGTGCCCATGAAGAGCGTGGAGCCCAGGACGGCGAGCCCCCGGTTGTTGGCGCCGCAGCACACGCGCGCGTCGGGCGAGTTCGTGTAGCGGTACTGCCAGAAGACGCGGCCTGTCTTGGCGTCCACGGCCAGCACGTCGTTCGGCCGCTGCGTCACGTACATGACGCCGTCCACGACCAGCGGCGTGGCCTGCCAGGCGCCAAACGCCTGGTTGGGCAGCACCCACTTCAGCTCGAGGTTCTTGACGTTGCCGGTGTCGACCTGGCGCAGCAGACTGTGCCGCTGGCTGGCATACGTGCCCGAGTAGGTGAGCCAGTTCTGCGGCTCCTCGGAGGCGTGCTGGAGTCGGTCGGGCGTGATCTGGGCCGAGGCGGGCCAGGCGCTCGCCACGAGCGCGAGCGCGAGCAGCGGACGGAGGACGAGCGTCATGGCTCCCTCAACGAGGCGAGATAGCCGACGAGATCCGCGATCTCGTCGGGCCTCAGGCGCGACCCATATGCCGGCATGGGCGACGCGATGGCGTAGGTCAGCGTGCGGATGTCGCTCTTCGCCAGCGAACGCAGACGGCCGTGCGCGTCGAGCAGCTGCAGCGTGTAGGTGTCTTCGTTGAGTCGCCGCCCTTCGACGGTGTCGCCGCTGTTCGTGACCGCCCGCACCGGCCGGTTGGCTGGCACCATGGCGCTGGTCGGATCGAGGAGCGAGCGCTGCAGGGCACCCACGGTACGGACGAGCCCGACGCCGCTCAGATCGGGCGCCGAGAGCGCGCCGCGCCCCTGCACCCGGTGGCACGCGGCGCAGGCGCCCTTGCCGTCGAAGAGCGTCCGGCCGCGCGCGGGATCGCCGACGCGCACCGACACGGTCTGGTCGAAGCCCGCGCGGATGAACGCAATCACGCCGGTGAGCTCCGCCGGCTCGAGCTTGAATGGCGGCATGCCCGCGCCGGAGACGCCGCTCGTGATCACGCGTGCGAGATCCTCATCCGACGCCGCGCGGCGAAACACGCCGCGCCGCAGATCGACGCCGGAGATGCCGTCCCCGTTCGCGCCGTGGCACTGCACGCACGTCGCGCTGTAGACGCGGTACCCTGCTGCTATTTCTGCCTGTGAGTACTGGGCGCCATGATCCGCCTGCGCGCCCAGCGTCGCGGTGAGCAGAAGCGCCGCGATGAAAGCAGAGAAGGCGGAGAAATCAGAGAGGCCATCTCCGCCCACTCTGCTAATTCGGAAGCGCAAAGGCCACCAGCTCGCCGCTGTAGGTGCCGCCGCTGATCGCGACCACCAGGTACTGCTTGCCATTCAACATGTAGGTCATCGGCGATCCCGACTGCGGCGCCGGCATGTAGACGGCGCCTGCGTCGGCGCCAGTCCGCTTGTCGTAGGCGCGCAGCATCGAGCCGCGCGCGCCGGAGGGCGTGGGGCCGTAGCCCGGCTCGCCGGCGATGACGAGCGTCTTGGTGACCAGCGTGCCGATGGCGCCGTTGCGGCCGGTGCGCGGGATGTTCAGCCCCTTGAGCGCGGGATGGTTCTTCACCGCTTCAGGCGTCTCGCCGTGCGGCACCTGCCAGACGACGTCGCCGGTATCGAGGTTGATGGCGTTGATGCGGCCGTAGGGCGGCTTGATGATCGGCAGCCCGCGGACGTCGATGCCGTTGATGTTGCCGCCCTGGGCGTTCGTGGTCGCCGAGCCGGAGCCGCCGGTGCGGCGTGCACCCGACAGCGCCGTGCCCTGGTGATAGCGCACGTCGGGTGCGGCGCCTTCGGGCGGCGGCACCAGGCCGAGCTGCGCGACCTGGGCATTCGAGTGCACATATAAGACGTGAGTCTCGGGATCGAACGAGCCGCCGGGCCAGTTGGTGGCCGGCGCCTGCGTCGACATTGCCAGCGTGGCAATCGGTCCCTCGGCCTTGCTCACCACCGGCGGCGTGAAGACCGGGCCGATGCGGTACTTCTCGATCAGTTTGAGCGCCTCGGTACGCAGCTCGGGCGTGAAGTCGATCAGGTCATCCACCGACATCCCTTGCCGTTCGTAGGCGACCGGTTTGGTGGGGAAGGGTTGGGTTCGCGAGTACTTCTCGCCGGGCGCGTCGCCCTGCGGTACCGGGCGCTCTTCGATCGGCCAGATCGGCTGACCCGTCACGCGATCGAAGACGTAGAGGAACCCCTGCTTGCTCGGCTGCGCCACGACTTTCACGGGGCGGCCGTTGACGACGACGTCCGCGAGGATCGGCGCGCACGGGATGTCCATGTCCCAGATGCCGTGGTGCACGAGCTGGAAGTGCCACTTGCGCACGCCGGTCTTGAGATCCACGGCGACGAGGCTCTCGGCAAACAGCGTGTTGCCCGGCCGCGCGCCGCCGTAATAGTCGTGCGTCGGCAGCTCCACCGGCAGATAAGCCATGCCGAGCTCCTCGTCCACCGAGATCTGGGCCCAGACGCCGGTGTTGCCCGAGTAGGCCCACGAGTCGTTCTCCCACGTCTCGTTGCCGAAGTCGCCCGGTTGCGGAATGGTGCGGAACGTCCACACCAGCTTGCCGGTGCGGACGTCGAAGGCGCGCACCGCGCCGCGTACGTTGCGGCGGCTCTTCGGGTTGGCGCCCGTCTCGAACGCAGCGCCCACGAGCACGAGATTGCCGCCGACGATCGGCGTCGAGTGCAGGCCGACCGGCGCGTTCACGAGATCGAGCTGCTGCTTGTCGAAGTCCTCCTTCAGATCGACGATGCCGCTGCGTCCAAATCCCGCCACCGGGTTGCCGGTCCTGGCGTCGAGGGCGACGAGACGATAGCCGGGCGTCACGTAGAGGATGCGTTCCTCTTTGCCGTCGGTCCAGTAGGCGAGCCCGCGGCCCGAGAGCTGACGTGGCGCCGCCGCCCCGCGCGCGCCCTCGTTTTCCCCGTGCACCCAGATCAGCTCACCGGTGCCGGCGTCGAGCGCGATCACCGATCGCCGCGTGCCGGCGGTGGAGTAGAGCCGTCCGTTGACCATCAGCGGCGTGGCCTCGAGGTTGAACTCCGGCCGCGGCCCCAGGTTGTCGGTCTTGAAGCGCCACTTCACTTCGAGCGAGCCGAAGTTGGCCGCGGTGATCTGATCGAGCGGCGCGTAGCGTGTGTGTCCGAGGTCGCCGCCGTAGGTCGGCCATTCCCCTTTCTTCGCGCCGGACTGGCCGTGCAGGCCGGCCGAGGCCGCCAGCAGGATCGCCGTCATCGCGGCCACCGCGACCTTGCCTGTTCGCAGCGTGCGGGTCATCGTGAGCGTCCTTTCAGGGCTTGTACATCCGGATGGTGACGGTGGAGAGCGCGCCGGCCTGGCCGTCGAGCGGCATCGGACCGGCGGGAAAGCCGCCCGCGTGCAGCATGTGCGCGAGGATGTCGGCGTTCTGGGCCCGCGACAGCGAGCCCGGTTTGTCCTGGGGCATCGTCGTGCGGATGCGGTCGAGGAGCGCCTCGAGGTTCTCGCCTTCCCAATTGGAATAGAACGTCGCGCCGGTGAGCGCCGGTGCGGCCTCCTGGCCACCGAGCGTGTCGCCATGGCACTTGCTGCACCGTTCGCCATAGAGCTTCTCGCCGCGCGCGGCCTGCTCGTCGGTGTACAGCCCGTCCCACACCGTGCGCGGCGTTTGCGCGGCGATTCCGAGTGCGGCGGCGGTCGCGAACGCGAAGACCAGAAACCTGCGATCCATGAGGCGCCGATTCTACCTAAGGTGGGGTAGGCTTTCGCGGTGAAGTTCGCCAGGGAGAACCTGGTTCTCGTGATGGTCTGACTGTGCCGGTGCTGCTGATGGCCGGTTTCCTGGCCGTCAGCGCGCTACCCGATCGAACTCGCGGACCCACCCGTGCGACAGCTCACTTTCGGCTTTCCAGCCGACATGAGCACCCTGGAAGGCACGCGGGAAGAGGCGGTGGCGCAGCCTGACGCTCGATGACGTGTCGACGGCGCTGGCGGGGAAAGCGGAGTACTCGGCGCAGCGGTCGTCGAGCATCGTCTCCCGGTTCTTCGCGTATCTCGGCGGCACGTTCGTGTTCGTCGGCCTCGGCATCTTCGTCGGCATGCGGTGGGACGATCTCGGTCCGGCCGGCCGCGTGCTGCTGACGCTCGGGCCGGGCCTGTGCCTGTTCGTGCTCGCGCTCGTCTCCACGACCGACGAACGCCTGGAGGCGGCGGCCACGCCGCTCTTTCTGGTGGCGGCGCTGGTGCAGCCCACCGGCTTGCTGGTGATGTTGCGGGAATACGGGAATGGAGGTGACGCGGAGCACGCCGTGTTGTTCACGAGCCTCGTGATGCTCGTGCAGCAGGGCTGCACGTTCTGGGC
>Ga0070670_100001591_pt1 | contig 18321 bp, 12 predicted proteins | sample KBSS63metaG_FD_64665 | JGI IMG/M metagenome (GOLD analysis project Ga0070670, IMG submission 64665) | Switchgrass rhizosphere microbial communities from Kellogg Biological Station, Michigan, USA - KBS S6-3 metaG | ecosystem: Host-associated > Plants > Roots > Rhizosphere > Soil ... | reverse complement strand
CATGCGAACGCTCCGCCTCGTGCGCCACCTGACCCGCGTCGGCTGGAAGGTCAGCGTGCTCACGGGGGACCCGCGTACCTACCTGCCTTCGACGCCAGTCGACGAGGCGCTGCTGGCGCGCGTCCCTGAGTCGGTCGAGGTGATCCGCGCCTCGTCGATGCGGAAGGCGCAGGTCGTGAGCGGTTCCAAGCAGAGGGCGACGCCGGTGGCAGCCGAGGAGGCCCCGTCGCGCAAGCGTCGCTGGCCGGCTGCCCTCGTGCGCGCGAAGGCGTATGTCGATGCGGCGACAGCGATTCCGGATCGGGAGGCCGCGTGGTGGCTGCCGGCCGTCCGCGCCGGTCTGCGGCACGCGCGCGAGCATCGGCCCGACGTCATCTTCTCGTCGGCGCCGCCGTGGACCGGCCAGCTCGTCGCGGCGGCCATCGCCGCACGCGTGAAGAGCCCGTGGGTGGCCGATTTCCGTGATCCGTGGGCGCGGCTGCCATGGCGGGAAAGCCGTCCGTGGACGACGCGCACGGCGGCACAGTGGTTCGAGGATCAAACCGTGCGGCGCGCCGCCGCGGTGGTCTTCACGACCCGGGGAATCCTCGATCAGGTGGCCGCGCACCACGATCCGGCGCTGGCGTCCAAATACCACGTGGTGCCGAACGGCTGCGAGGTCGCCGAGTTCGAGGAACTCGTCGGGGGTCGCCCGCCTCAGGACCCGTCCCACGATCATTTCGTCCTCCTGCATGCCGGCTCGCTCTACGGTGGTCGCGACCCGCGGCCGCTGCTGCGCGCCATTGCCGCGGCCGCGCGATCCGGTGCGATCGATCTCGCGCGGTTCCGGTTGCGGCTGATCGGCACGTTGGCGCTCGACGGCGTGAACCTGACCAAGACGTGCGACGAGCTCGGGTTGCACGACGTGGTCCAGCTGGTGCCGCGGATTCCGCGCCGCGATTCCCTGGCCGAGATGACGGCGGCGTCAGCGTTGCTACTCGTTCAGCCGGGGCACCCGCTGTCGATTCCCGCCAAGGCGTACGAGTACCTGGCGACGGGGCGCCCGGTGCTTGCAATTGCAGACGAAGGGGAAACCGCCAATCTGATTCGCTCGAGCGGTGCGGGGCTGGTGGTCTCTGGCGACGACGAGGCCGGAATGGCCGCCGCGCTTGGCCAGCTCGTCCGGGCAACAGCGAACGTGCGGCGCGCCGATCCGGTATGGTTCGATGGAGAGCAGCGCGCGGCGGAAGTGGCGGAGCTGTTCGAGGCTCTGCTGACGGATCGCGCGCCCGTCCGTCGCTCGAGCGACGCCGGCGCAGTGGAGATCGTCCGCGGTGCCTAAGTTCACCATCTTCTGGCTCGCTACCTATTTCGGCGGAATCATCGCGGCGTTCTTTGCGCCGCTGATCGGTCTGCTCGATTACCTCTTCGAGTACTACCTTCGCCCGCGGCACCACTGGTGGGGTGATACGGAACTGCCCGACTGGCGGTGGAACATGATGATCGCGGTCGTGTGCGTCGTCACGTTCCTCATCCGGCGAAACGGGTTGCCGAAGCTGCCAAGCCTCAAGAACCCGTCGATGCGGTGGTTCGTGGCCCTGGCGCTCAGCATGATCGTCGTCACGACGGTCTGGTCCGTCGATTTCGACAAGAGCTGGGAGGAGACAGCCGCCTTCCTCAAGCTGCTGATCCTCTATGGGCTGATCGTCGGCAACGTTCGCACGCAGAACATGTTCGACGCGTTCATGGGCGCGCACATCGCCGGCGCGGGTTGGTGGGGGTGGCAAGCCTACATCGATCCCAAGCGGGTGTCCGGACGCCTCATCAACATCGGCTCGAGCGACACGCTCAACGACAACCTCGCGGCGGCGCACCTGCTCACCGTGCTGCCCATCTTGTGCGTGTACGCCCTGACGTCCAAGGACAAGCGCTTGAGGCTTCTGGCGCTGATCACGGCGCCGTTCATCGTCAACACGTTCATTTTGTGCAACAGCCGTGGCGCGACCGTCGGCCTTGCGGTCGGCATGGCGGCGGCGATGCTGTTGGCCAGGAAAGGCCACCGGCTGCGGATGTTCGGTGCAGCAGCCGCGATCGCGGTGCTGTTCGTGGCCCTGGCGGACCAGACGTTCATCGACCGGCAGAAGACCATCAACGACGAAGATGCCGGCGCCGAGCGCATCGCCACCTGGCAGGGTGCGCGGCAGCTCCTGATGGATCACCCGCTCGGCGTGGGCGGCGGCGGCTTCGAGTACCTGAGCCCCATCTACATTGCCGACATCGTCAACGCACACGACGGCGAGCGCCGATCGGTCCACAACACCTGGCTGCTGATCGCGACCGAGTGGGGCATTCAAGGATTCGTGCTGTTCGTGGGCCTGATCGGGTCGTCGCTACTGATGCTCAACCGGGTGCGGAAACTGGCGAAGGACAACCAGGAGATCTATTACCGCAGCCTGGCCTTGCAAATCGGTTTGATCAGCACGCTGACGGCGGCCACGTTCTCCAACCGCTTTCTTGGCGAATCGATCTACTGGTTGCTCGGATTGTCGTTCGCGCTGTATCGCATCGCGGTGAAGGAGCTTGGGACCGAGCCGGTCACGTCGAAGGACGAGCAGGCGCATGGGGCATTTCAGCCCGCTGCGGCGGCGGCGAACTGAGGGCGCGTTTCATATGTGTGGTATCGCTGGCATCGTCGGAGACCGATCGCAGCCGTCGTGGTCGGACGCCATCGAGCGCATGACCGGGGTTCAGAAGCATCGAGGTCCCGACGACGCCGGCCGTCACGTGGAGCCGGGCGCCGCGCTCGGGCACCGCCGGCTGTCCATCATCGACTTGAGCGCTGCGGGCCACCAGCCGATGACCAACGAGGACGGCACCTGGTGGCTCACCTACAACGGCGAGATCTACAACCATCGCGACGTCCGGGCGGAGCTGCTCTCCAAAGGGCACACCTACCACAGCGAAACCGACAGCGAGACGATCATCCACGCGTTCGAGGAGTGGGGCCCGGCCGCCATCGATCGGTTCCGTGGCATGTTCGCCTTCGGTCTGTGGGACCGGCGCGCCCAGCGCCTGTGGCTGGTGCGCGATCGTCTGGGCGTCAAGCCGCTCTATTACGCGATTGCCAACGGGACAATCGTCTTCGCCTCCGAGATCAAGGCGATCTTCGAGTCTGGACTCGTCAGCGCTGCTCTCGACCCCCAGGCGCTGCCGGAGTATCTGAGCTTCGGATACGTTTCTGGCGAGCGCACGATGTTCGAGGGCGTGAAGAAACTGCCGCCCGGATGCTACCTGCGATGGGAGCGCGGACAGGCGACCCTTGGCCAGTACTGGGACGTCAATTTCAGTCCGCGCGCTGGAGCCACGGCTCGTTCGGAAGGCGAACTCGCCGAGCAGTTGCGCGAGCTCCTCGACGATTGCGTTCGCATGCGCCTGATGAGCGACGTGCCGCTCGGCGTCTTCCTCAGCGGCGGCCTCGACTCGAGCGCCATCGCGGCGCTGACCGCCAAGCGCGTGAGCGGACAGCTCAACACGTTCTCCGTGGGATTCGAGCAGCAGTACTACTCGGAGTTGCCGTATGCGCGGGTCGTCGCCCAGCACATCGGCGCCGATCACCATGAGGTCATCCTCACGCCCGACGACTTCATCACGGCGTTGCCGCGCCTGATCTGGCACGAGGACGAACCGATCTGGGCTCCGCCGAGCGTGGCGCTCCATGCCGTTGCCGAGCTCGCCGGCCACACCGCCAAGGTGGTTCTCACCGGCGAGGGCAGCGACGAGCTGTTTGCCGGCTACGACCGCTATTGGATGACCGCGTGGAACGCGCGCGTGGCCGGGTTCTACGGTGCGGTGCCCTCGTTCGCGCGCAAGGCACTCCGCGGGCTGCTCGTCGACGGTCCACTGCCCGAGCGGGCGCGGCGCGCGCTCAGTCACACCCCGCTCGGCCGGGACAACACTCCCGAGTCGCTGGTCTTCGACAACTGGTTCGGCGTGTTCAACCCCGGGGTGCAGCGGCAGATCGGCACGCCGGCGCTTGCCGACATGCTGTCGCGCGTGGACGTGTACGACAGCCATCGCCGCGAGTTCTCGCACGGGTCGCACACGCACGTGGTAGACCGGATGCTCCGAACGGACGTGAAATGCAGCCTCGTCGAGCTGCTGATGAAACAGGACCAGATGAGCATGGCAGCGTCGATCGAAAGCCGCGTGCCCTTCCTGGATTATCAGCTCGTGGAGTTTGCCGCCGGGATTCCCGCCGATCTCAAGATCCGCAGCCATTCCGGCAAGCACCTGCTCAAGCGGTCTCTCGATGGCCTGCTGCCCGACAGCATCATCAACCGCCCCAAGCAGGGGTTTCCAGTACCCTTTGATCGCTGGCTTCGCGAGCGGTTCCTCGGTCAGATCCGGTCGGTGCTGCTGGCCGACGACGCCCAGACCGCCGCGTGGGTCCGTCCAGAGGTCACGCGCCGGCTGCTCGACGATCACGAAGCAGGGCGCGCGAATGCGACCCGCCGGATCTGGAACCTGTTCACCCTGGAACTGTGGGCTCGAATATTCCTCGGAGGAGAGCAGTGGTGGGTGGAATCGCCACGCGAGGCCTGGCGCGACGCGGGTGGGCCCAAGGCGGCGATTCCGCGCGCCGTGGCCGTATGAAAGTCACTCCAGCCTCCATCGTCGCGGTCCAGGACAAGCGGATGGTGGTCGACTGGTTTCTGTTGCTGAAGGCGTCGCCGTACTTCGCGGCCCCGCTCATTCGCAGCGGGCTTTCCGCCAACGCCGTGACCATCCTGTGGGGCGTGATCAACGTCGCCACCGCGTTTCTCGTCTACCGGGCGATTGTCGGCGACCTCTGGCTGGTCCCGTTCATCGTCGTGGCGTTCGTCGTTTCCGAAATCCTGGACACGTCCGACGGCGAGATCGCCCGATTCACCGGCACCGCCAGCCCGATCGGCGGTAAGCTCCTCGACGGAATCGCGCACAAGGCGACGGAGTTCTCGCTGGTGGCGGCGTATGCCGGCGGTGCCGCGGTGCTCACGCAATCACCGGCGGCACTGCCGATCGGGATCGCGCTGCTCGCCGGTGAAGCGATGCTGACGTATTGCTACGAGCGCCGGCTCTTGATCATCCGGGTGCACATGCAGAGCGCCGAGAAGATCGGCGGTGGGCGGCCGCGCGGCGGCACCTACGAGGCCGGCACGCCATGGCTGGCGCTGTCGTGGCGTGACAAGTGCAAATCGGTGGCCGGTCTGTTCAGCTACAAGTTCGCCTACCTGTCGATCGCGCTCGCCTGGTGGCAGCCGACGCTGTTTCTCTGGGCCCTGGCCGCGCTCGCCGCCTACAAGCATGGCAGCTGGTGCCGCTTGATCCTGAGCACCTTGCGCTCCGCCGAACGCGCCGTCGGCGCCTGATCGATTCGCGTTGATGTCGATTGCGTCCCACTGGAGGCGGATTGCCGCCAAGCCCCCGCGTGAGCTCGCAGCACGGGCCGCCGCCGTCGTCCACGAACGGCTCGAGCGCCGTCGTCATGCCAGCGGCCGCCTGAGCCCCGAGGACCGTCTCGCGCGGGCGCTCGGGACAGCGCGCGTCGACGCCGTGGCGCTGCTGTCGGCACGCCGGGCGAAACGCCCGCCGTTTTTTCCCTCCGTGCTGCAGCGCGACGCCATCCGCCAGGTCGTGAACGAGCGCTACCGGGCCGAGCTCGATGACATGCGCATCTGGGCCGCCCGTGCCAACGATCACGAGTTCCATTTCTTCGGCCGCACCCACGTCTGCGGGCCCGACATCGACTGGCACGCCGATCCGGTCACCGGTCAGGTCTGGCCACAGCTGTTCTACGAGGACGCCTACGGCTCGGCGACCGCGAAGTCCTGCGACGTCAAGGACGTCTGGGAGCTCAGTCGCCAGCAGTGCCTGATCGATCTCGGCAAGTCGTACTTCCTCGATGGCGCGGGTGCGCACGCGGCCGCGGCACGCCGCATCGTTGGCAGCTGGCTCGCAGCCAATCCGTACGCAACCGGCATCAACTGGGCGAGCCCGCTCGAGCCGGCCTATCGCACGTTCTCCTGGCTATGGACCTACTACCTGACCCTCGACGATCCCGAGTTCGACCCCGCCGATCATGCGCTCTGGTTACAGGGGTTCCTGGATAGCGGCCGGTTCCTGCACGATCACCTGGAGCTGTTTGCCAGCCCCTATAACCATCTGATCGGCGAAGCCGCGGCGCTCTATCTACTGGGGACGCTCTTTCCCGAATTCGCCGAGGCGCCCGCCTGGCGCCGGCGCGGCCGGATGATCCTGGAGTCGCGACTGCCGGAACAGTTCTACGCCGATGGTGGCACGGTGGAGCAGGCGACGCTCTACCATCACGCCACGCTCGGTTTCTACGTGCTCGCTGCGCTCGTGGGACGCGCGAATGGCGATGAGTTGTCGGCTGGGATCTGGTCGGCGATCGAGCGGGCGATCGAGTTCTCGATGCTGATGGTGCAGCCGGATGGTCAGCTGCCCGTCATCGGCGATACGGACGATGCCAGGCCAATCCAGATCGAGCGGAAGCCCTTTTTCGATTTCCGCGCCTATCTTGCGATCGGTGCCGTGCTCTTCGGCCGTCCGGACTTCAAGGCGATTGCCGGTCGGTTTCACGAAGACGCTTTATGGCTCTTGGGCACCGACGGCCTCGCGCGGTTCGATCGGCTCGACGCGACGGAGCCCGGGCGCCGCATCGTCGCGCTATCGAACAGCGGTTACTTCGTGGCCCGAAGCGACTGGAGTCGCGACGCCGACTACGTCTGCTTCGATTGTGGCGCGCAGGCGGGCGGCTTGAGATCTGACGATGTGCCGAGCGCGGCCCACGGCCATGCCGACTGCCTCTCGGTGGTCGTGTTCCTGCGCGGGCGTCCGGTTCTCGTGGACTCGGGATTCTTCACCTACAACGGCGAGGTATCGTGGGAGCGGCACTTTCGCGAGACCGCGGCGCACAACACCGCCCGCGTCGATGGCCGCGATCAGGCGACGCATCTGACCAAGATGACGTGGACGCACGCGCCGCGCCCGCGCATGGAGTACGTGGCGGATCTCGACGACGCCTGCTTCATCGGCAGCCATGACGGCTTTTGTGCCGCGACCGGCATTCGTCATCGGCGCTTCGTCTGGTATCGCCGCGACGGTGGCTACGTCGTGCTCTTCGACGACTTCGACGGACCCGGGGGCCATGCACTGGATCTCGACTTCCACTTCGCTCCCGTCGACCTCACGCTCGGGGACGGCGCCCTGAAGGCCGGCGACCTGGCGCGGATGCACTGGTCCGCCTCGTTCCCGATCAACGCGACGGTGGCGTGTGGCGGGGAATCACCGAGCGACGGTTGGGTCGCGCCAAGCCTCGGCGTGCGCCTCGCGGCGCCAGCCGTGACGCTGAGCGGCCGCTCGGAGGGGCCGGGCGCCGCGGTGCTGACGGTCCTCGCGCCTTGCGGCTATCGCGTCGCGCGTCCGTCCGGCGAATCGGCCAGTCTGGCGTTCGTGATCGAAGGAACGGACTGGATCGACGAGATAGCCGCCGTGCCGTCTCACGGTGGCCGATTGGCGGGCGGGGTGACGCTGACGCGGCGTCGCGACGGCACGCCGATCCAGCGGCTGCACATCCAAGCTACGCAACCGTCGGAGTCCTACCGGTGAACCACTCGAATGGCGTAAAGATTCTGCAAATCACCTCGTACCCGCCGCCACGGGCCGGATGGGGCGTGCGGGTCGAGTTCCTCAAGAAACGGCTCGAGGCCGACGGCCACGTGTGCACGGTCCTCAATCTGGGACGTAGTCGCACGATTCCAAGTCCCGAGTACGAGACCGTCCTGGGCGGCGTCGACTACGTCAAGAAGGTGTGGCGCTTCTCGCGCGCTGGCTTCGTCGTGCACATGCACATGAACGGCGAATCGCCCAAAGGTTTCGTGCTCAGCCTGCTGGCCGAATTCATCAATCTCGTGTGGGGGCGGCGGTGTTTCCTGACGTTTCATGCCGGAATCGATCAACCGTATTTCCCCAGGCCCAAATACCCGCTGCTGCTCCCCGTGTACTGGATGATCTTCACGATTCCTCGCCGCATCATCTGCAACAACGAGGCGGTCAAGGCCAAGATCATCGAATACGGGATCGATGCTGACAAGATCATTCCGATCCCGGCCTTCAGCGCCCAGTACGTCGAGCGCGAGCCGGTCGCGCTCCCGCTCCAGGTGGCGGAATTCTACGGCCGCCATGCGCACACCGTCTTGACGTACATTCGTTTTCGTGACGGTTTCTACATCGACACCATGATCGAAGGGTTTGCGATCGCGGCCGCTCGCATCCCGACCTTGGGTCTCGCCCTGTGCGGCCGTTCCGGCGACATCGAGGAGAGCCTCCTCAACGACCTGCAGTCGCGTATCGACCGGCACGGGCTGGGCGAGCGAGTCTGCATGATCGACGATCTCACTCACGGAGAGTTCCTGGAGGCATTGACCCAGTCTGTCTTGTACCTGCGGACGCCGACGACGGACGGGGTCGCCTCCTCCGTACTCGAATCGCTTACCCTTGGGGTACCGGTCGTCGGCTCGCAGAATGGAACCCGACCCGCCGGCGTGATTACGTATCAGGCCAGAGACCAGGTCGATCTGGCCGCGAAAATACTGCACGTCGTGGAAAACCACGCAAGCGTGGTGAACTCGTTGCCGACGCCGGAAGTACGCGACACGCTCGCGGACGAAGTGGCCTTACTGACGCAGTGACCCGATGAGAATCCTCTATCACCACAGGACCCTGGCGGATGGCGCTGAAGGCATTCACATCCAGGAGATGGTCGAGGCTTTTCGTGAACTCGGGCATACGGTAGAAATGCAAGCTCTCGCGAAGCCGGCCGCGCGGGGATCTGGGCACGCGGGCCTGTTGGCCAAAATCCGGGCAGGGCTTCCACCGCTGTTATACGAGGCCGCTGCGCTCGGCTACAACGCCGCCGAATATCGCGAAACGAAGGCGCGGCTCAAGCAGCTACGCCCAGACTTCGTCTACAAGCGCCATGCGTTGTTCGACATCGGCACGGTTCTCGCCGCGCGCGCGGCGAAGGTCCCCATCGTGCTCGAAGTCAACCGTCCATACGCGGCGGAGAGCTACAGCGTCTTCGAACCGATCACGTTCGCCCGCACGGCCGCGCGGCTCGAACGCGTGGCATTCGACGCCGCGACCGTCATTGCCGTCGTCTCGACGCCGCTGAAACAGTTCGTCCTGAGCCTGGGCATTCCCGAGGAGAAGATCCTGCTCACACCGAACGGGGCCAACCCGGTCCGGTTCAAGACGGACGGCGAGGCGGGCCGAGCCGTCCGACGCCGCTTTGGGTTCGACGACACGACGATCGTCGTCGGGTGGGTCGGTATCCTCCGCGAGTGGCACCGCCTTGACCTGTTGATCGAAGCGCTGACCGAACTGCCCGCGACGCGCCTCATGATCATCGGAGATGGTCCGGACCAGGCCCGGCTCGAAGCGGTCGCCGCCGCCAAGGGCGTCACGTCATCGGTGCTGTTCACGGGCCGCGTGCGGCACGATGACATGCCGGCGCACATCGCCGCCCTTGACGTGGCGGTCGCCTCCGACGACCGCACTGGCTTTGCCTCCCCGATGAAGATCCTCGAATACATGGCGATGGCGAAACCGGTCGTGGCGCCGCGCATGGCGAACATCGAGGACCTCATCGCCGACGGCGAGGACGGGTTGCTGTTCACCCCGGGGAACACCGGGGAGTTGCTGTCGACGCTCCGGCGCCTGCAGGACGATTCCCAACTGAGGGACCGCCTGGGCGACGCGGCGCGCGCCAAGGTCGAACGCGAGCGCAACTGGCACAGCAACGCCCACGCGGTGCTCGATCGCCTCTCCCGCCGCACGGCTCGAACACCTGCGCGGTAGACCTTCGCCGCCCCAGCCAAGACCGCGCAACTCACTCCGAGCGTGTCATTTGTGTGTACATTGATGGCCCGGAGCGCAGGAGCCGAAACCTCTTACGATTGTGTGATTCGGCAGACCAAAAAGCTCAGTTCTACGCGGCCGTAACGGCCGAATTGCTCCGGTGCTCCGCGCCCTTGGCCGCGTCTCTGATGAGGTACGTCTCTTGCAGCTTTGGGCGTGGACTCACAAAGATTCGAACGACAAACCTATGATTTTCCGCCGATTTTCCGCATTCGTCGTGCTGTTGATTGCCCTGCTTTGCCTGGGGCCGCAGGTCCCGGCCAACGGCGCCGGCACGCCGCTCGACAACCGTGAGCATCCTCGCCTCTGGCTCTCGTCGTCGACCACTCCCGAGCTGCGAACGCGGCTGGCGGGCCCGCTGAAGGCGCAATTCCAGGACTTCGTCAGGTTTCTCGATGGGGAGTTCGACAGCGCCAGCGGAGCAGGCGACTACTACTTCGGGATTCGCAACTACGGCTTTCTCTACGCACTCGGGCCGGTCAGCGGCATCTCGTATGGGCATACACAAGCGCAGTACGGTGCCAAGGCGGTTGAATTGTTGCGGAGCTTCGTCGCGGGTGGCGGCGGCGTTTCGGGTTCCGAAGGCGACGCGACGATCCAGCTGTTCGCGGCCGGATACGACTGGCTCTATCCCCTTCTGAACGGAACGGATCGTTCGGCGATCGTTGGTCGGCTCAAAGCGATTGCGACCCAGCCGGCGGGGCCCGGGGGCAACAAGAGCGCCTTCCACCACCGCGAAATCAAAGAACGGATGCTCTATATCCTGGCCGGCCTCGTCTATGCCAACGACGGGATAGACGACCTCGACGCGAATGCCCGGCTGTCAGAGTACTCCAGCTACATCAGTGGTGATGGAGGAACGCAATCGGCAGAAAACTTCATTGCCGGAAGGGACGGCGGCGTCAGCGTCGGCATGTCGTACGCGGTGAATGGCGTCAGCGACGGTTTGGCCATCAGCACCATTCAGTTCGACGATGCCTGGCGTACGGCCCACGGTACCACGCGTGACATCGCGTTCGGCAACACCAACGTCGTTCGCTACCTCCCGCAGTGGGTCGCGTATTCGGTCACGCCGTTCAAACGGCCAGACGGAGCTCAAATCCTCTACCCGACTCACGAGATGGATCGTGGGAGCCCCTCCGCGCTCTATTTCGATCTGCCGGTCACGGTGTCTTCGGCCCGTTTGTACCGTGACATCGACCCGCAGATGGCCGGCTTGGCGGAATGGCTCACGCAAAATCAGACCGCGCCGGTTCCAACTTCGGGGACGCTCGCACGCCGGTCCGCGGTGCTGGGAAACTTCCTGTTCAATCCCGGCAACGTGACGCCCTTGTCGCCGGTGGATTTGAACTTGCCGCTCACGAAGCTGTTTCGTGGTCTCGGCTGGCTCGCGATGCGAACCGGGTGGACGGACCCGGGCGATACACAGGTCACCTTCATTGCCAGTCCATTCACGCGCAAGCCGGCCTACGCGAATGTCGATCAGGGCAGCTTCACCATCGATCGAAATGGGCCTCTGGCCATTCATGCCGGCTCGGGCATCCATCACTCGTTCATCGAGACGGCGCGGGGCTACAACACCATCATGTTCACCAACCCGCAAGAGCCGGTTGGCTCGTGGCCAGAGTACTGGGACATGGGTGGTCAGCGAGGCCTGTTTGCGATCCCTGCCGGAGTGTCCAACGTCGTGCGAGGTTCGCAGTGGGACATCGGCGGCATCAAGCGCCAGGACCTCTACGACAACACGGCCGCGCACGACTACGACTACGCGTTCGCCGACGTGACCCGCGCCTACAACGGTCCGGCCAATTTCGACGCCTACAACACCCAGAAGGTCAAGCAGTTCAGCCGGCAGTTCGTCTACTTCCGTCGCGCGACGTCCGGCGACTCAGACCGCATTATCGTGTTCGACCGCACCGAGACGATTGGCACCCAGTTCGAAAAGCGCTGGCTGTTCCACCCGCCGGGCAAGCAGAACGGCGCGCGGAGCTTCACCATTTCCGGGGCGAGCAACGTCGCGGCTGGCCCGTCGCGCAACGGGTCGACCGCAGGCAAGCAGACCTACTCGCAGCCGGACGTGGTCACGATCACCAACACCGAAAACGGCAGCAATGGGCGCCTGTTCTGGAAACCTCTCCTGCCGGCCAGCCGCGTGATCGTGGAGGTCGGTGGTCCGGACTCATCCGGGAAGTACGACACCGCCGGCAGCCACGAGTTCGAGGACGCATACGGGAAGCAGCAGATTGACTTCGGGAGTTACCAGCTGGCCAACTCTCAATACGTTGGCCACTACACGCTCGAGCTTCAACCGGCGAGCGTCAGCCTGAACGATCTTTTCCTCAATGTGTTCGAGGCAACGACTCCGTCGCAGGCCTCTCTGACCACGACGACGCTGATAAACGGCCCGAAGACGGTGGGCGCCGCAATCGGCGATCGGATGGCGCTGTTCAATCGCACCGAGGCTTACATCGCGAACGACACCATCACGGTCTCACGCGCTGGCACCTATCGAGTGCTGTTCTGCGATCTGCAGCCCGGGATGAACTACACCATCAACGGACAGGCGGTCGTCGCAGGCTCTGGCGGAACCGCGTATCTGACCATCAACATCGCGTCCGGTGGCACGATCTCGATCAGTTCGACCGGCGTCGTGACCCAGGCCGCGCCGGGTGCTCCCACCGGCGTGAGGATCATCCGGCAGTAGGTCCGGTGAGCTGCCTTACCCAACTACGGGTGCTCGAGCACCCGTGTAGGGCATGAGTACTTCTGTCGAGGACTGGCCAATCAGTGCGTTCGCTTCAGCCCCCTTCACGAACAGCGCATTGTAGTAATTGAGCGCCTTTCCTTGCGGCGCATCAGGATCACGCACGATGTAGACGGTACTGCAGCCGCTGGCCCTGAGGACTTGGAAGACGTCGTCTGCAGTATGGCCTCCGGCAGCCAGCAGTTCAGGAAACACCTCGATCAGGACAGCGCAGTTCGAGGCAGCCGAGAGAAGCGCTCGCGCGCCAGCGAGCACGGACGGCTCGAAACCCTCGACGTCGATCTTCATCAAGAATCGATCGGTGAGGCGATGTTCTGGCGACGCGAAGTAGGCGTCGAGCTGCAGAATCGGCACTTGCGGTCCCGGGGCGGTGTGATCGCGCTTGACGAACGAGTGCGCACCCTCGTTCGTTCCATCGGACACGTTCAAAGTCATCGTCCCGGCTGCCTGGCCGGCGGCAGCCTGAACGCACTCGACAGTCTTCAGCGCATTTGCCTTGACGTTGCGGACGAGCGTGGCAAATGTGACGGGCTCCGGTTCGAAAGCGAAGATTCGCTGCGAGTCTGACTTCCTGGCGAACGCTGCCGCCACCGTGTGCAAGCCCACATTGGCGCCCACGTCGACGTAGTCGAATCCGCCACGGGTGAACGCGCGAATGATGTCGGCAATCGCGGGCTCGTACTGACCCGTCAGGATGACCTCGTCCGGGATCGGACTGCCGGGGCGAACCCAGACCTTGCCTTCGAGCAGCGGCACTTCGTACATCCGCTGCCGCGCGAGATCACGGCACCAACGACGGACCCGCCAGCCGCCAGGCATCTGGCGGACGAACTCGGTGCGCGACAGGCGATAGGCGTTGAGCAGAAGGGACATATGAGAGCGTCTACCGGTTCGGCATGGGTGGCGGATGGAGCGGCAGGATGCTGCTCGCACCAGAGGTGACCGATGAGAGACGAGCGATGGCCCCTTGGTGCCGCGACGGATCTGCGCAGACGACGTTGTAGCCGTCGACGTACGCCGGTGGATAGGGCTGCGCTTGCGTCGGCGCGTGTTTGACCAGCCCGGTGGGGCAGGCGAACCAGAATTCGTAGCCGCAATCGCTGAGCGCTCCGAGAACGTCCCAGGGAGTGAGACCGAACCGCCGGAGCCACGGAGCAAACACCTCGACGTGGATCACGGGCCGCGTCTCCCGCAGAACGTTGGCTCCGCCGCGGAAGACCAGCATCTCCGCCCCTTCCACATCGACTTTCAGCACCGTCGGCGGCCGAAGCCCCCCTGCCGCGACGATGGCGTCGAGCGTGGTGAAAAGGGCGGACTGGGTGTTGGCTTCACTTTCAGGATGTGACTCGTCCTGCGAAAGCGCCAAGGACGCCTGCGCGGCTTTCCCTGGCACACCGATCGATCGGTACCCGAACGAGTCGGCCAGACCCAGCGGAAAAGTACAGATGGCTGCCTTCTCGTAGGTGTCACGCTGGATTTCCTCGCACATCCGCAAGTACGTCGACAGGACCGGCTCGAATGCGGCCACTTGCCCTCTCGGGCCGACCAGACGGGCGAAGAAGATGGCGGTGGCGCCGTAGTTGGCCCCGATGTCGTAGACCACGTCGCCAGGCCGTACGAGTGCCGCAAAAACCTGGTCCTCGAGGTTGTAGGCCCTCGGAGTGCCCGGTACAGGCCAGCTGCGCCGCCCGAAAAGAATGTTAAGGGCGGACTTTAGACGTCTCGTCACTCACCACCTGCGACGTGCCGACCTGCGGCCGATTGAACCGGAGGGCATTTCGAACCACCGGCCACAAATCCTCGATCACCTGGTTGACCAGGTTGCGCACATCGGGTGAGGGCGCCAGGAGGACGAATGCCAGAAAAACGATGCTGCCACAACCCACGACGACAGGAAGTGAGATCCAGGCGTTTGGCGTGGCCTGGACGACGAGCGCGCGCGCGACCCACGCGGCTCCGCCGGCCGCGGCGGCGCAGACAATCGACGGGATCTGGGGGACCATCACGTCCGATAAGGTCAAAGGGGTTGCGGTCAGCAGCAAACGCTGCATCAGTACGGTGACGGTGACGGTGGACAGCAAAACAGCCGTGGCCGCGCCGGTGATTCCCCACCTCGAAGAGAGCGTGACGCCCACGACGATCAGCGCGGCGTACAGCGCCTGCCGCCACACCTCGGACCAGACCCGGCCGCGCGCCTCCACGACGGCTGCGGCATAGGAGTTCAGCACCTTGAGCCCACCAGCAAGACACAGAATCTGAAATGGCCACGCCGCCGCAATCCATTGATGCCCGAACAGGACGTCGAAGAGCTGCGGAGCCGCAACCGCGAGCACGGTCATGGCCGGATAGCAGATCAGCGTGCTGCTCAGGATGACCTTGCGATACGCACGCCGAAACCGCTCGTGTTCTTCCTGAATCACCGCGAATACTCGAAACGAAATCGTGGGACCAGCCTGGTTCATCCGATCGAGTACTCGGCTCATCAGGTTGAAGGCCTTGTCGTACAGGCCGAGCGTCGCCATGCCCATCGTGCGCCCGACGACCATGCTGTCCAGATTCAGGGCGCCGTACTCGAGAAGCCGCAGAGTGTAGATACCGGCGCCGAACGAAATCATGTCGCGCGCCGCGTCCCGGTCGAACCGGAATCGAGGTGTCCATCGCGCGTACCACATCTTGGCCACCGTCTGGACCATTGCCGCCGCAAGCTGACCGAACACGAGGCTCCAGAAGCCGAAGCCAAGCAGCGCAAGCACGATCGTCGTGACACTGCTGGTCAACGTGTTGATCCACAAACAATATGACAGTTCCCGATAACGCAGATCCCGCATCATCAAGGCGTTGGGAACGGTCCCGAGTGGAACCGCGAGAAAACTGAGGGCTGCGATCGGCAGGATCTGGCCAGTCGCCGGGCTGTGAAAGAACGCTGCGATGAACGGAGCGCTGACCGCCAGCGTCAGCCACGCCGAGACGCCGAGCCCGATGCTGAGGACGAAAGCCGTGTCTGCATGTTCGTCCTTGAGCGGGTTCATCCGCACCAGCGCGGCGTTGAATCCGAACTGCGTCAGCCGGGCGGCGAGCTGGAGGAAGAAAGACGCGGCGGCGGCGATACCGAACTGCTCCGGCGTCAGGAGCCGCGCCGTGATCATGGCGGTCGGCAGCCACATGATCTCGATGACCAGTGCGCCGAGCCATGCCCAGAGCATCCCGATCTTCGTGGCCTTGCCGAATGACTTCATGGTGTCGACGAGCCCCTAACGGTGCGCCCGCAGGATGAAACTTCCCTGCAGGAAGAAATTGGCCGCGGCGGTGTCGACCAGACCCTTGTACTGGCGCAGCCGGTACGGCAACGGATACCGCACGTCGGCGCGAGTGAACCCGGCATCGCGAAAGATACGCGCCCACGTCTGGGGGTTTTGATGGTGTCGCCAGTTGATCCCGGTCTTGGACCAGTCCCACGGCCTGCGGATGCCCAGATTGCGGGTCGCGGTGAAGAACGCATACCGGCAGGCGTCGGTGATCAACACGACACCACCTGGTGACGTGACGCTCAGCATCCTGCGAACAACAGTAAGGTAGCCCTCATACGTCGGCCGGTGGGACAGCGCGTGCTGATCGGATGCGTGCAGATGGTTGATGGCCGCCCGGCACATGACCACGTCGAACGTGCGTCCAAGGGGGTTCCATTCGTTGAAGTCCGCCGCAAGAAATTCGACCGATTGAATACCCAGTGCGTCCAGGCGCTGCTGCTGGAGCGAGATCATCCCGGAGCGTGAGCCAATCATTTCGGGCTCCATGCTGACCACGTGCGACGCGCCCTGCAGCGCCGCGTACATGGTCATCATCCCCTTCCCGCTGCCTATCTCGAGGACGGAACGTCCGCTGAGCGGAACGCCCTCGAACAGATGACCGGCCTCGTGCAGATAACCTTCCAGGTTGTCGTGGCCATCTTCGCGCAGCATCCCGGCAAAGGCCGCACGCCGGTTGCTATCGGCGATCTGCGGCATGACTGAGTAATCAACGTTCATGACCAAACCTTCGACTAAGTGCAGTCTCCCCAATATTTTACAGGCGATGACAGAGACTGCGCGACCACAACTGACCGTTCTTTCACGCTTTCCTTGCCAGCGCAGCAGTCTTCGGCTCCGAGCCTGCGCGCGCTGGCAAGCGACGATACAGATCCTTGAGCCCTTCTCGCGACACGCGCCAGTCGTATTTCTCGACCACCGCCTGTCGGCCATTGCTCTCCAGCCCTCTCCGCCTCGCCACATCGTGGAGGAGTGCCACGCATGCGGCGGCGAAGTCCGAGGGGGTGTCTGCAAGCAACAGATCGCGACCGTTCTGCAACTCGAGGCCCTCCGCGCCGACGGAAGTCGACACGACGGCTCGACCCGCGGCCATGGCTTCCAGAATCTTTAGTCGCGTGCCTCCGCCGCTCAGGAGCGGCACCACCGCCACGGCCGCGCGAGCCAGATTGGGACGCACATCGTCCACCTCGCCGGTCACTTTGATATGACCGAAGCGGGTGGCGAGAGAACGGATGGTCGTCGACGGAGTCTTGCCGACGATCGTGAAAGTGACGTCCGGGACGCGAGAGCGGATTGCGGGCAGTACGTGTTCGCAGAAGAAGAGCACGCCTTCTTCATTCGGGGGGTACGACATCGTGCCCACGAACACGAGTTCGTGGCCGTCGGAGGCCGGTAGCGGGTTCACGGTGGTCGTCGTGCAGTTGGGCAACACCTGAACCTGCGACGGGCGCACTTTCGCGTGCAAACGTTGGGCGTCCAGCTGCGAGCACGTCACGATCGCGTCGATCTGCGGCATGAGCCGGCGCTCGAACGCGTTCAATCTGGCGAGGTCGAGCATTCCTTGGACGCCGGCAGGGGTGAGCCACGTCGATGGCTTCAGGAGTCGCGCGTTGAACTGCGAGGCAACATCAGGCAGGTCGAGAACCGTACAGACGTGTGGCAGACGTGTTTTGAGGGCCAACGCGAACGGCGCCATGGCCATTGTCTCCACGTGAATCGCGTCGAATCGGTCGAGCGGCAATTCCTGCAACCGCGGCCAAAGAGCGGTGCTCGTCACGCGGCGGAGCACATCGGGCTGCGCAAACCACGGGAGCTGCAATGCTGAAACGATGGTTGAGAGCGCCCTCCCGTCGTCCGATCGATCCCCGACGTCCACGTACACCGCAGGTCCGGCGAACCGGCCGGCCAGTGCCCATCGCGCCGGCGCGTCTCCCCGCGTCAGACCTACGAACGTCACGTCGTGGGCCTCCGTGAGCGCTTCGAGCAGGTGCAGAACACGCTGGCGGCCTCCATCGGTCGCTGGCTCTGGCACGACCGGCGAGACAAAGAGCACCCGCATCAACAGCGCCCTGCCACGGTGAGATACAGGCGCTCGTAGTCCGCGAGCATGCGGCTCACGGCGAACTCGCGGCGTGCCCGGTCGCGTCCCGCGGCGCCCATGCGTTCCCGGGTGGCGCAATCGGTGGCCAGCGCAGCGATCGCGGCGGCCATGGCCGCTGCGTCGCCAGGTTCGACGAGCACGCCGGTTTCCCCGTCCGCGACCAGCTCAGGGTTACCACCGACGTCGGTCGCTAC
>Ga0070670_100001590_pt1 | contig 18331 bp, 13 predicted proteins | sample KBSS63metaG_FD_64665 | JGI IMG/M metagenome (GOLD analysis project Ga0070670, IMG submission 64665) | Switchgrass rhizosphere microbial communities from Kellogg Biological Station, Michigan, USA - KBS S6-3 metaG | ecosystem: Host-associated > Plants > Roots > Rhizosphere > Soil ... | reverse complement strand
GCTTCCGGTGCGATCAGATTTGCGAATTCGTGAGGGACAAGACATCGCCTTATGCAATTCTCAAAATCAACCGCTCGCGGTGCTCACGGTCCAGGAAATTTATGAATGGGATTTGGACCAGGCGGCTGACCACGTTTTCGGCACCAGGGACTTGCGTCATCCGTTGGTTGCGGAAATGAATAACTGGGGAACGCTCAATCTCTCCGGTCGACTGCGCGTCCTGCGTTTGCCCCGACATTACGATTTCGTTGACCTGCGTCTTACCCCGCTGCAAACGCGGGCCCGTCTGGAAGAGTTGGGACATCGCAACGTGGTGGCCTTTCAAACGCGCAATCCTTTGCACCGGGCGCATGAGGAGATGACCAAACGCGCGATCGCGGAAAAGGATGCAGTGTTATTGCTTCACCCGGCAGTCGGTCTAACGAAGCCCGGCGATGTCGATCACTACACGCGTGTGCGTAGTTATAACGTCCTCGCCGAACGCTACTACGCGCCCGACAGCGTGCTGCTCGCGCTGCTTCCCCTGGCGATGCGCATGGCCGGCCCGCGCGAAGCATTGTGGCATGCAGTGATTCGTCGCAATTATGGCGCGAACTTTTTAATCGTTGGACGAGATCACGCCAGTCCTGGACTCGATTCAGCAGGTCAACCGTTTTACAAACCTTACGCCGCACAGCAACTGGTCGATCAATTCAGCGAAGAGACGGGCGTCGGTGCTATTTCGTTTCAAGAATTGGTCTATGTTCCGGAATCTGATCAGTATCTGGAGGTCTCCGCTGTCCCGGCGGGCGCGAACACGGTGTCGCTTTCGGGAACTGAGGTGCGTCAGACTTATGCCAAAGGCGAAAGGTTGCCGTCCTGGTTCTCACGACCGGAGGTTAGCGACATTCTTTCTGAAACTTACCCAGCGCTTGATCGGCAAGGCATATGCATCTGGTTTACGGGCTTGAGCTGTGCGGGTAAATCAACTATTGCAGAAATACTGACAGTAATGCTGTCAGAACATGGTCGCCGCGTCACCATACTGGATGGCGACGTTGTGCGCACTCATCTTTCCCAGGGTCTCGGATTTTCGAAAGAGGATCGCGACACGAATGTTCGACGAATAGGTTTCGTGGCCGCGGAGATTGTCCGCCATGGCGGGGTAGCCATTTGCGCTGCAGTTAGTCCGTACCGCGCGACCCGGAATGAAGTAAGAAAGATGATGGGGCCGGAGCAATTTGTTGAAGTCTTCGTCGATACTCCGCTCGCTGTTTGCGAAGAGCGTGACGCGAAAGGGATGTATGCCAGGGCCCGACGCGGTGAAATAACAAGCTTTACTGGAATAGACGATCCCTATGAGCCTCCCAACCATCCGGAAATCAGACTAGGCACGGTAGCGATCAATCCCGAAATCAATGCGCGTTTAATCCTGGACCACCTGCTGCAAAAAGGATTTGTCAGGCGGCCGCTCAATAACGGTAAGCGATCTGATCCGAATAAAGCGGAAAGGGCGTCACCGGCCTAAAGGTCGGTGGCGCCCTCTCCAGGGTGAGCGTGTACAGAACGTCTTATACACTCAAACCGGCTGGAACGCTATAGTCGAAGCAAAAATTCTTGTATTGGGGCAGTAGCCTGACCGTTAGGGAGGGCTTTGCAATCGCGCAAATCTGAGCCCTCCCTAACGGTCGGGCTACTGCCCCGGAGCGTGTCCTGCCGAATTTCTGGCAAGAAACTTACTTTCGCAATTGTTCCTTCAGGTTCAGGTTTCGAATCAAGCGATGCAGATAGTTGGGATGCACGCCGAGAATTTTGGCAGCTTCGGTATAACTGCCTTTCGCTTGTTGCATGGCGCTGAGAATGATCTGCTTCTTGGTTTGGGCCACCGCTTCATGGTACTTCGTGCCCGCCACACTGACCGTGGCCTGCGCTTCCAAAACCGACTCCGGTAAGTCTTCCGGCAAAATACGTTCACTGACTCCCAACACTACCGCGCGCTCGATCGCATTTTCCAGCTCCCGCACATTCCCCGGCCAATCATAACTGACCAGCCGCGCCTGGGCCTCTGGCGTAATTCCCATCACTCGTCGATTGCACTTCTGCGCAAACCTAGAGGCAAAATAATTTGCCAATAAGGGAATGTCCTGGGGACGATCTCGCAACGCCGGCATTTCCAGACCCACTACGTTTAGCCGGTAATAAAGATCCTGCCGGAAGAGACCCTGGGTGACGGCCTCTTCCAAATTCTTATTGGTCGCCGTTACCACCCTGATGTCGGCTTTGATTGGGCGCGTGCCGCCAACGCGTTCGAATTCGCGTTCCTGCAAAACGCGCAGCAGCTTCACCTGCAAGGTTGGCGAGAGCTCGCCGATCTCGTCCAGAAAGAGCGTGCCGCCTTCGGCAATTTCGAGCCGTCCTTTTTTCTGCGTCAGCGCGCCGGTAAACGATCCCTTTTCGTGACCAAAGAGTTCGCTCTCGAGCAGCGATTCGGCCAGCGCCGCGCAGTTCACCGCCATGAAAGGTTTGTCGGCGCGCTTGCTGTTGAGATGGATCGCGCGCGCCGCGAGTTCTTTACCCGTGCCGCTCTCGCCGGAAATCAGCACTGTGGAATCTGTCGGCGCTACCTTCGAAATAAACTGCAGTACGTCTCGGATCGGTGCGCTTTCGCCTACCAGATTGTGTTCAATATTGAAGTCCGCGATCAGTCTTTGGTTTTCACTAACCAGCCATTCGATGTGGCGTGCGTTTTCAATGGCGACCGCGGTGATGGCCGAGATGGCAGACACCAGTTGCAAGTGGTCCTGATCAAACAGGGAATGCGGCTCGGTCGTGTCGAGATAAATTACGCCGAGCGTTTTGTCCAACATGATCAGCGGCACGCACAAAACCGAAACCGGCTGGTCTGCTATCAAGCTCTCTGACGGCTCAAACGCTTTCGTCTCCGACTCGTTGGTAATCAGGATCGACTCCCGATGCGTCAGGGCCCAGTTGGTAACTTTGCTGCTCACCTTGATAGACACGTCGGGGCCGCGCTCGCGATCTAAACCGAATACCGAGCTAAATACGTTTCCCTGTTTCTCACCGCCGCCGTCTGTCAGCAGGATCACGCCGCGCGCCGCAGGTACTACTTCGAAAACCAGGTCCAGCAATGTCTTTTGCAGTTGTTCGACGCCGCGAATGGCGTTGATGGTGGTGCTGATTTTCATCAGCGCGCTCAAGTCGCGAGCCATCACGTAAAGCGCGTCATTGAATTTGAACTGCAGCGTCGAGCCGCTGATTACCGGGCCTTCGTCAAAGTGAACTTCACCCGACGCCTTGAAGTCGCCCTCATGCGTCAGAAAGATAAACTGCGCATCGCCGATCCGAATTCGATCGCCGTGCTGAATCTCGCGACGCTTGACCGGCAGCTCGTTAACAAAGGTGCCGTTGAGGCTGTCGAGATCTTCGATCAGAAATTGTTCCGCTTCTTTTTCTATTTTGGAATGGCGGCGCGAGACCGAAGCGTCAGCAATGCAGAGCGTGGCGGAAGTTTCCCGTCCAATAACGACCGGCAAATCGTCGATCGCAAAGACGCTGCCTTTCAGTCTTCCGGAAATGGCTGTGAGTCGCGGGTTCATTGAAAGTCGAGTGCGTCGGAAGTGTACGCGTACCCGCCAGTTCGGGGCAACAACCCGTGAGCGTCGCGGCTGCGGTGCGAGATCGTTTATTACCATCGTTTCACTATCTGAAGTGCTTATGCGCTATCTCAATAGATAGTTTCCGCGCCGCTCCCGTTCGCCTACGCGAACCGCCCTTCACACCCCCCTTGTAACTTTCGAACTGCATGTTTGCCAGCATTTTCGCCGCTCTCGCGCGAAAGGCATTGGCCTGTTGGCTCGCGGCACGCCAATCGCCAAGGAAGCAGCGCGCGACAAAAACAATCTTTGAAACGTTCGCGCTGAAAAAAGTTCAGATGACACGACTTCATAAGAGTGTCGCGGCTGGAAAGAATTCCGGCCAGCGCCGAAAGGCAAGAGGAGGAAACATGAAAAACGAATTAGTTAAAGCGTTGGCCATGGTAACGATGGTGCTGGTGCTTGCCCTCGGGACAGCGGTTGCTTCAGGGCAGCCACAGGCGGCAAATAAACTCGTCGCAACCATCCCGTTTGAATTTAACGTCGGTTACAAGACGATGCCGGCGGGAGAGTATTCGGTGCAAGCTGTCGCCAGCGCCGGTGATTCCTTGTTGATCCGGAGTGCGGATTCAAAGATATCAGCGCTGCGCTTGAGCGAAGCCACCTCACGCGTCAAAGACAAGAGCCACGCCCGTTTGGTGTTCCACCGTTATGGCGATCGTTATTTTCTCACTGAAGTTTGGAACGGTGTCGACGACATTGGCCGTCAGCTATTGAAGTCGGACGACGAGAAGGCAATTGAACGCGAATTGGCCAGTGCCTCCGGAGCGAGCGAATCGGCCCACGCGAATTACCAGCGTATCGAGATAGCGGCAGTACTTCGCTAAAGAGTGTCCTCCCCGCGCAACGGTTGGCGGGCTCCCCGCTCGGCCAACCTGTTAGTAACCAAAACGGCAACCCGCCGCCCCTGGGTTGCCGTTTTGGTTTCTTCTTTGTCCAATGTCCAATGTCCAATGTCCAATGTCCAAATAAAGATCCCGCTGGGAGCGCGGGCATCTTGCCTGCAATGAGCGCGAAGTGCGAACAACGGTCCACTAAGAGCTTCGCGCCCTGCGGCGCGTTTGCAGACAGGATGTCTGCGCTCCCAGCGGACGTGTGACCTTGGACTTGGGACATGGGACTCTCTTTTAGAACCTCCAACCCACACCCGCGGCAAACTGAAAGTTTTGCCGCGTTTCCGAGCGCGTCGTAAATGGAATCAGGAATGAGGCGCCGGTGGTTGGATCGAACCCAAGAAAATTCGTCTGCCGAGATCGGTAATGAATCAGCGTATCGCCGGCTTCGAAGCGGGTCACAATGCGTTTGCTCGGATAGAACTCAAGCACGCCGCCAAGGTCGGCCGCAAAATTCGTCAGCCGTTCTCGTCGCAACTCAAACGGGAAAACACCTCCGGCGCCGGTATTCACGTAACTGCTGTTGCCCTGGCTGAAGCTCACTACTCCGGGACGCGCCTTCGCGAAGATGCCCCACTTTTCAAAACGCTTCCCAGCCTTCACGCCAAAAAATCCCTGCGTGAGGTTGCCGCTGTTGTCGCCGGCGACAGTCCCGGCGCCACAGAAGCGGCAGTTGTGCGGAAAAAAGTTTCCGACAGCTTCAAGCGCCACGCTGCGGTTGAGATTGAGCGTAAACCGGCCCCCGAACCCCGGCTCCGTCGCTCCGTTATTGAAATCGGGTTTGGTAATCGTCGTGAAATGTACGCCCAGCTCCACCTTCGGCAGTTCGTCGCTTTGCGCGTGTGCGTGCAATGAGCAAAACAGCGGCAGACTCGCGAGCGTCAGTAGCATTAGTAGTTTCCTCTTCATTGGCACTGTCTCCTATTCGCGCCGCGGAGCGGCGATCAGAAGGTCGCCAGACGTGCAACGTCTGGATCACGAATTTCAAGGGATAGCGCACTGAAGGTGCGCCAGTTATTCTTCGCGCGTTTCCAACGCGCTTAGAACTTCGTAAAACCTGCACCAGACGTTCCACGTCTGGCTACCTTCTGTGCGCCGTCGCCGCGGCGAGCTAAGGGTAATCCTGCTCATTACTTTGTTGTTGAGTCACCAAGGCGCAGCTCCGCCCATTCTCGAAGTCTTATGAAGACTACGGACGACTACGTATCGATACAGTTTGGGGAAACTTTTGTAGGGGCACGGCATGCCGTGTCAAGCGACGATCGGCGCAAGATTACTTAGGCCACAGATTCTCCATGCGATCTGCCGCGCCTACCATCACCTTGAATCGTTTGCCGGAGTTAGCATTCGTCTCGTCCTCCGGTTCTTTCCCAAAAGTGTTCGGGATCGGATGACGAATTCTCGCGGCCTTCTGCTGCGCCGCTTTTATCGAATCGTCTAATCGATCCAAGCGGGATTTTTCCTGGCGGCTGACTTCCTGCGATCCAAACGGCAGATACTTGGGATCGTGCAGCACCCAGAGATTCCAAACACCACCGGTTGGAAGAATTGGCGCACTCGACAACCATTCGTAATGTTTGCCGTCGATCGTAAATTCGATGCGGTTGTCGGTGACTACTCCCACTTTCTCAAATTGATAACCCTGGCGCGGAACGAGCGAGAAAATAAACCGCCCGGCATCTTCGACATAACACCAAAGCAAAGTCCCCGCGAAATCCGTCTTCGGTTTACCTTTCGAAACCAGGTTGCCATCGACCAATAGTTTGAAATCAACGACACGCAGGGCGACAGCGTCGAGCGTAAAATCTCGCGGCATTGAGCGCGGATTTTCTTGCCACAAACCTTCGCGATCGAATGAGACTTTTACCACGTCGATTATCTTTACGCCGGTTTTCTTGTTGACGAGTAAATCGAGCGTAAACGAATCGCCGTCATCGAGAATTTGCGGCTCAGCAACTTGCGGCAGAGTGGCGATGCGAGCCGGCTGCTGCTCCACGGCGACGGCAAGCAGTTTGTTTTCAATCGCCGCGTCGAGCGGCTTGACCGCGATATTGAACGTCTTCGAGGCACGCACGGGCTGGATCAGAAGGTCATAGCCGAAAACATATTTCCCTGACACGTCAGTAAGTACGCGATGGATTATGTGGTTCTCATCAGCAAAAGCGTGCGCTCTGAACTCTCCCTGCAGTTGAACCAGCGCGGAAGAATTCGCCGCCGCAACACTGCCGGCTTGGGTCTTGAATCCAACGAAGCCGCCATCACTTAGCGGTACGACCACATTGCGGTCGGCGTCTTCCTGCGCCACGACGGCGCCAGGGATAACCAGCAAGAGCAGTAACAAGAGTTTACTTCTCATCGCTTTTCATCCTTGAAGCCGCTTTTAATCACCGTCAACTTCACCTCGTCCGCCGGTTTGAAATCCACCAGGCTCAGCGGCGCGTGATCGGAAGCATTCCGGAGCGCGAGGGCATTGGCCGGGTTCCCCGCAATGAAGCCTTCCGGAGCAGCGCCGCTACGCAATTTCTTTTCTACATAAACAACTCGAGTGATCACCTTCTCTTTAATCACCGGTACTTCCACGGTTCTAATTTCGGGAACCGGCAATGGGTTTGTTACAGCGGCAACGGTAGTTTGAAGTCCCGGGCGAAGTACAAAGAACGCAGCACCAATCAGCAGCAGTAGTGCCAGTGCCGCCGGTACCGGCACGCGCACAGAAGTCGAGGCAAAGCTTCGCAGTGTCTGCAAGAGGCGCGAGCCGAGAGACGTCCGCACCGCAACCGGAGTTTGAATGTTTTGTGTCTGACTTGACGCGAGCCGGGATTTAAGCCGCTCGTGATACGCGGGCCAAAACGTTTCCGCCGGCAACGTTGATCGAAGCGCCTGACCGGAAACATGCACGGCGCGTCTCACCGCCACATATTCTTCGCGACAGGCCGCGCAGGAATTTACTTCCGCGAGCAATTGCTCCGCGCGCGTCGTTGGAATTTCGTCGCCGGCCAACTCAACAAAATCATTGCGAATGGATTTACAGTTATGCATCCTGGTCTCTACCTCAGCACGCCGGTTGCCGCCGAAGAGAGGCAGTCAACCGGCGCGTCATCTACGCGCAACTTTCCGCGAAGTTTTTCCACTGTGCGCGCCACGGACTTCTTAACAGTTCCGAGGGAACAACCCAGCTCTGCGGAAATCTCCGCGTAAGTCATGCCCTCCTGATGTTTCAAAAGAAAAATCAAGCGCTGCTGCGGCGTCACGCAGGCTAGCGCTTGCATCACGCTTTCCACCACCAGGCGGTTCTGCAAAGTCGACTCGAAAGGGACGGTTGCCGCACCGCCGTCGGCTTGAATTGGTTGACGGCCAATCGAATCGTCCAGTGTCTCGTGATTAGCACGGGCTGATTTTGTGCGGCGATAATTCAAGAAACAGTTGATCGTGATCCGGCGCAGCCAGGTGTAAAAGGTGGACTCGTTTCTGAAACTCGAGAGGGCGGCGTAAGCCTTGAGCCAGACCTCCTGCGACAAATCCTCCGCATCTTCGCGCTCGCGGCAATAGTGAAACGCGAGCGAATAGATGCGCCGCTCGTAAGCCTCGGCTAGCAAACAAAAAGCATCCGAGTCGCCAGACTGCGCGAGTCTGATTAAGTCGCCTTCAGTGCTCAAACAGGATTACCTCGAGGTTGCGAAGCGCTGGTACGTATCAATAGACACGGAAAAGAGCGGTTTGGTTGGCAGGAGAAAAAAGTCCAATGTCCAATGTCCAATGTCCAACGTCGAACGTCGAACGTCCGCAGGGAACGCAGATGTCCGCTGGGAGCGCAGGCATCCCTGCCTGCAAACGCGCCGCAGGCCGCGAAGCTCTTCGTAAACCGTTGTTCGCGCTTCGCGCTCATTGCAGGCAGGTATGCCTGCGTTCCCAGCGGACGTTGGACTTTGGACTTTGGACGTTGGACTTCTTACGGAACGATCTTCCAGTTGTTGGTCGGCTCGGTGGGAATTGTTTTGTGGCGTTCCACCCAGTCGATGATGAGCTCGCGAATCTCCACGCTCGATCGGTAAACCACCGGCGCGCCTTTATACATCGTGTAGCCGCCGCCGCCGTTGACCCGGTAATTATTTGTCGCCAGCTTCAACTTTTGAGTCGGCGCGAGTGGCTTGCCCTGAAATTCCAGTTGCTCGATTCGTTGCCCGATTGGCTTGGCTAAGTTGAGAACGTAGGTTACGCCTTCGGCGATATCGAAGTTGTACGCAGGAATTTTTTCGTCAACCAGATCTGCCGGAGACTTGCCCGGCTCATACGGACGAAAATATTTAGCAGAGTGTTCGAGCGCATCTCTTAACTGTTGTCCGGTGACTTCCAGAACCACGAGCGTGTTCTCGTAAACATAAAGACCCGCGATATCGCGAACAGTCACCGCTCCCTTCGCGATGCGCGCTTCCGGATTGAAGACCGCGGCCATCGACACGTCGGCCTTTCCCGCTTCGAGCTGCACTCGCTGGATCAAATCCAATATGGCAGTGTCGCGAAAGCGCGCGTCACCCGCCGTCAGCCCCGCTGCCGACTCGCCAATCGCGCGAGAGAGCCACGCTTGCGTCTCGAGATTGTAAGGCTGGCCCAGTGCCAGGATTTCCGGATCGGGCACAACAGTTTCGTCCAACGGGATCGTGCGAGCGCCGCGCGCAAAAATATGCCAGCCCTTAGTGTCGTTTTCGAGGTAGAGATCAACGCGAGCCAGGTGTCGTCCCCAAAAATTTGCCTGGATTAGCTGCACGCCATTGATGACGACTGAAGGATTGTCTTTGTGCGTGTGGCCCATGAAGATGACGTCGACACCCGGCACTTCCCGCGCAATCACCACTGCGCGATTTTCGTTGGTCACTTGTCCCGGGCTTTGTTCGCCAGTGCGCAGATCCTCCTCCAGGCCCATGTGCATCGCAATCACGACAACGTCGGCGCGCTCTTTGCCGCGCAACACCGGCACCCATTTTTTCGCCTCGAGCAAGGGATCGTGAAACTCAAGGCCAGCGTAGTTCGGCAGGTTTTCCCAGTTAGGAATGCCGGGGGTCGTTAGTCCGAGAATGCCGATGCGAACGCCACCCACTTCTTTCACTATGTAAGGCGTGTAGTGTGTTTGGCCGGTGCCGGCGTTGTAAGTGTTCGCCGACAACCAGGGAAACTTCGCTTCGCGCCGGGCTTTCTCCAGCACCTGCAATCCAAAGTTGTACTCGTGATTACCTACGGTCATCGAGTCGTACCCGAGCGCGTTCATCGCGAGCATCATCGGATCGACCGGCTGATTGTTTTTCTTGTTGTGATAGTACTCGAGCGGCGTGCCCTGGATCGTGTCGCCGGAATCGATGAGGACTACGTTCTGGTTTTCGGCGCGGGTTCGTTTGACGAGCGTTGAGATTTTTGCGAGGCCGCGGTTGTCGGGTTTGTCAGTGTAGTAATCAATCGGAAAAAGATTTCCGTGCAGATCGGTGGTGCCGAGGATTACTACATGAACGCGCTTGGCCGCGCTACCAACGCCAAGCGGAAGGAAAGCGCAGGCCAGGAAGATAAGAACGATGAACGCCGCAAAGGAATTTTGTCTCTTCATAGATTCAGAAGTTTCAGGTTTCAAGTTCCAAGTTTCAAGTTCGGACACCGCCCGAGCGGCTATCCACCGATTACGCAGATTTCACAGATAGGAAGTAAACATATTCACGACGCTCAGGTATTGACCTCCTCGAAACTCGAAACTCGAAACTCGGAACTTAGAACTTGAAACTTGGAACTTGAAACTATTGCGGTTCATTCACAAACACTTCCGCCGCGGACATCCCATTAACAGAAACTTCATAAACCTTCTGATAATTAGCGCGAATGAATGCCAGCTTGTCGCGGTTTTCGAAATACGTTCGCCCGCGTTGCACGATGAAGTACGCGCGGCCGGAGAGTTTGTCGATCTCGAAGTCCGGCGCGGAGATGGCTTTCGAGTTCAGGTCGGTGCGCCCAAACTGCGCGAGGTAGTAACGTGTCGCGGCCGGTGTCTCATGCGCAATGATCACTCCCGGCGGCGCGTTGTCGCAAACATATCTGATTGCTTCACGCAGACCGTCGTCATAAAACTCGTCGTGCGGAAAGAAGTAACCAACTTTGTCAGCCGCGAACGCATTGGTGTAAAGCGCATAATGCGGGCCGGCAGAATAAGCAATCCAACCCGGCACTCCGACCAGGACCGCAACCACTAAGGCCGCAACAGCCACTCGCACTCGATGCGACGCCCGCAAGCGACCCGTGAGGAATTTTATCAACTCAACCACTCCAATCGCCGCCAGCATGTAAACGAAAGGCATGAGGGAAAGCGTGTAGCGCAACCACTTCGAACCAAACAAGGAATAAGGCAGGATCCAAAGCAGGAACATAAAAAGCACGAACGCATGACCCGGATGCAGGCGGCGCCTGATGGAGACGACGAAGCCGGCGATAAACGAAAAGAGCACCAGGATGGGAATCTTGATCGCCATGAACATCAGGTAGAAATAAATCGGCGTGCCCCAGAAGGGCGTACCTGAGACATTGTTTTTGTAAAGGTGGTCCGCAAATAAATATCCCGAGTGGACCAGCAACTTCTCGCCCATGTAAGCATTGATGTAGCTCCAAACCTGCGGCAACAAAACCGGCGGATTGGCAACCAGGAACGCGAGCAGCATCACGAGATAGAAAATGCGCGGCGTTTTTCCTGGTGTCTCCCCGGGGTTGCGTGGGCGCACACGAAACATTTGATGGTAAAGCGCGTTCAAGCCGAAGTAGTGTGGGAAATACTTGGAGGCGAGCATTAGTCCAAACGAAATGCCGCTGAGGATGTAATTTCGTTTGCGAACCGGGATGTTTCGGGCGTCAGTCTGCTTGGCGCGCAAATAAAAATAGAAAGCGAAGAGCATGAAGAAGACCAGCAGGGTGTCTTCCTTGCCGATGCGGTTAAAAGTGATTGCGTTTATGCCGGTGGCCCAAAGCGCAGCCGCAGTCAGTCCAGTCCAGCGATCGAAAAACGCCGCGGTCAGCAGAAACAGCGGGATAACCGTCAACGCGCCGAAGATTGCATTCGGCAAACGCAGCAGGGCTTCGTTGCTAAACGTTCTGCCTGCCGCTTCGAGGGCGTGACCCGCCCTCAGCGAAACGAACATCAAAGCCTTCATCAGCATCGGGTGCTCGCCGTTGGCCGTAATGTCGCCGCGCTCGTAAGCCTGCACCGCTTCCACTTTATTTACTTCATCCTCGGCGAAACCGATCGCGCCCAGGTGATTGACGCGAAATGCGAAACCAACGAGCGCCAGGAAGGCCAGCACCGCGACAATGGTTCGACGAGACGGCGAGACAACAAGGTCATTCGTCGCCTGCGACTCCGGAGCATCGGCTTCGGAGACTTCCAGGGTTAAGACCGACGGGCTCGTGGCGGTTGTGACGGGTGTGACGGGCAAACCTGATATCCCCTTATGCGAAAGTTCTCAATCGTAACTACTGACAGATCAATTTGGCTAAAGCGCGGAGACGTCGTTAGAAGTCATGATCAGTAAAGCTCGGGGTCGGGAAGGCGGACTTGCCACCGCTCTTCATCGATCACCACATCTTCACCGGTGCCTCGAGTGCCATTCAACCTGGCCGGGGGAAGCCACCCTTACCGACCCCGAGATTCCGTCTCTTGATTATCGCGCCGTGATTCAGAGCCTTCGCCGCGATTAAATATTGCGCGTCCGATTGGCGCTTTCCCCAAAATGCCTTATCGTAATCACCCGCATGGACAATCTAGTCGTTTCCAACATTCGTCAACGACCGATTCGCACGCTCGTGAGCGTCGCCGGCGTCGCGCTCGGAGTTTGTCTGGTAATGCTCTTTACCGGTCTGGCGCGCGGCATGGCTAACGATCTCCAGCGGCGCGCGGCCAACGTGCGCGCCGAGATTCTTTTCACTCGGCCCGGCGCGATGCAACTGACGGCTTCAACTGCCAACCTTAGCACCAAGTACGTCGAAAGCCTGAAGCAAATCGACGGGGTGGCCGAGGCCCTCCCGGTAATCCGCTACATTTTTCAGGGCGGCAAGGGATTTGGTTTTGAACAAATCGAAGGCGTCGAGTGGGACTCGTTCGCGCGCGTCAACGAGTTGCACATCGATAGCGGCAGGCCGCCGCAGGGTCCGGAAGAAATTGTTATCGACGAAACGAAGGCGCGCAATAACAAGCTGCGGATTGGCGACACGGTAAAACTCTTTGGCGACAAGCCGCACCGCGTGGTCGGCATCTACTCGCCGGAGTCGGGCGCGCGCGTGAAGATGACTTTGCCGGCGATGCAGGAAGCGTTGGAGTCGCCCGGGAAGTGCACCTACATTCTTATCAAACTTCACAACCCGGCAGATGATGTCGCTGTCGCCAAACGAATCGACGCAGCTTTGCCGGGTAACAAGATCCAATTCACGCGCGACTTGTTCACGAGTCTTGAGAAAACCATTCCCTTCCTCGGCGTGTTTCTCCGGACGCTTGTCGGGCTTTCGGCGGTAGTGAGCGCCCTCGTTGTGATGTTGGCGATGTACACCACCATCACCGAACGCACGCGCGAGATTGGCATACTGAAAGCGCTCGGCGCCTCGCGTCGTTACATCGTCTTCATTATTGAATCGGAAGCGCTGCTGATTAGCCTGGTTGGTCTGGTGGCGGGATTCGTTTGTTCGTTCGCTCTCGGTTACGCGATCCATCAGGTCTATGGATTGTTTTTTGAGTTCAGCTGGAGCTGGGGACTGACCGCGGCGGCGATCGGAATTCTGGGCGGCGGATTCGGCGCGCTTTATCCGGCGGTACGCGCCTCAAACCTCGATGCGGTAAGCGCGCTGGCTTATGAGTGACAGCTAAGGATCAGTGCTTGCCGCGGCAGCGGCAATAGAAGGTAGCCAGACGTGAAACATCTGGACCCAACAATTCATTTGAAATGCGCGGCCTTTGCGCAACATAAGTCCAGAGGTTTCACCTCTGGCTACCCTCACTGCGCACCTTCAGTGCGCCTAAGCAGGCTCGACCAGCTTCGTTTCGCCTTCGCTGATCTTGGCAATATTTTTCAGCGTTAATCCTCTGCGCACCATCAGCGCTACGCCGATCGTCGTCCAAAAGATGTCGCGGGCCTTACGCACGATCGCCAGCGTCACTCCAATCGCCGTGGTGAACCCTAAAACTTTCGAAAGCATCCCGGTCCCTGCTTCGTCGATTCCGGTTCGCAGCGGGATGAATTTGAAAACCACATTGATGACCCGGTTCACGGACTCCAGGATGAACGCGGTCAGCAGCGTCGGTTTCACGCTACTGATGAAATAGAGCGTAGTGTAAATCTCGGCGATACCGGCGAGATGAAAATAAACTTCGAGCAGGAAAATCGAGATCAGGCGATTGCTGTTTCGCGCGTAGAACCCGTAGATGCGATCCTCCAAAGTTTGCGCGCGCGGTATTCCTTTCTCCGTCATCCAGGCGCGCGCGATGCCCCAGCCGCCCAGGAGGGACATGGGCCGACTCAAGAATTTCCATTGCCGGCGCAGCACGAAGTAACCGACCGGCGCAATCACGAGGGTAACCACGAGCGCAATAATGCTCGCGTAACGCAGCGGCTTGGGAAGCGGGAAGCTAAATAACAACGCCGCGGTACCGGAAAAGATCAGCAGCACCACTGACAAGCTGTAGAAGATGTTTTCAAGCGCGAGCGCGGACAGGCTGGCCATGAGCGGCACGCGATCGGTAACAAAGGCAGCTTTGGATGGCTCGGCCACGGCCACGCTGGCGAGCGGAACAATGTTGCCAAGCGCGTCGCCCACCACTCTGGCGGCGAAGGCATCGCGAAAGCGCAGGTTGTAAGGCGGTTCAAAACAGCGCAACCAGGCGAGGCTGCGCGCAGTTTGACGAACACCCGAGATCGCGATGATCAAAAGAAATCCCCAACCAAGCCGCCCGATGCCGGCCAGGATGTCAGACACGCCGGCTTTCCTGACGAAGTAGGCGAAGAGCAGCAGACCGAGGACGGCAAAGACAATTCCAAACCGCGCCAGCTTTTTGTTTCGCGCACTCTTCGTGCCCGGCGCGGCAGTTTGTACCGTGCTATCAGGAGCCTCGAAGTCTGCCTCAGGCTGTCGGGGTTCATTGTCCAAGTTGTTGGAGTCCTTTGCTGCGCATTAATCGATAAGACGAGGCTATCATGTATCAGGCTCACCAAAGCGACAACTCAAGCGAGGCGGAAATTTTGGCCGCGGATTTACGCGGAGGAACGCGGATTAGATCAAAGCGTATCTGAGTTTGCTTTCAGATCTGCGTTCATCGGCGTAAATCCGCGGCCACTTATCGGAACTCGAAACTTGAAACTCGGAACTCGAAACTTTACACGGCTTTGCCTTTTTACTTTTGCGTTGATTATGATGCTTCTGTTCAAAACCAAACAGTTCGCGCCGATAAGGTAAAGATGAGCCAACCTCAGTCAGCAATTGAAGAGCGGGGCGCAGGTCCCTTAACCACTCTTTCCGAAGACGAGCAAATGTTTCGCGCCAGCGTGCGTGAGTTTGCCGAAGGCGAACTGCGCCCACGCGTCGAAACAATGGAGGAGCAGGGCAAACTCGATCCGGCGCTCATCAAGCAATGTTTCGATCTGGGATTGATGGGAATTGAGACTCCTGAAGAGTTTGGCGGCGCCGGCTCGTCCTTCTTCACCGCGATTCTCGCGGTTGAAGAACTTTCGCGGGTCGATGCTTCGGTCGGCGTCTTCGTAGACGTGCAAAATACGCTCGTCAACAATGCCTTCATGCGCTGGGGCAACCAGGAACAGAAAACTAAATACCTGCCGCAACTCGCCAGCAGTCGCGTCGGCGCTTACGCGCTCAGCGAAGCCGGCTCCGGTTCGGACGCCTTTGCCATGCAAACGCGCGCCACGGATCAGGGCGATCACTTTCTGCTGAACGGGCAAAAGCTCTGGATCACCAACGGTAACGAAGCCGAAATCTTTGTGTTGTTTGCAAACGCAAACCCGGAAGCCGGTTATCGCGGCATCACCGCGTTCATCGTTGAGAAAAATTTCGAAGGGTTCGCGGTTGGAAAAAAGGAAAACAAACTCGGCATCCGCGCTTCGTCCACCACTGAGTTGATCCTGACTGACTGCAGAGTTCCCAAAGAGAATGTGCTCGGCGAAGTCGGCAAAGGTTACAAGACTTCGATTGAGACTCTGAACGAAGGCCGCATCGGCATCGGCGCCCAGATGATTGGCATCGCGCGCGGCGCGCTCGAAGCAGCGCTGGCCTACACCGCGGAGCGCGAACAGTTCGGCAAATCAATCAACCAGTTTCAGGGCGTACAGTTTCAACTTGCCGAGATGGCAGTGCAACTCGAGGCGGCGCGTTTGCTGGTCTACAACTCCGCCCGCATGAAAGACGCGGGGCTGAACTTTGTGAAAGAAGCGGCAATGGCCAAGCTCTTCGCTTCGCGCGCCGCCGAACGGATCAGTTCCCTGGCCATTGAACTTTACGGCGGCTACGGCTACGTCAAAGATTATCCGGTGGAAAAATTCTGGCGCGATTCGAAAATCGGGGCGATTTACGAGGGCACGTCAAACATGCAGTTGCAAACGATTGCGAAACTGCTGATTGGTAAATGATTTGGTGTTGAGTGAGTCCTGACGAGATTAGGCGATATCTAAGCGAACTCAATGAAGAGTTACGGTTGATGGATGTGAAGGGAGAGCTTTGCCTATATGGCGGAGCAGTGATGGCGCTGGTTTATGATGCGCGGCCCAACACAGATGACGTGGATGCTATCTTCGAGCCGGTACGCTACATTCGCCGAGCCGCAGGCAGGATAGCCGAACGTCACAACTTGCCGAAGGATTGGCTCAACTACGCGGTCAAGATGTTTGTAGTGCCTCATGAGCAGCGAGTGCTCTTTGATATGTCGCACCTTAAAGTTTACATTCCGCCAGGTGAGTATATCCTGGCCATGAAGGCCTTGAGTGCGAGAGCAAACATGCAAGATCGAAGCGACATAAAGACGCTAATTGAAAAGCTGGGAGTGAGCAGCGCTGAGCAAGTGATCGAGATCGTGAAACATTACTATCCCAACAAAGAGGTTAAGCCTGCCACTCTGATGCTCCTAAGAGAAATATTCGCGCCATGATCACACTTAGGGAAACAAAAAAAAGGATCACACAAGAACCAAAGTATTGGGAGATCCACTTCGCGAATTTTCTCGATGATTTTCGTCGCCATAAGAGTATTCGCGCGATTGCGGAACCTCTGGAACTTGACGATCGCAAACTTGACGCATTGCTGGCCTCCACTGCAGAGGCTTTGTGCGATGAAGCAGGATTGACACCGCCAGCGTGGCTCTCGGGCGTCCCCGAGTGTGAGCAACCGTATTTCGTCGGCGAAATAGAACGACTCAAAGCGATTTCAATTGTGGAAAGCCCGGTGCGCTTTCGCATTCGTAAGATTTTTGTGCTGGAGAATTTTCTTAGTCGCGTATAAGAAGCTGCCAGCTCGCTGGCTCTCCTGGTGAATGATGACGGTATCGAGGATAGACATCTTCAAGCAAATGCTGGTGAGCGATCCGGTGAATAGCAGCATTCTGTTTGGACTGGCCAAGGAATATGAGAAGGCTGGACAAACTGCGGAGATGATCGAAACGCTGGAGCGTTACCTCGCGATTTCCGATGACGAAGGAAACGGCTTCGGCATGCTGGCGCGGGCTTATGAGCAGTCTGGTCAACGCGAAAAAGCTAAAGAGACATATCAGCGAGGAATCGACGCCGCGGCCAGGCACGGTCATCCGTCGATGTCGGAAGAGTTTCGTCAAGCTCTTGAAGATTTCTAAGTGATGCGATCTTCAGCAAGGCGGGCTTTTCCAGGTGCCGTAGGCACCAAATGTTTATAGATAAAAGCTGTTGCCTCGATTTGCTCAGCCCATTTATGGGCGACAGAAATTTCGCTCCTCCGGAGCTTAGGGTCTTAAGTTCGTTTGTAACTATAAACATTTCGCCGCTCTGCGGCGGTGTTGCGCCAGTCATTATGAGTGATACCAAAGTTCTAAAACTCGTTCCCAAGAGCAAGGTCAAGGTTGCTGACGCGCCGGCGCCGGCTGCTGAGAACCAAACACCAGCAGCCCGGCCCACTGCGGTTACCCCCATCGAAGCTCCAGTCACAGCGAAACCTCAGCCCGCGTCGCAAGGGGTATCGCCAGATATCTCGTCTCCTGGCGCGCAGACCGGCGCAGCCGTTGCCGTCAAACCCTCCCGAGCTCCCGAACAACGCGGTCAACGCGAAAAAAATGAGCGCCGCGAGCGGCCGCGCTTATCCCGCGAAGAAATGCTCGCGATGTATCGCACCATGTATCTCTCGCGGCGTATCGACGACAAAGAGATCCAGCTCAAAAATCAGAACAAGATTTTTTTCCAGATCAGCGGCGCGGGACATGAAGCGGTCCTGGTTGCTGCGGGTATGGTATTGCGGCCTGGTTACGATTGGTTTTATCCGTATTACCGCGACCGCGCTTTGTGTCTGCAACTCGGCATGACACCGCTCGAACAATTTCTTTCCGCGGTGGGCGCTGCCGCCGATCCGAATTCCCACGGCCGCCAGATGCCTTCGCACTGGGGCCACAAGAAACTGAATATCGTTTCGCAGTCGTCGCCGACCGGCACTCAACTTTTACAGGCGGTCGGTTGCGCCGAGGCCGGCTACCGTTTCAAGTTGATCAAGGAACTGCGCAATCGCTCGTCGAATTTTCACAAAGACGAAGTGGTC
>Ga0070670_100001589_pt1 | contig 18334 bp, 18 predicted proteins | sample KBSS63metaG_FD_64665 | JGI IMG/M metagenome (GOLD analysis project Ga0070670, IMG submission 64665) | Switchgrass rhizosphere microbial communities from Kellogg Biological Station, Michigan, USA - KBS S6-3 metaG | ecosystem: Host-associated > Plants > Roots > Rhizosphere > Soil ... | reverse complement strand
GCGGCCGGGGAGTGGCGTCCGCTGGCATGCCTTGCCCTTCCGCGTCGTCGCGTGACAGCGGGCGACCCCGCCGTCGAGGAGTCCCGCCTCGACCTGCTGCTCGATGAACGACGTCGCGGCGCCGACGCCCTCGCGCACCGCCCAGGCGACCTGTGCCTGCGCCGTGATCGGGAAATGGCGCCGGATGTCGGCGAAGAGCGCCCGGTCGGGCCGCGCGAAGTAGTGCGGATCCTCGGCCAGCCGCGTCATGGTCCGCTCACACTCGACGAGCACCTCGCGACGGTAGCCGGCCTGCTCGTCGCGAGTCGCATACGGGTCGATGAGGTCCTTGATGGAGCGATAGATCGCTCGCGAGTATTGATACATACAGGAGCGGAGTTGAGCTGCGTGATCGTCCAAGGGACCTACCGGATCTCCCCGAATTCCTAAGTACTGGGCGAAAAAACGCGCGACGCCGAACGTCGCAGGGGCAGTGTAGCGGCTTTTCGGCCGTGTTACAAAGTCGGGGGCTAGAGTCGTCCGTGAGGGCAACGCCGTGCTATGGAACGACGTGCCTCACGCTCGCTGCACGCGCGAAGCGACGTGCGTCCTCCAAGGCGCTCGTCGCCTCGGCCTCGCTTGCGTACACGCCCGAGAAGACGATCCAGTAGCCGGGGTGCAGGCTCGCATAGCGGGACGAGTCGAGCACTCCGACCGAGGTCAGTCCCTTCGCCCGGGCGGAGCGCGCCCGCGCGAGTGACGGCGCGCGGCCGGCCGTCTGCGGGAGCGATGCGAGTGCGATCGTCCACCCGTCCTGGCCGACGGGCCACTCGGCTACGCCCGACGGGCTCTCGGGCGTCTCGCCGCTCGCCGGCTTCGGGGTCTCGGCAAAGCCACCGATCGCCGTCTCGACCCCTGCGCCTCCGCTGTCACTGCCGGTCGCTGCGATTGCCCCGATCGCAGCCACGAGCGCAACTCCTCCTGCGACGGCCGAACGCCGGACCCAGCTGGATCCCCAGCCGCGGGCGCCGCTGACGCCAACCACTCGCAGGCCGCACTCGAGGCAGTACTCCTGCCGTGCCGCCAACGGTTCGCGGCACCGAGGGCAGGTGGTCATCCGGCGGCGTCCGACCCGAGTGGCCGAGCGTCGGAGCCGCCGCCGAGCGTTCGACCGCAGCTTGCGCAGAAGCGTGCGCCGAGGAGGATCGGGGCGCCACAGATACAGACGGCCCCGCCGCCGCCCCGCCGGATGCGCGCGGTTCCATCGAGCAGCGAGTCGATCTCCTGGACGCGTACCTCGATGGCGACGAGCTCGGCGCAGCGCTCCACCACCAGGCCCGCATTGAAGCGGTCGCGCTTGTACATCTCGAGGGCCAAGCCTCCGAGATCGCGCAGGCGCTCTTCTCGCACCTCGAGGAGCGCCTTGCGTTCGCGCTTGAGCTCGCGCGCCGGCGCGACCGCATACCTGCCCGGCGCCGTTGACGTAGTCGGGGGCTCCGCCATCGCCGCCACGTTAGAGCTGGAGGACGACGAGACGCTCTTCGGTCATCTCGCGAACCGCGTAGGCCGGTCCCTCACGAGTGTTTCCCGAGTCCTTGACGCCGCCGTACGGCATCTGGTCGGCACGGAACGTCGGCGCCTCGTTGATCGTGACGCCGCCGAACTCGAGGCCGGACGCAGCGCCGAGTGCAGCCTTCACGTCGCTGGTGAAGACGCCCGCCTGGAGCCCGAAACGCGTGCCGTTCGCAAGCGCGACCGCTTCGTCCAGCGTGTCGAACGCGGTCACCGTGCAGAGCGGGCCGAAGACCTCTTCACACGAGACCTTTGCGTCGACGGGAGCGTCCACGATCACCGTCGGTCGCAGGAGCTCCCCGTCGAGTGTCCCACCGGCGAGGACACGCGCTCCTCGCGACGTCGCCTCGTCGATCCACTCGAGGACTCGGTCGCGCTCGCTCGCTGCGATGAGCGGACCGACGTCGGTCTCGTCCTCGGCCGGGTCGCCGACGACGAGCGCGTCGACGCGCGGGAGAAACCGTTCGAGAAAGGCGTCGTACGCCGAGCGCTCCACGTAGATCCGCTGCACCGAGATGCAGCTCTGACCGGCGAAGGAGAACGCGTTGGCCGCGAGCCGGGTCGCCGCGTCGTCGAGGTCGGCGTCTGCGGCGACGATCACCGGTGTCGCGTTGCCGAGCTCGAGGTTCACGCGCTTGCGCGGAGCGCGCTCGCGAAGCTTCCAGCCGACCCCGGCCGAGCCGGTGAACGTGATGAGCGTGACCCGCTCGTCCTCAACGAGGACGTCGCCGATCTCGGCCGCCGAGCCGCAGACGACGTTGAGCCAGCCCGCGGGGAGGCCGGCCTCGGTCTCCAGCTCGGCGAGCAACAGCGCCGAAAGCGGTGTCTGCGACGCCGGTTTGAGAACGACGGCGCATCCGGCCGCGAGCGCCGGCGCGATCTTGTGGGCGACGAGGTTGAACGGAAAGTTGAACGGTGAGATGGCTCCGACGACGCCGATCGGTACGCGGAGCGTCAATGCGACTTTCCCGGTTCCCGCCGCGGAGGCGTCCATCGGGACGACGTCACCGGCCAGCTTCCGCGCCTCGACGGCGGCCATCGTGAACGTCGACGTCGCGCGTGCGACCTCGACGCGCGCCGCCTTCATCGGCTTGCCCGCCTCGGACGAGATCGTCCGGGCGATCTCCTCGGACCGCTCCTCGACGAGGCGCGCGGTGCGATCGAGGATGGCCGCTCGCTCGTGCGCGGGCAGCGGGCTCGCCATGGCGCGCCCGGCCGCGTCGACTGCAGTGCGCGCCTCCCTCGAGCCACCCTTGGCGACCCGAGCGACGACGGACCCGTCGTACGGCGACCGGACCTCGAACCAGTCGCCGGTCTCGACCCAGCCCCCGTCGATGAGGAGCCTGCGCTCGATCGCGGTCGTCGCCACGGCTGGAGTGTAGTTGTGTGCAATCGAAGGCCCAGGCCGCAGCTCTATGCTCTAGGTGATGGCCGGAACCGCATACGTCGTCGACGCCGTCCGCTCGCCGATCGGACGACGGAACGGCTCGCTCTCCGAGATTCGTGCCGACGAACTCGCCGCGCAGGTGCTGAACGGCCTCGTCGGTCGCGTCGACCTCGATCCCGGCGAGATCGAGGACGTGCAGATGGGATGCGTGACGCAGGTCGGCGAGCAGGCGCTGAACGTCGGGCGTGGAGCGGTTCTCGTCGCCGGATGGCCCGAGACCGTGTGCGCGACCACCGTGGACAGGCAGTGCGGCTCGTCGCTGCAGGCGGCCTTCAACGGTGCGTCGGCGGTGCAGGCGGGCCATCTCGACCTCGTCGTCGCGGCAGGTGTGGAGCACATGACGCGGGTTCCGATGGGCTCGAACCTCGGCGATGCGGGCTGGGGAGCCGTGAACGAGAAGATCGGCGAGCGCTGGCCGATCGTCCCACAGGGGATCTCGGCCGAGGTGATCGCCGAGGAGTGGGGGCTCGCTCGCGAGGCGCTCGACGAATACTCGCTCGAGTCGCATCGACGCGCGGTCGCAGCCATCGACGAGGGGAAGTTCGAGAACGAGATCGTCCCCGTCGAGGTCGGTGCGGGCGGAGCGGTCGTCCTGTTCGCCGTCGACGAGACGCCGAGGCGCGACACGTCGCTCGAGAAGCTCGCGTCGTTGCAGCCCGCGTTCAAGGCCGAGGGCGTCGTGACGGCGGGGAACTCGAGCTCGATCGTCGACGGCTCTGCCGCGATGCTCGTCGCCAGCGACGCCGCGGTCGCCCGTCACGGCTTCGAGCCCCGAGCGCGGTTCGTGTCGTTCGGGCTGTCGGGCGTGGACCCGTACCGAATGCTGCACGGCAATCCCGAAGCGTGTGCTCGTGCGCTCGAGCAGGCCGGCCTCAGCTGGGACGACATCGCCGTGGTCGAGGTCAACGAGGCGTTCGCCTCGGTCGTGCTCCAATTCCTCGCCGACACGGGGCTCCACGAGCGGTGGGAGGCAGGCGACGTCAACCCCAACGGCGGCGGGATCTCGCTCGGTCATCCGCTCGGCGCGACCGGGGCGCGAATCACCGCGACGCTGCTGAACGAGCTCGAGCGGCGGGACGCGCGCTACGGGATCGCCACCATGTGCATCGGTCAGGGCCAGGCGATCGCAGGCGTTCTCGAGCGCCTTTGACGTCCTCCTAGGCGATCAGCTCTGCTGATTGAGCAGCCGAGCACCCCGACTGGTGCTGATGAACATGGTCGGGCACGATGGGGTCATGTTCGCACTCATCCTCATTCCGGTTCTCGCGTTCGTGGCATTGGCCGTGTACGCGTACGGTGCGGATTCGCGCATCGACGACGTCGCTCGTCGCCGCCACTTCAACGGCTGAGACGCGTCCCGAACCGGGCCTGAGCGGGCGCCGCTAGGATCGCCCCTCATGGCGGCCCCGGGGATCAGGCGCGTCGGCGTCGTCGGCCTCGGTGCGATGGGCGCCGGGATCGCCCAGCTGGCCATCGAGGCCGGGTACGAGACGATCGGCCGCGAGGTCACGGAGGAGCTCGGCACGAAGGCGCGTGACCGGATCGCGCACTTCCTCCAACGCAAGGTCGACAAGGAGCAGATAACTGCGGAGGTGCGGGAGTCGGCGCTCTCGTCGCTGACGTTGACGACCGATCTCGGCGATTTCGCCGACTGCGATCTGATCGTCGAGGCGATCGTCGAGGACCTCGGTCCGAAGCTCGAGCTCTTCGCCGAGCTCGAGCGGATCGTTCGCGCCGACACGATCCTCGCGACGAACACGTCGGCGCTCTCCGTCACGGAGATCGCGGCGGCGACATCGACGCCAGAACGTGTCGTGGGCATGCACTTCTTCAACCCGGCCCCGCTGATGCCGCTCGTGGAGATCGTGCGAGCGGAGCTCTCGTCCGACGGCGCGGTCGACACCGCATTCGCGGTCGGCGAAACGCTGGGCAAGCGCCCGATCCGCTGCCACGACACGCCCGGGTTCGTCGTGAACCGCGTGCTCATCCCGCTGCTCAACGACTGCCTGCGCGTGCTCGACGAGGCGCGCGTGTCGCCCGAGGACCTCGACACCGCGATGACGGCCGGCGCGGGCTGGCCGATGGGGCCGTGCACGCTCGTCGACCTCGTCGGCATCGACGTGCACGTGCACGCGTCCGAGGCGTTGTACGAGAAGCTCCGTGAGCCACGGATGGCTCCTCCGGCGCGCATCGTCGCGATGAAGAACGCCGGGCTGCTCGGCCGGAAGTCGGGTCGCGGCTTCTACAGCTACGGCTGAGTCGGGAGCGGGCTTACGGGTTCACCGCGAGGAGCAGGAACGCCCCGAAGATCACGAGGTGGATACCGCCTTCCTGGAGCGTCGCGCGCCCCGGAAGGATCGTGAGCGCTCCGATTCCGGCCGTGAGGACGAGCAGTGTGATCTGCGTGGAGTTCAGCCCGAGCACGAGCGAGCCGTCGAGCCAGATCGAGGCCAACGCGACCGCGGGGATCGTGAGCCCGATGCTCGCGACCGCGGAGCCGTAGGCGAGGTTGAAGCTCGTCTGCAGGCGGTCACGACGCGCGTTGCGGTAGGCCGCGAGCGTCTCGGGGAGCAGCACGAGGAGCGCGATCGCGACGCCGACCGCGGATTGCGGCGCTCCGACGGCGTCGACGGCATCCTCGATCGCCGGCGATTCGACCTTCGCGAGCCCGATGACGGCGACGAGCGAGAGCACGAGCGCCGCGAGGCTGAACAGCGCCGTTCGATCCGACGGAGCCTCCGTGTGGACATCCTCCGCTCCGTGTGCGAGATCCGGTGGGACGAAGAAGTCGCGGTGGCGAACGTTCTGGACGAAGACGAACAGCGCGTAGGTCGTCACCGACGCGACGCCCGCGAACGCGAGCTGCGTGGGTGAGAACGTCGGGCCCGGCGTGCTCGTCGTGAACGTGGGGAGGACGAGGCACAGCGTTGCGAGGGTGATCACCGTCGCGAATGCGGTCGCCGTCCCCTCGGCATTGAAGGTCGCGATGCGCCGACGGAGCGCAGTGACGACGAGGCAGAGCCCGACGATGCCGTTGCACGTGATCATGGCCGCCGCGAACACGGTGTCCCGTGCGAGCGTGTCGGTCTCGGAGTCTCCCGACGCCATGAGGGCGACGATCAGGCCGACCTCGATGACGGTCACTGCCACGGCGAGGACGAGTGAACCGAGCGGCTCGCCGACGCGATGCGCCACGACCTCGGCGTGGTGGACCGACGCGAGGACGGCACCGGCCAGCAGGGCGGCGACCAGGGCGAGCACGACGTCGCCGGGCTTTCGTCCCCAGGTCGCCCCCAATGCGATCAGTGCCAGCGCCGGGACGACGAGCGTCCACGGCAGCTGGCGGGTGACTCGCATGGCAAAGGCAATCTACGGCCCGATTCAGCGGAGCGGCTCGCTAACACTCTCCTTACAGCCAACTCATCGAGGTCACACGCCGCTCGCCGATACTAGGGCGGAGCCATGCGGAAGCTCGTCCTCCTCCTCTGCGCCTTCTGCGCCTTCGCGGTCGCGGGTGGCGGCGCCTGGGCGGGCGAGCCGACGGCCGGGACGCTGTCCGTCGATCGCGGTAAAGGTGTCGTCATGATCGACTTCCGTGGCTCCGCGCTCGGGAAGCTCGGAACCGGCACGCTGCGCGTCACCGACCAGACTCCGAACGACCGCTACACGGCGCTCGTCGTAGGCAGGAAGCTCACGCAGGAGCGCCTGGGGCCGAGGACGGTCGTCTACCGCGGCCAGGGACTGCGGTTCCGGATGCTCGGAGGCGGGTACCGGATGGTCGCCCGCGGGTCCGGGATCACGCTCTCGGCAGTCGGACGCGGCGTTTTCATGCTCGACGGCGACCCCCGCTTCACCGGCGACGACGTCGGCGTGTACTCGAGCACGCCGGGCGTCGATTGCAGCGTCGAGCCCGTGAGCTGCACGCCGCTGCCAACCGAGCCTGAGCGCTACGCGCTCGAGCCACCGCCGGAGACCCCGAGCCCGAGGAGGGCTCCGTGACCACTCCCACGACGATCCTCGTCGTCGAGGACGAGACCTCGATCGCTTCCTTCGTCGCGGCGTACCTCCGCAACGCAGGCTACGGAGTCAAGACGGCCGCAACGGCGCAGGCGGCTCTGATCCAGCTGGCGAGCGACGCTCCTGCGCTCGTCATCCTCGACCTCAACCTGCCGGACGGCGACGGCGTCGAGCTCTGCCGCCGCATCCGCAAGACCTCGGACATCCCGATCCTCATGCTCACGGCGCGCGACGAGGACATCGACAAGATCATCGGGCTCGAGGTCGGCGCCGACGACTACATGACGAAGCCCTTCAACCCGCGCGAGCTCGTTGCCCGCGTGAAGAGCATCCTCCGGCGCGCTGCGCCCGAGCGCCGCAAGAGCGAGTCGGACGAGATCCAGCACGGCGACCTCACGATCAACGCAGGCAAGCGAGAGGTGTACGTGGTCGACGAGGAGATCCGGCTGGCGCCGAAGGAGTTCGACCTGCTGTGGGAGTTGCTCGACCACCGTGGGATCGTGCTGACGCGCGATCAGCTGCTCGAGCGCGTCTGGGGCTACACCTTCGCCGGCGACACGCGCACGGTGGACGTGCACGTTCGCCAGATCCGCCGGAAGCTCGGCGACGCATCGCCGATCGTCACCGTGTGGGGCGTCGGCTACAAGGTCGCGTCCGATCGCACGGCGGCGACCATCTAGCGGGTTACCCTGAGGCACATGCTCGGGACGCTCCGGTTCCGTCTGACGGCGCTGTTCCTTGCAGTCGTGCTCGTCTTCGGCCTCGCATCGATCGCACTCGCCGTCCGGCTGTTCCAGGACGTCACGCGCAAGCAATCGGTGGAGGAGCTGCGGCGCGAGGCGACGGGTCTTGCGTCCCTGTACGCCGAATCCGCCTTACGGTCGTCCGACGAGGGCGTCAAGGCGCCGGAGTTCGCGGCGAAGAAGCTCGAGCTCGCCACCGGGGACGAGCTGTACTACATCGGGGCGTCGCTCTTCCCCGGCCAGCGCTTCGGTCTCACGCGGCTGCCACGCAGTGCGCTCGGCGGAGCCTCGCTCGATCGGGACCGGCAGGTGATCGTGACCTTCACGCCACCGGGTGAGTCACGACGCCTGATCGCCGCCGCCCAGCCTGTTCAGCTCGTCCGCGGGACGGAGCCGTTCGGGTGGCTGATCGTGGCGAAACCCGAGGCCGAGCTCCGCGAGCAGTGGCTGACGCTGTTCGGGCGGCTTGCCCTCGCCCTCGCGGTCGGAATCGCGCTCGGCGGCGTCCTCTTCCTGTGGTTGTCGCGTCGACTCACCGAGCCGGTTCGCGCGCTGACGCGCGCGACCGTCGACGTCGCCGCGGGCCGCTACGACGTCGAGATCCCGGAAGCGCGCGGGAGCGACGAGATTGCGCTTCTCAGCCAGCGCTTCCGCGGAATGGTCAAGAAGCTCGCCGAGGCGGAGCAGCTCAAGCGGTCGTTCCTGATGTCCGTCTCGCACGAGCTCAGGACGCCGCTGACTGCGATACGTGGGCACGTCGAGGCGTTGCGTGAGGGGATCGTCTCCGATCCCGAGCAAGTGCGCGTCTCGCTCGACATCGTCGCGGCCGAGACGGATCGCCTCGAACGCCTCGTCGGCGACGTCCTCGATCTCGCGAAGCTCCAGGCCCACCGGTTCACAGTCCGGCGCGAGGAGGTCGATCTCGAACGCGTCCTCGACCAGGCGTACGGTGCCTTCACCGAGGAGGCCCGGCGTCGGGAGATCGATTACCGCCTCGACGGCGCGAGTGGGGCGCCTGTGATCGTCTCGGACGGCGACCGCGTCCTGCAGGTGATCACGAATCTCCTGTCGAACGCGTTTCGCTGGACGCCGAACGGCGGACGGATCGAGCTCCAGCTTGCGGCATCGAATGGCGGTGTGGCCGTCGATGTCCTGGACACAGGTCCTGGCGTCCCGCCCGCGCAACGTGCACGGATCTTCGAGGCGTTCGTATCGGACGACGTGAACGGCACCGGCCTCGGGCTGCCGATCGCGCGCGAGCTGGCCGTCGCGCTCGGAGGTGGGATCGAGCTCGAGTCGAAGAGCGGGACCGGAAGCCGCTTCCGGCTCGTCCTTCCCGTGACTCCGGCGCTGTAGGCGTCTACGCCGCGGCTGCGTGCTCGAGCTCGCGCTCGGGCGACTCGACGCGGTCGGGCTCTTCGACCGGCGCGTCCTCGGGCACGTCGACGACGCCCGTGCCCTCGATGCGGGCGAGCCTGGCGTCGACACCGCGCCAGCCCGAGCTCACGAGGTCGACGAGCAGCGCGAGATCGTCGACTCGCGCATGGCGTTCCGCGAGGAGGTCACCCTCGACCCGCTCGAGACGGCGGATCGCCTGATTCAGCAGACCGCGAATCTCGGCGATGTGGCGTGCCACCGGGAGGACCTCGGTGCGCAGGCCGTCTCGCACCGCCGCGCCGACGTGCGCGGGAACGGACGCTTCGAGCTCTGCCGCGGCCGCGGCGAGCGCCTCGATCTGGTCGCGCGAGCGCTCGAGCGCGGCCTCGATCGCGCCGGGCGCGGGACGACCTGCCGCGGCGTCCGCGATCCGCTGCTTCGCACGTTCCAGCGCCAGGGCATCCATGTCGGGCGAGGCTACTCTCCGCGCCGGATGGACTCCTCCGTCCTCGACTACGACCTTCCGCCCGAGCTCGTCGCGCAGCATCCGGCCGAGCCACGCGACTCCTCGCGGCTGCTCGTCTACCGGCGCGACTCGGGAGAGGTCGAGCACGCGAGGTTCTCGGATCTGCCCGATCTCGTCGACGACCGGTTGCTCGTCGTGAACGACACGCGGGTGGTGCCGGCGCGGCTGCACCTGCGGCGAGCCACGGGCGCGGCGGTCGAGGTGCTCCTCGTCGAGAGCCTGGGGAACGGGCGGTGGGAGGCGCTCGCGCGACCGTCCCGCAGGCTTCGGACAGGCGAGGTACTCGGGCCGGTGCGCCTCGTCGAGTCGCTCGCGGACGGGCGCTGGCTGGTCGAGCTCGACGGCGAGCCTGCGGGTGAGGCGCCGCTTCCGCCGTACATCCACGAGCCCCTCGCCGACGCGGAGCGCTACCAGACCGTGTACGGGGAGGTCACGGGCTCGGCCGCTGCCCCGACTGCAGGCCTCCACTTCACGCCGCGGCTCGTCGAGCTTCTCGATCCGGCCCGCGTGACGCTGCACGTCGGCCTGGACACGTTCCGGCCGCTCACCGAGGACGTGGTCGAGGAACACGAGCTGCACGGCGAGCGGTACTCGGTCAGCGACGCGGAGTGGGGGCGAATCGTCGAGGCGCGGAGCGTGCTGGCCGTCGGAACGACGACGGTCAGGGTCCTCGAGACGGTCGCTCGGACAGGCGAGCTCGCGGGGCGGACGATGCTGTTCATCACCCCGGGGTTCGCGTTCAGGCGGGTCGACGCGCTCCTGACGAACTTCCACCTCCCGCGGTCGACTCTCCTCGCCCTGGTGATGGCATTCGTCGGGATCGAGGAGACGCTCTCGATCTACCGGACCGCGATCGCGGAGCGCTATCGCTTCTACTCGTTCGGCGACGCGATGGTGGTCCTGTGACCACCTTCCGGCTCGACGCGACCGACGGCGCCGCCCGAGCCGGCGTTCTCGCAACGTCGCGTGGCGACATCCGCACTCCCGCGTTCATGCCGGTCGGGACGAAGGGGACGGTGAAGTCCCTCCATCCGGACGAGGTGCGCGCGCTCGGCGCCGACGTCGTGCTCGCGAACGCGTACCACCTCCACTTCCGCCCAGGCGAGGACGTCGTCGAGCAGCTCGGCGGCGTGCACGCGTTCACGGGCTGGAGCGGCCCGATCCTCACGGACTCCGGCGGGTTCCAGGTGTTCTCGCTCCGCGACACCATCACCGCCCTCGACGACGAGGGCGTGACATTTCGCTCGGTGTACGACGGATCGGATGCGCGCTTCACGCCCGAGGGCGTCGCGGAGCTGCAGCGCCGCCTCGGCTCCGACATCGCGATGTGCCTCGACGTCTGCGTCCCTGCGGGCGCGTCGCCGTTCGACCTCGAACGAGCGGTCGAGACGACCACGCACTGGGCGGAGCGACAGGTCGACGCGCCGCGCGCGGACGGCCAGCTGCGGTTCGGGATCACTCAGGGCGCCACGGACCGCGAGCTCCGCGGTCGCTCGATCGCCGAGATCACTGCTCTCCCGTTCGACGGGTACGCACTCGGCGGCCTCGCGGTCGGCGAGTCGAAGGAGGAGATGCTCGAGTGCGTCGAGTGGGCGGCGCCCGCGCTGCCCGCCGCGCACCCGCGCTACTTCATGGGGATCGGCGATCCGGAGGGTGTGCTCGAGGTCGTCGCGCGGGGGATCGACATGTTCGACTGCGTCCTGCCGACGCGGACGGCACGCACCGGATCGGCGCTCAGCTGGGACGGGCGGCTGAACCTCCGCAACGCTGCGTTCCGCACCGACGCGAGGCCGCTCGACGCCGCCTGCGACTGTCCGGCGTGCGAACGATTCACGCGGGCGTACATCCGCCATCTCGTGACGCAACGTGAGCTTCTCGGATTACGCCTGCTCAGCCTGCATAATCTCCGGTTCGTACTCGACCTGACCGCGCGAGCGCGTGCGGCGATCGAGCAGGGAGCGTTCGCGTCGTTCCGCGACGAGGCCCTTGCCCGGCTCGCCGCCCCATCGGAGGAGGAACCGTGTCATTCCTGATCATCATGGCGCTGATGCTGGGCGTGATGTACGTCCTCATGATCCGCCCACAGAGACACCGACAGGCCCAGCAGCAGTCGATGATCGACAGCGCCGGCGTCGGCGACGACGTGCTGACCACGGGCGGCATCTACGGGACCATCACGCAGGTCGAAGGCGACGACGTCGTGGTCGAGCTCGCTCCCGAGCTCACCGTCCACATGACGCGCCGCGGGATCGCGGCCGTGCTTCCGCCCGACGAGGAAGACGCGGACGACGACGTCGAGGAGGACGAGGACGACGAGGATGTCGAGTCAGCCCTCGAGCCGAGCACGGCGAACGGCGATGAATCTGCCGTTACGGACGGCGAAGAAGCGGTTAGGACAGCCGTTGCCGACGCGCCGGCCGAGGAAGACCGCCGCTAACCTGGGCCGCCGAACGTGAGCAGGCGCAACTCCTACGTCGTACTCGGGCTGCTCGCCGCGGCGCTCATCGGCGTCGCGCTGCTCGCGATCCCTGCCTCGCCGATCCATCAGAAGCCGACGCTCGGCCTGGACCTGCAGGGCGGTCTCGAGGTCACGCTGCAGGCCGTTCCGCCGCCGAACCGCAGCCTCACGAAGGAGGATCTCAACCGCTCCGTCGACATCATGCGGAACCGCGTCGACAAGCTCGGCGTGACCGAGCCCGAGATCCGCACGCAGGGCGACGACCAGATCGTCATCCAGCTCCCGGGCGTCAAGGATCCCGAGGCCGCGGCCGAGATCATCGGCACGACGGCGCAGCTCGAGCTCTACGACCTCGAGACGTCCCTCGTCGGTCCGTCGATCTCCATCCAGGGCCAGCCGGTCGAGACCGCGTCCCTGTACGCGCTCCTGGCTCAGGTCCAGGCGCAGGTGAAGGACGGCACCTCCGATGCCTTCTACATCGTCAACACGAAGACGAAGCGCGTCGTCTCCGGCCCGTACGGCTCGAAGGAGGAGGCGCAGAAGAAGCCCGCCGCCAAGCTCCCCGGCCGTCAGATCTTCGCCGTCCCCGAGGGCATGGTCGTCGTGACATGCGGCCAGGGCGCCGTCGTCTGCCCCGGCGCCAACGGTGCCGGCGTCTCGCCGGATCGCACGTGGTACTACCTCTTCGAGTACGACCCGCCGAACGTCCCGCAGATGACGGGCGAGGACCTGAAGCTGTCGGGCACGCGGGCGGACTTCGACACGAGCCCCGGAGCGGGCGGACGCCCGATCGTGACGATGGAGTTCACCGGGAAGGGCTCGGACAAGTTCGAGAAGATCACGCGCGACGAGTGGATCCGCGGCAAGCTCCGCGGCACGCCCCAGCACTTCGCGATCGTCCTCGACCGCGAGATCAAGACGTTCCCGCAGATCGACTTCACGGACGGCTCGCTGTCGGGCGGCATCGGCGGCGGCCGCGCCCAGATCCAGGGCCTCGACTCGTTCCAGGAGGCGAAGGACATCGCGCTCGTCCTCCAGACGGGTGCGCTGCCCGTGAAGTTCGAGACGCTCGACCGGACGGATATCTCGGCGACACTGGGCAAGGACTCGCTGAACGAGGCGTGGCGCGCAGCGATTGCAGGCCTCGTGCTCGTCGCGATCTTCCTGCTCATCTTCTACCGCTTCCTCGGACTCGTCGCGGTGGCCGGGCTCGCGATCTACGCCGCGTTCCTCTACGCGACGATCCTGATCTTCAACGTGACGCTCACGCTGCCGGGCTTCGCCGGCCTCGTCCTGACGTTCGGAGTGGCGGCAGACGCGAACATCGTCATCTTCGAGCGCATCAAAGAAGAGGTGCGCGCCGGCAGGTCGGTCCGCGCCGCGATCGCGCAGGGATATCGGAAGGGCTTCGCGACGATCGTCGACGCGAACGTCGTGACGGCGATCACGGCGATGGTGCTCTTCGTCGTCGCCACGGCCAGCGTGCGCGGCTTCGCGCTGATGCTCCTCATCGGTACCGCGCTCTCGATGCTCACCGCCGTCGCCGCGACGCGGGCGATCCTGGCGGTGCTAGCCGGCTTCGGCTGGATCGACAACCCGCGCTTCATGGGCGCGACCGGCCAGGGCATCCCGCGCTGGCTGCGCTGGGACTTCATGGGCAGGCGCAGGCTGTGGTTCGCGATCTCGGGCGCCGTCGTGACGCTCTCCGTCGTCGCGATCGTCGTCAACGGCCTGAACCTCGGCATCGACTTCAAGGGCGGCACGCAGATCACCTTCCGTACGCCGGAGCCGACGTCACTCGAGCAGGTGCGGCAGGAGGCGGCCAGGATCGGCCAGGCGGGGGCGGTCATCCAGGGTCGCGGCTCGTCGACGGAAGGCAAGTACACGAGCTTCCAGATCCGGACCGAGTCGCTGACCACCGCGGAGCAGAACGAGCTGCAGGAGGATCTCTCGAGCACGATCCAGGCGACGTCGTTCGGGTCGAAGAACGTCTCCGAGAGCTTCGGCCGGCAGATCGCGAACAACGCGATCTTCGCGATCATCGTCAGCCTCCTCCTGATCGTCGCCTACATCTCCGTCCGCTTCCAGTGGAAGTACTCGGTCGGCGTCCTCGTCGCCCTCGCGCACGACGTCGTCATCACGATCGGGATCTATGCGCTCACGGGGAGAGAGGTTTCGACGGCGACCGTGGCCGCGATCCTCACCGTGCTCGGGTATTCGATCTACGACACGATCATCGTGTTCGACCGCATCCGCGAGAACGTGCCGCTGATGCGGCGGGCGTCCTTCCGCGTCATCGGGAACGTCTCGATGTGGGAGGTCCTGCCGCGCTCACTGGCGACGACGTTCATCACGCTCCTGCCTGTCGCCTCGCTCTACTTCTTCGGCGGCGACACGCTCAAGGACTTCGCGTTCGCACTGCTCGTCGGCATCGGGTCGGGCGCGTACTCCTCGATCTTCCTCGCCGCTCCGCTGGTGGCCGCGCTCAAGGAGCGCGAGCCGGAGTTCGCCCGCCGCCGTGACGACCTGGGCGCGCTGGCAGGCGTCTCCTCGGTCGGTGGGGCGCTTGCCGAAGAAGCGCAGCAGATCGCCGACGCGGACGCATCCTCCGACGGGGACGCCGAGGCCGCGGAGGAGGCCGCTCGACCGGCACCCGTCGCACCGCCGTCCGCCGCGCCCGTGTCCTCGAAGCGCGAGCGCCGCCGCCAGCGGCGCGCATCGCGACCCCACGGCCGTGCCCGGTAGCGAGCGCGGCCCCGTCGAGACCGTCACCCTCGCAGGGATCGGGGCGATCGCGCTCGTCGCGCAGCATGCGGACGAGCTCGCGTCCGAGATCGCCACCCGCGTCGGCGTCGAGCGCGACGAGGTGCGCGCGGTCATCGTCGACGTCCTCGACAGCTGGCGCCGCGAAGCCACCAGGCTGGGCGAGAGTGGCGGCAGCATCGCGGCCAAGGCGGCGTCCGAGCTCGGCGCTGCCTCGAGGGATGCCGTGAGCGACCTGGAGCTCCGCGTCGCGCAGATCGAGCATCGTCTGAAGCTGCTCGAGCGCGACGCGTAAGGGTTCCGACCGACCCGCCTACAATTCCGCGCATGGCGACGACGCACGACCGCTCGTCGCGGAACCTCGGGCGTCTCTCCGAGATCGCGCAGGTGGCTGCACGTCACGGATTCGGCTACTTCCTGCGCCGGAACCGGCTCGGCGATCTCGTTCCCGGCGACGCGAACGGCGACGTGGCGACGACCTCGGACCGCGGTCGGCGGCTCAGGGCGATGCTCGACGAGCTCGGGCCGACGTTCGTGAAGTTCGGGCAGTTGCTCTCGACCCGGCCCGACGTCGTCCCGCCCGACATCGTGGTCGAGCTCCGTGGTCTCCAGGACGACGCCTCGCCGATCCCGTTCGAGCACGTGCGCGCCGTCGTGGAGGAGGAGCTCGACCTGCGCATGGACCGGGCCTTCCTCGAGTTCGACTTCGCGCCGCTCGCGTCCGCCTCGATCGGCCAGGTGCACCGCGCCGTCCTTCCAGACGGCAGCGAGGTCGCGGTCAAGGTGCAACGACCATCCGCCGCACAGCAAATCGAGGCCGACCTCGGGCTGCTCTATCAGGCCGCGCGTCTGCTCCGCGAGCGCGTGAAGGCACTCGAGTTCATGGATCCGCGCGAGCTCGTCGACGAGTTCGCGCGCTCCATCAGGCTCGAGCTCGACTACGGACACGAGGCCCGGAACGCCGAGATGTTCCACCGGAACTTCGCGCGCGAGGACCGCGTCGTGGTGCCGCGCGTGATCAGGCAGTACTCGACCTCGCGCGTGTTGACGCTCGAGTTCCTGCGCGGGACGAAGGTCGCGGACCTCGACCTCGAGGCGATGCGGCCCGACGAACGCCGCGAGGTCGCGCATCAGCTCGCAGACGCGTGGATGACGATGGTCTTCCGGCACGGCTTCTTCCACGCCGACCCGCACCCCGCGAACATCTACGTCCTCGAGTCCGGCGCGCTCGGACTTGTCGACTTCGGGCAGGCCGGGAAGCTGTCGGACGACGACATGACGAAGCTGACGATGCTGTTCGTCGACGCGGCCACCGAGAACGTCGACGCGATCCCTAGGCGGCTCCGCGACCTCGGCGTCCGCTACGACGCGATGCGCGAGCAGGAGTTCAGGGGCGAGCTGCAGGTTCTCTTCGACCGCTATTACGGAAGTCGCCTCTCGGACATCGATCCTCTCCAGGTCATCCGGGAGGGCTTCCAGCTCATCTACTCGATGAACCTGAAGCTCCCCAGCCGGTTCGTCATCCTCGACAAGGCGATCGCGACGCTGGCCTCGGTCGGGCAGGAGGTCTATCCGGAGTTCAACGTCTTCGAGATCGCGAAGCCGTACGCGCGTGGGCTGCTCGCCGACCGCTTCCATCCTCGCGCGCTCTCACAGCGGGCTCGCGTCGAGGCGCTCGGGCTCGCCTCGGTTGCGCGGGACATGCCCTACCAGGTCTCGGACGTTCTCGAGCATCTGCGCCAGGGGACCTTCCAGGTGCACATCGAGAACCCTGGGATCGACGAGATCGACGACCACATCGACAAGGCGACGAATCGCATCGCGGTCGCGCTCGTCATTCTCGGCGGCCTCCTCGGCTCCGCGATGATCGGTGTGTTCGCGAAGACGGGGCCGCACGCGCTCGGCATTCACCTGATCGCGCTCCTCGGCTTCCTCATCTCGGGCGTCTTCGGCATCTGGCTCGTGTGGGGGATCCTCCGGCACGGGAGGCTGTAGCGCCGTCCGACGGCGACGTGTCCGCTGCGGAACGCTTGTCAGCGATCCGCCGGAAAGGACATCTGGTGACGCGCGCAGCTTCGGGCTAGCGTCGGTTCCATGCCGAGCGCGGTCCTCGTCGCCGAACCCGAGCCGGAGACGCGCGAGTACCTCGGCAGGCAGTTGCGCGACGACGGCTTCGACGTGCTCGGGGCAGCCCGCCGGAGCGAGGCTCTCGAGCTGGTGGAGAGCGCACGTCCGGACCTCGTCCTCCTCGCGGAGCTCGACCTCTGTCTGCGGCTTCGGCGCGGCGAGCCGGGTCGGAGCTGGGACCGGAACGTGCCGGTCATCGTCCTCGCGTCGACCTCCGACCCGGTCGAGCGGGTGCGTGCGCTCGACCGCGGCGCCGACGACGTCATCGGCCGGCCGTTCGCATACGAGGAGCTCCTCGCGCGGATCCGTGCGCTGCTCAGGCGGAGCTCCGCGGCTCAGGGCGACATCATCGTCGCCGGCGACCTCGTGATCGATCGTCCGACGAGACGCGTCCGCGTCCGTGACACCGCGGTGCTGCTGTCGGCGAAGGAGTTCGAGCTCGTCGCGAAACTGGCGTCGGATCCGTACCGCGTGTTCACGAAGGAGCAGCTCCTTCGTGAAGTGTGGGGCTACCGCGCGCTCGGGCGGACGAGGACGCTCGAATCGCACGCCTCGCGCATCCGCAAGAAGCTCTGCCTCACGCCGGAGGATCGATTCGTCGTGAACGTCTGGGGCGTCGGGTACCGCATGCTCGACTGAGCCTCAGCGGGCGCCCTCGAGCTCGAGCAGCGTCTGCTTGACGTCGAGTCCGCCCGCGTAGCCCGTGAGCTCGCCGGTCGAGCCGACGACGCGGTGGCAGGGGAGGACGATCGGGATGCGGTTGCGGTTCATCACGGTTCCGACTGCACGCGCGGAACGCGGGTGCCCGACACGGCGGGCAAGCTCCCCGTAGGTCGTCGTCTCGCCGTACGGGACGCGGGCCAGCTGATCCAGGACCGACACCGTGAACGGCGGGAGTGCGCGGAGGTCGAGGGTGAGGTCGAAGGTCCGCCGGCGGCCATCGAAGTACTCGTCGAGCTCGCGGCGCGCCGTGTCGACGCTCCGCGGCGAGCGGAGGACGCGCGGGCCGGCGATGCGAGCGAGCCGTTCGACGCGGTCGTCGTCCGTCTCGAACGAGATCGCCGCGAGCCCACGGTCGGACGCCGCGACGAGGAGCTCGCCGATCGGAGTGTCGACGACGTCGAACCCGATGTCGATGAGCCCGAGCGTCGCTGCCGCCTCGCGGAAGCGGCGGTCGAGGTCGGGTGACACGGTCATGTGGTGATCCTCCTTCGGATGCGTCGAACGCCCGTGGATGCGGCCTGGCGGGCAGCGTCCGGGGACGAGCCGAGCGCCGCTGCGATCTGGTCGTACGAGAGGTCGTAGCCGTAGCGGAGCACGACCGC
>Ga0070670_100001585_pt1 | contig 18344 bp, 18 predicted proteins | sample KBSS63metaG_FD_64665 | JGI IMG/M metagenome (GOLD analysis project Ga0070670, IMG submission 64665) | Switchgrass rhizosphere microbial communities from Kellogg Biological Station, Michigan, USA - KBS S6-3 metaG | ecosystem: Host-associated > Plants > Roots > Rhizosphere > Soil ... | reverse complement strand
GATCGAAGAAGCCGCCGCCGGCCTCATCCCACATCTCGCGCACCATGTAGTGCGCCAGCTCCTCCGCCATCATCTCGTAGACGATGTTGCCCGTTACGTCGAACGCGTCGAGACACGCGACGCTCATCGCGACCTGGTCGGGCAGCAATCCGCGCACGCGCGGTTCGCCGTCGGAGTAGTGCGCGACGCCGCTGCCGGGCTTGTAGCAGGCGAGCAGCACCCGTTCGAGCGACTTCACCGCGAACTCGCGCAGCCCGTCGTCGCCGAATACCCGGGCCGCGTGAAAGGCGGCTGACGCCATCGCTGCGGTCGCATCGGCATAGAGACGATCGCACACCGCCGGCGCCTGCAGCAGGCGACGCTCTTCCGTGGATCGAGCCGCGTAGTACGAAGGCTCGGCCGCCTGCGACGTGCGCCACCCGCCGTCCACCGGATCCGCCAGCGTGTTCTGAATGTAGCGGAGCGTGTCCGCGGCTCTGCCGGTGAAGCGCGGCGCATCGAGTATTTCACCCGCGCTCAGGTACAGCCGCAGCAGCGTGGCATTCGTTTCGAGCAGCTTCTCGTAATGCGGCAGCTGCCAGTCGCGCGTCGTCGCGTACCGGAAGAAGCCGCCGTCGACGTCATCGTAGAGCGCGCTCCATCCCATCGCATCGAGCGTGCCCATGGCGATGTCGTGACAGGTCGTATCCTGAGCCTTCTGCCAGAGATCCAGGGCGAGCTGAACGGGCGCCGACAGGGGAAATTTTGGTTCGATGCCGAAACCGCCGTGGTCTGGATCGCACGAGGCGAAAACCGCCTCGGTCAGCGCGGCGGTGTCCTGAGTTCGCGATTCGCGGTTCGCGGTTTGCGGTTCGCCGGTTCGCGATTCGCGGTTCGCGATTCCTGGTTCGTCTCCGACCGCCGCCGCACGTTCCTGTGCGACGCGCGCCAACACACCGCGCAGCCGTTCCGTGGGAACGAACGTTCCGCCGCCGAGGATCTCGCCATCCGGTGTCAGGAACGCCGTCGTCGGCCAGCCGCCGAGGTTGTAGCGCTCGCTGATGTCGGGGCGCTCATCCGCGTCGACGCGCACCGGCACGAAGCGCTCGTTGATGAGCGCGGTGACCTCGGGATCGGCGTAACTCGTCCGGTCCATCTCATGACACCAGTGGCACCAGGACGCACCGATCGACAGCAGGACAGCCTTGTGCTCCGCGCGCGCGCGGGTGAACGCGGCAGCGCTCCACGGCTGCCAGGCGATTACGGTGGAGGCGGCGCGAAGGTCCATCACGATCGTGCTGATTATAATGAGAGGGTGCTCGTGCTGCGGTACATCGGCCTGCTCGCGCTGACGCTGTGGGTCGGCGGGCTGCTCGTCCTCGGCGCGATCGTGGCTCCCTCGATTTTTGAAGTGCTCGCCGCCCACCAGCTCGTCAACGATCGTCTCGTTGGCGGCGCCGTGTTCGGCGAAATCCTGCGGCGCTTTCACGTGCTGAGTTTTGCCTGCGGCGCCGTCCTGCTCAGTACGCTGGTGGCGCGCGGGGTGATGGGACCACGGCCGATCATGTTCGCGGCGCGGCTCACCGTCGCGTTCCTGATGCTCGCCGCCACCGTGTACTCGGGCATGATCGTGGCGCCCCGGATCGCGCAGATCCAGTCGAGCGCGGGCGTGGCCCCGTCAACCCTTCCGGAAAATGACCCGCGCCGTGTCGAGTTCGGACGCCTTCACTCCCTCTCCACGAGGATCCAGCTCGCGCCGATTCTGGGTGGACTGTTCCTGCTCTTTCGTGAGCTGAAAGACTGACGTGGACAATTACGCCGAACATATCGCCAGCATCGACAGCGCGGTGGCCGCCGAGGCCGACGTTCCAGCCGCGATGGATCGCGCCGTGTCGATGCTGAAAGAGCGCATTCCCGAGTACACGTGGGTGGGCATCTACCTTCTCGAAGGAGACGAGCTGGTGCTCGGGCCGTACCGCGGAAAACCGTCGCCGCACACGCGGATTCCCCTCGGCCGCGGCATCTGCGGCGCGGCGGCGACCGGAAAGGCCACCATCATCGTCGACGACGTGAACGCGGATCCCAGATACCTCGCGTGCAGCATCGAAACGAAGTCGGAGATCGTGGTGCCGATCATGGACGGCGATCGGGTCCTCGGCGAGATCGACATCGACAGCGATCGGCCGGCGGCATTCGGCGAGGCGGACCGTCAGCTGCTCGAAGCCGTTGCGGCCAGACTGGCGCGAAGACTAAGTTCTTAATCCCCGCAGCCCTGAAGCCTTGAGCCCTGCGCCATGAGCCATACGATCACTCTCATTCCAGGCGACGGCATCGGCCCCGAAGTCACCGCGGCGGTCGTCCGCATCTTCCAGGCCGCGGACCTCGATATCGAATGGGAGCGCCACGACGCGGGCGTGATCGCGTTCAAACGCTACAACCAGTCGCTGCCCGGGACGCTGCTGGATTCCATCCGCCGCAACAAGATCGCGCTGAAGGGGCCGGTGACGACGCCGATCGCCGAAGGATTCACGAGCGTCAACGTCGGGCTGCGAAAGGCGCTCGATCTCTACGCGAACCTGCGGCCGGTCCGCAACCTGCCGGGCATCCAGACACGCTTTACGGACGTCGATCTGATCATCGTCCGCGAGAACACCGAGGATCTCTACGCCGGCCTCGAGCATCAGATCATCCCGGGGGTCGTCGAGAGCCTGAAGATCATCACGGAGAAGGCCTCGACGCGGATTGCGGCGTTCGCGTTCGAATACGCGCGCAAGAACGGACGCAAGCGGGTGACCGCCGTGCACAAGGCGAACATCATGAAGCTGAGCGACGGGTTGTTCCTCGAGAGCGCGAGGGCCGTGTCGCGCCAGTTCAGCGACATTTCCTATGACGAGCGGATTGTCGACGCCGCGTGCATGCAGCTGGTGATGCGGCCGGAGAAGTTCGACGTGCTGTTGCTGCCGAACCTGTACGGCGACATCGTGTCGGATCTCTGTGCCGGACTGGTCGGCGGACTCGGCGTCGTGCCGGGGGCGAACATCGGACTGGACGCGGCGGTGTTCGAGGCCGTGCATGGCAGCGCGCCGGACATCGCCGACAAGAACCTCGCCAATCCCACGGCGCTGCTGCTGTCGGGACTGATGATGCTCGAGTACATCGGCGAAACGCAGCGCGCCGAGCGGATCCGGGCGGCGCTGTGGCGGGTTCTCGAGGCCGGCGCGGTCCGCACCCACGACCTCGGAGGCACCGCGTCGACCACTGCATTCACCGAGGCGGTGTGCCGCGAGATCGACAAGGGGCGGCCTTGAAACCTGATATAGTCCCGTCGTGATGCTCGATGACATCACCCAGGCAGTCCTCGCGCGCGAGGACGTCGCGCGGTATCTCCGCGGGGGCCATGGGCAGACGGAGCTCGAGGCGCGCGAGCGGATTCACGCCTATCTCGACGAGCTGCGCACGACGCAGCGCTACCCGATCTACCGCGCGCTCAAACATCCGCTCTATCCCATCCTCCGCAAAATCGAACGCATCGACGAAAACGTCGGCATCGCCAAGCAGACCACGCAGGCCGGGCGCGTCGTCTACATCTCCGATCACAAGAGCCATCTCGACTACCTCGTCGAGCCGCTCGTCCTCGACGACAACGGCATCCGGCCGCCGGTGATCGCGGCGGGAATCAATCTGTTCGGCGGCCCGCTCGGCTTGATCCACCGCCACGTCACCGGGGCGATCCCGATCCGCCGCAACGCGAAAGACCCGGCCTACCTCGTGACGCTCAAGGCCTACGTGGCGGAGCTGCTGCAGCGGCACGATCTCCTCTTCTACATCGAAGGGGGGCGCAGTTATTCCGGCGAGCTGAAGCCGCCGAAGACGGGGCTTCTTCACGCGACGATGCACGCCGGCACGAGAAACGTCATCGTGCCGATGGCCGTCGCCTACGACATCGTGCTCGAAGACCGCATCCTCGCGCACCAGGCAGAGAAGCGGCGGCAGCGGCCGTTCGGCCGCGAGATCGCGGAAATGGTGCGCTACGCGGTCGGCTATCAGTCGCGCGCGTTCGTCACCTTCGGTCCGCCGATCTCGCTCGACGGCTGGGATTCGGAATCGCGGCGCGAAGTGATGGCGTTTGGCCACCACATCCGCGACACGATCGGAAAGCTGTACAAGGTGCTGCCCACGGCGGTACTCGCCGCCGCGCTGAAGCCCTCGATCACGCGCCGCGAGCTCGAGGCCCGGGCCGAAGCGATTGTCGACACCGTGCGCGCGGCCGGCGCGAACATGGGCGTCTCCTCCGGACGCCAGGCGGTCGAGGAAGGCGCGGAGTCGCTCGCCGCACGCAACATCATTCACGTCGAGCGGGGTGGACGGTTCCGCGTCCGCGAGCGCACCGTGCTCCGCTACTACGCGCGCACGCTGCAGCACTTGATCGCCGGGTCGAGACGGGTCCCACGAACCCACTGATGATCGGCTACGTCTCGAAAACCTTCTTCCACACGCTCGCAGGCAGCCCCTCACTCAAGCGTCTCGCGTCCCGATACGGAATGCGCGACAGCCACAGCTTCGCGCGCCGGTTCATCGCCGGAGAAACCATCGACGAAGCGATCGCCGCCGTCCGGGCCATCGAGGCGTCGGGGCTGATGCACACGCTCGACCTTCTCGGCGAGAGCGTGCACACGATGGCCGAGGCCGACGCCGCGACGCGCGCCTACCTGGCGACGATGGATCGCGTCGTCGCCGCGGGTATCGGCCGCGGTCTGTCGCTGAAGCTCACGCAGCTCGGCCTCACGATCGACCGCGCGACCTGCGTGGACAACCTGCGCCGGATTCTGGATCGCGCCGGCACCGGCGAGTTCTTCGTGCGCGTCGATATGGAGGACTCCCCGTTCACGCAGGTGACGCTCGACGTGTTCGAGACGATGTGGCAACAGGGCTACCGCAACGTCGGCATCGTGCTCCAGTCATGCCTCAGGCGCACGCGCGCGGATGCGGAGCGCATGATCGAGCTCGGCGCGAGCGTCCGGCTGGTAAAGGGCGCCTACAAGGAACCGAAGCGCGTCGCCTACCAGCGCAAGTCCGAGGTCGACGCCTCGTTCGTGGAATTGATGGAGCTGTTGTTGTCGAGCGGCCGTCCCCATCACGCGATAGCGACCCATGACCCGGCGATGATCGAGGCGACCCGGCGATTCGCGTCGGCGCGCGCGCTCACGCCCGACGGCTTCGAGTTCCAGATGCTGTACGGCATCCGCAGGGATCTCCAGGCGCAGTTGCGCGATGCCGGCTACCGCGTTCGCGTCTACGTCCCGTTCGGCCGCGAATGGTTCCCCTATTTCATGCGGCGCCTGGGAGAGCGGCCGGCGAACGTCGCTTTTGTAATCCGCGGATTGCTGAGCGAGCGCCGCTCGTAACGGATCCGCGGCGTACGTAGTCGGTTGGCCACTGTGTATCCATCCTCGATGCGGATACCGCTGAGGCGCGGCACCCCGCTACACACGAACCTGTCTAAGCTCAGCCGCAGTCTCACCGTGTTCTGACAGTATCTTCAGGGCGCAACGGCGGTATCTCTATCTATTGTCCGCGTGGCATACCTCTTGATAATCCTGAGATCAGCCGGAGGGAACGGCCGAAACGGCCGAGGCGTCATAGAGCCAGAAGGGAACACGGGAGATTCGACATGGTGACCAACTACCCCCAGCAGCTCACGGCAGAGGCGGGCATGACGCACGAGCACGGACAGCACGGACAGGACGACGGCGCCGTAGCGCGCGCGGTCAGCCGGGTCAGCCAGTTGCTCTGCGGGCTCCGAGGGCACGATTCGGTCCTGCATTTCGAGCGCAATCGCGTCAACATGCGCTGCACGTCGTGCGGCCACGACACCCCCGGCTGGGAAATCAGCGGACGCGGCCCGCGCCGCCGTTACGAAGGCGACGCGCGCCGGCACTTGCTTACCAAGCAGCGGCTCGTGCTGCGGAGGACCGCCTGACCGGGTTCGCCCGGGTCTGAAGACCCGGGCCTACAGTAGGGCGGGGTTTTCAAACCCCGCCACACTCTTCAGACACCGGCGCACCACGTCATCGCCAGCTCGGCGAGCGCATCACGGCACGCGATGACGTCGCGCGTGATGACGTATTCCTCGGAGCTGTGAAGTCCGGCGCCGCCAGGCCCGAAGAGCACTGACGGGATTCCTGCGGCGCCGAGGATCGCCGCGTCGGTCCAGAAGCTCATCCCCACCATGGACGCATCGACGCCACGACGCCGCGCGGCGCTGGCCAGCGCCAGCGGCAGGTCGGCCGTCGCCGCAATCTCGTAGGCCGGACGCGAGAACATCAGCACGATGTCCGCGGTGAACTCAGGATCCTCTTCGACAAGCTCCCGCACGATACTTTCGGTCTCGGCGCGAAACGCCTCGCCGGTTTCGCCGGGGACCGTCCGCCGCTCGACCTGCAAACGGCAACGGTCGGGATAGCTGCTCAGCTCACGCCCGCCGTCGATCAGGGACGCGTGCGGCGACGCGGTGCCGATGAGCGGGTGTGGCGGAAAAGTCTGAAGCTCGCGATCGAGACGCTCGAGCCGCTGCAACACGCGGCCCATGCGCAGAATCGCGTCGCGTCCGTCGCGAGGCCGGCTGCCGTGCGCGGCACGGCCGTGCGTCTCCACCGACGCCCACGCGAACCCTTTATGGGCGATGCCGATTTGCAGGTCGGTCGGCTCGGTGACGACGGCGGCATCCGCGGTCCACTTCGTGACGAGCGCATCGGCGCCGATGCTCGCGTACTCCTCGTCGACAACCGCCGCGATGATCAGCCGGCCGGCGTCGAAGCCGCGCTCGCGCGCGAGGCGCGCCGCGTCGATCATCGCTGCGACGCCCCCCTTCATGTCCTGCGATCCGCGCCCGTAGATCCGCCCGTCGCGTTCCTCGGCCTCGAACGGCGCCGCCATACCCGCGACACCGACCGTGTCGGTGTGTCCGCAGAACATCAGCGATCGTCCCGGACGCGAACCCTGGAGGACGCCGACGACGTTCGGCCGCCCCGGCGCGACGTCCTGCGTTTCGGCGTCCAGTCCCAGCTGCCGCAGATGCGACGCGATGGCCTCGGCGATCGGCGCTTCGCCGGCCGCGCCGGAGACGAGCGACGGGTTCACCGAATCGATTGCAATGAGATCGCGCAGGAGTGAAATGCACGGGTCGGACATGGGTGACGTCGCTGACCCGCGACTGTATCATGCGCGGATGGATGTGGCCGGCCGCGTCGCGGTCATCACGGGTGCTTCCTCGGGCATCGGCCTGGCGATCGCGCGTCACCTCGCGCGCGACGGCATCGCCGTGGTGCTGGGCGCGCGCCGGGCGGAGCGGCTCGACGAAGCGGTGCGCGAAATCCGCGCCGCGGGCGGGCGCGCCGAGGCGGTCGTCATGGACGTCACGATCGAGGAGCAGGTCACCCGCCTCGTGGAGCACGCACGAACGACGTTCGGCCGCCTCGACATCATGGTGTGCAATGCGGGATTCGGCTATTACGGCAGCGTCGAAGAAACACCACCCGAGACGATGCGGCGCATGATGGACGTGAACTTCATGGGGACGTTTCTCGGCAGCCGCGCGGCGCTGCCGCTGTTTCGCGCCCAGGGATCGGGGCATCTCATCTTCATTTCCTCCATCGTCGGGCGGCGCGGCATCCCCCAAATGAGCGGCTACAGCGCGACCAAGGCCGCGCAGGCCGGGTTCGCGGAATCGCTGCGATCGGAATTCGCGGGGACGCGCATTTTCGTGAGCGCGGTCTACCCCGTTTCGACCGAGACCGAGTTCCGTCACGCGATGGAGCGCGACTTCGGCCACTCGGTGTCCGGGCTCGGCCCGAAGCAGTCGATGGAGGACGTGGCCCGCGCGGTCGTGGCGTGCGTGCGCCATCCGGCGCCGGAGGTGTATCCGCATCGCATCTCGCGGGGACTCGCGGTCCTGAACGCGCTGGCTCCCGGCTTCACCGATCGCATGGTGCGGAAGTACGGGCGGCGGCGCGAGGCGCGCGAGTGACGGACACCCTGGACACCGCGGTCGCGATCGCCAGGCGAGCGCGCGACGCGGGAGGACGGGCGCTCATCGTCGGCGGCTGGGTGCGCGACCGGATCATGGGGCGGCCGTGCAAGGACGTGGACCTCGAAGTCTACGGCGTCGGCGCGGATTCGCTGCGCGAGCTGCTGCGCGAGTTCGGCTCCGTCAACATCGTCGGCGAGAGCTTCACCGTCTACAAGGTCGCGGACGTCGACGTCGCGCTGCCGCGGCGCGAGTCGAAAACCGGCCGGGGCCACAAGGCGTTCGAGGTGACCGGCGATCCGCGCCTGTCGCACCAGGACGCGGCGCGCCGCCGCGACTTCACCGTCAACGCCATTGCCTGGGACCCGCTGACCGATGAGTACATCGATCCGTTCAACGGCCGCGACGACATCCAGGCGCGGCTGCTGCGCGCGGTGGATCTCCGGACGTTCGGCGAGGACAGCCTGCGCGTTCTGCGCGCGGTGCAGTTCGCGGCGCGTTTCGAGTTCAGCCTCGACGCGGCGACGCGCGATCTGTGCCGGACGATCCCGCTCGACGATCTGCCGGCCGAGCGCGTCTGGGGGGAGCTCGAGAAGCTGCTGCTCCAGCCGGAGCGGCCATCGGTTGGATTCGAGCTCGCCCTCGACCTCGGGGTCATCGACAAGCTCTTTCCGGAGATCAAGGCGCTGGTCGGGTGCGTGCAGGAGCCCGAGTGGCATCCGGAGGGAGACGTCTGGGTGCATACGTTGCTGGTGATCGACGAGGCGCGCACGCGTATCGGCGATCTCGATCGGCCCAGGCAGGTCGCGGTGATGCTCGGCGCGGTGTGCCACGATCTGGGCAAGCCGCCGACCACCGCGTTCATCGACGGCCGCATCCGCTCCATCGATCACGAGCAGGCGGGAGTGGCACCCGCGACGGCGGTGCTCGATCGCCTGAATATCCACACGATGGACGGCTTCGACGTCCGCCGTGAAGTGCTCGGCATCACGGCGCACCACCTGAAGCCGGGCATGTTCCGGCAGTCGCCGACGCCGGTGAGCGACGGCGCGTTTCGCCGGCTCGCGCAGAAGGTCGATCTGGAGCTGCTTGCCCGCGTCGCCAAGGCGGACTGCCTCGGGCGGACCGGCGGCTTCGATTGCTCCGCGATGGACTGGTTCCTCGAGCGCGCGCGCCAGCTGGGCGTCGAGCACGCGCCCCCCGCACCGATCGTCAGGGGACGCGATCTGCTGGCGCTTGGCCTGCGGCCCGGACCGCAGGTGGGCGCCGTGCTCCGGCAGATCTATGAAAGGCAGCTGGATGGATCGATTGCGACGCTCGACGACGGGATCGCAATGGCGAGGGAGATCCTCGGTCAGCGCGCCGACGACAGCACGAACTGATTTCCGTCGACGTCCTCGAAGATCGCGGACGTGCCCCACGGCTCCTTCTTCGGCGGCTGGACGAAGCTGACGCCGCGCGCGCTCAACTGCTCGTGACTACGCTCGACGTTGTCGCTCGAGAACACGACGTTCGAGAACCCGCCGATGCGATCCTCCTGCCCCGGCGGCGTAAAGAGCACGACATGGGTATCGGCGCCGGAAATCTTCAGCTCGATCCAGCGCTGGGCTCCCGATGCGCCCATCGGCTGATCGGTCACGATGGTCATGCCGAGCTGCTTGGTGTAGAAATCGAGCGCGCGATCCTGGTCTTTCACGGGGATGCTGACAAACTTCACTGCTTTAATCACCACGTGTACGTCTCCGATCGTGCCGTATGTCTCTGCTGGCGCCGGCCGGCAGACCGGCCGGATGTCTCGGTAATGCCGATTCAGTATGGCGGCTCGAATCGCCGCTGCCAAGGCGCTTGTTTACAGCTGTATTGAACAACGCTATAGTGACGGCCAGGTGAGCGCCCGCGCCATCGATCCCTACCTCGTCGAAGTCCTCATGCGCGATCTGACCGGCCACGATCGACAGCCCTCGGCGTTCATCGTCTATCTGTTGCTGTGGTACCGGACGCATGGGAACGGGGCGCGGACGGTGCAAATCAGCCACGCGGCGATCGCCGAGGCGACCGGGCTCTCGAAGAGCGCCGTGCAGGCGGCTGTTCGCACGCTGACCCGGCGGCGGCTGATTCAGGGCGCGCGCAAAACGATGACCGCGACGCCGGAGTACACGGTCCACCGTCCGTGGATTCGGCCACGGCCGCAGGCACGTTGAAGCGTCGAGATACAATCACTCGCACGATGATCGTTCGCGTCCGAATGTTTTCCGCCGCGCTGCTGGCGTGTGCGGCCGTCACTCCCGCCGCCGCCCAGGACGTTCCCTCAGAGAAACTGCCTATCGCGCGTTACGTCGTGGATGTACGAGCCGACTTTCCGAAGTTCAAACAGGATGCGGCGATCGCGGACGCGATTGGGGTCGGCACGCTGAACCTTCCGACGCGCGGGATCGGCTTCGTCGCCGGCGCGCATTGGTATCCGCTCCGCTTCGGATTCATGACGCTGGGAGTCGGCGGCGAATGGGTCGCCACGCGGCGAAGCCGCACGTTGAACACGGGGACCGAGGAGGTCCCGCTGCCGGTGACCGTCAACACGCGGTTCTCGACGCTCGCGCCGCAGATCTCGTTCAACTTCGGATCGCGGAACGGCTACAGCTACATCAGCGGCGGTATCGGAAGGGCAAACCTCACAACCGAACGGGACGACGAACCGCTCCCGGATCCGGAATCCGGCTCGAAGACGATCAATTACGGCGGCGGCGCGCGCTGGTTCGCGAAGAAGCACCTCGCGGTCTCGATGGATATTCGCTTCTACGCCGTCAACCCGCAGGAAGCGACCGCGGCGCGTCCGGGCTACCCCAGGATGACGATCCTCGCGCTTAGCGCGGGCGTTGCAATTCGCTGAGTCGCACAAACCAATCCCTCATCCCTAATCGCGAATCCCTGATCGGTCGAATCGGTTCGGAAATGAGGAATCGAGTGATTCGGCGATGACGGATTAGGGATTCCTGATGAGGGATTAGGGATTGATGTTTTACGCCGCCTCCCTCCCCCTGCGCCATTCCTCGAAGAGCCTGGCGGCGTTGCCGGCGACGGAATGAAGCGAAGGATTCCAGCCGAGCGCACGCGCGCGCGGGCTGCGGACGACCTGATCGAGCGCCAGCGCGTCGGCGTACGGGCCCATCTTCTTGCGCGCTTCCGTCAGCGGCAGGTGACGAATGCTCGGGCGCGTCTTCGCATACCCGGCGATCGCCGCGACGATGTCGTTGACCCGTTCGTCCCCTTCGTCGTTCGCGTGGAAGACGCCGGAGACATCCTTCCTCGACGCCAGCCGCACATACAGGTCGGCGAGATCGCGATCGTAGACGAGCGGCCAGCGGTTCTCGCCGCTGCCGACGATGCGAATCAGGCTGTTCGCCGCATCCTTGAACACATCGCCAACGATTCCGCGCGCACCGCCGTACACCAGGCCGGGACGAATCACGACGGGGCGGATCCCCAACGCCGCGGTGTTGAGCACGCGGTGTTCGTGGGCCGGACGCCAGGCAACCGTCTCGGCCGGATTCAGAGCGGCGGTTTCGTCGGTTGGCGTCGGGCAGTTTCCGAGTACCCACACGCCCGAGGTGTAGGCCACGAACCGGCCCGGCCTCGACGGCGGGGCCAGGAGGACATCGAGCGCGGCGGCGTCGAGCTTCGGGCCGCGCGCCGAATAGTCAATCGCCGCGTGCACCACGCCGTCGGCCGCGGCGGCGGCATCCGCGTACGAGGCCGGCGACGCGAGATCGCCGAGTAACGGCTTCCCGCCGCGTGCCTGCACCTCCGCCGCCTTCTCGGGCGTCCGCACCAGCGCGTCCACCTGGTGCCCTGCGCGGACGAGGGCGTCGAGAATCGCCGATCCCACGTACCCGCTGCCGCCTGTTAGAAAAATGTGCATCAGTCCCCAGCTACCAGCTACCAGCTTCCAGCTACCAGCTTCCAGCTGCCATCAAATATCCCAGATTCTTTCCTGCCGATCGTAGAACGTAATCAGCCCGTCTTCACTCACCTTCAGCGTCGCGCCGAATCGACCCGCGGCCATGGCGGCGGTCGTGCGTGCCCCCTCGACCGGCAGACTCGAATGCGGCTCGGGGGGCTCGGTGTGCAGCAGAATCGCACCCACGGCAAGCAGCCGGCCCGACGTGTCGGACACCGTCGCGCCGTCGGTGCGCGCGAGGCCGGACAACACGGCGGGATCGATCTCGCAGGCGCTGCGGCCTCGCAGCATGTGCAGCAGCTGTCCGCGGCTCGGAATCGCGCCCGCCGTGTTCCGCGGCACGTCGAGTTGATCGGCTGGCGCGACCAGCTGCGGCAGCGCGGCCTTGGGATCCCGCAGCACCACGAAAAGCGCCCCTTCGCGCGCATCGGCGAGATCCACCGCGGTCTGGAACAGCCGCTCGGCCAGCGGCGGGTTCCCGATCGCCGTGGCCCACATCTCGTATTTCGCCTGCAGGTCCAGCAGATGCCATCGCGCGTTGCGAAAACTGAATACCTGCACGCCGTCGGCAAACACTTTGATTTCGTGCGTCGGGCTCAGCACGATACACAGATTGCCGTTCCCAAGCGTGGCCAACGCATGGGGACGGTAGCGCGTCGTGCAGGGGACCAGGAGCTGCGCCGGCTCCGCGTAGCGCGCGACTTCGACGATGTCGAGGACGGTGCCGCTGCGGTTGACCAGGAACACGGTTTCGAGGCCGTCGCTCAGGCGGTAGAAGCTTTTGATCGCGGTCAGCGCTTGCGAGTAGGGGTAGATCTCCTCGGGCGCCGCGCGGCGGGCCCGGACGGGGTCGTCCTCTCCGCGCAGGATCAGGACGCCTGACGAAATCGACCGGTTCTCGTAGCTCGAGAGCGCCGCGACGCGGAGCACTTCGATGGCCGTCGCGATCAGATCGGCGCGCCTATCCGGGTCCGCCGGCTTTCCGTCGAGAAACGCCGCGACATAGCGATCCTCGATCGCGCCGCGAAAGAGCTCGCCCCGCTCGAGCATCTGCTTCGGATCGAAGATCGCGCGGTAGCGCGCCGCGAGCACCGTCCCGATGGCGCGTGCCAGGCTCACTTCATGTTCGGTGAACGGCCGCGCCGCCGGCACGTGCAGCACGTGGCGCGAACCGAACCAGCGAATGCTGAGGACCGAGGGATCGTTGGTCGGCTCGATCGCCAGCCGGCCGTCGGAGGAAAGCGAGGGAATCGCTTCGATCTCGAACGTGGCGCGCCCGAAGAACTGACGCAACGCCGCCTGCAGCAGGTTGTCGTACAGCGCGCTGGCGGCAAAAACCGGCGGGAGCGACATCGGTTTTCCATCATAATTCACCGCATGCTGCGGCGCACGTTGATCGATTACTTCGCAGATCTGTCGTCGATCGGCGGCGAATTCGTGGTGTACGACGACGGCTATCGAAGCTGGTCCTACACGTATCGCGACATCGCCGCCGGCGCGCGCGCGTTTGCGCAACGGCTGCGCGCCGCCGGCATCGGCAAGGGACAAGCCATCGCGATCTGGGGCGAGAATCGCGCCGAATGGATCATCGCGCTGTGGGGATGCGTGCTCGAGGGCGTGGTGCTGGTGCCGATCGACTATCGGGCCTCGGCGGATTTCCTGCTGCGCGTCGCGGCAATTGTCGATGCACGCGCGGTGCTCGCCGGTGATGCCGTCGACCAGGCGGCGCTGGGAACCGGGCGCCCGATCTGGTCCCTGTCAGAGCTGCGGGAGCCGGCCGGCCTGAAGGGCGGCACTACCGAAACCGCGAGCGGACCTGTCCCGCCGAAGCCCCGCCGCGAGGCGGATGGGGCGACGGCGGACGATACGGCCGAAATCATCTTCACGTCCGGCGCGACGGCGGCGCCGAAAGGCGTCGTCATCACCCACCGCAACATCCTCGCGAACATCGTCCCGATTGAGCGGGAGATGGCCAAGTACAAGAAGTACGCGAAGCCGTTCCTCCCGATTCGCTTTCTGAACCTGCTGCCGCTCAGTCACATGTTCGGCCAGGCCATGGCGACGTTCGTTCCGCCGATGCTTCCCGGCGTCGTCGTGTTCACCCGGAGTTTCTCGCCCGAAGACATCATCCGGCAGATTCACGACCGCCGGGTCTCGGTGCTCGTATCGGTGCCGAAGATTCTCGAGGTCCTGAAAGATCACATCGTCCGCATCGCGCCGGAAGCCGCGAACGCGCCCGAGAAGATGCACTGGACGATGCGGTGGTGGACGTACCGCCGGATCCATAACCTGTTTGGTTTCAAGTTCTGGGCGATGGTCGTCGGCGCCGCGCCGCTCGATCCCGAGCTCGAGACGTTCTGGCGCCGGCTCGGCTTTGTCGTGATCCAGGGCTACGGCCTCACCGAGACCGCGCCGATCGTCACCCTGAATCATCCGCTGCGCTCGGCGCACGGCGCCGTGGGAAAGCCGATCGCCGGTGTCGAAGTGCGCATCGCGGACGACGGCGAGATCCTCGTGCGGGGGGAGAACGTCACGCGCGGCTACTTCAACGCGCCCGAAGAGACGCGCGCGTCGTTCAAGGACGGCTGGTTCCATACCGGCGACATCGGTGAAATGGACGCCAGCGGGCAGCTGCACATCCGCGGACGCAAGAAAGAGATGATCGTGACCCCCGAAGGGCTCAACGTCTTCCCCGAAGACGTCGAGCGCGTGCTGAACGAGCTGCCGGGCGTTGTGGAATCCGCGGTCGTCGGCGCGACGTTCCCCGGATCGACCGCCGAACGCGTCCAGGCCGTCGTGGTCGCGAAGCCGGGGACGGACCTCGATGCCATCGTTCGGGAGGCGAACACGCGGCTGCAGGATCATCAGAGAATCCGCGCGGCGGCGGTCTGGCCGGGGGCGGAGCTCCCGCGTACCGAGGGAACGCGGAAGTTGAAGCGGCGCGAGTTGAAGCAGTGGCTGACGTCGTCGTCGAGCGGCGCGGCGCCGCGCGCTCCGGCGCAGGGCGGACGATCCGTCGCATCGGTGCTCGAACGGTTCGCGCCGGGTCGAACGGTCACGCCGCAGACCACGATCGACGAGCTGGGCCTCAGCTCGCTCGAGCGCGTCGAGCTCATGATGGCGCTCGAGGAGTCACTGCAGGTCACGATTGACGAGTCGAAGTTCGCGGCCGCGAAGACGGTCGCGGATCTGGAAGCGGTGGCGCGGCCGATCGACGCCGCGGGCGCGGCCGCAGTCGTGGCCACGGAGCCGATCGACTTCCCCTCCTGGAACCGGTCGCTGCCGATCCGCGCGCTGAGGCGCGCGAGCCTCCCGACCTGGATCCTCCCGGTGGGAAAAATCTTCGTTACTCTCGAGGTCCACGGCGTCGAACACCTGGGATCGACGCCGCGGCCGGTGATTTTCGCCGCTAACCATCAGAGCCACCTCGACGCGCCGATGATTCTGCAGGCGCTGCCTTCGGGCTGGCGCTACCGAGTGGCGCCGGCGATGGCGAAAGAATTTTTCAAGGCGCACTTCTATCCGGACCAATTCGGCCGGATGGCGCGTCTCACGAACAGCCTGAATTACTACCTGGCGTCCACCTTCTTCAACGCGTTCCCCTTGCCGCAACGGGAAACGGGGACACGGCAGACCCTGCGATACATTGGCGATCTGATTGGCGGGGGCTACTCGCTGCTCATCTTTCCCGAAGGTCGAAGGACCGAAAAAGGAGAGATCAGCCGTTTCCAGCCCGGAGTCGGGATGATCGCAGCCCGTCTGGACGTGCCGGTGGTGCCGGTTCGGATTCAAGGGCTGGACCAAATCCTCCATCACAGGTGGAAGTTTCCGGTGCGCGGCAAGGCCTGCGTTTCCTTTGGTGCTCCTATGTCGTTGAGAGGAAACGACTACGCCGCGCTGGCCGGCCGGGTCGAAGAAGCTGTGCGGCAGCTCCACTGTTGAGTTTGTAAACTGTGTCACAATATGGCACAATCTTTGATTGGAAAGGATAGCAATTGAGCAAGGATGATCTGATTGATGTGCAAGGTACGGTCGTGGCGGTTCACAGCGGCGGTTTATATCGCGTGCAGTGCGACCAGGGTCACGAGGTGCTTGCCCAGTTGAGCGGCCGCATGCGCCGTTTTCGAATCAAGGTGGTGCCCGGAGATCGCGTGACGGTTGGCGTCTCGCCCTATGACCCGGTCCGCGGCATCATCACCTTCCGCGCTCGCTAGAATCATTTGAACTCCCATACGACACAAAGCCGCGCGCCGCAAAGACGACGAGGGCGTCGACGTCCGCGCTCCGGCGCCACGCGTCCCGCGGCACACATCCAGATTGCGCCGGCGCCGAAGCCGATCACCCGCCCGCAGGCTGACTACGATCCCCGTCCCGTGGTGTTCGAGACGCTCGGCCTCGAGTCGTCGCTCATCGAAGGGATCCGGGTCCGCGGTTTCGCGGCCACGACGCCGATTCAGAGCGCGGTGATCCCGATCGTCATGAACGGCGACGACCTGATTGGCTGCGCCGACACCGGCACCGGCAAGACTGCCGCCTTCCTGCTTCCGATTCTGAACCGGATGCTGAAGGCGCGCGCCGCGGCGCCCGAGGAGCGGGGCTACACGCGCGTCCTGATTCTCGCGCCGACGCGCGAGCTCGCGGTCCAAATCGAGGACGACGTCCAAGGCTTCATCTATCACACCGACATCACCAGCATCGCGGTGTACGGCGGCGTCGATATGGGCCCGCAGGAGCGCGCGCTCAAATCCGGAGTCGACATCGTCGTCGCGACACCGGGCCGCCTGATGGATCACATGCGGAGCAAGACGGTCGCGTTCGACAAGCTGGACACGCTCGTCCTCGACGAGGCCGACCGCATGATGGACATGGGCTTCTGGCCCGACGTCCGCCGCATCGTGGCGTCGCTGCCGGATTCGGCGGCGCGGCAGACGCTGCTTTTTTCGGCGACGATGCCGGAAGAGGTCATGAAGCTGGCCGACGAGGTGGTCTGCGACGCGAAGTACGTGCAGATCGGATCCGCCGGCGGACCTGCGAAGAGCATCACTCATACCGTCGAGACCGTGCCGGCCTCCGAGAAGACGGAGTGGCTCGCGAAGTTCCTGCGGCGGACCGACGGACCGGTGCTGGTGTTCGTGCGGACCAAATCGGGTGCCGAGCGGCTGGCGCGGAAGCTCGCGGCATTCGGACTGAAAGCCGCGTCGCTGCACGCCGACCGCACGCAACAGCAGCGCACGCAGGCGGTTGAAGGATTCCGCAGCGGATCGTACCGCGTGCTGGTGGCGACCGACGTCGCGGCGCGCGGGCTGGACATCGACGGCATCACGCACGTCGTCAACTACGAGGTTCCCTCCAGCCGCGAAATGTACGTGCACCGTGTGGGACGCACGGGGCGCGCGGATGCCACCGGTACCGCGTTAACTCTGGTAGCGCCCGAAGAGCTGCGCGCCCTGCAGGCGCTCAAGAAGTCCTTCGGCCTCGAAATGCAGGGATGATGGACGAGACAAATCGCTTCGCGCAGGCGTCGCCGCCTGGCATCAACACGCCGGCCAGCGAAGGGGGCGCCTCCCCCGGGCCGTCCGACACCCAGGCGGTGGCTCCGCCGTCGCCGGTGCTGTCGCCGGCGGTGGAGAAGTTCAAATCGTGCCGCTGGCGCTGCACGCCGGAGGACGGCGAGTTCTGCACGCATCGCGATGTGCTGCCATTCGCCGGCAAGGAAGGTTTCGTCGCCGAGTCGTGGTGCCCCGACTGCGCGTTCTACAAGCTGCGCCGGACGCCGAAGAAGCGGGAACGCGTCGACTTTTCGTATTAGTGCGGCGGGGCATAAAGCCCCGCCCTACGACCGGGCCGGCCTCACTCCAGAAACTCCTGCGCCAGCTCCGCCCACTCTCCCTTGGGCGCGAGATCCTGATAGGCCTTCCAGTGCGGCTTCGCGTCCTGCGAATGCCCGATCTTCTCGAGCGTCACCGCGAGGTAGAAGTGTGCCTCGGGATAGCCGGGATTCAATTCGACGGCATCGCGGTAGCACACCAGCGCGCTGGCGTAGCGCCCGAGGTCGTGCAGGATGTTGCCGAGATTGAAGTGCGCCTCGAAACACTCGGGGTCCAGCCCGATGGCCCGCTCGTAGAGGGCCTGCGCCTCAATCATCTCGTCGCGCGCGTAGTGGATGTTGGCAAGGTTGACGATGGCCGGCACGAGGTCCGGATCGATGATCAGCGCCTTGCGATACGCGGCCGCCGCCTCCTCCATCTTCCGCTCGTCGCCGTCGTCCAGCCGCGACCCTTCGAGGAAGTATTTGGCCGCGAGCGCGGCCTGCGGATTCGCGAAGGGGTACGACAATCCCGCCGACGCTTGCAGCGGCGGCGGCGTGGCCGTGTTCTGAATCGG
>Ga0070670_100001582_pt1 | contig 18355 bp, 10 predicted proteins | sample KBSS63metaG_FD_64665 | JGI IMG/M metagenome (GOLD analysis project Ga0070670, IMG submission 64665) | Switchgrass rhizosphere microbial communities from Kellogg Biological Station, Michigan, USA - KBS S6-3 metaG | ecosystem: Host-associated > Plants > Roots > Rhizosphere > Soil ... | reverse complement strand
TTGTGCCCGGAATGGACGGACCTCGGCGAGAGCGATCCCGGCATTGTTCTGCTGCAGCTCTTTTCGTTTCTAACCGAGACGATGCTTTACCAGCTCAATCGTTTGCCCGAGAAAGCCTACATCGAATTCCTGAACCTTCTGGGTGTGACGCTTCAACCTCCCCAATCGGCCATCGCCACGCTGCGCTTTTCGGTGGAGACCGCGCCGGCGAAGGATATCGAAATTCCGCGAGGAACCAGGGCGGCGGTAGGCCGATCCGCTTCAGGTTCCGAACAGGTGATCTTCGTCACCGATCAAACGGTCAAAATCATAGCGGGCAAAACGGAGGCGGATGTCACGGCCCACCATTGCGAAGAGGTTAACGGCGAATTGATCGGCAGGGGTACGGGAGAGCCGGGACTGTTCCTTCGAGTGGCGCGGCCCCCGATCATTGCACCGACACGCGATGGTCTGGACCTGACTGTCGGAGTCGAGACGAAACCCGATGAACACGAAGAGCGTGAAAGCAGTGTTCTGTATGCCGGAAAACGATTTCGAATCTGGCGTGAAGTGGACAGCTTCGCGAATCTGACCGGCGACACTTCCGTTTATGTTCTGGACCGGACCAACGGCACCATTCAATTTGCGCCGTCCGCGCGCATGACAGATCCCGATGGAAAATTCTCTCCGAGTGCCCGCCCCCTCGCATCAGTTCCCCAGCCCGATCGCGAAATTCGTGCCTGGTACCGGCGAGGAGGTGGAGCGATTGGGAATGCAGCAGCGGGTACCATCGATACGCTGAAGGATCCCATCCCGCAGGTTCGTGTGATCAATCCTGCCGAAGCGACCGGTGGCCGCGATTCGGAGACCATGGAAAATGCCCTGACGCGCGGTCCACAGGAGTTGCGGACCCGTGATCGAGCCGTGACCGCAGATGACTTTGAGACAATGGCACTCCAGCGGTCTGGCGGTGTAGTTCGGGCGAAGGCACTGGCGCGTGCGGAACAGTGGCGATACGCGCCGCCGGGTGAAGTGGAGGTTGTGTTGGTGCCTGCGGTGTCCGACAGCGATAAACCAGGCTTTCGTTTATCCCTCGATCGTTTGCTCAGCGCACAGTCCGAAGCATTACGCGGAGAAATAGAGACGCTGCTCCGGCAGCGTGTGCCATTGGGCGTTCGATGCGTGGTCAACTGGGCTCGCTACAAGCGTGTCTCCGTGCTGGCCCGCATCGTCGTGTTCAAGCAGGAAGATACGGTGGCGGTGCGTTCGCGTCTGGTGGATCGCATCAGCAACGCCTTCAGCCCATTGCCAAACGCCGTCCGCAACCGGGGCTGGAGTTTTGGGGAAACGCTTCGCGCCTTTCACGTTCATGATTGCGCTGTCGCAGAGCCGGGAGTGAAGTTTGTCGATCGTGTACGTTTCCGCGTGGACGAAGCGCCAAACAAAGATGTCCGCATTCTATTGCCGGACCCATTCCAGCCGAACACCTGGTATGCGGGCAGCGGTGATATTCTCTACCGAACACTAAACAATGGTGAGGGTTGGGAACCAGCAGGGCGCTTTTCGAAGCAAGTCGTCGAGACCGCATCGGCTCATCCGTCGCGGGCAGGTTTTCTTGCAGCAGTGACACGGATACCGGATGAAACCGGTTGCCACATCTGGATTTCTCCCGACTGTGGCGAAACGTGGAGTGAGAAGGCACATCTCGATGCTGTTGTGCGCTGGCTCAGTTGGATCGAACGTGAAGATCAACCGCTGTTGCTCATGGCATCCGATGCCGGTTTGTATCAACTCTCTCTGGAACCGGGAAAGGGGCCGGCCTTGATCGATGTGACGGCGAAGTCGGATGCAGCAGTATTGGCGGTTGCTTCAGGCGTGAATGCCGAAGGGCAGACCTGCGTCGCCGTGGTGCTGGATCAGCGGGGAGGCGTTTTGTTGTCCCGGGATGCGGCAAAGGCTGGAAGCTTCCGCGCGATCGGGCTCGATCAAATCGATGTTCGCACCCTCCAGGTGCAAAGTGAAGGGTCACGATTGTTTCTTTGGGCCGCGACGTTCAGTAGCGGCGGCGACGAAGGAGCCGGATGTTTCCGATGGGAGCTTACTCGCTCCGAAGATCCGCCGGACAAATGGATATCCTTCACGAAAGACTGGAAGGGCGGAAGCTGCTTTGGCCTGGCATTCTCACAAGGGCAGGCATACGCTGCGACGCATCACGGAGGCGTGATGCGTCTGGACGCACGGTCAACAGGAGCATCCTGGCGGCCGGTTCCATTGAATTCAGGCCTTCCGTTGAACCGGGATACGGAGAACCAGAAAAGAGAAGGACTCGCACGAGTCTCGACCGTGGGCGCTGATCCCGCGAGCGCCCGTGTGCTGGCCGCCGGACCTCAGGGGGTCTACCGCAGCGAAGACAAGGGTGAAAGCTATCACCCCACGTCCAATGTGGAAAACGACCAGGTGACGCTTCCGACGGCATGGCTATTCTGTCCCGCTGAACCGGAGCTGGAGGTTGTACGCGAAGATGAAATCGAGTGATATCGAATCTTTGCTGCCGGCAGTAATCCGGGTCACTCTGGGCAGTGGAAATCCCGCAGGTGCGTTGCTGAAAATCATGGAAGAGCTCCATGAACCGACGGAAGCCATCCTGGCGGATATCGATTCGTACTTCAATCCCAGGCGTGCGCCGGACCCATTCCTGCCTTATCTGGCGCACTGGCTCGACCTGGATCGGTTTATTCAAGCCGATCCAGTCGGACGCAAGCAGGGGGCGCCGTCCACGGTTCCACTCCCGCAACTTCGTGAATGGATCGCCGCAGCGGCATCGCTTTCAAAATTACGTGGAACTGCAAGAGGCCTGCAAATGTTACTGGAAACAGCAACGGGCATTACGGGATTCCAGATTATCGAGGGAGTTGATCGAAAGGGTGCAGCGCGGCCATTTCATTTGCGGGTTGTGGCTCCCCCCGAAGCGGAATCACAACGACGATTGATTGCTCGAATCATCGAACTGGAAAAACCCGCCTACGTCACGTGCGATGGCGTAGAGTTTGGTGCGCAGCCAGAGAAGCCAAAGGAACAATAAGGAGAAAGGTATGCCTACATTCGATATCACGCGTCCCAGGGACATCATTCCCCTTAGTGTCGATCGTAAGGGCTCGATTCCGTTTACGGTGACAAACCTCACTCCGAATCTCATCAAGGCCAGGCTGGAAGTGGTTCCGCTCGCTCCGGCAGATCGTGGCATCTTCACCATCGAAGGTGGCGCGGAGCGCAATATGCAACATGGCGAAGCTCTGAACATTCGTGTTCTTGTTGCTGCTCCGGAAGGGATACCGTCTGGATCGCATAAGTTCTGGCTAAAGGTTGCGGATGTCGATTCTCCGGACGATCGCTATGGCGAGTCTCAGAGCGTCGAGTTCGTCATCCCGGACAGCAAGCCTCCTTCTCCTCCTCTTTCGTTCAAATGGTGGTTAATCCCGGTTGGGTTGTTGCTGCTGATCGTCGCCGGAGGAGCGTTTTGGTATTTGAGCACTCATCCAAAGCTCGAGGACTATACGAAGATGAGTGTCGACGATGCGAAGCTCTCCCTCCGTCAGAGTGGATTGGACTTTAAGATCCAGCCCAATACCACGGAGGTGAATACATCGGACAACGACAAGATCGTGGCTCAACAGGTGGATGGAAAACCTGCGGAGGCCGGCCATCGCGTGAAAAGCGGTACCGCCGTGACACTCGAGGTTGCGGAGGCATCTCCGGTGATTGCGGACTTCCGCGGCAAGAAAGTCGATGACGCGGAGTTCGACCTGAAATCCAAGGGAATGAAAGTGACGGTCGTCACTACCAGGATCGTTCTGCCGGCGGAACAGGATCAGTTGGTTGTGGAGCAGACCATCAATGGAATGCCAACGCCAACAGGGCTGCGGGTAAAGCGCGGCACCGAGATCACGCTCGAGACTCAGGCCGCCATGCCGCGCCTGGTCGGTCACACGCTCAGCGAAGCGAAAAGCCAACTCTCGTCAAAAGGATTTCCGGAACCGCAGGTCATTACGAATAACACGAATCCAGATGCTTCGACCTGGGACAAAGTCTTCCAGCAGGAACCCGACCCCGGTCCACCGCCCAAGCCTGGAAATGGAACCGTGCAACTATGGGTGAATGTAAAGCCCGACCCTGTTCCCGGGGGCATGCCCAATATGGTCACCAAGGAATACTGTCAGGCGCTGAGGGAACTCTCGGCTGCAGGGCTTAGTGCCAGGGAAGACTTAATGAACTTTTCGGCGACTGGACCACCGGTCAACGGTGTAAATCCGAATGCGATCGTTCGACATCAGGAACCGCCTCCTACGACGCCGATCCTTAAAGGAGCATCAGGAGTTGTTCTTACCCATTCGGGTGGACCCATTCGATGTATGAGAAGATTTGAATCCGACCGTATCTTTGCCACCACCCGGCGCGGTCGATGAAGATCGCGATCGTCATTCTCGTCATTGTCGTGTTTGCATTTGTTTATGCACTCGCGCGGCCGGCGCCGAAAGTTACACCGGATTGGTTGAAGCCCCTCGGCGCCCGCTTGCGCGTCCCATTTGATTTCCGGGAGGTGAGCCGGGATTGCTTTGAAGAAAAAAACACAACTTTTCGAATTCCGCGTGCTTGTCTCATTCGGATTTCTTCGAGCAAAACGAAATTTCGCCTGCTGGCGCTTCAGGTAAAGGAAGGCATTGCGGCGACCATTGATTTTCAACCGGCGCCGGGCGATGACTCCGGCTTGTCTTTTGATCCCCGCAAATTAACCAATGGAGAGGACGCGGAAACGCTGACCATTCCCGCGGTGGGGGGCAATCTCACGATCACCTGCATGCCCATTAACACCTCCTGTTCAGTCCATGCCGATTGACAAGGACAAGCTGCGGCGGCCGCTATTCATCATCGCGTACATCCTGCTTGTTCTTGCCTTCTGCCTGGAGACGGGAATCGGATGGGTCGTCAAGCCGGATCGTAACCCTTCGGACGAGTCCATCGCTGCAGTTCAAAAGAACTTCAAGCATGACCCTCCCGACATGGACTCAATTCGCAGGGACATGAAGCGTTTGCAGCAAGCCAACGAAGCTCCTGGATACGCGATTCCCTACCTCGGTTTCACGGACGGAATCCTGCTGCTGTCGATGACCTGGACCCTTCTGGCGCTCATCATTTCGCAGCAGGTCCAGGGTCGGATTCAGGGAATTATCACGTTGATCGTTGGACTGCTGATCGCACTGGCATCGTTTCTGGCGATCTTCGCGACGCTGGCAATCCTGGGCGTGATGGTGAGCCTTTTCCTGGCGACGCCATTCGGGACTTTGGCGTACTTCGGAATCTGGGGATTCTTCGGAGTCGGCTCGGCAAAGATGATCCTGTCATTTTCGATGATCCTGAAGATCGCTTTTGTGATTCTTCTTGTTCTCTCGAATCAGCGATTCCTGAGAGTGAAGTCGATGATGGCCCTTGTTCTGACCTCCCTTGTGCTGACCTTTGTTTCGACATTCCTGATCGGATTTGTGCCGCCTTTCCTGGCAAGTATTACGGACGCGATCGCGGGCATCGTCAATGCTGTAGCTGGACTCGTGTGGGCATTGTTTGTGGCGATCTTTTCGATCTGGAGTGTCGTGCGTGCGATCCTCATCAATCGCACGTCACAAGGCGAAGGCTAATCGTCCTTGTTCTCTTCTGTAGGGACGGTCTGTAGAACGCCCGCGACTCCATGGAAGCAACCGCCGACGAGCCGATCCTGATTCGCTTTATTCCTGGCTATTGTTTGAAAGTCTTACCAATTGGCTTCCTGTTTCGGTAACAAAGAAAAGCCGCCACGCTTGATAACCGCATTCCTATTCAGCAAAATGTCCGTGCTGACAGCAATTGGAGCAAAGACATGCAAAACCGCTGCGCCGTCCCGATTCCACTTTGGTTTGTTCTCATTCTCAGTCTGGCTATCTCTTGCTCCAAAACAGGGAACACATCGTCAAGCGGCGAAGCGGATTCCATTGCGACTAACGGCACCGAACAGACGCACACAACAGGTGCAGGCGGCGCACGAAACAAGCGGGCGTTGCTCGTTGGCATCAACGACTACAAATACCCCGATCGCGTTCCATCACTTGCGGGTTCGATCAATGACGTTGAAGACATGAAAGCTCTTCTTATCGGCAAATTCGAGTTTCCACCGGAAAACGTGCTGGTGCTGAAGGGGCCACAAGCCACGCACGCGGGGATCATCAACGCGATCAAGAATCACCTGATCGCCAAGGCGGGCAAGGACGACATCGTGGTGTTCCACTACAGTGGGCACGGCTCGCAAATGAAGGACGTTACCGGGAAGAGAATCAACGCGCTGGACGAAACGATCGTTCCGTACGATTCCCGAGATCCCGCCGGCCAGGTTTTCGACATCAGCGGCGCGGAGCTTCACGGATTGCTTCTTCAGCTTGCAGCCAAAACGAAAAACATCACGTTCATCCTGGATAGCTGTCATTCCGGCACGCTGGTGCGCGGTGCTCGTGTACGGAACATACCTGCAGATGTGCGAACTCCGCCGGCCAGGCTACCGGACTATGCCGTTCAAACCCGAGCTCTTGGGCAAGCTGAAGAAGGGGAATCCCCGAAATACGCGCTGATCGCCGGCGCCACGTCCAGGGAAAGCGCCTTTGAGCATTTCGGTGAAGGCAAGGAACACGGCGCTCTGACTTATTTTCTGGTGCGGCAACTCCGAAATTCGGGCGCCGGTGCAACCTATCGTGACATCATGGACAACGTTATCGGCAATGTCACGGCCAACTACCCCGCCCAGCACCCGCAATTGGAGGGCGCCGTTATAGACCAGTACGTCTTTGGCGATTCCGAGAGCCTTGCGCAAAGTTATGTTCTTGTCTCTTCGGTCGACGCATCGCAGGTGACACTGGACACCGGCGAAGTACAAGGCGCGAGCGCCGATTCTGTTTACGATCTATACAAGCCGGGAACCAAGAAATTTGAGGCGCCCGAAGAGCCGATTGGCCGCGTCAGGATTAGAAACGTCGGACCATTCGCATCCGAAGGTACCCTGATATCCGGTACAAATATCCCCCGTTTCGCTCGCGGTATCGAGCGAGAACATTCCTACGGCCGCACTAAGCTAAACATCTATTTTGACGGGCCCGAGTCTTCGCCAAGGCTTCGCGCCCTGAAGTCCGCCTTCGCTGCACAACCTTATTTGCAGGTTGTGGGTGATCCTGCGATTTCAAACCTGCAGATCCGGGAAGCGGATGGGAAACTGTTCACTCTGGCGGCGGACGGTACTGAACTATCTCCACCGCTTGCCGCCAATGACCCGAAGCTCGTCGACCTGTCGGTTCAGCGGATCAAGGACTGGGTAAAGTGGTTCAGCGTTTTGGGAATTACGAATAGCCAGTCCGCAATCAACGTCGAGTTTTCGATCATGAAGCGCGGAACGCGGGAGGTCTCATCCGGAATTGGAAAATCAGATCTGGAGGTGCCCGAAGGAGAGCCGGTCGAAGCGATTGTGAAAAACAATTCCATGAGCGACGTGTATATATCGCTGCTGGATCTGTCCAGCGATGGAACCATAGCTGTTGCCTACCCGCCGGACCAGGGGGCGTCGGAGGTGCTCCAGTCCGGAAAATCTCGTTCTATCGAGATGCGCGGCGGCGTTCCAAACGGACGCTCATCCGTTGTCGATATTTTGAAAGTATTTGTCAGTTCCAGGCCCATCAATTTGGCGCCGCTGACGGGTGGGCCTATTCGCAGCATTGGCGCGGATTCGGATCCATTACAGGTCTTACTGAACAGCGCGGCTGGCTCCAGCAGAAGTGTGACCGTTACAAGCCTTGGCAGTTGGGCGACGGCTCAACGAGTGATTGTCGTGCGCAGGAAGTGAATCCCATCTTTTTGAAATCACCACGACTCTAATTGGGCGCGCGGCGGCCTACGATGAGCTGTTGAGATTCCAACTCACGCCTGTAGAAAACGCGCGGGCGCTGGAGACTTCGTTTCTCGATCGCCTGAACCTGCTCTCCATCTACAAATGCGACCTTGAGATTGCGTCCTTGCGCCTCTGTCATCTTTTGCATTTGGATTTCAGGCACCCGTGCCACCGCGTAGTCGAGCCATTCGCGAAGAAGCACCTGCCCGTCCGATGGACCAGTATCTGCCAAAAACCTCTTCAGCCCCTCTTCGACGAGCACATACGTTAATAATCCGTGCCCGAGTTCTGCGATTTCCTTCGCGGCTTGATAACCCTGCGCTGCCGTCAGGACATACATTCCTTTTTCATAGGCAAGCTGCGCAAGCCCCCTGGAGTTCATCGGGCCCGTACGTCGCTCTTCCGCTTCCAGCGCCTGTCCGGAATTGCAGGCATCGACAACGAATAGGATTTGCCCGACGTCCACTGTTTCCAATGCGACCTGGAGATCTACGTCCGAGATCGCTCGACCGAGGAGTTTTTTGATGTTCGCGTCGTTCAGACCGATGCCTCGGTTCTGATTGTCGAACTCGTGGGGTATCAGATAGAACCTGCCATCTTTCGTGGCTGTCCCGTGCCCCGCAAAATAGACGATGAATGCATCTTCCGGCTCAGCGGCCCGAATTGTAAGCAGACGTTGTCGAAGACTTTCAGATATGCCGGAAGGGATGGGCGTGGAGTCTCCTCCGAGTCTCCTCAATATATAGAGGATGTTTTCTTTGGTCGCATCGCGATCGTACAGCGGGATGATCTCGATTTGAGCGTAGCGGTCCAGCGTACCTTGCTGCCGCTTGAATTCCTCCGCAAATGCCTTTGCGTCCGCTACGGCATAGTTCAGATTGAGAGAGGAGTTCGCGTATTTGTCGACACCGATCGCCAGGACGTAGCCGACGCCGCTACGCTTAAGACTATCGGATCCCAAAATGCCCAACTCGATATCGCTACTCTTGACGTTGTCGTGATTGAAGGCGTACGCGGCAATGCGGTTTTCACCACTCGTGATCCGGATCTCCGCGAAGAGATCTGTCTGACCGCTCTCCAACGGGAGGTCACCACGCCACGCTTTGACGAGAGACCCGTTGCGGAACAACCGTACATCCCTGACGCCCGTGCCTTTCGCATGAGTCTGATCCGCAGCTAACTCTTCGAGATGAATTTTTATTTTGATAGTTCGTGATGAGACCGCTGATGAGCTTACGGGATCTGCGAGCGAAAGCTGCAATCGAGGTTGTCGGCGATCTTTCTGACCGATGTTGAGATTCGCCTTGGGCCGAGTACCCGACAGGACATCGGCCAACAATCCGGGATAGAAGAACTCGCTGAAGAATGCCTCCACAGGAAGAACGTCCGGCGAAAAGTGCCACAGCACTTGCGACCAGGCCCTTGGCGAACCATCGAATAAACCGTCCGGTGTGACGACGATCCAGTCTTCGTCTTCTATCGCGATCAACTGGACGATTTCGTCCCCGGTTGCGGCGTTCCAGAGCTTAATTGTGGAATCGGTGCCCGCGCTTGCGACGGTTTTTCCATCACGACTGAAATGGACCGCCACGACCGGATGAGACTGGGTCGGGAATGCACGAACTTGCCGGTCCGTCAGGATATCCCAGAGGCGGATTCCCCCGCCCTCTCCGTTGTTCACAAAATCTTCGCTTCCAATAAGGAGTCGCTTGCCGTCTGGACTGAAAGCGAGGGAATTGACGCGATTGCGGACTCCCATCAACTGGCGTATTACCTTGCCTGTGGCAACTTCCCATAACCGCACGACATTGGCTTCACTTGCACTCGCCAACGTTCTGCCATCCGGGCTAAACGCTACCGCGGTTACATAACTGTGAGATCCAATCAATTCGCGAATCACAGTGCCGGATTCCACGTCCCTTAACTGGATCGTCGTATCCGTGCTCCCAATCGCAATCCACTTTCCGTTGGGACTAACAGAGAGGCACAGGATGTGGTCAGTTTCAAAGGAGCGAACCGCACGGCCTGTGGCAACATCAACCAGAGTAATCTTCCCGCGACTGTCCGAATTTGTTCCGGCAGCTTCGTCCGTACCAAGAAAAAGTATTTTTCCATCGGGGCTGAAGGCAATCGGGTTGGTGCGCCACGTCGGTGTTCGAGCCAGCGTTCGCAATTGGCTGCCTTTGGCGATATCCCAAAGTTGGACTTGCGCAATCGAGTTGTCGAGGCCGGCACTTGCGAGAAATTTGCCGTCTGGACTGAATGCAAGAGAACTGACGGGACGGGCTTTCCGAGTAAGAGATCGGATTTCTTTGCCGGTAGAAACATCCCAAAGTTTGATGTCGCCACTTCCTTCCGGCGAGTCATCCGTTCCGCTAGCCAGAATTCCACCGCGAGGCGAGAAAGCAATGGATGTGACTGTCGACATTTTGGGTAACTCGAGGATTTGCTGACCGGACGCGACGTTCCAAATTCTGATTTCGCCATCTTTGACCAGAGTCGCTTTGTTGTCCGGTCCAAACACCACATCGTGCATGGCCCCGGCCGTGGCCAACAATCTTCCACTCTCATCGAATGCGACGGATGAAATCTCGAGGCGATGCCCTTGCAACACTCGTAATTCTTCGCCGCTTTCCACGTTCCAGAGCCTGACGGTTTTGTCCCAGCTTCCGCTGGCCAGAAGTTTTCCGTCCGGACTGAAAGCGACACTGCTGATCACGTGGGAATGATTCGTCAGTGCGCGGATCTCCGTATTCGTGGCAAGGTCCCACAGTTGGATGCCTTTGCGAAAGTCACGGCTGCCGGTGACAAGGACTTTCCCGTCGGGACTAAAGGCGAGGCAGGATATGTCCGCGAACGAAGACAATTCGCGTCTCTGGCCTGTAGCGACATCCCAGATATCCAGGCTTCCGCTGCCGGACGCCAGTGTCTTGCCATCCGGACTAAACGCAATCGCATAGACCGTTCCGGTCAGACCGCTGAATCTGCGCAATTCCTGACCGTCTGCAACATCCCAAAGTTGGATTTCCTGAACTTCGTTGGCCCCCGCCACAATTTTGTTGTCGGGACTAAAGGCTACCGACGTGATCGTTCGGGTCGTTCCTGCCAGCGTCCGGACCTCTGCACCGGTCGACAGGTCCCAAAGTTTGATGGTCTTGTCGCTGCTCCCACTGGCCAGAAGTTTTCCATCAGGACTGAAGGCAAGAGCCTTTATCGCGCCGGTGTGACCTGTTTGAACAACGAGTTCGGGCTTTTGCCCCCAGGCCGACGCGGAAGTGAGAACTATCCAGACCGTCACGCACATGGCCACGCGTGCCGAACACCGTGTTTTCCACAATGTAGCGATGGTGTTCAGGGCCGTCATCGTACGGACCTCGGTCGTCGTTTTCGACGAGACGTCTTTTTGATCTCGATATTGCTTAATCGGTACGGCATGAGTTTGACAATCTTCTCAGTTTATCTTTTTGGATTTCAGATGTTTTGCGACTAAGTCGATCATGTCGCCAACACTTTTAACGCGCTCCGCCTCTTCGTCAGGGATCTCGATGTCGAAGCTTTCCTTGTTGGCCAAAATAATGTTAACGAAATCCAACTCTTCGACCTGGAGATCCTCGATCAGGCGTGTGCGGCGGCTTATCTTGTCTTTTTTCACATGCATCTGTTCAGCCACCAGGTCGATAACCTTTGTCTCGATGTCCGCAACTCCCGAATTTGGATCATCCGCAACCGTGGGTTCTGAATCGGCAGCAACGGTAGGCTGTCGGTCGGAAGCAGCAGTGGATTGAGGCGAGTCAGATGTCGATTCATGATTCACGCCACTGCTGCAACCAGCGAACAAGAAGGTCATCACGACGAAAACGAAACGCATAGACGAACTTCCCATCATAAGGGTCCTGGATGTGCCGAAAAAGCTTTCCCCAGACGGCGCGAACGATTCGTCTCCGGTGAGTCACGAAGCCGAAAGGGCCACACGTGATTTCAAGATGACGATGAGTCCGGTCAGTTGCAGTCTGAGCGGAACTCCTGCCGCTGGCCATCACGAGAAGACGATGCATCCTGGGCTCCGGAGGACGTCCAGCCGATCAGCGAGATTCTCCCACACGTATATCGATCGATTCGGTCGGTTCTTCAGGTGACGGCAAAGCCCTGGGCACAGGCTGGCCTTCAAAGTACAACGTGACCTCGCGGTCGCGTCGTTTTACGAGCCCCGGAAAAGATTTGCCCCCCGCAAGAACCCATCTGCGAAACTGTGTCGCAATCTGATCCGCCTGTTGGCCGTTCACGGACTTCAGAAGCGTCGAGTTACGGAAATTGTTACTGCCTACGTTAAAAACAAAGTCGGTCAGCGCTGCATACTGTCCATCGCTCATGGGCACCTGCACAGAGGTCATCACGGTGTACTGAGCACTCGCCATATCCGTCTCCAACAGCGTCGAGCCGCGAGGTTCCGTCAGACCTGCGAGGAACTCTTGAGGCTCGGTACCGTTGCATGGAGCTTTCTTGATGAGGTGACCGTATCCAATCGTGCAGTAGTTTGCGGAATCATTGTACAGCCGGGGGACCCAACCTTCGGATTCCTTCGTGACCTTGATTCCCTCCGAATACATGGGCCGCAAGCGGAAATCGGCCGGAGGAATATCTCTGCCGGAAGCCAGTAACTCGCCGGGTGCGAGGTGCTCCTGGTTTTGCTCCGTCGAGTGGCAGCCCGCCGTCACCAGGAAGAAACACGCGACTACCACTGACGCGAATGGGACTAGCTTCGGAGACCGCATCAGTTTTGCTTCAGCGCGTGATGGCGACAATAGTTTCCCGCATCGTCGCCCGAATTCATTGGATTTGCTTACTTCGAAAACGAACTTTGCAGTATTCCAATCCATCATAGTCTGACTGCCATTGTAAGAATCGTCGGGACTCTCTGCCGGTAACACTTCCAGCTGGTTTTGGTGAACAGAAGTTACATCAATTTTCACGCGTGGGGATACCACTTATACACCCAACCATGAAGCGGAACACTTTCTCCCTCCTATGCGAAAAAACGCTACAGCTCTACCAAACGCGCAGTCTTCCAAATCTACGCCGGACTATTCCCTGGGGATTTTTACTTGTCACAGTGTTTCTGTATTTCTTCCTCGTCAGGATAGACCCATACAGCTTTGACTTTCGTGTTATCCGTGGGCTCTTCAGAGTGATCTAAAGCGAACGTCACTCCAGGAGTAATCGCCGACAAGGAACCATCCTCAGCTTCCTCGAAAGGACCATCCAGTTTGAAGTAACGCCGCAATTCTCCCAACGTCGACCCCACTCCAAGACCTTCGCTTGTGCGATAACGGGAGTCGCGAATGGAGATGCCGTAAATGGAAAACCGGGAGCAAGTCCACCAAATGGAGGCTAGCAATGTCGGCTCTTTCTGCTCGGGATCAAGCCTGATCTCCAGCGCGGGAGTAAAGTCTCCCTCGCTCATCAAGTCCACAAGTTTGGATCGACCAGAACCAGCAATTGCAAGGGCATCATTCACAGTCATGCCGTTTCTAAATGGTCCGGCGACGCCGGGCGCCACCAGAAATGACCCGGCGATTGTCGGGATGACCGGTCTGCCCCCTGGTGTCGTCACGGGATGATCGGCACTGTTTGCTTGCTGTCGTTCTTCGGGTTTCGAGGGACTCATCGTCTTGCTGCTCTGTTCAGACCTTACCGTCTCCGTTGCGGATTGACTTTTGCACCCACCTGCCAGGACGAAAATCGTCAGGAGGAGGGCCACTCGGAACGGTAGTCCTTGGCGAACCGGAGTCATTATTACGGTATCCTGTCACAGTACCGGCGTTGTCCTGAAGAATTTCAAAAAAATATTCTCCGAAACAACAACTTTAGGCGCGTATGGCGTGCTGTTCAGCAACCTTTGGCGAAAGCTCGAACCCCGACCTGATACCCGGGACAGCTTCGTTGGCTTGCGCGGTGAAACGTGGGCAGTTCATTTTTGGTTATTCTCATCGAGAGCCTACAATCCATACTCGTTTCTATCAAACGTCCTCGTGGCGAGGACGCTCTCAGGGGAAACGGCGAGGCGCGATCCGATCAACATTTTTGACTACCATGACTACCATCTGGACTATGTCAGTGTGGCCAAAGCGCTTTTGTTCGTTGATGATTTACATTTCATGGACCGACCATCGATGATGTTTAACATGGGAGCAAGGCGGTAGCTCTTTGGTCACCAGCTGGTCACCTCGAAGCGAAAACTAGTTTAGATTGCGCCTAAATTAAGTGCCTGGAGGGGGAATTGAACCCCCACGAACCTTGCGGTCCAACGGATTTTAAGTCCGGTGCGTCTGCCGATTCCGCCACCCAGGCTGAATTGAAAACAAATTTCGAAAGCGACCGCCTTCTCTCTACTGGCTGTTGTGGAATTAGCTGCTCCATATTGTCGTGGAATGTCGGCAGCCGCGATCGCCCGCCTTTGTATTCTACAGAAAGATGGGAATAGCGCGATCATCCAGTACAACAAACCGAGGAACTACTGAGCTGGAACGTCAAGCTGCCCCACTCGGCTGAAATCGGTTAAAACCGTCTGAAAAGTAGTGTCCACAACTCAGAGTAGTGGACACTACTTCGACGCTCGAATTGTCAACACGATGGAGGCACGGCGGATCGTGCCGGGCTTGTTGTTCATCGCGACTTGATCCTCGCACTTCGCGCACGGTTGCTCCGCTCGCTAAACAGTGGCGGACACTGGAAGATGTGACTACAGGCAGTCTCACCGCAGAGTTTAGTACCACAATGGTGATGCCCGGCACTACGGGCGACCGTTTCATCGGTTCAGTTGTATGGCGAGTTGCAGGCGGCAAAATAACCGGCGAGCGTCATAATCCGATTCTATTTAGAGCGTAGAGCTCCAAGGAACGGGAGGTTGATATTGATGTTATCGCCCGATGATACAGAGAAGGGATACCCCCGCGCCTCATTACTCTGTAAAGCATTTAGGTCTTCCGGTAGCGCCGAGAGAATGATGTAGTTTCCCGGCGCCACTCCTCTCAGTCTGAAGTTTCCGCTGGCATCGGTGATTGGATTTCGAGAATCCGTGTTACTCCGCCGGGCGGACTTTTCCGGCAGCAATATGACGGGTACGCCCGCAACCGGATTTCCATTGGAGTCCGAAACGCTCCCGGTGATCGTGCTGCCTGGGCCCATGGTCAGTGTCAACGGCACAGACACACTACCCGAGACCGTGAGTTTATTGTTGACCAATCGCTTTGTTCCTTGGCGAGCTTCGATGAGTGCGGAATCCGGCGGCAGTCCACTCAGCAGAATGAAATACTCGCCTTCCGGAACGTCGGTGATCGTGAAATCCAATTTTGAATCGACAGAAACAGTTCCGTATCCACTTGCCGATTGGAGGCGACGCGGCAAACTTGGCGGATCCGATGCGAGCACAGGTCGAATCACCGGTTCGGAAGAAGAAGAATTGGAGGGAAGAACGGAAGTGATGTGGCCCTTCACATCCACACCCGGATGAACCGTGACAACCAGTCCTTCCACATTATCCGAATCGACAATGACGGGTGTCCTCCCCACATTGAATCTGCCCCCGTTTTCCTCCATCACGACAAACAAGGTGTACTTGCCGGTCCGAATGTCGTCGAACTCAAACTGTGGATCCTGCTTTCCAGTAACGGTGTTGACGGAAACTCGTGGCGAGAAATCCTGCGGGCCCCGGGGCATCTCCTGCGGCTCAAGATACGCATATCCGGCAATGGCAGCGCTGGTTCGAAATGGATCTGCGATCGTACCCGACACACGAACCTTCGCAGCGCTCTGAAGGCGAAAGCTGACGTCGGAGCGCGAATCCCCTTCGGACAGGTCCAGCGGAATTGCCGAACTAAGATCGACGACTCCGGGATAATACGTCTTCACCGAGTCGGTTTCCGCGGGCGTGTAATCCGCACTGATGACCATCTTTCCCGGCGTCACCAGAATTTTGTAGTTGCCGTTATCGTCCACACGCGCATAAGAGTCACGGGGCTGACCTGTCATTGTGTAGGTTTGAATACGAGCACCGACCGACGGTTGACCGTCGGGATCGATCACATGCCCCACGATCGCGGTCGGCGGCACCATCAGGATCGTTCGCCCTTGGACCTCCTTGTCGGCTTCAATCGTGACGAACATCCCTTCGAATGTCATATCGGAAGTTGCGCGTACCAGGTCATTGGCAGTGGCAGCGAGCGAGTAATTTCCGACCGGAACATCAATGATCCGAAAACGTCCGTCCTTACCAGAGACCGCGGAGGGTCCATCCCGACCCGTCCGACTGTCTCTCGACACCAGTGTGATCTTCGCATCCGCTACCGGATTCGATTCCTTGCCCATCACAACGGTGCCAGAAATACTGCCGGTACGGATTTGAGGCGAACCCGAAATGGCGCCAATCATCGCAACGAGAAGAAGGAAATATTGGCAGGTACGAACCAGAATATTCTTCACTTTTGTTCAGCTGGCCCGGAACGGATTTCCCACCGATTGCGTCAATCCATTCCAATGCAGGCATCCTGACCTTTTATACTATGAGGTATCCATCGTCAATCTTGGGCTCATTTGTCATGAGGGGTCTGCTTACCACAATGATGTCGTGGGCACCGGCGCCTCGCAGTCTATTCCTTCATCGTGACAACCTCAATCCCTCCACGGCTCAAGTATCTAGTCGCATATCTTTCCAGACCACCCGGTGACATCCTGAACATCTATTGGAACTTCAAGAGGATATTTTTTTTGGCATTGGGGACTCGCTGCTCGCTCATGAGTGATGCGCCACAGTCTTTGCACTTCTCCGTGTCCGACACCTTAATCGCCTGGAGTCCCGTCTTAACGGGGCGCTGCTTTGTACCGCCGTACAATGAACTTCACGAAGGACCTATCCGTTCGACCTTCAGCGTTTTGAAACTCTGCACAAGCGAGGCTGGATATCGTCGACTGGATCGAAGGCTTCTATAATCACATTCGCTTGCATTCGGCGATAAGTTACAAAACGCCGGTTCATGTAGAGCGCGACCCAATGACTGCATGAACTGGTGTAGGTCGAATCGAGGCAGGGTCACATGCGACATGGCTCACTGATGGGATGCGGGTAATACGCCCAAGTGACGTTCGACTCCGCGTTCGAATGAATGACTATAACGCGCCAGTCTCAACTTCTCATTTCCAGGAAATTCACTGCTAATTTGCAGTATTCCGGAGGAGAATGGGGCAAATCAATCCGGAGATGAACGTGATTAACACTCTTATCATGGCCGTCGTTCTCATTGCACAAGGCGTCCCCGGATCAGGCCGTGCCGGAGCCATTGAAGGCCGCCTCCTTTCGGCGGATGGCAAACCCGCAGATGGAGTCCTCGTCGCTGCAGTTCCAGGGGCTCCTGCTCCCGTCCCCTCGCGGCCGGACAGCGAAATCCACGGCATCGCGGTGACGGATGCTTCCGGACATTATCGGTTGGAAAGCCTTGACCCCGGCCGGTACCGCATCGTGGCTGGACTTCTCAACTGGCTGACGTACTACCCCGGTGTCCAGGATGGTGGAAAGTCCACCACTATCGAGGTTACAGATGGTTCGTTGAAAACCGGGGCGGACTTTACACTCCAGAATCCGGTGGGAGTACGCGTGAGCGGTCGCGTCACGCGTTCGAATGCTCGTGTAACTCTTCCGCAGTTTGCCACGTTGAACAACAGCCCGGGCAATGGAGCATTCGAGCAACTGCAGGTCAGGGTCGCGTCCGATGGTTCCTTCGAGTTTTTCAAGGTGCCGCCGGGAACCTATCAGGCGCGAATCAATCCCGAAGTCATCGGAAGTCCGCCGCTGCAGATCACCGTCGTCGATAAGGATGTCGGCGGAATCGAGTTTCTTGTGCCTTCGCTGACGACGGTTCGCGGCAGTGTTATCGTCGATGATGGCAGCCCCATGCCTCGCATGAGCCTTAGCTTTGTTGGCTCCGGCGGGACCGTCGGTGCCATGGTTTCGAGAGACGGCAGCTTTTCGGTAAAGGTTCCCGAGGGTGATAAACGAATCGTGGTCAGCGGCATTCCCGGCGTCTACTCGCTCAAGTCTATTGCGCTGGGTTCCACCGATCTCATTAGAGAACCTTTGAAAGTGGGCGAATCCGATATTCAGGACGTCGTCATTACCCTTTCCGGTCCGCCACCGGGCATGTGGTTCAAGGTGAAAGGACGGGTTGTCCGGCCCACGCCGAACCCCGGTCCGATACCAACCCGGGTTATGTTGTCGGGCTCGTCGATGCCAGATCTTGATGCCACACTTGCTGCGGACGGCTCATTTGAATTTCCCAAGGTTCTTCCGGGCACCTACCGAGCTCAGGTCCTGCCCTCGAATGACCGTCAGAATCCTGTGACCGTCAATGTGGTGCGCGATATCGACGGACT
>Ga0070670_100001580_pt1 | contig 18356 bp, 13 predicted proteins | sample KBSS63metaG_FD_64665 | JGI IMG/M metagenome (GOLD analysis project Ga0070670, IMG submission 64665) | Switchgrass rhizosphere microbial communities from Kellogg Biological Station, Michigan, USA - KBS S6-3 metaG | ecosystem: Host-associated > Plants > Roots > Rhizosphere > Soil ... | reverse complement strand
CGAGCGAGCTTCCACAGCGCGGGGGTGAAGCGCCGGTAGAACTCGCGAATGGCGAGCGCCTCGTCGTGTCGCATCCGCTGCAGCAACTCCTGATCGCTCCACGACTCGGCGCTCGCCTCATCCGCTCGTCTCTCGTTTCGCATCGCTCCCGTACGGCCCTCGCCCGACTGGCTCTGTGAGTGAACTCGTTAGGGCTGGCTACTATGACGAAGGGGTGTTCGGATTCTTCGGATAACGCGGATACATCGGGATCGCGCCACTGTTGGCGACGGCTCCTGGCACAAGGTGCGAGAACTTTGGTGGCACCCTCGGGACGCTCCTGGCAACCGTTCAAATCGCAGAAGTGGATCGAAGCGTCCCGAGGCTGTCATTCGCATTTCGCTCGTCGCGCGACCATCCGTCATGCTCGAGGAGCAATCCGATCGATCAGCTCCATCCGAAGAATCCGAGCACCCTTCGTCTGGGGGGCCGGCCTGATACCGCCTCCACGAGAGATGACACCGGAGTGTTACAGCCTGAGACGGAGGGCGTGGCGGGCGGCGACCCACGAGCGCAGCAGGCGCTCCACGCGGGTTACTGCCCCTTCGCTCGATGCGGGCCGCATGAGAGTCTCGCGGAGTCGTCGCGCGCGGCACGGTGTGAGGCCGGCTCGCTGCGCGACGGCCAGCAGGTCGAGCGCGTCCGTCACGCCGTCCGCGTTTCGCTGCAGCGCGACGCTCGTCGGCCGATCTGGTGTCGTTAGGCGATGCGATGCCTCCGACACGCGCAGCGCCCGCTCGCGGTTGGCCTTGAGCATCTCCTCGCGACTGGGCCGCTGTGAAGACGCCGTGAAGCCGAGGTTCGCGAGTGCGCGGCCGATGGCCGAGGTCTCGGTGTTCTCGAGGCAGGCGACGGTGTTGACGTCGCCGTCGCCGATGCGTTCCGATGCGAGCCCTGTCGCCGACGGTCGCTCTTCCTCGACCGATCGGAAGACGAACGCCTGCACGGTGATTTCGTGCTCGGTGCGCGAGACAAGTCGCGTGATGATCCGGCCCGTGGGGAAGCGCGCGTAGAACAGCGTGATGCGGTCGGCGACCGGCGCGTACTCGCCGATATCGAACAACAGCTCGTGCTTGGGCACTGATCCTCCCGTCGCTGCGCCGGCGCGAGCGGCGACGGCGGGAGGCATACAATAAGCCGAACAAACACCGAACACAAGGCCTTGCTACACGGCCCCGAACGACGCCTTTAGTACATGTGGCTCAACCGTTTACGCCATCAAACGCGAGATCGCAGACATGCACCTCCGGATCCGCCCCAAACCGCATCGGCAACGATCCCTGCCCGATCCCTCGACTCACCAGCAGAATCCGTTGACCCGGATTTCCGAGCTCGAACACGCCGCCGTTCAGGTACCGCTGACTGAGCGGTCCTTTGACGCCAATGAGCGACCTGCCGCCCGGAAGCATGAACTGCCCGCCGTGCACGTGGCCGGTGAACGCCATTGCGAACGGCAGGTCGCCTAACGCCGTCAATCCGTCCGGCGAATGAATGAGGATCAGCCGTACCCCGTCCGCGCCAGCGAGCGCGCGCCGGCCGTCCGGCGTGCCCTGCTCCGTGTTGTCGAGCCCACACACCCAAAGCGCGTCGTAGGGCGCGGGCAAACGAGCGTTCTCGTTCACGAGCGTCCGCACGCCGATCGTCTCGAGTCGTTGCACGAGCCACGCGTCGTCGGCAATGAGGTCGTGGTTACCGAGCACGGCAAAGCGGCCCAACGGTGCGTGGATCTGGTCAATCGCCTCGAGCACGCTCTCCACGTGCCGCGCGTGGAACGACACGAAGTCCCCGCCGAGAAGAAGAAGCTGCGGCTTCGCCTCCGCCAGCAACCGGCATGCCCGGCGGATCGTGCCGGGATGCGTGCCCGGCCCGCCGTGCAGGTCCGACGCGAAGGCGATCCGAAGCGGTGGAATCGGCGGGCCGTCGTTCTCGATGGTGAGCCGATGCGTCGTTAGGTGCAGCCGGCCCTGCAGGCCGAGCGGTCTCGCGAGCCAGGACGGCCAGCCTCCGACGTAGATGAAGTCGTACAACCGCTCCATCCGCCGCTTCTTCGCCGAGAGGCGAAGCGCACGGCCGAACCGCCGAGGTCCTGGCACCTACCGAAGTGAAGGCTTCCTGGCCGGCGCGTCGGGCTTCGGCGCGGACGGGGCGTGTTGTTCGGGGATCACGCGCTTCGCCGAATCGGCCTTCGCGGAATCGGCTTTCACCTTCGCGGCCGAGTCGGCGCGCGCCTTCACGCGGGCGGAATCGGCGGCCGTGCGCGGCGGCTCCTCGAACTCCTCCTTCGGGATCCGGAACGCCTTCGCGATCGCTGGATCGCCCTCGATGCCCATCACGCGCTTGGCCGTGTAGTCGCCCACCACCGGGCCGAACTTGAAACCCTCGGCCGACCCGCCACCGGCGATCCACACGTTCGACCACTCAGGGTGCGTGTCGATGTAGAAGTTCCGGGTGACGGAGAGCTCGTAGTGGCAGGAGCGCGTCTCGAGCAGCGGCGCGTCGATGAGCAGCGGGAAGCGGTCGATGAGGAACTGGCGTGGCCGAGAGAAGTTGCTCGGGTCGATCCAGCGCTGGCTCGTGTCGGGGTCGGTCTGCGTCCCGCCGCCCACGCGCACGCGAAACCCGCGCGCGTCGTTAGGCAGCGCCGGCCAGCCGGTGATGCCGGGGAAGTTGAAGCTCGGCATGTTCGGCGCGACCCACCGGTTGTCGCCGATCGGCGTGCCGTAGTAGTAGACGTTCCCCATCGGCGTCCGGAGCCGAGTGCGGAGGAACTCGGGGAAGAGCTTCCAGAGCCACGGGCCGCACGCGAAAACGAACTTGTCCGCCTTGAGCGTCTCGCCGGTCGAGAGCGCGATGTCCTGCAGTCGATCGCCATTCGCGAGCGACGGGAGCGCCCGCGCCACGACCATCTTCCCGCCGTTGTGCTGGAACGACTCGGCCACGCGCTCGCACGACCGACGCGCGCGCACGACACCCGCCGCCGGCTCGTACAGGATCACGGCGATGCCCTGAAGGTCGATCTGCGAGTAGTGCGACCGGACGTCGTTAGGCTGGAGCACCTCGTACTTGACGCCGACGGTGTCCCAGTTCTTCCGCGTGTCCTTCATGAAGGGCTCCCAGTCCTTGCGGAAGATCAGGTCGCCCGTGGTGTAGAAGACGCGCTCCTGGGTCGTGCGCGAGAACTCCTCGTCCCACGCCTTCCACCGCTCCATCGCCTGTGTTGCCCATTTCGCCCAGAGGACTCCGTGCGGACGATCGCCGTACGAGCTGCGCACGCCCCGCGTCTCCTCGCCTGACGTCGATCGCGAGTTGCCAGGACCCCACGTGTCCACGAGCGTAACGCGCGCGCCCATCTTCTGAAGGTGATAGGCGGTCCAGCCGCCGAAGGCACCCGCGCCGATGACGGCGATGTCCGGCGACTTCGCGTTGAGGACCGCCGGCGCCCGACGCGGCGACGGTTGCTGCGGCTGCGCGATCGCCTTCGCAGTTGCCGCGCCTGACGCTGCCGCGACGAGCAATCCCGTTTGGGCGCCCGCAACCTTGAGGAAGCGTCGCCGGTCGAGGGTGTTCTTACTGTCGTCGTTCTTCGTCACGCGAAGAGGAAGCGCGGGCGACTATCGCGTCGCGGTTACCGGGATATGAGCGTGCGGGTGGTACATCGGCCGAAGCGCTGTCGGCTTATTCGGCTTCGCGTCGATCTTGAGAAGGCGCATCGCCTCCGGATCGCTCGGAAGGGAATCGGTGCCCGCCGGGATGCCGTTGGTCTTCAGGATGTACGCAACAACGTCCTTGTACTGTTGAGCCGACAGCCCGCCGGGGTTGTCGTCGGGCATCGTCGTCTTGATCTGGTCGAAGAGATCAAAGACGGTACGGCCGACCCAGTTCTTCGTGAAGTTCTCGCCGGAGTACTTCTCGGTACCGTGGCAGGAGCTGCAGTTGTTCTGGTGCTCCGTGTCACCGCGCGTGGCCTGCTCCTCCGTGTAGACGCCTTGCCAGACGGATTTGCCGGCGCCGGCGGTGGAGTCGCTCTGTGCCTGAGCGATGCCGGCGATCAGCAGAGAGAGGGGAGCGGCGAAAAATAAAAGGAAGCGAGACATGCGAGCGAGGTGATGGAACGTCATCCCTGGTCCCCGAAAGAGAACTCTCTATCGGGAGGATGAAGATCCCTCGCTGCGCTCGGGATGACAACCCGCGCTGACGCTTTCAAGAACGTCCTGATAGCAGGGACTCGCCCGCCACGAAAAGCAGGCTATCCGGCGGATTCGTCCGGGGCGCCGCCGGTGCGAGCGACCTGGTCCACGCGGATCTTGCCCGCGTCGAACCGTGTGGCTGAGGCGATCATCTTGTCGATCGTCTCGTCGAAGTCCGCAGTCGGCTTCCGCTGGAACCGCAGCGGATTGATGCGCGCGACCACGAACGCCTTGAGGTACGGGCTCTCGAACCCACGTTCCTTGAGGCTCGCGACCGCCGCGTTCACTGCCTCGTTGAGCTCGAGCAGCTTGTTCGCGCGCTCGCGCCGCGTCTCGATCGCCTTGGGAAGCTTGGAGCCGAGGAACTTGTCGCACCGCTTGAGCACCGGGTGGAACGCGCCGCCGGCGAAGCGGCCGTTCTGCTGGTAGCAGAAGCCGAGCGTCACGAGCGCGGCCTCCTCGAACTCGACCGCGAACTCGCGCTCCGGGCGGTCATCGAGCGCCGCGAGCGCCTCGGCCAGTCGTGCCACCTCGAGTGCCCGCTCGCGGAGGTTGTGTGCCTTCTCCGTATTGAGGAGCAGGATGCGGTGGGCGACTTCGGCCTCCGGCACCACGAGCGCCACGATCGACTTGGCTCCCAGCTGCGTCATGGCGCCCAGGCGGTGGTACCCGTTAGGCGACCAGTACTTCCCATCGCCGGCGGGCACGGCGATGACGGGGTCGAGGAAGCGATCGAGCTTGTCGATCGCGCCGGCGAGCCGTTCGACGTGTGTCTCCGAAAGATCTCGCTGAAACGGCGTGGGCTCGACGCGGTCGATGGGCAGCGAGGCGAGGATTTGCCAGTGTCCGCCGAGTGGGTCGCGGTAGCTGGCGAGCGCGGTGCCGCCGTCGTCTTCGATGGTACGGGCGAGCGTCATGACGCTCGTGGGTGGGGCAGCGCTGGCGAGGCGGCGAGCGTCCAGGCCGCGCGATGCGGGTTCGACGGCCGGTTTCTTCTTCTTTGCGCGCGGCATGGCTCGAGTCCGGTAGATCCTTTGGAACGAAAGCAGTGCGAACCTGCTCAGCATTGCAAGAAGGGGACTGGGAGCCGGATCCGTTTCGCTCTCGTCCTGGATGCTTGACAGGGATAGATATTCTATATATAGCCTATCTATGGCAACAAGCGAACGCAGCGAGCTGCTGCCCGGCACGCTCGAGATGCTGATCCTCAAGACGCTCTCGGTCGGACAGATGCACGGGTACGGGATCGCTCAGCATCTCCAACAGCTGTCGCAGGACGTGTTGCAGGTGGAGGAAGGGTCCCTCTATCCCGCGCTGCAGCGCATGCAGCTCAAAGGCTGGGTGTCGTCGGAATGGGGGCTCACGCCCACGAAGCGGCGCGCCCGGTACTACAAGCTCACAGCACTCGGCAAGAAGCAGCTTGTCCAGGAGGTCGCCGAGTTCGATCGGATGCTCCTGGCGATTCAGCGCATTCTGGGAACTGCCTGACGGCCTTTCGTCGCGTACGCTGCACCTCGTCTCCCAAGGATTTTCGTGCCCGGACCGATCGAATTCCTCGCCACGCTCGTGCGGCGTGCCCGGTTCTATCTCCACCGCGCACGGTTCGAGCGCGAGCTCGCCGAAGAGATGCAGTTTCACGTCGAGATGAAAGCGCGTGATCAGGAGCGCGCCGGCATGAACGTGCCCGACGCGGAATGGACCGCACGGCGGCGATTCGGGAACGCAAGGCGCATCAAGGACGAGACAGGCGACGTGATGGCGGTGGGGTGGGTCGACGCGGCGATTCAGGACGTGCGCTACACGATTCGCTCGCTCCGCCACTCGCCGGCATTCGCGACGGTGGCCGTCGTGTCGCTGGCGTTAGGCATCGGCGCCACGACGGCAGTCTTCACGCTGGTGAACGCCATGCTGCTCCGGCCGCTGCCGTTTCCCGACGCCACCCGGCTGGTGCTCGCGTTCCAGACAACCGCGCCGGGCGTGTTCTTCCCCGTGGACTCCATGCCGTGGTCGTACGAGAAGTATCGGCGGCTCGAGGAGCTGGTCCCGGCGTTTGCCGATGCCGGATTCTCGAGCTGGGAGGAGTACAATCTGCGACGCACCGGTCTGCCCGCGGGCAGTGAACCGGAAACCGCCGCCCGAGTACGGGCGGAGCTCGTTACGGCGAACCTCTTCTCGACACTCGGCGCTCGTGCGACGCTCGGTCGGACAATTGCCGCCGCGGACTCGAGTCCAACGGCTACCGGTGCGGTCGCGGTCATCTCGGAGTCGCTCTGGCGCCGTCATTTCGGCGCAGATCCGGGTGTCATCGGGTCGACCGCTGTGCTCGACAAGCTGCCGGTCACGATCATCGGCGTCATGCCGGCCAGCTTCACCGGCATTCGCGAGAATGCGGAGATGTGGGTTCCGCTCGAGGCGGTAAACGTGCTGGACTCCCCGCGGCGCCGCGAGCAGATGGAAGGCGGGATGGGAGCGGTCGTCGCCCGGCTCGCGCCTAACGCGACGCTCGCGATGGCGGACCGGCAGCTCAAGGCGGCTGCACGCACCCTCAACACGATCTTTCCGCCGCCGGCGTTTGGCCCGCGGAACGCGACACGGAGTGGCGGTGCGGTGAGTTTCGCGGCGGCGCGACAGCATCCCCTGATCCGACCGCTGTTGGTCGTGTTGTCGATCGCGGTTGCGGGCGTGCTGCTGATCGTCTGCGCGAACGTTGCGGGCCTTCTTCTCGCGCGAGCCCGCGCGCGCGAGGCAGAGATGGGTCTGCGCATCGCGTTGGGGGCCGGTCGTGGCCGGCTCGCGAGGCAGGTGCTCACCGAAAGCATGGTACTTGCTCTCCTCGGCGGCATTCCCGGTCTTGCGATCGCGTACGGTGGGGCCACGGCGCTCGCGCGCCTGCGTCCGGCTCTGCCGCCTAACTACGTCCTGCTGCGCAGTGTCGACCTGCTGCACGGCGCGTCACTCGTGCCGGACTGGCGTGTGCTGACGTTCGCCGTCGCGATCACGCTGTTGGTCGGCATCGCGTTCGGGGCTGCTCCGGCGTTCGCTGCGTCTCGAACGAACATCGCAGATCTCATCAAGGTTGCGGCAAGCCGCGGTGCAACGACCCGCGCGCGGGGGCGTCGCGCGCTCGTGATCGGTCAGGTCGCACTGGCGACGACGCTGCTCGTCGGTGCCGGACTCATGGTGCGGAGCTTCCAGGCGCTCCTCAGAACCGACATCGGGTTCGTGCCTGATAACATGATCAAGCTCCGGCTCGCAGGGGGCGATTCGGCTGCGTCCACGCCCGAGCGCCGGAGCGAGATGCTCGCACGCATCGCGGCACTGCCGGGAATGGAGTCGGCGACGGCGGTGAACTGCGCGCCGCTCGAGGGGGACTGCGCCATGATGCCCATCACCATGGTCGACTCGCGTCGGGCGGCGCGGGACGAGTATCCGCCGATCGAGGTGCACACGGTGGCGGGGGACATGCTGCGAACGCTGCGCATCCCGCTGCGGAGCGGTCGCCAGTTTACCGCGCGAGAGACCCAAGGCGTTCCGGCAGCAGTGATGCTCAACGAGTCGGCCGCGCGATTGCTATGGAAAGGCGAATCCCCGATTGGTCGGCGCCTCTCGACCTTCCAAGCCGGCCAGCCATCCGTCGAAGTCGTCGGGGTCGTGGCGGACGTGAAGTACGAAGCGATCGACGCGCCGGTTCGGCCGGCCGTCTATTACGCAGCGGGCCAGTTCAGCACGGCCGGCGGGTCGGTCATCTTTGCGCGCTCGCGCGGAGATGTCACCGCGTTGCTGCCGGCGATTCGACGGCTCATCGCGGAGTCGGATCCGTCGTCAGCGATCTACGAGGTGGCAACGGGTGAGGAGATGCTGGCACGTGCGGCGTCGAGCACGCGTTTCGTGACGACGCTGCTGTCGAGCTTTGGCGTGGTGGCGGCGCTCCTGGCGGCGTTAGGCGTGTATGGGGTGCTGGCGTACCTCGTGTCGCAGCGAAAGCGCGAGTTCGGCGTGCGCATGGCGATCGGGGCGCTGCCGTCGTCCGTGCTGGCGCTCGTGTTCCGTCAGGGGCTTGGACTGACGATTGGCGGGGTTGTGCTCGGCGTGGCGGGAGCCCTCGCGGCGTCACGGTTGCTCTCGAGTTTCCTGTATGGGGTGGCCGGGTTCGACGTGCCGACGTACGCGGCGATCGTCGTGGTGGTGGGGGCGGCTGGCGTCGTGGCAACACTGATTCCTGCTCTGAGGGCCACGCAGGTCGATCCAGTAATCGCGTTGCGGGATTAGCTGCTCACGGCGGCCGCTGCAAGCTGGTCGGCGACAGGCGACAGGCTGCCGAACGCAACCCTTCCCTCCGGACCAGTGTCTGTGTCATATGTGGTATAACCATACATGGCATCGGCAATGCTGGATCGCGAACTCAAGAAGGGCAGCGCGGAGCTCCTCATCCTCTCGCTCGTCGAACACGAGCCACGCCACGGCTACGAGCTGAGCAAGCTGATCGACTCGCGGTCGAACGGCGCGATCCGGTTCCACGTCGCGTCGCTCTACCCGTTGCTCTACCGCCTCGAGAAGCGCGGGTGGATCGAAGGGCGCTGGGTCGAGAAGGCCGGCCAACGGCGGCGACGGTACTACCGCCTCACCGCGGAAGGACGTCGCGTACTCGCGGCACAGCGGCGGAACTGGCGTCAGTTCGTGGAAGCCATTGCCCGCATAACGGGGGTACAGCATGCGTGACGCACACAGCGAGGCGAGCTCGCACGACTGGCGAGCCCAGATCGCCGAGCGCCTGACGAGCCTTCGGCTGGCGCCTGCGGAAGAAGCCGATCTTGCCGACGAGCTTTCCCAACATCTCGAAGACCGGTTCCGCGAGCTCCGCATCCGAGGCATGAGCGACCAGGACGCGCGGCGCGTGGTGCTCGAGGAGCTGGACGGAGACGGAAGTCTGGCGTCAACGCTTCGAGACGTCGTTCGGCGAGGCTCCGTACCAGCGACACTTGAGACACCGGCTCGCGGCAGCGCGCTGGGGCAGCTGCGTCAGGACGCGCGCTACGCGGTGCGAACGATGCAGCGCTCGCTCGGGTTTACCGCGGTCGTCGTGCTCACGTTGGCGTTAGGCATCGGCGCCGCGACGACGATCTTCAGTGTCGTGAACGGCGTGCTGCTCACCCCATTGCCGTATCGAGACCCCCAGCAGCTCGTCGTATTCTACGGCACGTCGCCAGAAAAGCAGCTGGCCGAGGTGAGCTTTCCCTCGGGGCTATTCGTAGCCGTCCGCGAAAAAAGCCGCGCGTTCGCCAGCATGGCGGCGTTCGATCAGCCAGGGTACACGCTGACGGGGAGGGGCGATCCCGTTCGCATCGACGCAGCGACGGTGTCGGAGGATTTCTTCCGAATATTTGGGACGGCGCCGATCATGGGCCGGACCTTCGTCGCCACCGAATACCGGCCAGACAACATCACCGTTAGCGTGATCAGCTACGGGCTCTGGCAGCGGATGTTCGGAGGCGATCCGAAGATCCTCGGTCGCGTAATCAAGCTGAATGGCAGTCCGTCGACCATCGTGGGTGTGATGCCGCGCGAGTTCGCGATGCCGGAACGCACCGATGTCTGGCTGCCGCTGGCGCTCGATCCCGCAGCCTTCGGCTGCTGGTGTCTCGACATGGTCGGCCGCATGAAGCCGGGCATAACCGCCGACCAGGCGAAGCGGGATCTCATTGCCACGGTCGATGCATTCACGCTCTCTCGACATGACATCTTTCCCGGCGCGAAACCCGAGGATCACGCAAAGATCATCGTCATGCCGCTCGTGAAACGGATCGCGGGCGACATTCGCACGCCGCTGCTCGTGCTCATCGCCGCAGTCGGCGTCGTGCTGCTCATCGCGTGCGCCAACATCGCGAATCTGTTGCTCGCACGCGCGACAGCTCGCAACCGCGAGATGGCTGTGCGATGCTGCCTTGGCGCGAGCCCCGGTCGGATTGCGACGCAGCTGCTGACCGAGAGCGCGATGCTGGCCGGGACGGGTGCCGCGCTCGGGCTTGTCTTCGCCGCCGTGGCGCTCAAGCTCCTTCGGCAGTTGCCCGAAGGACAAATTCCGCGAATCGACCACGTGAAGCTGGACCCGATCGTCGTGCTATTCGCGGTCGGTGTGACGGTGGCGTGTGCGCTGCTGTTCGGGCTCGCCCCGGCCGTTCGAGCTGCACGCGTCGATCTTCAGACCAGCCTGAAGGACGGCTCGCGCGGTTCCTCATCCGGCGGCGCACGACGCGTGAGCAACGCGTTCGTGGTCGTCCAGTTCGCGCTGTCGCTCGTGCTGCTCGCCGGATCCGGGCTGCTCCTCAAGAGCTTCCACCGACTTCTCTCGGTCGATCCGGGATTTCGCGCCGAGAATGTTCTCATGGCGCGACTCCAGACGCCATATCCGCGTTATGACAACCCCCAGATGGTTCGCAGCTTTTATGATCGAGTGCTCGAGCGGGTGGCCGCGCTTCCCGGCGTTCGCTCGGTTGGCCTCACGCAGATGGCTCCGTTCACGCGAGGGAACCGGCAGGAAAACGTTATCGCCGAGGGCCAGGAGCCGAAGCCGGGCGAGCAGGTGGTTGTCTCGAACAATCGCACCATCACGCCTGGATTCTTCGATGCCATGGGGACACCGATACTCAAGGGCCGATCGTTCCGCGCGAGCGACGGGCCGGGTGCGCCGCGCGTGGCCATCGTGGACGAGCGTTTCGCGCGCCACCACTGGCCGAACGGCGAGGCTCTTGGCAAGCGCATCAGCCCTCAGGGCGATACGAGCGCTGGTCATTGGCGCACGATCATCGGTATCGTACCTAACATGCGCCACAGCAGTCTCGGTGAGGACCCGAGCCTGCAGGTCTACGAGTCGTTCGCCCAGCAGACGGCGTGGGCGACGTACATGATCGTGCGGAGCACGCGGGAGCCGCGGTCGCTCGTGTCGGCGATCCGCGCGCAGGTGGCGGCGGTGGATCCGGAGATCCCGTTGTACGGGGTCCGGACCATGGAGGAGGCCGTGTCGCAATCCCTCCTCACCCGGCGCCTAACGAACGGACTGCTCGCCGCATTCGCGACGGCGGCGTTCCTGCTGGCGGCCATCGGGATCTATGGGGTGATCTCGATCGGGGTTGCCGGGCGCATGCGAGAATTCGGCGTTCGCATCGCGCTTGGCGCCAAGCCAGGGAACGTGCTGCAACTCGTGCTGAAGGAGGGCGTGTGGCTCGCTGGCGCAGGCATCGCGCTCGGGCTACTCGGCGCGGTGTGGGTCGTGCGCTTCCTGCGGTCGCTGTTGTTCGGTGTGAGCGCGTTCGACGTGCCGACGTTCGTCGCGGCCACCATAGTGCTCGCGTTCGTGGCGCTCGTGGCGTGTTTGATCCCGGCTCGCCGAGCGACGCGTGTCGCGCCGGCTGTCGTGCTTCGCGAGTAGCAGCTCGACTACGGCGTCTCAGCGCTCGGCGAGCTCCAGACGATTCGGCTTCGGTGTCCGAGGTACGGCTCGACCCGCCGTGAGTCGATCCCCGCGAGCTGGCACTCATGGGCCAGCGCCCGGACGAGATCGCGGTCGAGCAGGTCGCGCAGGATCGGGTCCGCTTCGCCGAGCAGGCGCTCGAGGGCGTAGAAGAACCGTGAGGTTTCGGCGATGCGCCCCGCGAGGAGCAGGGACACCACGTGCGCGCGCAACGCCGCGAGAAAATCAGCGTCGCCCGGCGGCGATGTGGGCGGGTACGCGCGTCGGTGCGAATCCCATTCCGTGGCGAACGACGGGAGCGTGCCCGCAAGCGCCGACTCGAGGTACGACCGCGCCATGACGCCGAGTCGTGCGACGACGCCTAACGGGCGTCGACTGGGGCTTGCGACTTGGCGTCGGTCGCAGCGGTCACCCGCTTGAGCGAGACCGTGAACGTCGAGCCTTTCCCGAGCGTGCTCTCCACCGTGAGGTCGCCCTGCATCCCGCGTGCAAGATCACGACTGATCGCCAGCCCGAGTCCAACTCCTTCGCGCGGGTTTCCCAGAGTTCGATCCAGCTGGACGAACGGCTCGAAGATGTCCGTGAGCCGGTCCGCCGGGATGCCTGGACCGTTGTCCTGGACGCACGTCAAGACATGCTGATCCGCCACCACGCACCGAATGGACACGTGACCACCGGGCTGCGTGAACTTCACCGCATTCGACACGAGGTTGAGCAGGATCTGCTCGAGCTTGGACGCGTCGGCGAGCGCACGCACCGTGGGCGGGCAGGGCTCGAGCGTGAAGGTGATGCGCTTTGCGGTGGCCTGTGGGCCGATCATGCCGGCTGCGGCGTCGAGGACGGTGCCTAACGGCACCGGCCCGAGATCGTACGTGACGGCTCCGGCCTCGAGGCGGCTGAAATTCAGGATGTCATTGATGAGGCTCAGCAGATGCTGCTGGCTGCGCTGGATGCGTGTGAGGTCGCCGGACTGTTCGTCGGTAAGAGGACCTCGCACGCCGAGCAACAGCAGCTGCACGTAACCGGCGATCGCGTTGAGCGGCGTCCGGAGCTCGTGCGACATGGCGGCGAGGAACTCGGTTTTCGTGCGGTTGGCGACATCCGCCTCGTTCCGGCGACGCTCGATCTCGTCTGCCTGACGCCGCGTTCGATCGAGCAGGTCCGCCAGCTCCGTCGACCGCATCTCGGCCGCGCGGCGCAGTGCCTCCTCGGACGCGATGCGACGAGCGTCTTCCACCGCCTGCAGCTCGGCCGCGCGACGCTGCGTGAGATCGCGGGTGACCTTCGCGAAACCGACCAGCTCACCATCCGCCCCGCGTAACGCGGTGATGATGACGTTTGCCCAGAACTGCGTGCCGTCCTTCCGGACCCGCCACCCTTCATCTTCGAGCCGCCCGACTTCGGTCGCGATCTCGAGCTCGATCTGGGGCTTGTTTACCGCGAGATCCTCGGGCGGGTAGAAGACGGAAAAGTGCTTGCCGATGATCTCCGGAGCGGTGTAGCCCTTGAAGCGCTGCGCGCCCGGATTCCAGCTCACGACGTACCCGTTTGGATCGAGCGCAAAGATCGCGTAATCCTTGACGCTCTCTACCAGCAGGCGATAGAGCTCGGTGGTCGGGATCGAGAGTTGTGTCACTGCCGGTGAGCTTCCTGGCCGTTCATAAGGCTAGAAGGTAGCGGCATTTACGTTCGCTTCCAGGCGCGAATACGTCGCTGTCACGTGGCACGTCCACTGTGTCTATCAGCTCGGCACCGAGTCGCTCGCAGGTCCGCCGCGAGGGCCAGTTGTCCGGGTTGCACGTGATCCAGAGGTCCTGGAATCCATGGCGGCGCGCCAGCGGCAATATCAGTCGGCACGATCGCTCCGCGAGCCGGTTGTTGCGAAACGCGGGGGACACCTCGTACCCCAGATGGCCCGCGTACTGTTCGATCGTGTGGGTCGTACCGACGCGAAATCCGAGCCGGCCGACGGCGTGTCCCACTCCGTCGAGGCGCATCGCGAACCGATAGGCGGGAACCCAGCCACGGGCGGGGTTCTCCGGCTCGCGCGCCCGTAGCTCGAGCCAGAGGTCGCGGTCGCGCATCGACCCGACGTCCTCGAGCAGGGTTGTGCTGATGATGGCCGGACGATTCTGCATTGTCGCCATGCCGCCCCCTTTCACTGCTTCGCCCGTGGCGAGTGTCCTGCGGAAAGATACGGGCGGCGCAGGCAATGTGCTTGGGGATCAAAGGGGTCAGCGTCGTTTGCGTTCGAGACCCCGACCAAACGACGCTGACCGCTTCGATCCCCTTTGATCTGCTAGTACCCCGGATTCTGGGTCAGCCCGGTCGACACGATCAGCTCACGCGCCGGTATCGGGTACAGCTGCTGGAAGGCGCGGTCCGGCGACAAGCCGAGCACCTCCATCGCCCGTCCGGTGCGAACCAGGTCTGGCCAGCGATCGCCCTCGAGCGCGAGCTCGAGCCGCCGTTCGTTCCAGATTTCGTTCAGCACGTCCGTCTGCGACGTGACATCAGTGCCGAGCACGTGCGGCAGGAGCCCGGCCCTAACGCGAATGGCGTTGTACTCGGTCACCGCCTCGGCCAAGCGACCCAGGCGGGCGAGCGCTTCGGCCTTGTTGAGGATCACCTCGGCGTAGCGGATCACGTGCAGATCCTCCGCGCCGATGGTCGTCGGGAATTTCGTGCCCTCGTAGTCGCCATCGTCTTCCCCGACGGTGAGATCGCGCCGCAAATCCGACGCCGAGTAGGCCGAGTACAGGTCTGCCGTCGGCGCGATTTCCCAGCGGCCGTCGAAGAGGTAGTAGTAGCCCATCTCGTTGAACTCGACCGCCGTGAAGCTCACGCGGAAGATGTCCTCGGGCGTATCGGTCCCCTCATCGGTGAACAGGTCCGCGAAGTTGGGGGCGAGCTCGTAGCCCATCCCCCCGACGGCGTTTGCCGCGTCGAGCGCGCCCTGCCAGTCCTCCTTGTAGAGCAACACCCGGGAGCGCAGGGCCCGCACGGCGCCGATCGATGCCTGACGCGGCTGTTTATCCGTCGTCATGAGCTGCTCGGCCTGCGTCAGGTCCTGCAGGATCTGCGTGTACACGTCCGCTTTCGGCGTACGCGTCATCGCGGCCGCCTCCGTCGGGCTGTTGAGCGGCTCGAGCGGCATGGGCACATCGCCCCACAGCTTGACGAGATTGTGGTAGTGGAGCGCACGGAGGAAATGGGCCTCGCCGAGGATCTGGTCACGCTCCGCGTCGGTGATCCCGGGGACGTTAGGCACCTTCTGCAGGATGAGATTCACCCGCGCGATCGCGTCGTAGATAGCGATCCAGGTGTCCGTGACGGCGGTGTTGTCGGCCTGCAGCTGATTGCGGTCGACCTGGCCGAGGTATTGGAACGTGCCGACATGATCGGCATTGTCGGCCGACAGGTCGCCTAACATCTCGAGGCCGAGCCCGTAGTAGTCGAGGCTCTGCAGCGCGTCGTATGCGCCAACGAGCGCGGCACGCGCGGAGGATGCGTCAATGATCACCTGCTCCGCGGGAACGCGGTCGGCAGGTTGCGTGGTCAATGTGGAATCGCAGCCGGCGGCGGCGATGAGAAGCGCGGCCGGCATCAGGAAGCGAAGTCGCATGATTTCGAGTCGAGTTAGAGGGTTCACGTTGGCCGGGATGCCGGTCACCAGCCAGCGCTGATTCCGAGGGTGAACGTCCGCGGGAGCGGGTACGCGTAGTAGTCGGTGCCGATGACGACATTCGCGTCGGAGCCCGCGCTGTTCACGTCGGGGTTGTAGCCCGTGTACTTGGTGAACGTGTGAAGGTTGCGACCGGAGACGTAGAGCCGCGCGTTGTCGAGCCGAGCCTTGCCCGCGATCTTCGTCGGCACGCGCCAGGCTAGCGTGACCTCGCCGATGCGGAGGTACGATCCGTCCTCGATGAACCGGCTCGAGATCGCGTCCGCGCCGGAGGCGCAGTCGTAACTCATGCGCGGGACGTTGGTGATGTCGCCGGGCTTCTGCCAGCGGCTCATCACGTCGGCGAACTTGTTGTCGTACGTGCAGGCGCCGTCATCGGCGAAGATGCGCATCATGTTGAACACGTCGTTCCCCTGGCTGAACTGGAGGAACGTATTCAGCTCGAAATCCTTGAGCGTGAACGTGTTGGTGAAGCCGCCGAAGTAGTTCGGGTGTGGGTTGCCGACGATCATGCGATCGTTCGCGGTGATCTCCCCATCGCCGTCGACGTCGCGAAGAATCGCGTCGCCGGTCTGGGGGTCGACGCCGTCGAACTTGTACATGAAGAACGAGCCTAACGGCTTGCCAACCTGGGCGATGCTGGTCTCGCGGCCGTTGATGCCGGTCGTGAACGGCTGGCCGTCGAACAGCGACGTGACCTCGTTGCGATTGAAGGTCATCGTCAGGATGCTGCGCCAGGTAAAGCCGTTCGTGCCGCCCATCTGGATGTTGGTCGTGTTGAGGCCGAGGTCGAAGCCCTTGTTCTGGACGTCGCCGATGTTGCCCCAGTACGTCGTAAATCCGGTCGTCGATGGGATCGGGCGTTCCACGAGCAGGTTCGACGTATTGCGGAGGTAGTAGTCCGCCGTCAGGCTCACGCGGCCGTTGAAGAACAGCAAGTCGGCACCGGTGTCGAACTCGCGGGTGGTTTCCCACCGCAGATCAGGGTTGGCCAACTGCGTGACGGCGCTGCCTGGCGTGCCGCTGTACGGCGCGCCGCTCGCCAGCGCGCGCGCGGCGAAGTCACCGATGCCCTGATTGCCCGTTGCACCGTAGCTCGCGCGGAGCTTGAGGTTCATGACCTTCTGCAGGCCACGCGCGAACGGCTCCTCGGAGACGACCCAACCAAGCGACGCCGCCGGGAAGAGACCGTAGCGGTTATCCTCGCCGAAGCGCGATGAGCCATCGGCGCGCACACTGGCCGAGACGAGGTAACGCTCCTTGAGCGACCAATCGGCACGAGAGAAGAAGCCAACGAGATTGTTGGTCGTCTGCGCTCCGTCGTACTCCGTGACGTTCGCGGCGTTGCGGACGTACGTCTTGAAGCCGCTGGTGAAGCCTTCGCCGCGGATGAAGTTGAGCGTGCTCTTGTTGTACTCGACGCTCGCGCCGCCGACGATGGACAGGTGGTTGTCCGGCGCGGACAGCGCTTCGTACGTGGCGAAGCCCTCGCCGAGGTACTTCGACACGCCGGTGTGGCCCGACTTGCCGACGCCGGACGCGCTCGCGGCGTACGTACGGTCGACCTGGGGCGACTCCCACTGCGTCTCGTCGAGCCCGAGGACGTCGAATCCGCCGCGTCCCGTTAGGCGGAGCTTGCTCGCCAGCTGGTAGTTGGCCTCGAGGTTTCCGAACGCCCGCATCGTTTCCAGCTCGGTGGAGTTGAGGTTCGCGAGCGCGACGGGGTTCGAGTAGCGCAGGCCTTCCGGGCGGCCGGCGTAGCTGCCGTCGGCGCGGTACACGGGCCGCATGGGCTGCATGCCAAGCGCGTTCGTCACCACGCCATCGAGGCTGCCATCGCCTTCGATCCGCTCGTTGTCCTCGCGACTGAGGCCGAGCGACGTGCGCACGGTGAGCTTGTTGGTGGCGGTGAAGTCGAGGTTCGTTCGTCCGGCGCCGCGCCGGTAGCGCGAGCCGATGACGATGCCCTGCTGGTCGAAGTACGTGCCGGAGAGGTAGTAGGACGTTCGCTCGCTGCCGCCGGTCGCCCCGAGTTGCAGGTTGCGTACGGGCGCGCTGCGGAACACCGCTTTCTGCCAGTCATACGACTGGGCGTCATCGACACCAGGCTCGAAGTCGTAGTCGCTGGGGTCGTAGCCGTCGTTCTTCGCGCTCTCGTTGAAGATCTCGACGTACTGCTTCGCGTCGAGCATCGGAATCGATGCCGGGTTGTTCTGCCAACCGTTGTAGCCGCTGAACGTGATGTGGGTCTTGCCGGCGCTTCCGCGCTTGGTGGTGATCATCACGACGCCATTCGAGCCGCGCGAGCCGTAGATCGCGGCAGCGGCGGCGTCCTTCAGGATGTCGATCGTCTCGATCTCGTCAGGGTTGATACCGCTGACGGCGTTGACGTCCTGGCCGCCCATGCCGAGCTGCGAGTAGTTCTCCTGGATGATCGGAACGCCGTCGACGACGTAGAGCGGCTGGTTGCCGGCGTTGATCGATGCGGGGCCGCGCACGCGGATGGAGATGCCGTTACCGGGGTTGCCGGCGTTCTGCATCACCTGGACGCCCGGTGCCTTGCCCTGGAGTGCGGCATCCACGCCTGCCGTTGGGTTGTTCGCGATCTCGGTCGCTGTGACGGACGCGATCGCGCTGCTCACGTTCTGGCGGTTCGTCGTCCCGTAGCCGACGACGACGACCTCGGACAGCGTGCGCGCCACCGGAACGAGCGAGAAGTCAGCCGTGGCGGTCGCACCCGCGGTAACAGCGACGCGCACGTCGCTGGGCGTGAACCCGATGCGTTGCGCGCGGACGGTGACGGTGCCCGGGGGAACGTTGCGGATGGTGTATTCGCCGGCGTCGTTCGTGAGCGCGCCGAACTGTGTGCCGACGACGGTGACCTGTGCGCCGGGGATGGGGCGTCGGGCCGACGTTGTCGAGTCGGTGGCCAGCACGGTGCCCCTGATCGACCCTGTTTGGGCCTGTGCGTCAGCGG
>Ga0070670_100001579_pt1 | contig 18361 bp, 22 predicted proteins | sample KBSS63metaG_FD_64665 | JGI IMG/M metagenome (GOLD analysis project Ga0070670, IMG submission 64665) | Switchgrass rhizosphere microbial communities from Kellogg Biological Station, Michigan, USA - KBS S6-3 metaG | ecosystem: Host-associated > Plants > Roots > Rhizosphere > Soil ... | reverse complement strand
GTCGACCCGTTGTTGATCATGAAGTGATCGCTGCCGTCGGTTTCGATAACGTCTCCGAAAGGGGCGAAGGCTTCTTTGGTCAGGGGTTCGATCATCAGTGTGCGCATGGCTGTCTTCTTAAGTTTTCGAATTTGATGTTGTCTGGTCTACCGCGATTGGGTCGACCCTTATTTGGCTACCTTGCCCAACACACGCAGGCGACTCACACCACCGTCCGGGAACACATTCAAGCGGATGTGGGTAATCGGCCCCAGCGCCTTGATCTGCTCGGCGAAGGTGTGTTCGGCGTGCATTTCCAGCTTCTGCGCCGGCAGCAGTTCGCGCCAGAACAACGATTGGGTTTCGATCTGGCTGTCGGTGCCGCCTTTTACGAAGGCACCCTGGATCGAGCAGGTGTCCGGGTAGTTGCCCTTGAAGTGCAGGGTATCGACGATGATTTTTTCGATCTCGCCCGGGTGGCCCAGCGCGACGATCACCCAGTCATTGCCCGGTGTACGACGCCGTGCGGTTTCCCAGCCGTCGCCCATGTTGATGCCGCGGCCGGGGTTGAGGATGTTGCTCATGCGGCCGAAGTGTTCATCGGAACAGGCCAGGGCACGGCCACCATTGAGCGCGGCGGCCAGGTCGACCTGTTCGTTGTCGCCTACAGACGACCAGTCGCGGTACGGCACGCCGTACACCCGCAGGCGGGCCACGCCGCCATCCGGGTAAATGTTGAAGCGCAGGTGGCTGAACGCCTGTTCGTGGTTGATCTCGTGGTAGTGGTGGCTGTTGCCTTGCAGCTCGACGGCCGACAGCACTTCGGTCCACTGGGTGTTTTCGTCCGGCTCGCCCGAAGCCAGGAAGCAGGCTTCCAGGGAGGCCGACGGCGGGAAGTTGCCGGTGAAGAATGAAGTGTCGATGTCCACGCCCTTGATTCGGCCCGGTACGCCGAGTTGGATCACCGCGCTGTCGTAGCCTTCGAAGCGCTTGCGGCGCGATTCCCAGCCGTCCATCCACTTGCCGTTGTCATCGAAAACGCCCTCCTTCCACACGGCCGGGGTCGGCTGGAACAGGCGGTTGGCGTCAGCGAACCAGTCATCGGTCACCGAGAGAATCTTGGTGCCCAGGCGGGCGTCGGCCAGGTTGACGAACTTCTCGAAAGGTACGGGTTGCGCTTTCATTCTTCTTGTCTGCCTTAGATAGAGTGGCTGGGGATGGACTGCTTAGAGGGTCAGTAAGCGGAACAACGCGATCTTGTTGATCTCGTCCAGCGCGCATTTGAACTCGGCGTCCGCAGAGTTGTGGATGCGCGTTTCGAACGCGGCAAGGATCTGGTGCCGGTTGCTGCCTTTTACCGCCATGATGAAGGGAAACTTGAACTTGGCCTTGTAGGCATCGTTCAGCTCGGTGAAGCGTGAGAACTCTTCGGCCGTGCATTGGTGAATCCCCGCGCCAGCCTGTTCATCGGTGCTGGCTTGGGTGAGTTGGCCCTGGACGGCCGCTTTGCCGGCCAGGTCCGGGTGAGCATTGATCAACGCCAGTTGGCTGGCATGATCGGCGCTCAACAGGATGTCGCTCATGCGCTGGTGCAGGGTTTCGATCTGGTCGATCGACGCGTCCTGGCCCAGGTCGTAGGCCTTTTCGGCCACCCATGGCGAATGTTCGTAGATATCGGCGAAGGCGGCGACAAAGGCGTCACGGCTCAAGGTCGACGGTTTCAGGCTGTGAAACGCAGTCATTTCACCGCTCCCGTGCAGGGGTGGGTTTCGTGCCAGTGGCGGGCAATATCGACGCGACGGGTGAACCACACCTGTTCGTGGCTTTTGGCGTACTCGATAAAGCGCTTCAACGACGCCAAGCGGGCAGGGCGGCCGATCAGGCGGCAATGCAGGCCGATGGAGAGCATCTTCGGCGCCTCGGCCCCTTCGGCGTAAAGCACGTCGAAAGCGTCTTTGAGGTACTCGAAAAAATCATCGCCCTTGTTGAAACCCTGCACCTGGGTGAAGCGCATGTCGTTGGTGTCCAGCGTATAAGGGATCACCAGGTGCGGCTTGCCGGTGGGGGTGTTCGGCTCCCAGTAGGGCAGGTCGTCGTCGTAGGTGTCGCAGTCGTAGAGGAAACCGCCTTCTTCCATTACCAGCCGCCGCGTATTGGGGCCGGTGCGGCCGGTGTACCAGCCCAGCGGGCGTTCGCCGGTCAGCTCGGTGAGGATGCGGATGGCTTCGAGCATGTGCTCGCGTTCCTGGGCCTCGTCCATGTACTGATAGTCGATCCAGCGGTAACCGTGGCTGCAGATCTCGTGGCCGGCCTGGACCATGGCACGGATCACATCCGGATGGCGCTGGGCGGCCATGGCCACGGCGAAGATGGTCAACGGAATATCGAATGCCTTGAACAGCTTGAGGATGCGCCACACGCCGGCACGGCTGCCGTATTCGTACAGCGACTCCATGCTCATGTTGCGCTCGCCCTGAAGCGGTTGGGCCGAGACCATTTCCGAGAGGAAGGCTTCGGACTCTTTGTCGCCGTGCAAGATGTTGCGCTCGCCGCCTTCTTCGTAGTTGAGTACGAAAGACAACGCGATGCGCGCCTTGCCCGGCCAGTGGGGGTGAGGAGGGTTACTGCCGTAACCGATCAGGTCGCGTGGGTAGTCAGCGCTCACTGCAGTCTTCCTTCTTGTGCGTGGTAGCAAGTGTGTGGCGGCCGGCGGAAAAGATCGGGTGGCGTCACAGCGATGGGCTGATTGTATACAACTTGATGATCACTTTGTAAGCCTGTATTTCTGCATTTTTTCCAGCCTGCCCTCACCGCTTAGCCTTGCAATAAACTTGCCCGCTTGGTCAGTAAATGGATAAAAGGTCGTTTAAAAGCAAGGCCTCTTGAGAATTCGCGGCCAAGACCACGCTGGGAAGCCGCAGCAAAACTTTGTAATTTTTATTGTGTACAATTTTTGTTTAAAGTGTCTTAATCAGCCCGTCGCCCGCTTTTTCATGCCCTGTAAAGGGGCGGCCCGTTTTCACTCGACTTAAGGGAGCCCGATCCATGGGACGACTGACCACACACGTACTGGATGCTGCCCACGGCTGCCCCGGCAGCGCCATCCAGGTTCAACTGTACCGCGTCGAAGGCACGCAGCTTGAGTGGGTCGCCAGCGCGGTCACCAACAGCGACGGTCGTTGCGACGCACCGCTGCTGCAAGGCGACGACTACCGCAGTGGCGTCTACCAGTTGCAGTTCAGCGCCGGCGATTACTACCGTGCCCGTGGCGTGCAATTGCCCGAACCTGCCTTCCTCGACGTGGTGGTGCTGCGCTTTGGCATCAGTGCCGAGCAAGACCACTACCACGTGCCGCTGCTGATTTCGCCTTACAGCTACTCGACCTACCGAGGCAGCTGAGTCGTCACCGCGCTTCACACCCCCAAAGCGACTCAAAGACTTTGCCCTTGCACACTGCGGGCTTTCAGGTGAGTCTCGCCGATAGATCGAGAGGCCCAGGGAACTGTGGGCGGGCACTGCGCGCCTGGGAGGGATCCGTGAAGACTTGCTGGAGTGGGACCGACAGCGCCGACACGAAGAAATCATCTTTGCCAGTACCTCGCCTGACCTGGCCCTGCGAACCGTCGAGCACCAGGTCAAGCGTTATGGGAAAAGCCTGCTGGCGTTGTTGGACCTGGCCGAGCCGGGTCAGGACACGCCGGCCTATCAGGCGCTTTTGGCGTTGGACACTCAGTGCCAGGCTCATGCGGCCACGATACGCACCTTGATAAACGACGCCGGTAAACGCGTGTTCGAGTTCGCGTTCTGCCTTCGAGCCTGTCGTTGAGGAGGGGCGTCTGCCTGCACTCATGAACCGCACGTTGGAAGACCGTGGGCGATTGCAGCTTTTTTCAGCGGCGCGACAGGGGCTGAGTGTGACCGCCCAAAGCCTGTTCACCCTGGCGATGGCCGCGCGAACGCCGCAAGATCTGCGGAAAAACCAGCACGTGTTGCAGCTGTGCGTGGTGCATCTGGTAGGGCACACCATGCAGCACGATCGCTATATCGCGGGCATCGTGGTCATTCATGGCCAAAGCAGCGGGCACTGCGTGGTGTATTGGCCGGCCGCGCCGCACGCCTTGGTCCTTAGCGAATATGCCAGCCTGCAATTGGCCCATGCCGAACTCAACCGTATCGGTGCATTGGCCGCAAACGTTAAGCGGCTGGCGCGCCAAGTCGCGCCGGACTGGGCGTTTGAGGCGATCACCCATCACCCCGACGCAGCCCGCAAAGCCGGCGTTCTCGATCAACTCATACAGACACCCTTGGGTTTTTACATTCGCGGCGCGTGGGTCGTGGCTGAGTTCATCCGCTCGTTCAAGGTCAAGCACCTTGCACCGACAGCCCTCGCCGACGAAATCGAGCAAGTGGTTCATGAGCAAATCGCCTCGGACCCGCTCAATTGGCTGGCGATTGTCGCTACGTCACAAAGCGATGCGTCGGCGCTGTTATACCGCGCCCCTGTGCAGGATCTGCAAAGGCAGACTCAAGCGGCCTGCAATTCCGCCAAGACATTGGATAAATATCGCGTGCGCCGCCTGGATCAGGGCAGCTCGGTCTGGCGGGGTGCGTGGTCTTTTTTCTCACCGTTATCTGGGTTTATTAACCAAGCCTATGAGCTGCTGCTCGCGGCGCGGCGTTATCACCTGAGTGGCGATGCCCGTGATGCGGTGGATGTGGGGTTTATGGCGGCGTTTTTCATCATTGACCTGTTGATGAACTTTCTGCCGGGGCCGAAGGTGAAAAAGCCCGGCGTTCCCGTTGGCTTTTCTGTGGCCAGGTTGCATGCCGCTTTCAGTCGTATGCCCCGCCTGCGCTTAGCCAGGCCTGGCTCACTCCACCGCTTGACGTCGCCGTCGCCCATCGTTCGCTTCAAGGCTCTGGAACGATTCCGGAGCGGATGATCCGCAATTCTGCGGCTGCTACCGACGAATGGCGTGGCTGGAGCACTGAGATAATCGCCGATCTGCCGGCGGTAGAATCGGCGCCTGGGGGCTTTCTGGTGCAGGTTGAGCCGGTGGTGCCTTTGTCGAGTGCTCCCTTTGCCGCGACCTCGGCTCTCTCCGGGGCCGGAGGGTTGCCGTTGGAACGCAATTACTACGTGCTTAAACAGCAGGGCAAGTATTACCGGTTGCTTGAGACGGGTACGGATGCGCCGCTGAACCGAACGGTCTTCGTCATGAAAGATCAGCGGTTGATCAGCGCTGCGGCACCCGCCCCGCCAAACAACCCCGCACTCACCCGATTGAACCAACTCTGCCCCTTGCCGCTGCGCAAATACCGCGCCGCGCCATGGGCGCCGAGGCCGTAAGCCAGCTTGCACAGCAGGTCGAGCACGGTCCAAGTGGCGATCATGACCAGCAACTGCGCCAGGAAAGGGTGTTCGCTGCTGAGAAACTGCGGCAGGAACGCGGCAAAAAACAGGATGTCCTTGGGGTTGCTGGCGCCCAGCACAAACGCGCGGCCAAACAACGCGCGAAAGCGCGGCACCGCAGCGGCCTGTGGAACCACCGCGCCCTGGGACGGCAGGCGCGATTGCTGCCAGCTCTGCCAGGCGAGGTAGAACAGGTACAGCGCGCCGACGATCTTCAGGGCGCTGAACAACTGTTCCGATGCCAGCAACAGCGCGCCCAGGCCCAAGGCCGACGCGCTCAACAGACAGATCGACGCAAATACCCCGCCGAGGAACGCCGGGTAGGAGCGGCGCAGGCCATAGTTGAGGCTGTTGCTGATCATCAGCAGCGACAGCGGGCCGGGGATCAGGATCACGATCAATGCAGCGCCGCTGAACAGCAGCCAGGTTTCCACGCTCATTACAGTCCTCCATTCATGTAAAAGCCCCGCCCGAAGGCGAGGCAGTATTCGCCACTTCCGCGGTTACAGGAAGACAAACTTGGCAATGAAAATCGCACACAACGCCCACAGGCTCACGGAAATTTCCTTGTGCTTGCCGGTGCCGGCCTTGAGCGCCACGTAGGTGATAAAGCCCAGGGCGATACCGTCGGCGACCGAAAAGGTCAGCGGCATCATGATCATGGTGACAATCGCCGGAATGCTGTCGGTGGCGTCGTCCCACTCGATTTGCGCCATGCCGCTCATCATCAGCATCGCCACGTAGATCAACGCACCCGCTGTGGCATACGCCGGAATCATGCCGGCCAGCGGCGCGAAAAACATCGCGGCGACAAACAAAACGCCCACGGTGACGGCGGTCAACCCGGTGCGCCCACCCGCGGCCACGCCGGCGGCGCTTTCCACATAACTGGTCACCGGTGGCACGCCGACCATGGCGCCGAACACGCTGGACGCACTGTCGGCCTTCAACGCACGGGACAGGTTTTCGATCCGGCCGTCGGCGTTCACCAGGCCCGCGCGCTGGGCCACGCCCATCAAGGTGCCGGCGGTGTCGAACATGTGCACGAACAGGAACGCAAACACCACGCTGATCATGCTGACGTTGAACACGCCCATCACGTCCATGGCCATCCAGGTCGGCGCCAGGCTCGGCGGGCTGGCGACGATGCCTTGGTACTGCACCAGGCCCAGGCCCCAACCCGCCAGGGTCACGGCGATGATGCTGAGCAGGATCGCGCCGAACACGCGGTGATAGCTGAGGATCGCGATTAACAGAAAACAGATGGCCGCCAGCAGCGGCGCGGGCTCATGCAGCGAGCCCAGCTTGATCAGAGTGGCTGGGCTGTCGACGATGATGCCGGCGGTTTTCAGGCCGATCACCCCCAGGAACAAACCGACGCCCGCGCCCATGGCGTGGCGCAGGCTCACGGGAATGCTGTTGAGCAGCCATTCGCGAATGCGCGACAGGGTCAGGATCATGAACAGCACCCCTGAGATAAACACCGCACCCAGCGCGGTCTCCCAGTTGTAGCCCATGGTGCCGACCACGGTGTAGGTAAAAAACGCATTCAGCCCCATCCCTGGTGCCAGGCCTACAGGCCAGTTGGCATACAGGCCCATCAGCAGGCAGCCCAGCGCAGCGGCGATGCAGGTGGCGACAAAGGCCGCGCCGTGATCGATGCCGGCGTCGGCCATGATGTTGGGGTTGACGAAGATGATGTAGGCCATGGTGATGAAGGTGGTGAGGCCGGCGATCAGCTCGGTCTTCACTGTGGTGCCATGCAAGCGCAGTTTAAACAGGCGTTCCAGCCAGCCGCTGTGCGGTATGGCGTGGTCGAGCGTTGGGGCTTCGGATTTGCGGCTATCCACAGCGAGTACTCCTCAAGCATTTTATTGTTATGGCCAGCGCGCGGGCGCTGTGAGGTACTGGCGGGTTTGTTGACTAATAGGTCAGGAACTCGCACGAAGCGAATTATGCTTTTGTATACAAATAAAGCAAATAATGTTTTTGATTATGTACTCAGAATTGGATGAAAGGCTAATTCACCCACTCAGGGCCTGATTGACCGCCAACCATCCGGCCACCGCCTCTTCCCCGGTTTCACTGAACGCACGCTGCAACAGCTTTACCTGTTCACGGCGCAACGACTGCTCGAAACGCCGGCCTTCGTCGGTCAACTCCAGCAAGCGTTTGCGCTTGTCGGTCTCGGACGCAATGCTCTGCACCAGGTGCATTTCCTGCAATTGGCGCAGCGGCATGTTCAGCGCCTGCTTGCTCACGCCGAGTAATTCCAACAGCTCTTTGACGCTCAACGCCGGGTAGCGCGCGATAAAAAACACAATGCGCTGGTGCACCCGGCTCAGGCCGCGCCGCTCGAGCATTTCGTCAGCCTTGGCGGTAAAGGCCTGGTAGCCGAAGAAGAACGCTTCCATGGCGAGTTGCTGACTGGTCTGGTTTTTAAGGTCAAGCATATTGACGTATCCACTCAAGTCGTCGTAGTTTCGGTCAACCAGTTTGACGTATTTCCCACAGCCTCCGCCAGCGGTGACCTCCATGCCCTTCTCTGAACGTGTTACCCGCCTTAAAAGCTCCTTGATCCGTGAAATCCTCGCGGCAGCCCAGCGCCCGGAAGTGATGTCATTTGCCGCAGGCCTGCCGGCCGAAGCCATGTTGCCCGCGCTGAACTGGGACGACATGCCGCTGAACATCGGCCAATACGGCATGAGCGAAGGCGAGCCGCAGCTGCGCGAGTTGCTCGCCGCCCAAGCCCGCGCCCTGGGCGTGCCGTGCCAGGCCAGCCAGGTGCTGGTGGTCAGCGGTTCCCAGCAAACCCTGGACCTGGCGGCCAAGCTGTATATCGATAAAGGCACGCAGATCCTGCTGGAAGGCCCGACCTACCTGGCCGCATTGCAGATCTTCCAGCTGTTCGGCGCCGAATGCCTCACCGTGCCGCTGGAAGCCGACGGCCCGGACCTGGCCGCGTTGCGCGCCAATCTCGAACGCCATCATCCGGCCTTCATCTACCTGATCCCGACCTTCCAGAACCCGTCGGCCGTGCGCTACAGCGAAGCCAAGCGTGACGCCGTGGCGGCCCTGCTCGATGAGTTCGGCGTGACCCTGATCGAAGACGAACCCTACCGCGAACTGTCCTTCGACGGTGGCAGCGCGCGACCGATCGTCAGCCGCCTGCACAAGGCCAGCTGGATCTACACCGGCACGGTGTCCAAAACCCTGTTGCCCGGCTTGCGTGTCGGCTACCTGATCGCAAGCCCGGACCTGTTCCCGCACCTGCTCAAGCTCAAGCAATCGGCAGACCTGCATACCAACCGTGTGGGCCAGTGGCAGGCGATGCAGTGGGTCGGCAGCGAAAAATATCAGCAACACCTGCTGCAATTGCGCAGCTTTTACCGTGAGCGCCGCGATGCGTTCCAGACCGCGCTCGAGCATCACTTTGGCGATTTGGCCGACTGGCAGGTGCCTCAGGGCGGATTATTCTTCTGGCTGACCTTGAAACGGCCGCTGGACACCCGCACCTTATTGCCCCAAGCGTTGCAGCAGAATGTGGCGTTCATGCCCGGTGAACCGTTCTTCTCCGAGCCGGACCAGCACCTGGGCTCGTTGCGCCTCAATTTCAGCCATATCGACCCGGCCCGCCTGGATGAAGGCCTCAAGCGCCTGGCCAGCGTGATCCGTCAAGCACAGCACGCGCAAGCGGCATAAGGGGAGCCCCATGTACAAGGTTTATGGCGATTACCGTTCGGGCAACTGCTACAAGGTCAAGTTGATGCTGAACCTGTTGGGCATCCGGTACGAATGGGTGAATGTCGACATCCTCAACGGCGACACCCAGACCGCAGAGTTCCTGGCCAAGAACCCCAACGGCAAGATCCCGGTGCTGGAACTGGAAGACGGCACCTGCCTGTGGGAGTCCAACGCGATTCTCAACTTCCTCGCCGACGGCAGCGAATTTTTGCCGAGCGAGCCGCGCTTGCGCACGCAAGTGCTGCAATGGCAGTTCTTCGAGCAGTACAGCCACGAGCCGTACATTGCAGTGGCGCGGTTTATCCAGTTTTACCTGAACATGCCGGAGGATCGTCTTGAGGAATACAAGACGACCCACAAGGGTGGTTACAAAGCCCTGCGCGTGATGGAACGGCAACTGCAGGCCACGCCCTACCTGGTGGGCGAGCAGTATTCGATTGCCGACATCGCGTTGTATGCCTACACCCATGTGGCGCATGAAGGTGGTTTCGACCTGGCGCCTTACCCGGCTGTGCAGGCATGGTTGCAACGAGTGGCCAGCCACCCCAAGCATGTCTCGATGCTGGACTAAACACAGATTAAATGTGGGGTGGTTTGTCAGATAGTTCGTCGCTCAATAGGTCAAAACACTGCCGCGCCGCCGGGCTCAGCCCCATCCCGCTGCGACTGATCAGCCCGATCTCCCGGTTTACGCCGGGATGGTCGATGTTGATGCGCTTCAACCCCTCCAGGCTGTCCGCCGCCGATTCCGGCAGCACGCTGATCCCCAAGCCCTGGCGCACCAACGCCAGCACCGTCGACATGTAGTTGGCCTCCATGCCTGCGGTCATCGTCAGCCGCATCTGATCGAACAAGGCGTCCACCTGCTCGCGCACACTGCTGTCGCGCCCGGTCAGGATGATCGGCTGGTCCGCCAATTGCTCCAGCGTCAACCGGCGGTGACGGGCGAGGGGATGACCCAGCGGCACGAACGCACACAGCCGGTCATTCAGCACCGGTACAAAATCCAGCCCGTGGCTCAGCCGTGCGCGTACGCCGATGCCGAAGTCCACCAGGCCTTCACGCACCTGGGCATGGATGCGGTGCGCGACCAGGTCATGCAAGCGCACGTCGATCCCGGCAAAGCGTTCGCGAAACAGGCGCAAGGCCGGCGGCAGGGCTCCTGCGCACACCGAGGGCAGGGCGGCAATGCTGACCACGCCGCGGCGCAAGGCGGCGAGGTCGCGTGAGCCCGTGACGATGTTGTCCAGGTCCAGCAGCAGCTTTTCCATGGGGCCGCGCGCTTCCTGGCCGGCGGCGGTGATGCTCACATGGCGCGGGCTGCGATCGAGCAGGGGGACGCCGAGCCAGTCTTCCAACTGTTGCACTTGCACGGTGAGGGCCGAAGGTGACAGATGCAATTCGTTGGCAGCCTTGGTGAAGCTGCCCGTCCGCGCTACCGCGAGAAAGGCTTGTATGTGCTGGATAGAGTTCTTCATAGCGATCGCTTCATTTTGTTTTTCCGAACATACCAGGCCGAATATTCCAATTTACAAAGACTAACCCGCTTCCAATACTCCTGGGAAAACAATAACCGGCCGCAAAGGCCGCTCTGGAGTAACCCATGCTCGCTACCCTGGGTGTCATCACCATCCTGTGCCTGCTCGCTGCCGTCATGAGCAAACGCCTCTCGCCATTGGTGGCCCTGATCGCCTTGCCGATCATCGCCGCGCTGCTCGGCGGGTTCGGCCTGCAAACCAGTGCCTTCATCATTACCGGGATCAAGAACGTCGCCCCCGTGGTGGGCATGTTTGTCTTTGCGATTCTGTTTTTCGGGATCATGACCGATGCCGGCATGCTCGACCCCATCATTGATCGCATCCTGCGCACGGTCGGCACGCGGCCCACGCGCATTGTGGTCGGCACCGCGACCCTGGCGCTGTTGGTACACCTGGACGGTTCCGGCGCGGTGACATTCCTGGTGACGGTGCCGGCGATGCTGCCGCTGTACACGCGGCTGGGCATCGACAAGCGCATCCTCGCCTGTGTGTGCGCCATGGCCGCCGGGGTCAATTTCCTGCCTTGGACCGGGCCGGTGCTGCGCTCGTCGGCGGCGCTGCATGTGCCGGTCGCGGACCTGTTCCAGCCGCTGATCCCGGTGCAGATCGTCGGGCTTATCTTTGTTTTCGCCTGTGCCTGGTGGCTGGGCCACCGTGAAGAAAAACGCCTGGGCCTGGGGGCCGGTTCCAGCGTGGAGGCGGTGCCACAACGGGTGCTCAGCGACGACGACATCAAGCTGCGTCGCCCAGGGCTGTTTTGGCTCAACCTGATGCTCACCGTGCTGGTGATGGTGGTGATGATCGCCGGCTGGGTCGACCCGGTGGTGATGTTCATGCTCGGCACCGTGGTGGCGTTGTGCATCAACTACCCCAATGTCGACGCCCAGCGCGCACGTATCGACGCCCATGCCAAAACCGCGTTGACCATGGCCAGCATTCTGCTCGCCGCCGGCGTGTTTACCGGCATCATGCAAGGCACCGGCATGCTCAAGGCGATTGCCGAAGTGGCGGTGGCGCAGATTCCCGCCGGCCACGGCAAGCTGATCCCCGCAGTGGTGGGCTTTATGTCCATGCCGCTGAGCATGCTGTTTGACCCCGACTCCTATTATTTTGGCGTGATGCCGGTGATCGCCGAAGTGGGCAAAGCCCTGGGGGTCGACCCGTTGCAAGTGGCCCAGGCTTCGCTGTTGGGCGTGCATACCACCGGATTCCCGGTCAGCCCGCTGACCCCCGCGACCTTCCTGCTGGTGGGCCTGTGCAAGATCGAATTAGCCGATCACCAGCGCTTCACCATTCCATTTCTGTTCGCCGCGTCGGTGTTGATGACCCTGACGGCGCTGCTCCTGGGAGTGATTTAAATGAAAACCTTGCGCATCGGTTCCGGCGCCGGCTATTCCGGCGACCGTATCGAACCTGCCGTGGAACTGGCCGAACAGGGCGACCTGGATTACCTGGTGTTCGAATGCCTGGCCGAACGCACCATCGCCCTGGCGCAACAGGCGCGTATCAGCGACCCACAGGGCGGCTATGACCCGCTGCTGAGTGAGCGTATGCGGCGTGTTTTGCCGTGTGTAGGCGCGCAGGCCGGGCGCCGTCGCCTGCGGGTGATCACCAACATGGGCGCGGCCAACCCGGTGGCGGCGGCGATTGAAGTGCGGCGGATAGCCGGGGAGCTGGGCTTGAACCTCAAGGTCCTCGCCGTGGTGGGCGATGACGTGCTCAGCGTCTTGAACCCCGAGCAGTTGTTGGATAACGGCCAGACGGTTGGCGCGCTGGGTAAACGGCTGATTTCCGCGAATGCCTACCTGGGCGTCGACGGCATCCTTGAGGCCCTGCGCGCCGAGGCCGATGTGGTGATCACCGGGCGCGTGGCCGACCCTTCGCTGTTCCTGGCGCCGCAGATGTTTGAGTTCGGCTGGGCGGCGGACGATTGGCAACGGCTGGGGCGCGGCACGTTGGTGGGGCATTTGCTGGAATGTGCGGGGCAGGTCAGCGGCGGTTATTTTGCCGACCCTGGTTTCAAGGATGTTGACGACTTGGCGCGCCTGGGTTTCCCGCTGGCTGAAGTCGACGCCGAAGGTGAAGCCGTGATCACCAAGGTCGCAGGCTCCGGTGGACGGGTGAGCCGGGCAACCTGCATCGAGCAATTGATCTACGAAGTGCACGATCCGGCGGCGTACCTGACGCCCGATGTGACCGCCGACTTTTCCCTGGTGGGTTTTGTCGAGGATAGCCTTGATCGGGTACGTGCCCAAGGCGCGGCGGGGCGGGCACGGCCGGAGCAATTGAAGGTCAGCGTCGGTTATCTGGACGGTTGGATCGGTGAAGGGCAGATGTCCTACGGCGGCCCCGGCGCAGTCGCACGGGCGCAGTTGGCGCGGGATGTCGTACTCAAACGCCTGGAATTGATGGGTGTAAAGATGCACGACGTGCGCGCCGAGTTGATCGGTATGGACGCGCTGCACGGCCCGCGCAGCAGTGTCGAACCCTGGGAAGTGCGCCTGCGCATCGCCGCGCGTTGTGAGGAGCGCAGCGACGCGGTGCGCGTGGGCAACGAGGTGGAAACCCTCTACACCAACGGCCCGTCCGGCGGCGGCGGGGCCAGTAAAAGCCTACGGCAGGTGGTGGCGGTGGCGTCGCTGCTGCTGCCGCGTGGTGCAGTCAACCCGAGGATCGAAGCATGAAACTGCATAACCTGGCCCATTCCCGTACCGGGGACAAGGGCGATACCTCGAACATTTCGATCATTGCCTATCGCAAGGAAGACTACCCGTTACTGTGCGAGCAGCTCACGGCTGCGCGGGTGGCCGAGTTTTTTGCCGGGCTGCTGGAGCCGGGCGCGGCGCCGGTGCGACGCTATGAGTTGCCGAATGTGCAGGCGCTGAACTTCGTGTTGCCGGGGATATTGCGCGGCGGCGTGACCCGCTCGCTGGCGCTGGATGCTCATGGCAAGTGCCTGGGCTCGGCACTGTTGAGCATGGATCTGCCAATACCGAACTAATGTGGGAGGGATGCAAGCCCCCACATTAGATGGCACACGCCTCTCAGATGGCGGCGAAGCGTTTGTCCAGGTAGTCGATGATCACCTTGGAATCGTACATCCAGGTGGTCTGGCCATTTTCTTCGATACGCAGGCACGGCACCTTGATCTTGCCGCCTTGCTCCAGCAGGGTCTGGCGGTCCTGTTCGTTGTTCTTCGCGTCCTTGAGCGCCACCGGCACATTCAGGCGGTGCAGGGTACGGCGGGTCTTCACGCAGAACGGGCAGGCGTGGAATTGATACAGGGTCAAGCCCTTGGCGGCATCGTTGACCTGCGCCTGTTGCTCGGCGGTGCGCTGCTTTTTGCGCGGGCGGGTCAGGAAGTCGCCCACGATGATGATTTGGCCGAGACCGACTCGAAGTGCTTTGACGAACATGGCTGAAAGCCTCTTGCCCATGAAGAAGGGGTCGCAGCTTACCTGAATTTTGCGGGCGAAAAAAAACCGGCGATGAACGCCGGTTGCTTTCTACGCAGCCTTTACTTGATCAGGCTGAGGAATTCGCTGCGGGTGGCCGCGTTTTCGCGGAACTCACCCAGCATCACCGAGGTGATCATCGACGAATTCTGCTTCTCCACACCGCGCATCATCATGCACATGTGCTTGGCCTCGATCACTACCGCCACGCCCAGGGCGCCGGTCACTTGCAGTACCGCATCGGCGATCTGGCGGCTGAGGTTTTCCTGGATCTGCAGGCGACGCGCATACATGTCGACAATCCGCGCGACCTTCGACAGGCCCAGCACTTTGCCGCTCGGGATATACGCGACGTGAGCCTTGCCGATAAACGGCAGCAGGTGATGTTCGCACAGCGAGTACAGCTCGATGTCCTTGACCAGCACCATTTCGCTGTTATCGGAGCTGAACAAGGCACCGTTGGTGACTTCTTCGAGCGTCTGCTCATAACCGCGGCAGAGATACTGCATCGCCTTGGCGGCACGCTTTGGCGTGTCGAGCAGGCCCTCGCGGGAGACGTCCTCGCCGAGTTGGCCGAGGATCTCTGTGTAATTGTGTTCCAGGGACATGAAACTACCTGTGGGATTTTCGCAAAGCGCAAGGTTACGGTGGTGGACACATCGCTGCAAGCCTGACGATGGCACTTGTTACTCGTCCCGCCCTTCCATCATCGTGCGCTTGAGCATCACATACACCGCGCCCGCGCCGCCGTGACGGGCCTGGCAGGAGGTAAAGCCGAGTACCTGGGCATGCTGGCGCAGCCAGGTATTGACGTGGCTCTTGATCATCGGCCGCTTGCCGTCCAGTCGCACGGCCTTGCCGTGGGTGACGCGCACGCAGCGGATTTCGAATTTGGTGGCTTCGGCGAGGAAGGCCCACAGGGTTTCCCGGGCTTTTTCCACGGTCATGCCGTGCAGGTCCAGGCTGCCTTCGAATGGGATCTGGCCAGCCTTGAGCTTGCGCATCTGGCTTTCCTGCACGCCGTCGCGGGCCCACATCAGCTCGTCTTCGGGCCCGACATCAATCACGAACTGATCCGACAGGCCATCCACGGTGGTGGCGTGGGTACGCACGGTAGCGGCCTGGCGCAGCGTGGCGATCTGCGCGCGATCAGCTTTGGGTTTACCGGTGTCGGCGCGGTCGTGCTTGATCGGCTTGACGCCGCGCAGCTCGTTTTTGAACAGGGAAAAATCGTCGTCTTGCATGGTGGCCTCCGCGAAGGGCGGGCAGTTTACCTAATCGCGGCGGCCAGGGCGCAGGAAACGCTATCCAAGCGCCACTAGTCGTGCTTTTTCATCAGGTGCGAAGCGATGTTAAGCGACAGTGGCTGGCGCATTTTGCGCCGGCTGCGGCGCCACAACCACACGCCCAGCCACAGCACCAGTAGGCCGATCCCCGCTAGGAGGGCCGAACCACCAGGGCTGGCATTCAGTTCGCCAAGGGCCGGTGAATGCCCCAACAAACCGGCGCCACCTGCGCCGGCCAGCAACAGACCAACAATCGCCAGCAGCGCCGCAATGCACGCCAACAGGCGCAGACGCCAATTGCTCGGGCCCTTGGGGCGCAAGCGACGAGCGTCAAAACCATCGGATATCTTCATTCCGACCTTTCCTCCAGGGTATCGGCCCTTCGACCGGAAGATACACAGGTTGTTCCTGTACCGAAGGTAAATGCGCCAAATGAGGAGGCTTTGCGGATGAGCGGGCCGTACCCGGCACCGCTCATCGAGGGGCAGTCAGATCAGATCCTTGGTCAGCGCGAGGGTGGCGAAGTTGTCCGCCATGATCGCCATTTCAGTCTGCTGCACGTGCTCGGCGCTCAGGATGCCGCCTTTATAGGGCAGGTCGCGGGTGGCGCAGGCGTCTTCCACCAGCGTGCAGCGAAAACCCAGGTTCTTGGCGGCGCGCACCGTGGTGCTGACGCTGGAGTGGCTCATGAAACCGCACACGATCAGGTCCAGGGAGCCGAGGTCCTGCAGGTGTTTTTCCAGGCCAGTGCCGTGGAAGGCGCTCGGCAGCAACTTGCCGATGATGGTTTCGTCGCCTTCGGGCTCAAGGCCGGGAATGAATTCCCCGCGCTCGCCTTGCGGGTCAAACAGGCCGCCGACGGTGCCCAGGTGGCGCACATGCACGATCGGGCGCCCGGCGTTGCGTGCCGCGTCAACCAATTGTTTGATGTTGCCGACGGCGGCGTCCATGCCCGAAAGGGCGAGCGGGCCGCTGAGGTATTCCTTCTGGGCGTCGATGATCACGAGGGTCGCATGGTTGAGGTTGGCTGCTGCATAACCGCGACCGCTGAGTTGAAACATCGTCTTTGGAACGGACATTCTGGGGGCTCCTGTGAGGGGGGCTTTTGCGACATTGTCCACTGGCTGAGCGGTTCTGTGAATCGCTACTATCGTAAGGTACGCCGTTGCTGGCGTGCAGCCTTGTCAAGTAGGCGGCTTGTTTATCGCAATAGTGGCAAATTGGATGAAATCCGACATACGGTGCCGAGGGTTTCGTACATCGTCGGTACAGGCGAAGGCTGTTAGAATCGCCAGTCGTTTTTTCAGGAGTCTGCCCCCGTGATCACTTCCCGCCTGCGCACCTTGCGCGACCATATCCGTTGGGCTGTCAGCCGTTTCCATGGGGAAGACCTGTTTTTTGGACACGGTACCGACAATGCCTGGGACGAAGCCCGGCAATTGGTGCTCGGCGCCGTGCATTTGCCGTGGGAAATTGCCGACAGCTACCTGGACTGCAACCTGGAAGAAGAGGAAATCTCTCACGTTCAGCGCTTGCTGCATCGCCGTATCCACGAGCGCGTGCCCACCGCCTACCTGCTGGGTGAGGCCTGGTTCTGCGGCATGTCGTTTATCGTCGACAAGCGGGTGCTGATCCCGCGCTCTCCCATTGGAGAGTTGATCGAAAACCGCTTCGAACCCTGGCTGGCGCAGCCGCCGGCCCGCATTCTCGATTTGTGTACCGGCTCCGGCTGCATCGGCATTGCCTGCGCCTACGAGTTCCCGGACGCCGAAGTGGTGCTGGGCGACTTGTCCTTCGAAGCCTTGGAAGTGGCTAACCAGAACATTGAGCGCCATGGCGCCGACGAGCGCGTGTACACCGTGCAGGGCGATGGCTTCGACGGCCTGCCGGGCCAGCGCTTTGACCTGATTGTGTCGAACCCGCCGTATGTGGATGCCGAAGACTTCGCCGACATGCCCGACGAATACCAGCACGAGCCGGAACTGGGCCTGGCCTGTGGTGACGACGGCTTGAACCTGGTGCGACGGATGCTCGCCGAAGCGGCGGACCACCTGACCGAGAAAGGTTTGCTGATTGTCGAAGTGGGCAACAGCCAAGTGCACGTCGAGGCGCTGTACCCGGAAGTGGACTTTGCCTGGCTGGAGTTCCAGCGCGGTGGGCACGGCGTGTTTATGCTCACTGCCGAGCAGTGCCGCCAGCACCAGGCGGTGTTTGCGGCGCGTATCTAACTGTAAACAGAGCCAATGTGAGAGGGGGCTTGCTCCCGATAGCGGTCTGTCAGGCACTGCATTGAGTGACTGACACCCCCCTCATGCATGTTTGATTGCATGCCGGTCCATTACCGGTGCGTGGCAATCCAGATCAGCAACCCCGCCTGAAACACCGTAAATGCCACCAAACAGGTGATGGTAAACCGTAGCCCGCTGTCCTCACGCTTGAACTTGGTGACCTTTTCTTCCTCCTTGCGCAGCTTCACTTCCTGCTCCAGCAGGTTGTGCTCGGCCTGTTGCAACATCTGCGCGGCTTCGAGGATCTCCACGAACTGCACTTTCTCGGTGTTCCAGCTGTCCAGCACGTCGCTGACCTTGCCGGGCTGCACGTTGCCTTTCAAATGCTGCACATCGGCGTAGGCCACATCAAAGCCCTGGATACGCAGGAAGTGATCGCGACGCAGGCGCGTGGCTTCGTTGAGCGCGTCTTTGTTGGACAGGTCGACACCGTCGACGCGGTAATGCGACCACTTCTTTTTCGCCCACGCCGCCGCTTGGGCCACGAGGAAACGGCCGATGCCGCGGTTGGCCGGTTCGATTTCCAGGCTGTTGCCCGGGCCGAAGTGCACGCGATGGGTATCGTGGTCGACCCAGATATCCAGATGGTTCTGCTCGCGGCGCACACGTTGCCCCGGAAGTTGGATGACCATGCGCAACAGGCTGTGGTGTTTGTCAT
>Ga0070670_100001578_pt1 | contig 18373 bp, 14 predicted proteins | sample KBSS63metaG_FD_64665 | JGI IMG/M metagenome (GOLD analysis project Ga0070670, IMG submission 64665) | Switchgrass rhizosphere microbial communities from Kellogg Biological Station, Michigan, USA - KBS S6-3 metaG | ecosystem: Host-associated > Plants > Roots > Rhizosphere > Soil ... | reverse complement strand
CACCACGTGTCCTACGAACTGCGCTCGCCGCTAACCAACATCATCGGCTTCGCACATTTCCTCGGGGATCCCATCACCGGGCCGCTGAGAGAAAAGCAGCGCGAATATCTCAATTACATCACCGTCTCTACCAACGCGCTGCTTGCCATCATCAACAACATCCTCGACCTCGCCACCATCGACGCCGGCGCCATGACGCTCAACCTCGGAGCGGTGGACATTCGCAAAACCATGGAAGCCGCCGCCGAAGGGGTCCAAGATCGGCTGGTCAAGAGCGGCATCGAACTCGAAATCCGCGCCGCGGCCGATATCGGCAGCTTCGTCGCCGACGAGCGGCGCGTGCGCCAGTCGCTGTTCAATCTGCTCGCCAATGCGGTGGGCTTTTCGCCTGGCGGCGAGGTCGTTACCTTTACCGCACAGCGGCTCAAGGATGCGGTCGCGTTCTCGGTCACCGACCGCGGCCCCGGCATCCCTGACGATGTGCAGGACAAGGTGTTCGATTGGTTCGAGACCCATTCCCTCGGTTCGCGTCATCGCGGGACGGGCCTCGGCCTTTCCCTGGTGCGCTCTTTCGTGGAGCTGCATGGCGGCTCGGTGACGCTGGAATCGGCTGTCGGCCGCGGCACGACGGTCACCTGCGTGTTTCCCCTCGACCAACCCGCGCAGCGAAGCGCGGCTTGATCTTCCCTCTTCATGCGCCAGCGCCGATCGTGGGTGCGGCGCTTCCGGCACCTTGTGGTACCGTGCTCGTTCAAAGCCCGATAGCTTGCCGACCGCTTATGCGCATGATGCCCACCGATCCCCCATCAAGAGCCAAGCCATGGCATCGCCGCTGAGCGCCTCCAGCGTATCGACCTTTTCGGTGGCGCTGCCGGACGAGCATGCAACGCAGCGGCTCGCGATCGACATCGCCAATTCGCTGGAGCGGGGCGATCTCGTCACGCTCTCGGGCGACCTCGGCGCCGGCAAGACCACGTTCGCACGTGCGCTGATCCGCTATCTTGCCGGCGACCCGCGGATGGAAGTTCCGAGCCCCACCTTCACCCTGATGCAGATCTACGATCTGCCGCCGTTTCCCCTGGTGCATGCCGACCTCTACCGGCTGTCGGGATCGGGCGATCTCGCAGAACTCGGCTTCGACGACCTGCCGGAGGGGGCGGTTGTGCTGATCGAATGGCCGGACCGCGCGGCGGGCCTCTTGCCGCCCGACCGGCTCGACGTCGCGCTTAGCCTTGCGCCCAAGCTAAAGCTCGAATTTCGTCATGCCCGAATCACCGGCTATGGCTCGTTTGGGCCACGCGTCGACCGCATGGCATCGGCGCGTCAGTTCATTGCCGAGAGCGGCTATAGCGAGGCGCTCCGCGTGCGGATGCAGGGGGATGCCTCCACGCGTTCGTACGAGCGGCTCGCCCTCGGCGACAAGCATGTGATCCTGATGAACATGCCACGGCGGCCTGACGGCCCGCCGGTGCGTGGCGACAAGCCCTATAGCGCGGTTGCGCATCTTGCCGACAGCGTCGTGCCGTTCGTGGCAATCGCGAAGGGCCTGCGGCAATACGGCTTCTCGGCACCCGCCATCCACCACGCCGATCTGGACCATGGCCTCCTGATCATCGAGGATCTCGGCGATGAACGCGTGGTCAGCGGCGATCCGCCCGCGCCGATCGAAGAGCGCTACGAGACCGCGGTGGACATGCTGCTGGCATTGCACGAGCAGCGGCTACCGGACACGGTGCCCGTCGCGCCCCATGTCGAATACCACATTCCCTCCTACGACATGAATGCGTTCCTGATCGAAGCTGAGCTCCTGGTGGACTGGTTCCTGCCCCGGCTCGACGCAGCGATTCCGGATATCGAACGCGGCTCGTTCCGGGCTCTCTGGCGGGAGCTCTTGCATCCGGCCATCGAGTCGCCGCCGACCTGGGTGCTGCGCGACTTCCATTCTCCCAATCTGCTCTGGTTGCCGCAGCGCAGCGGCAACGCACGGCTCGGCATTCTCGATTTCCAGGACGCGGTGATGGGTCCGGCGGCTTACGATCTCGCCTCGCTGCTGCAGGACGCCCGGGTGGACGTCGCCGAACAAACCGAGCTTGCGCTTCTCGGTCGTTACGTGCGCGGGCGCAGCCGAACCGATCCGAGCTTCGATGCCGCCCAATTCATCAGGCTTTACGTGACGCTGGCGGCGCAACGGGCCAGCAAAATCCTCGGAATTTTCGCTCGGCTCGACATCCGCGACGGCAAGCCGCAATATTTGCGTCACCTGCCCCGGGTATGGGGCTACTTGCAGCGCTCGCTGAGCCATCCGGCGCTGGAGTCCCTCAATGCCTGGTATATTGCCCACGTGCCGTCGTTAAACACAATTTAAGCGCCCCAGGGGCAAGACTGATTAATGGCTGAAACTGCGCCAGTCCTGACCGCCCCTAAACGCGCGATGGTGCTCGCGGCCGGACTCGGCACGCGCATGCGCGCGTTCAATGGCCGCATTCCCAAGCCGCTGGTCAAGGTCGGTGGCAAGGCACTGATCGACTACGTACTCGATCGCCTCGCCGAGCAGGGGGTGGAGTGCGCGGTTGTCAACGTCCACCATCTCGCTGACCAGATCGAGCGCCATCTCGCCCAGCGCCAGCATCCGCAGATCGTGATTTCCGATGAGCGAAACGAGCTTCTCGGCACCGGTGGTGGTGTGGTCAAAGCGCTGCCGAAGCTTGGCGCGGAGCCGTTCTTCCACGTCAATTCCGACACCATCTGGATCGACGGGGTGAAGCCCAATCTCGGCCGCCTTGCCGCGGCGTTCAATCCCGCCCGCATGGATGCCTTGCTCCTGCTGGCGCCGGCGGCGTCGAGCATCGGTTATTCCGGACGCGGCGATTTCTTGATGGCATCCGACGGTCGGCTGGCACGGCGCGGGGAACGCGAGGTGGTGCCGTTCGTCTACGCCGGCGCGGCGATCCTCACCCCGAGCTTCTTCGCCGGTGCACCAGCGGGAGCGTTTTCGATGTCGCCGCTGTTCGACCGCGCGGCCGAGGCCGAGCGGCTCTGCGGCCTGCGCCTTGATGGCGTGTGGATGCATGTCGGCACCCCCGATGCCGTCAAAGCGGCCGAGGAAGCCATCCTCGCCAGCGCGGCATGATCGTCCCGGCTCTCGCCCCACCGCACCCGGCTGAACCGAGAGCTCGTCTAAGCTCGCCTTCTATTACGGCCCCTCTTGGTTCGGAGGGGCGAAGGCCGCAGGACGAATATTGAAGTGGCCGAACAGTGTATGATTCGGCATGGCGAATCCGCGCGTCTTCACCATTCCAGCTTCAGCGCCCTTCGTGCCGACGTTGATCCGCGCGCTCGTGGATGGAACCCTGGTGCCGGGCTTTCCTGCCGGCGAGGGTCCGCTTGCGCTTGCGGACGCCACCCTCTATCTGCCCACGCGGCGTGCCTGCCGGCTGGTCCGCGATGTGTTCCTCGACGTGACCAAGGCCAGCGCCGCGATCCTGCCGCGCATCGTGGCCATCGGCGACGTCGATGAGGACGAGATCGCCTTCGCGCAAGCGGCGACGGGCGCGCTCGCCGGCCCGGCGCTCGATCTGCCGATGGCGGTTGGCGGGCTCGAGCGGCGGCTGCTGCTGACGCAACTCGTGCTCCGGTGGGCCGCGAGCATTACGCCGAGCAAGAAAGACGAAGCACCGCTCGTCGCCGGCAATCCGGCGTCGGCGCTCGCGCTCGCGGACGACCTCGCTCGCTTGATGGACGACATGACCACACGCGGAGTGCCTTGGGACCGACTCGACGAACTCGTCCCAGAAGCACTCGACCGCTATTGGCAACTCACGCTCGAATTCCTGAAGATCGCCCGCGAGACTTGGCCGAACATTCTTGCTGAGCTTGGGGCCACCGAGCCGGCCACCAGGCGGGACGCCTTGATCAAGGCCGAGGCGGCACGGCTCGCGGCCCACACGGACGGACCGGTGATCGCCGCAGGCTCGACCGGATCGATGCCGGCGACCGCCGAGCTGATCGCGACCATCGCCCAGCTTCCCCACGGCGCGGTGGTGCTGCCAGGTCTCGATATCGATCTCGATGCGGAATCATGGGATCTGATCGCCGGCCGCCGCGACGCCGCCGGCCGTGAGTCGATCCCGCCTGCGACCGGACATCCGCAGTTCGCCCTGCAGGCCCTCCTGGGCCGGATCGGAATCACCCGCGACGCAGTCCTCCCGCTCGGACGGCCCGCCGCGCACGGACGCGAGCGGATGGTGTCGGAGGCGCTACGACCGGCGGCCGCTACCGACCGCTGGCAGCGACTCAGCGGCTCCGATTTCCCGGCATGCGCCGACGCCGCGTTCGCAACCGTCTCGGTGGTAGAGGCCGCGAATGCCGAGGAAGAGGCGCTTGCCATCGCAGTCGCGCTACGCGAAGCGATTGAGACGGCAGGCAAGACTGCGGCACTGATCACGCCCGACCGCGAGCTGGCGCGGCGCGTGCTCGCCGCGCTGGAACGCTGGCACATTCCGGTCGACGATTCCGGCGGGGATGCGCTCCCGGACACGTCGGCGGGGCGGTTCGCGCGCCTCGCGGCGGAAGCGGCGCTCGGAGGCCTTGCCCCGGTTACGCTGCTCGCCTTGCTGAAGCACCCGCTGACACGGCTGGGCGCCCCAGAGGGTGCGAATACGCGCGCGGCAGCCGCTTTGGAACGAGCCGTCTTGCGCGGCCCCCGTCCCAAGCCAAAAAGTGGCGGCCTTGCGCGTGCGCTCGCAACGTTTCGGGAGGAGCTCGGCAAGTCCCGCCGCGGCGAACAATCCGATTTGCATCCGTCCGATCCCCGCGTCTACTTGAGCGAGGGCGAACTCGTCGACGCCGCCGCGCTGCTCGAACGATTCACGGCCGCGATCGCGCCGCTTGAGGTTTCATCCGGCGCGCCGCGGTCCGTTGCCGAACTTGCCGCACGACACTGCGATATCGTCACCGCCTTGAGCACAGACGAGCATGGCCGGCCCGCGGCCTTCGCCGGCAATGACGGCGTGAAACTCTATGAGGCATTCGAAGACATTGCGCGTGCGAACCCCGACGCCGGCTTCGTCGTCGCCCAAACAGACTATCTCGAGCTTTTCAGGATCGCGATTGCCGATCGCGTGGCACGGCGCCCGGAAGTTCCGAACGTGCGCGTGCGTATTTATGGTCCGCTCGAAGCACGGCTGCAAAAGGTCGACCGCGTTGTCCTCGGCGGCTTGGTCGAGGGCGTCTGGCCGCCGGAGACGCGGCCGGACCCCTGGCTCAGTCGCCCCATGCGCCATGCGCTCGGCCTCGATCTGCCGGAGCGGCGCATTTCGCTGTCGGCGCACGACTTCGCGGAGGCGCTCGGCGCCGACGAGGTCATCCTCGCTTATCCGGCCAAGCTCGCCGGTACCCCAACTGTCATATCGCGATTCGTCCAGCGCCTGGCCGCTGTCGCCGGCGAACATCGGTGGGAGCAGGCCCGCGAGAAGGGCAGAACCTATCTAGCCTGGGCGCGAGCGCTCGATCATCCCGCCGAGATCAAGCGCATTGACAAACCGGCGCCGAGGCCGCCACGCGCCGCGCGGCCGACGGCGCTGTCGGTCACCGAGATCGAAAGCTGGCTGCGCGACCCCTACACCATCTATGCCAAGCATATTCTCAAATTGCGCGAGCTCGACCCCATCGACCTGCCGCCGGGCGCGGCCGACCGCGGCATTGTCATCCACGGCGCGCTGAGCGAGTTCACCAAGACCTTCGCCGGCGCGCTGCCGGTCGATCCCGCTGCCGCGCTGATCGAGATCGGCGCCAGGCATTTCACCGCGCTCGAAGACTATCCCGAGGCACGGGCGTTCTGGTGGCCACGCTTCCAGCGCATCGCGCATTGGTTTGCCGACTGGGAGACCAAGCGGCGCGCCCGGGTCGAGACGCTCCAGGCCGAAACGTCGGGCAAGATCGAGATCCCGCTCGGCGAGCGCGTGTTCACGCTGCGCGGGCGCGCTGACCGCATCGAAGAGCTCGCGGACGGCGGCTATGCCATTCTCGATTACAAGACCGGGCAGGTGCCGACTGAGAAGCAAGTGCGCATCGGCATCTCGCCGCAACTTACACTCGAGGCCGCGATCCTGCGCGGGGGCGGATTTGACGGTATTGCCGCCGATGCCTCGGTGCGCGAGCTCGTTTACGTCGCGCTCAAGGGTGGCGAGCCCGCAGGCAAGCAAGAGACGATCAAGTTTACGGAAGGCGACCCCGACATTCACGCCCAGCGGGCGCTTGATAAGCTCCAATCGGTCGCAGCGCGGTTCGAGGACGAGCAGCAGCCCTACCTGCCGCTGGTGCTGTCGATGTGGAAGAACCGCTACGGCACCTACGACCACCTCTCGCGCGTCAAAGAGTGGTCGGTCGGGGGCACCGACGAGGAAGACGGCATGGGCGTGAGCGAATGAACGCGCCTCGCATCATCCCGGAGGCCGTCCTGCGGCTGCAGATTACCGCATCGGACCCCGCGCTATCGGCCTGGGTCGCCGCCAATGCCGGATCGGGCAAGACCCACGTGCTCGCGCAACGGGTGATCCGCCTCCTGCTCGACGGCGTCGAGCCTGGCAAGATTCTCTGCATCACGTTCACCAAGGCCGCGGCCGCCAATATGGCCAACCGCGTGTTCGACGAGCTGCGGCGCTGGACCTCGCTTGACGATCAGAAGCTCGATGCGGCGATCCGGCGGATGTCCAATCTCGATCCCGATCCGGCGCGGCGGTCGCGCGCACGGCGTCTGTTCGCATTGGCGCTTGAGACGCCCGGCGGCCTGAAAGTGCAGACGATCCACGCATTCTGCACCCGGCTTCTGCACCAGTTTCCGTTCGAAGCCACCGTCGCTGCCCGGTTCGACGTGCTCGACGAAGCGGCGGAGGCGCAGCTTCTGGGCGAGACCAGCCTGGGCGTGCTGCTCGATGCCACCCTGGCCCCGGATACCCCGCTCGGCCGTGCGCTCGCAACCGCAATCGCGGTCGCCGCCGACCGGACCTTCAAGGAGGTCGTGGGCGAAGCCATCCGCAAGCGCGACGTGATACGGGCATGGATCGACCACGGCGGCAGCGTCGACACGGCTGTGGCCGTGCTGTGCGGGACGCTCGGAATCTGCGCGGATGATTCCTTGGAGGACGTCGAGAAGGAGATCATCGAAGGGCCGATCCTGCCGCAATCCGAATGGGCGGCGGTCGCCGAGGCGTGCAACACGAGTACGCCAAGAGATCAAGATCAATGCGCGCGGCTCCGCGCTGCGTCAGCGACAATCGGTGCCGCACGTGTCGAGGCCTACCTCGAGGTCTTTTTCGATACCAAGTTCAAGCCACGCCCCAATCTTGTGACACAAGGCTTTGCAAGAAACTATCCCGCGCTCTGCGAACGCCTCTCACGAGAACAACGGCGATTGATACCGCTACGAGAGCGTCGCAAGGCGGTCGCCTGCCGCAACCGCACGGCCGCGCTCCTGACCATCGCCGATGCCGTGATCTCCCGTTACCGGAGTGCGAAGGACCGGCGCGGGCTCCTCGACTACGACGATCTGATCGACAAGGCGCTGACCTTGCTGGGTGAAGACCGCGCGGCCTGGGTGCATTACAAGCTCGACCAGGGCATCGACCACGTGCTGATCGACGAAGCGCAGGATACGAGCCCGAAGCAATGGGACATCATCCGGCTTCTGACCGGTGAGTTTTTTGCCGGCGCGGGCGCCCGCGCCGTCAACCGCACGATTTTCGCCGTGGGTGACGAGAAGCAATCGATCTTCTCGTTCCAGGGGGCGGCGCCGCGCGAATTCGACGCCATGCGACGCACCTTCGCGAGGCTCTGCGCGGGGATCGACCGGGATCTGCAGTATGTACCCTTCCGCCACTCCTTCCGTTCGGGGCCGAATGTGCTCGGCGCCGTCGACAAGGTGTTCGAGCGGCCGGAAGCATTCCGCGGGCTGTCCGCCGAAAATGTCAGGCCGGTGCACGAATGCCTGCCGCAGGCCGCGCCCGGCCTGGTCGAAATCTGGGACACCCTCAAGCCCAAGGACAAGCGCGAGATCGAGGCCTGGGATGCGCCGTTCGACGAGCTGACGGAAAGGAGCCCGCAAGTCCGGCTGGCGGTGAAGATCGCGGCAAACGTCAAGCGCTGGACCAAACAAGGCACGCGCGCGGGTGACGTGTTGATACTGGTGCGCCAGCGCGGAGCCCTGTTCGAGGCGATCATCCGGTCGCTGAAGGATGCCCATGTGCCGGTCGCCGGCGCCGATCGGCTCGTGCTGACCGAGCATATCGCGGTCATGGACCTGATGGTGCTCGCGGACGCGCTGCTGCTGCCCGCTGACGATCTCGCGCTGGCCACCGTCCTCAGGTCACCGCTGTTCGGGCTGGACGACGAGGACCTGTTCAAGATCGCCTGGGAGCGCAAGACATCGCTACGCACGGCGTTGGTGGCGAAGGCGCATATGGACCCGCGCTTCGCAGACGCGGTCGTCAGGCTCGACCGCCTGGCGCAATGGGCCCGCAAGGACACGCCGTTCGGGTTCTTTGCGCGCGTGCTGGGGGCCGAGCGAGGCCGTCAACGCTTTCTTGCGCGACTCGGTCACGAGGCCGACGACGCGCTCGACGAGTTTCTCAATCGCGCGCTTGACTATGAACGCCGCGAGACGCCGTCGCTGCAGGGCTTCATCGCCTGGCTGCGCGCAGCCCGGACCGACATCAAACGCGACATGGAAATCACCCGCGACGAGGTGCGGGTGATGACCGTGCATGGCGCCAAGGGGCTGGAGGCCCCGATCGTCATCCTGGCCGACACTACGACGCCTCCCGCAGGACCGGGACAGCGTCAACCCCGGCTCCTCGATTTGGCGACGGATGGCCCTGGCATTCCCGGCCATTTCGTGTGGGCGGGGCCAAAGGCCAACGACGTGGAGGCAGTCGCGGCAGCCCGCGAGCGCGTGCGGCGCGAGAACGAGGACGAGCATGCGCGCCTGCTCTACGTGGCAATGACGCGCGCCATCGATCGTCTGGTCGTGTGCGGGGCAGAAGGAGAGCGCGGCCGCCCGGAAGGGTGCTGGTGGAACCTGGTCTCCGATGCCTTGCGCCCGGTCTCGGTCGAAGAACCGGCCGATGATGGCGACGGCGACGTGTGGCGCTATCGGCCGACGCCACCACGGCCGGCCCCGATGATGCCGTCAGCCGCCGCTACGCCACGCCATGAGCCGCCTTCCTGGCTCGAGCGCAACGTGGGCAGGGAGCCGTTGACCGCGCTGCCGCTCTCGCCCTCGCGCGCCTACGATGAAGCGGCGGCACCGGTACGTGACAGCAGCACCGGCAGCCCCGAGGAACGCGGGAAGGCCATGGCACGCGGCGTGCTGCTACACCGGTTGCTGCAATCCCTCCCCGACATTCCGCGCGCGGCACGCGCCGAGGCCGCGCTCCGCTATCTGGCGCACGCAGCCGGGGATTTAGGCGCCGAGGAACAGCAGGGTCTGCTCGGACAGGTTCAGCGCGTGCTGGCAGATGCGCGGTTTTCCGAGCTGTTCTTGCCCGGAAGCCGCGCCGAGGTGCCCATCGTCGGGCGCCTCAAGGACGGCGCGCTTACCGTCTCAGGCCAAGTCGACCGCCTCGCCGTCATCAACGATGCGGTTCTGATCGCGGACTACAAGACCAACCGTCCCGCGCCGCGGCGATTCGAAGATGTGCCGCCCGCCTACATTCGCCAGTTGGCGCTGTATCGCGCCGTGCTCGCCCAGCTCTACCCGGACAAGCTTATTCGTGCCGCCCTCCTGTGGACGGATGTCCCTGATTTGATGGAGATTCCGGCATCGGCCATGGACCGCGAACTGGCTGCCGTCACCTCGGCGTGAGGCCGCCTTGACGCTCGGCGGGCGCGTTCATAGGTTCGACATTCCCGACGCGGCGCTTCGCCTGCATCCCAAGGACAACGAGGTATTTCCCATGGCCGTTGGCAAGGTTTCGGACACCACTTTCGAATCCGAAGTGTTGAAGGCGACCGGCCCGGTCGTGGTGGATTTCTGGGCCGAATGGTGCGGCCCGTGCCGGATGATCGCGCCCGCGCTCGAGGAGATCGCGGGTTCCCTCGGCGAAAAGGTGAAGATCGTCAAGCTGAATGTGGACGAGAATCCGCACACCGCGGCGAAGTACGGCATCCAGTCGATCCCAACGCTGATGATTTTCAAGGACGGCCAGATGGCCTCACGCCAGATCGGCGCCGCGCCGAAGCAGAAGCTGGAACAGTGGATCACCACCGCGGTGTGACGCTCCCAGGCGCTAACCAGAAATTTTCCTCGCAGCGGCCGGCCGAAATGCCGGCCGCTGGCGTTATTGCCTCGGGCTCGCCCGTTTCGGGTTCGAGCGGATATCGTCGATCATGGCTCGTGCATTGCGTCCGCCTTTCCCGCCGATGGAAGCCCTGTCGGTCGATGAAATCCCGACCGGGGAGGAATGGCAGTACGAGCCGAAATGGGATGGCTTCCGCTGCCTTGTCTTTCGCGACGGCGACACGGTCGAGCTGCAATCGAAGTCCGGCCAGTCGCTGACACGTTATTTTCCGGAGCTGGTCGAGGCAGTTCGGGGCATCAAGGCGACGGCATTTGTTCTCGACGGGGAAATCGTCGTCCCGGTCGACGCCGCATTTTCGTTCGATGCGCTACTGCAGCGCATCCATCCGGCGCAGAGCCGCGTGCAGAAGCTAGCGGCGGAGACGCCGGCGCTCCTCATCGTCTTTGATCTCTTGGCAGGCGCCGACGACAAACCGCTGATCGGGCGACCGTTGTGCGAGCGCCGGCCACAACTCGAAACCTTCGCACATAATTGGTTGCGCGGAGCGGGCCGCATCCGGCTGTCGCCTGCGACCACGAAACTGCCCGAAGCCAAGAGCTGGCTCAAGCGCGTGGGCGCCACGCTCGACGGCATCGTGGCAAAGCGGCGCGACCTCGATTACCGCTCAGGCGATCGCACCGGCATGCAGAAGATCAAGAACTATCGCAGCGCCGACTGCGTGGTCGGTGGGTTCCGCTACAACGAAGGCAAGCCGGTGGTCGGCTCTCTCCTGCTTGGCCTGTATGATGCCAAGGGCCTGCTCCATCACGTCGGCTTCACCTCGACGATCAGGCGCGAAGACAAGCCCGCCCTCACCAGGAAGCTCGAAGCGCTGATCGCCCCGCCGGGATTTACCGGCAATGCGCCGGGAGGGCCGAGCCGCTGGTCGACCAAGAGGTCAAGCGAGTGGGAGCCGCTCAAGCCGAAGCTCGTGGTTGAAGTCTGTTACGACCACTTCAGCGGCGAGCGCTTTCGCCACGGCACCAAGCTGATGCGCTGGCGTCCCGACAAATCGCCGAAACAGTGTACGATGGAACAGGTCAAGCAGAAAAAGGCGAATTTGCTGAAGCTGTTGAAGTAGGGCTGCTGCGCGCTACACCGGTACGGTGCCGTTGGCGTTGAGCACGGCCCCGGCGAGATAGAGCGAGCCGGTGATCAGAATGCGCGGCGGCGGCGCGAGCTCGAAGCGGCCGATCGCGGCGAGCGCGGCCTCGAGGCTCTCGCTGCTCTGCGCCGGAATGCCCACGCTGCGCGCGATATCGGCGATCGTGTCGGCGGGGAAGCTCTTGTCTTGATGCGGGATCGGCACTCCCACGGTACGGCGGGCAAGTCCGGTGAAATTCTTTAGGAAACTCTCGCAATCCTTGGTCGCGAGCATGCCGACCACGAGCACGAGCGGGCGCGAAACCCGCTCCTCAAGATCGGCGAGGGCATTGGCGACGGCACGGCCGCCGTCGGGATTGTGGCCGCCATCAAGCCAGAGTTCGCTGCCGGGCGGCGTGAGCGCAACAAGCCGGCCCTGCGACAGGCGCTGCATGCGTCCCGGCCAATCCGCCTTGGCAATTCCGTTCTCGAACGCCGCAGGCGGAAGTTTCAGCCCGTCGATGGCGCGCAAAGCCGCGATGGCAACGCCGGCGTTCTCGAACTGGTGCCGCCCGTAAAGCTTCGGCGCCGGAAGATCGAGCAAACCGGCATCGTCCTGGTAGACGAGGCGGCCGCGCTCTTCGGTCGCGATCCAATCCTCGCCCGCGATCCTGATCGGCGCCTTGACGCGCGCCGCCTGGCGCTCGATTGACAACAACGCCTCGCGCGGCTGCGCCGCCACGATTGCCGGCACGCTCTGCTTGAGAATACCTGCCTTCTCTGCCGCGATTTTCCCTACGGTCTCGCCGAGATGCTCGGCGTGATCGAGCGACACCGGTGTGATCACGCTGGCGAGCGGGCGGTCGACGACGTTGGTCGCATCGAGCCGTCCGCCCATGCCGACTTCAAGCAGCAGCACATCGGCCGGGTTGCGCGCAAACAGCAAGAAGCCCGCCGCCGTGGTGACCTCGAAAACTGTGATGGCCGCACCGGCATTGACGCGTTCGCATTCGTTGAGCGCACTGCTGAGCTCTTCATCGGAGGCAAGGCGTCCCTCACCCTCGCCGCCCAAGCGAAAGCGCTCATTGAAACGCACGAGATGTGGCGAGGTATAAACGTGTACGCGCAGCCCTGCCGCCTCCAGAATCGCGCGCATGAAAGCGATGGTCGAGCCTTTCCCGTTCGTACCGGCGACATGAATCGTCGGCGGCAGCTGCTGCTCGGGATGGCCGAGCGCGGCGAGAATGCGCCGCATCCGATCGAGCGAAAGGTCGATCAGCTTCGGATGCAGCGACGTCAACCGGGCAACGATAGAATCGATCGGCGTCATGCAGCTATTCTTCACAATCCCGGCTGGCATGGAACGGCGGGGGCCGTCACAGGCTCCGCGAGAGCCGGAATCGACGATTTCTACCTTTTGAATGAGGCACGGCCAGCGCACTGCGGCAAGTCCGGCGAAAAGGGTTGCCGCAGGCGCCCGGACCCCGCCGACGGACTAGGCGATGGCAGCGGCCGGTAAATTATCGGCGGGCTGCTTGGCGTGCGCCTTGGTGAAAAGTCTGCACAGGTTGGCAAGCGTGGGCCGCAGTTGCCGGCGGTGGACGACCATGTCCACCATCCCGTGGTCCCTGAGATATTCGGCGCGCTGAAAACCGTCGGGCAGTTTCTCGCGGATGGTCTGCTCGATGACGCGCGGCCCGGCAAATCCGATGAGCGCGCCCGGCTCGGCGATATGGACATCCCCGAGCATTGCGTAGGACGCGGTCACGCCGCCGGTGGTCGGATTGGTGAGCACGACGATGTATGGTTTCTTGGCTTCGCGCAGCATCTGCACCGCGACCGTGGTGCGGGGCAACTGCATGAGCGAGAGAATGCCCTCCTGCATGCGCGCGCCGCCCGAGGCGGCGAACATGATGCACGGGGTGCCCTTCTCGACGGCGGTCTCAAGCGCCTTGATCACCGCCTCGCCCGCGGCCATGCCGAGCGAGCCCCCCATGAACTCGAAATCCTGCACCCCGATGACGACCGGCAATCCTTCAAGCTTGCCGAAACCGAGCTTGATCGCGTCGTTCGTGCCGGTCTTGCTGCGGGCGTCCTTGAGGCGGTCGGTATAACGCCGTTCGTCGCGGAACTTGAGCGGATCGAGCGGAACCGCAGGCACCGCGATGTCGAACCAGGTCTCGTTGTCGAACATCGACTTCAAGCGCGCCATCGCCCCCATGCGCATGTGATAATTGGAGCCTGGGATGACGAACTGGTTCGCCTCGACATCCTTGTAGAACACCAGCTGGCCGGTGTCCGGGCACTTGATCCACAGATTTTCCGGGGTGTCACGGCGCGCGAAGTAGTTGCGGATTTTCGGCCGGACGACGTTGGATATCCAATTCATGCCTGGCGCCTCGCTCTACCGTTATCTCCGCAAAGGCCGGCGCCCGCGCTTGTCAATGCTTGGCTACGCGTACGCCGACACCTGCAAGACCGTCTGCCATCGGACGAAGACTGGACGCAACTGCCTTCGATGGCCACTGGCCCCATCTATATGGATGGCCGGGCCGGGCCTGGCAACCGGCGTCAGACCTTGTCAATCCGGTCAGCGTATGCTGCGGCGACGCGGCCGCATCGCGAACCCGAAAGCGCCGTCGCCATCAAACAGCGTGGGTGCATCGCTGGTGCGCGCGCGTTCGATCGTGAGCAGCCGAAGTTTTGTCGTGATCCCGCCGTTGGCGGAGAAGCCGCCCGCCTTGCCGCCGGCCGCGAGCACGCGGTGGCATGGAACAACGATCGGAAATGGGTTGCGCCCCAGCGCTTGACCCACATCCCGCGCCAAGCCGGGAGCCCCGAGCCGGGCCGAGATCTCGCCGTAGGAGAGCGTCATGCCCGGCATGATCGTGCGTGCGACCTCGTAAACGCGGCGGTCGAATATCGGCACGCCATCCACGTCGAGCGCGACGGCGGAGAGATCGCGCGGCTCCCCCCGCAGGAGTGCGATGATGGCTTCGATCGCGTCCCGCACGTCGGGTGGCGGCGTTGCCTCGCGCGCCTGCGGGCATCGCCGGATGAGCCGCGCGCGCGTTCTCGACTCGTCTCGCTCGGGAAGCTGCAGGGCGACGAGCCCATGGTCGCCCCATGCGATGCCGCATCGGCCGATCTCAGTGTCAAAAAGCGTAAAGCCATGCTCCGTCATGATCAAAGCATCATAGCATTTTGCCTTGCTGCCGGGCGTCCCGAATCTTGCCCGCTATTCCAGGCAACGAGGGCGTGCTGGCAAAGACCTGCGTAACTTGTTCTGCGACCCCGCTACCGCGGACCGCGCAGACTTGCCTGCGGTTACGCTGGCGCCGACTGCGTGGACTTGTCCACGCTTAGGCCGTCGCAGACTGCGTGGACTTGTCTGGGCTGGCTGCGCGCACGCCACGGGCGAGCTCGGCGACCAGATCGACAACGCCACGGACCGTTTTTTCCGTTGCCTTGTTGTCCGCGTCGAGGCTTCCCTTGAGCGCGTTCACCAGCGCCGAACCGACAACCACTCCATCGGCGCCGGATGCGATGCCCGCCGCCTGCTCCGCGGTCCGGACGCCAAATCCGACCGCCACCGGCAGCTTGGTGTGGCGCTTGATACGCGCCACCGCCGCCGCCACTTTTCCGGGATCGGGGGCTGCCGCGCCGGTGATGCCGGTAATCGAGACATAGTAGACAAAGCCCGACGTGTTCGCGAGCACCGCCGGCAGGCGCTTGTCGTCGGTCGTTGGCGTCGCCAGCCGGATGAAGTTGAGTCCGGCCTTGAGCGCGGGCAGGCAAAGCTCCTCGTCTTCTTCCGGCGGGAGGTCCACGATGATGAGGCCGTCGACGCCCGCGGACGTCGCATCGCGCAGAAACCGATCGACGCCGTAGACATAGATCGGATTGTAGTAGCCCATCAGCACGAGCGGCGTCGCATCGTCGCCGTTGCGGAAGGCGCGCACCATGTCGAGCGTCTTCTTCAAGGTCTGCCCGGCCTTGAGCGCGCGCTGGGACGACATCTGAATTGCCGGGCCATCGGCCATGGGATCGGTGAACGGCATGCCGAGCTCGATCACGTCCGCACCGGCCGCCGGCAGTGCGCGCACGAGAGCGAGGGAGGTTTCGGGGTCGGGGTCGCCGGCCGTGAGAAACGTCACCAGCGCGGCCCGGCCGGCCGCCTTCAGATCCGCAAAGCGGCGATCGATGCGCGTGGCCATGGGTGACGATCTATCTCGTTCGATGCGTTCATTCGTGCGACCCTTTGCGTCTTCGCTCCCGCATCGCCGCAAGGCGCACATTGATGGTGCCGAGCATCAAAATCACGATGGTTCCGATGAACTGCACCCATTCCTTTTTCTCGATGACCGGTCCCGGTGCGAACAGCCGAACCCGAAGAAAATACGCGATATAGGCGACGGACACGATGACCAAGGCCCAACCGACGATCTTCTGCCTGCTGATCACCACAGCTTGCTCCCGCGCGCGTCAAGCCGTTCATCCGCGGTGCCGCTCGAGATAGTCCGCCACGCTCGCGAGGTCCTTGTCACCGCGTCCGGACATGTTGAGCACCATCAGGTGATCCCTCGGCTTTTGCGGAGCGAGGTCCACTACCCTTGCCAGCGCGTGCGCGGGCTCCAGCGCGGGAATGATGCCCTCGAGTCGGGAGCAGAGCTGGAATGCCGCCAGCGCCTCTTCGTCGGTGGTCGAAAGATATTTCACCCGCTTGATGTCGTTCAGCCAGGCATGTTCAGGACCGATGCCGGGGTAGTCGAGACCGGCGGAGATCGAGTGCGCCTCATTGATCTGGCCGTCCGCGTCCATCAGCAGGTAGGTCCGGTTGCCGTGCAGCACTCCGGGCCGGCCGCCGGCGATCGACGCCGCATGCAGACCGCTTGCAAGCCCATGGCCCGCTGCCTCCACGCCGTAGATCTCGATTTGCGTGTCGTCGAGGAACGGGTGGAACAGGCCCATCGCGTTCGAGCCGCCGCCGATGCAGGCAATGAGCGAATCGGGCAACCGTCCCTCCGCCGCGAGCATCTGCTCGCGCGTTTCGTTTCCGATCACCGATTGAAAGTCGCGCACCATCATCGGATAGGGGTGCGGGCCGGCGACCGTGCCGATGCAATAGAAGGTATTCGCGACATTCGTGACCCAGTCCCGCAGCGCCTCGTTCATCGCATCCTTGAGCGTCTTCGATCCCGACTCGACCGGGCGCACCTCGGCGCCCAAGGCGCGCATGCGCAGCACATTGGGCTTCTGCCGCTCGACATCGACGACGCCCATATAGACGATGCATTCCAGGCCGAATTTGGCGCACATGGTCGCGGTCGCAACGCCATGCATGCCGGCCCCGGTTTCGGCAATCACGCGCGGCTTGCCCATGCGCCGGGCGAGCAGGATCTGCCCCAGCACGTTGTTCACCTTGTGCGCGCCGGTGTGGTTGAGATCCTCGCGCTTGAAATAGATCTTGGCGCCGCGCAAATGCTCGCTCAGCCGTTCGGCGAAGTAGAGCGGCGATGGCCGCCCGACATAATCCTTGAGGTAACCGTCCATCTCCTTGCGAAAGAGCGGATCCTGCTTTGCCGCCGCATAGGCACGCTCCAGCTCCAGAATCAGCGGCATCAGCGTCTCGGCCACGAAGCGGCCGCCATAGAGGCCGAAATGTCCGCGCTCGTCGGGTCCGGTGCGGAATGAATTGGGCTGCTGGACGGTCATGCGCCGCTCATCATCTTGCTGCGCGCCGCGAGCGTATACGCGGCGTCACGCGCCGCAGCGATGAACGCGCGGATCTTGTCCGGGTCCTTCTCGCCTGGTGCGCGCTCGACGCCGGAGGAAACATCGACAGCCGGCGCAGCCGTGATGCGCAGCGCCTCGGCGACGTTGCCGGCATGGAGACCGCCCGAGAGCATGAACGGCACGCTCGTCGCAACGTCGTCGAGCAGCCGCCAATCGAAGCTCTTGCCGAGGCCACCGGGCCGTGTGGCTTCGCCCCCAGCCCGCGCGTCGAAGATCAAATGATCCACCACCTTGTCGTACAGCCGGATCGGGGAGAGGTCCGCCCGCTCCGCGATCGGCAGCGCCTTCATGACCGGAAGCCCGAAGCGCTTGCGCACCATGACCGCGCGATCCGGCGTCTCGTTGCCGTGAAGCTGCAGCAGGTCGGGCTTGAGCGCTTCGATGGCGGCGGCAAGCTCCTCGTCGCTGGCATCGACGGACAGCGCGACCTTTTGCGCCCTTCCCCGCACCTGCTCGCCCAGCGCACGCGCCACCTCGAAGCCGATATGACGCGGCGAGGCCGGAAAAAAAACGAAGCCGACCAGATCCGCACCCGCCGCGAGCGCGACGTCGAGCGCCTCGGGCGTCTTCAGGCCGCAGATTTTGATCCGGACGGACATCCCGCAGGCTCCTACACGCCGCGGTTCTACATCGCTGCTGGCGGTTTGTCTCGGCCTCTCCAGGCGTGCGCAACCGCGCCAATTCACGCCGCGGGAGGCGGAATGGTGAGCCGCGCCGCGTAATCCGACGACACGGTGCGTGCGGGAAGCGGTCTGGGCCCCGTGGCAACCTCGGGCGGCCCCATGCGCCGGAGGCGCTCGACCTCCGCGCGCAGTTCGCGCGCCTGGGCGTCGGCCAGCCGGGCGGCTCGACGCCACTTGCCTTGCCTGACCCAGGCGGCAATACCGCCCACCACGACGCCGGCGATGACCAGGATCAGCATCAGCGCATAGAGCGGCAGCGCGCGCGCGAAGGCAGGATTGATCTGATCGAAGGGGTCAAAGGAGACGAGAACGGGCTGGCGGTTCGCCACCGCCAACGCGATGAAGACGATGGCAAGCGGCACCAGGATGAGCGCCGTGACGAGCTTGCGGATCATGGCATCACACGCTCGGGCGGTTGAGCCGCTCGCGCATCTCCTTGCCGGTCTTGAAGAACGGCACGGACTTCTTCTCCACCGA
>Ga0070670_100001576_pt1 | contig 18383 bp, 10 predicted proteins | sample KBSS63metaG_FD_64665 | JGI IMG/M metagenome (GOLD analysis project Ga0070670, IMG submission 64665) | Switchgrass rhizosphere microbial communities from Kellogg Biological Station, Michigan, USA - KBS S6-3 metaG | ecosystem: Host-associated > Plants > Roots > Rhizosphere > Soil ... | reverse complement strand
GAGGAGCAGCCGCCTGACGAGCCAGAGCGTCCGAGACGGTTGTCGAGGTTCTCGAACCGCGATTCGGGCTTCGCGTCGTGGGATTCCGGCGGACGCGGCGCAAACGGCGGCGAAGGCGTGATGAGCGCCGTGCTCGCGCGCGCGGCGGCGTATGCGCGCGATGCCGCCCTCGATCTGGCCGAGAGCTTCGAACTGCCGGAGTTTCGGATTGGCAAGGCGGGGAACGGAGAGCTGGACCGGAAGGGAGCTGGGAACAAGGACCGGGGAACCGTGCGCCTGAGCGGAGGTCCGGTTCCCGGTTCGCGGTTCCCCGTTCCCTCGCATGGCCTAACGCCGCAACTGGACTACGAAATCAAGCTGACGGCCGACGCGCTTCCTCCGGCGCCGTGGTCCAACGTGATCGCCAACCCGGAAGCCGGCTTCGTCATCACCGAACGCGGCGGCGGATTCGCCTGGGTGGAAAACAGCTATTTCTTCCGTCTGACGCCGTGGTACAACGACCCCGTGAGCGATCCGGCGACCGAGATTCTGTACCTGCGGGATGGATCGGGCGCGCTGTGGTCGCCGACGCCGGCCATCGCGCTCGACAGCTCGTCCTACACGGTGCTCCACGGGGCGGGATTCACCACGTTCACTCACGAGCGTGAGGGAATCCGCAGCGAGCTGACCGTCAGCATGCCGCCGAACGATGCCGTCAAGATTACGCGACTCCGTCTCGTGAACCGGACCGGCCGTCCGGCGTCGCTCCTGATGACGAGCTTCGTCGAGTGGGCCCTTGGTGTGATGCGGGAGCACACCCAGCATCAGATCGTGACCAGCTTCGATCGCGACACCCAGGCCATCTTCGCGTCCAATTTCTTCGACACGAGCTTCGCCGACCGCGTCGCATTCAGCTGGATCAGTGAACCGCTGGCCGGGTACACGGCCGACCGGCGCGAGTTCATCGGGCGAAACGGCGACCTCACCAACCCGGCGGCGCTGGCCGACGAGGCGACGTTAGGCGAGACGACCGGCGCCGCGTTCGACCCCTGTGCCGTGCTGCAGGTGAACCTCACGCTGGCGCCTAACGAAACGCGGGACGTCATCGTGCTGCTCGGGGCCGCGCGCGGCGCGGACGCCGCGCGACAGCTGATCGCCAGATACGGCTCGACCGGCGCGGCCAACGACGCGATCGACCTCATGGCCGAAGACTGGGCGCGTCGACTCTCGGCCATCACGGTGAAGACGCCGGAGCCCACGTTCGACGCCATCATGAACCGATGGTCGCTCTACCAGGCGCTATCCTGCCGGATGTGGGCGCGGTCGGCGTTCTACCAGTCGAGCGGCGCGTATGGGTTCCGCGACCAGCTCCAGGACGTCATGGCGTTCGTGTACCACGACCAGGCGATCGCGCGCGAGCACATCCTGCGCGCCGCCTCGCGACAGTTCGTCGAAGGCGACGTGCAGCACTGGTGGCATCCGCACACCGGACGGGGAACGCGCACGCGATTCTCCGATGACCTCGTGTGGCTGCCGTACGTCGTGGACCACTACGTGAGGATCACGGGCGACGATGCCGTGCTCGATGAGGTCGTCCCGTTCCTCCAGATGCGACCGCTCGAACCGCACGAGCACGAGGTGTACGACCTCCCAACCGTTTCCGACGAGTCGGGGTCGCTCTACGAGCACTGCCTCCGTGCGCTGCGCCACGCCTGCACCATTGGAGCGCACGGGCTCCCGCTCATCGGCGTGGGTGACTGGAACGACGGAATGAATCGCGTCGGCATCGAGGGCAAAGGCGAGAGCGTGTGGCTCGCGTGGTTCCTGAACGACACGCTCCGCGCCTTCGCCGACCATTGTGACAGTCGAGGGGATGGGGTGGCCGCCGGCGAGCTCCGGGTGCATGCCGACGCGTACGCGCGAGCCGCCAACGAGTCGGCGTGGGACGGCGCCTGGTACCGGCGCGCCTACTTCGACGACGGTACACCGTTAGGCTCCGCCGAAAACGACGAGTGCAAGATCGACTCGATCGCGCAGAGCTGGAGCGTCATCTCGGCCGCCGGGGAGGTCGAGAAGCGCGACCGTGCCATGGCCTCGCTCAATCATTGGCTCGTGCGTGACGACGCGCGTCTCATCATGCTGCTCACGCCGCCCTTCGACAAAACCGTACACGATCCGGGCTACATCAAGGGCTACCTGCCGGGGGTCCGCGAAAACGGCGCCCAATACACCCATGCGGCGCTGTGGGCCGTACTGGCGACGGCCTTGAATGGAGAGCAGGATCGGGCGTTCGAGCTGTACCAGATCATCAATCCGCTCACGCATGCGGTAACGCCAGAGGACGTAGAGAGGTATAAGGTTGAGCCCTATGTGGTGGCGGCCGACGTCTATACCGCGGCTGGCCACCTCGGGCGTGGAGGCTGGACGTGGTACACGGGCTCCGCGTCGTGGATGTATCGAATCGGGCTCGAGACCCTCCTCGGCTTTACGAGGCAAGGCGATACGCTCACCATCGAGCCGTGCGTTCCGCAGGCGTGGCGCGAATTCTCGCTCGACTATCGCCACGGCGCGGCGGTGTACGCGATCCGCGTCGCGAGGAGCGGAAAAGGCGCTGAAGTTTTGCGGGTTACGGTCGACGGCGTCGAGCGCGGCGACCGGACGATTTCGCTCGAGGATGATGGTCGGCGCCACGACGTGACCGTCGAGATTGGATGATCTCGAGGTACCGAACACGAGGTGCTCACTCGGCCCAGCATTCCGCTTGCCGGGCAGAGTAGGACTTTGACCGTGCCCAGCTTGACAACGCTGGGGCGACCGACGAATTAGAGGTTTCTTCATGTAATGAGTCGGCCGGGGGACGGTCGGCTCAAATCCTCGCACTCACGAGGGTCACAAGTGGAGTTGTGTGTCTTCGGACGCCTGACGCGAGCTCTGGGCGCCGCGATCCTCCTCCTGACAGCAATCACCCCGGTGCGGAACCCACTCGGCGCCCAGCGGCGCCAGGAGTTCACGCAACAGGGATTGCTCGTCTCGCCGTTCTCGAGTGCCGAGAAGAAGCTTGGCAACCACGTTGCCGACGAGGTTCGCGGGCGAGTCGAGAAGGCGGCCAACAAGCACGAGCTGGAGGTCATCGACGAGAGGGCGATGTCCAACGCCCTGACGAACGCCGGCTTCGCGCCCGACCTGGCTCCCGATCTCTCGCAGGTTCGCGCCCTGTCGCGGTTCCTGCGGGCCGACGAGTACCTCATGGGGACCGTCGACAGGACGCCGGCCGGATTCCGGATCAGGGCGCGGTTGATTCTCGCTCGAGATGTCCGGATGCAGCAGCCATTGCCGGAAGCCGTCGATCCCGATGCCGATCGAGCGGCCGCGCGGGTCGCTGCCGCCGTGACGGAGGCTCGCCGCCAGCTCGCCCCCCAACGTCGCTGTGAGAATCATCTCCGCGAGGGCCGAACGAAAGAGGCGATTCTGGCGGCAGTCGAGGGCGTGGGACTCTACCCTCGGTCCACGCTCGCCCGAGGGTGTCTACTCGCGGCGCAGCTGGTGGTCGGCACGTCGGCCGACTCCGTGCTGGCGATCGCCGGCGACATGCTCCGCGTCGACTCCGCGAGTTTCTACGCGCTGCAAGGGGCGGCGGAAGCGTACGATGCCCTGAAGGACAAGGAGCGCGCCGCGGCGATGTGGACGCGCTTGCACAGCATCGACACCGTGGACGTCGAGTTGAGCGAGCGTGTCGTGGCGGCGCTCCTGTCCAACGGGAACTCGAAGAAAGCCGAACCGCTCATCGAGCGCATGTCGAACGCCGCGCCGGATCACGTAGGGCTACTGCGACTCCGCTGGCAGGTGCTGTTCGCGAACAAATCGTGGAAGGAAGCGAGCCGCGTCGGCGGAATGCTGCTCGCGACCGACTCCGTGTCGATGAAGGACTCGACGTTCCTGCTTCGGCTTGCGAGCGCGTACAAGGCGAACGGCGAATCGGTGCGCGCCGTGGAGGTCGCGGCTCGCGGCCTCCAGGCGTTTCCGAAGGATCAGCGGATCTTCTCGACGTATGTTCAGCTCGTGCGCGGCGAAGCGGTCGATGGCCTAACGCGAGGTCTGGCGGCGTTCCCGCAGAACGCCGAGTTCAAGGTCATGCAGTCGCAGGACCTGAAGGTTCGCGGCAAGGCCGAGGAATCCGTGGATGCCATGCGTGCCGCGCTCGCGTTGGATTCGACCATCGAGCACGGGCAGATCCAGCTCGCGCGTGCGCAGGCGGACCTCGGGCAGAACGACAGCGCGTACGCGTCGCTCAAGCGCGCGCTGGCCGCTGGCGAGGACAGCTCGCTCGTCGCGCAGTTTGCGCTGGCCCGCGGGAACCAGCTCCTCCGTGCCGCGGGTCAGACGAAGATGCGGGAGGACTACCTGCTGGCGATGCGGTTCGCGTCGTTGGCGGACAGCGTTCGTGACACGCCGAACGCGAAGTTCCTCATGGGAATCACGGCTACCAACGTCGCGCTCAGCGCAGCAACGGAGGCGCCGAAGACCAAGGATTGTGAGCTCAGTCGGCTCGGCTTCGAGATGATCGCGATCGCGCAACCGAACCTCGCGGCGGGTGCGGACATCGCGGCGGAGGCGGTCAAGCAGTACCAGGACTACCTCACGCAGCTCCAGCCGGTGTCGGCAAAACAGGTCGAGGTTTTCTGCAAGGGGAGTTCGGACTCCACGGTCGTGAAAGTGCCGACGGCTCACAGGTAATTGGTTACTGGAATTGGTTATCGGTGATCAAGACCCCCGGGACGCTCATCTCGCCAAGCGAGACGCTCATCTCGCCAAGCGAGGCATCCCGAGCGTGCAAATCACGAATAACCAATCCCAGTAACCAATTACCTGTTCTGTTGCGTCTCTGTCTCGCTACGTTGGTCCGCTTCCTAGACCCAGGCAGAGCGGTTAGCCTATGTCCCAATGGCTCACCGACGAAGATTCCCGTACCTGCCGCCGCGGATCGAAGGGCTCGCGTCGCTGGCGATGAACATTTCGTGGAGTTGGAGTCGCAGCGCCCGATCGCTTTTCGCCGCGATCGACGAGCCGCTGTGGCACTTCACGCGACACAATCCGATCATGGTGCTGCGCCGCGTGCATCCCGAGCGGCTCAGCGCCGTTGCCCGCGATCCGCAATTCCTCGCGCTCTACGATCGGCTCATGCGCAAAGCCGACCGAGAGCGCACGAGCGAGGGCACCTGGGTCGCGAATAAATACCCCGAGCTCGTCGAGCGGCCGATCGCGTACTTCTGTGCGGAGTTCGGGCTGCACAACTCCGTGCCGATCTACTCCGGCGGCCTGGGCGTGCTCGCGGGCGATCACTGCAAGGCGGCGTCGGACCTTGGGGTCCCACTCGTTGGCGTCGGCCTGTTCTACACGAAAGGCTACTTCGACCAGCACCTGCGGCTCGACGGCTGGCAGGAGGATTCCGACGAGCAGTTCGACCCGACGAGCGGCCCGCTGGAGCAGGTATTCGGGGCTGGGCAGAAGCCCTGGCTCGCGGTCGTGAACACGCACGGGCGCGACATTCACGTCGGCGCGTGGCGGATGATGGTTGGCCGCGTTCCCGTGTACTTCCTCGACACGAATCTCGAGGAGAACGATCCGCAGGATCGCGATCTCGCGAGTAAGCTCTACGCCGGCGGTCCCGATCTGCGGCTGCGTCAGGAATGGATCCTCGGCGTTGGCGGTGTGCGAGTGCTGCGGGCCGTTGGCATCGAGCCGCGCGCGTGGCATGCGAACGAGGGCCATGCCGCGTTCATGCTCGTGGAGCGCGTGCGGGAGCTCGTGCTCGCGGGGATGGACTTCGACGAGGCGTCGCGACGCGTGCGGGCGACGAGCGTGTTCACGACGCACACGCCTGTGCCGGCGGGTCACGATGCGTTCGAGGTGGATCAGGTGGCAAAGTGCACGGGACCCATCTGGGATGAGATGAAGGTCCCGCGCGAAAAGGTGCTCGACATCGGTCGACACCCGGTAGAAAATCACGGGCAGTTCCACATGACGGTGGCCGCAATCCGACTGTCGTCGCACGTGAACGGCGTCGCGAAGCGGCACGGCGAGGTCTCGCGCGACATCTGGCGCACGCTGTGGCCGGAGCGTCCGGCCGACGCCGTGCCGATCGGCCACATCACAAACGGCGTGCATCTCGCAACGTGGATGGCGCGCGACGTGATGGACCTGCTGGACCAGCGCCTTGGCAAGAACTGGGGAAACCGGCTCGACGAGCCAGGCATCTGGGACTGTGTGCTGTCCATCGATGACGGCGAGCTCTGGCGGGTCCATCATCGAATGAAGCGCATCCTCATGGGTTTCGTTCGAGAGCAGGCGCGCCGTCGATGGGCTCGGCAGTGGAAAGAGGCGGCGCATGTCGTTGGCGCAGGCACGCTGCTCGACCCGAACGCCCTCACGATCGGGTTCGCGCGACGGTTCGCGACCTACAAGCGCGCGAACCTGATCTTCGAGGATCTCGAGCGCTTGCGCGAGCTCCTGATCAATCAGCGCCGGCCCGTACAGCTCATCTTCGCCGGCAAGGCACATCCGTCGGACAATCCCGGCAAGGAAATATTGCAGACGGTCTACAACTTCAGCCGGGACCCGAGTCTCGAGGGGCGCGTAGCCTTCATCGAGGACTATGACCTGCACGTTGCACACGTCCTCGTGCAGGGTGTGGATCTCTGGATGAATCTGCCACGAGTGCCAATGGAGGCCAGCGGCACGAGCGGGATGAAAGCGGCCCTGAATGGCGTGCCGCATCTCTCGACGCTCGATGGTTGGTGGCCCGAAGCATTCGACGGGTTGAACGGCTGGGCCATTCCGACGGCCGCTCGCGGAACAGATGCGGATCGCGAAGACGTCGAGCGGCTGTACATTCTGCTCGAGCGCCACGTCGTGCCGCTGTTCTATGATCGCAACGAGGACAACGTGCCGGTTGGTTGGGTTCAGAAGATGAAACACGCGATGCGCGTGTCGGGCTCGTTCTTCACGGCCCGCCGAATGCTGCAGGAGTACGTGACCAAGTACTACGTGCCCGCCGTACTCGGGGACCCAACGGCGGATGATCCGCCGACGGCGTAACTGAGAATTCCGGGAGGAGCCCGATGGGCGAAGAACGCGGCGAGACGCCAGCCATGGGCGAAGGCGGTGAACAGCAATCCGCGTACAACGCGGGCGCGAGCGCGCCGCCCGCGCCGCCCGGAGCCGGCCCCGGATTTGGTGAGCGCGAGGTCGGGTTAGGCGCTTCGCTGGTGTCGGTGCCGCCCGATGACGTCGATCACGTGGTGGCGGCAGCGGCCCCGGTGACGAGCCTGCGCGGCACACCCGCGTCGCAATCTGCGGTGCCGTCGTCACTCACGCCGCTCAAGACCAACGACGGCCGCGTCGTGTCGGTGGTTCACGTCGTCGCGGAGCTGGCACCGTTCGCGCGAACCGGTGGACTGGGCGAAGCGGTGAAGAGCCTGGCCGAGTTCCAGAGCGCGTCCGGGATCCCGACGGCGATCGTCATGCCGCTCTACCGGCAAGTGCACACGGTCGCGCCGAATCTCGAGCAGGTCGGTGAGCCGTTCACCGTGCAGCTCGGACCGCACCAGGAGCAGGCGAGGCTCTGGCACATCACGCCCGATCGGCGCGTGCGCGGACGACCACGCGTCTACTTCATCGACCATCCTCATTTCTTCAATCGCCCGGGCTTGTACGGCGAGAATGGGTATGACTATCCGGACAATCCTCGCCGGTACGCGTTCTTTTCGCTGGCCGCGCTCACGGCGCTGCAGCGCATCGCGCCGAATGCGCCGGTCATCATGCACGCGCACGACTGGCATGCCGCGCTCGCGTCGGTGTACCTGCGCACGTACTTCATGAATGACCCGTTCTACCGGCAGATTCGCGCGGTCCTGTCGGTGCATAACGCGGGATTCCAGGGGCAGTATCCCGCGCGCACCATGACCGACGTCGGGCTGCCGTGGGACCTCTTCACGTACCGGCATCTCGAGTGGTACGATCGGATGAACTTCCTGAAGGGCGGGCTCACGTTCTCCGACATGGTGACGACGGTGAGCCCGACGCACGCCCACGAGCTGCGCACGCCGTTCGGCGGGTTCGGCCTCCACGACACCTTCATCGGCCTGCGCGACCGCTTCGTCGGGATCGTCAACGGCATCGACCAGCGCGTGTGGGACCCGGCGACCGACAAGCAGATCACCACGCACTACACGGCGGAAACGCTCGACGTGAAGAGGAAGTGCAAGGCGTCGCTGCAGCGGGCCTTCGGGCTCAAGCAGCGGGCGAGCATTCCCATCTTCGCCATGAGTGCGCGCCTAACGTACCAGAAGGGGCTGGAGCTCATCCTCGGGTACAACGACTACTTCGCGCTCGATGCGCAGTTCCTGTTCCTCGGCGCGGGTGATCCGCGCTACATGGAGGAGTTGACGGAGCTGGCGGGCCGAGCGCCGGGTCGCATTGCGTGTGAGTTCAATTTCACCGACCGGCTCGAGCATCGCCTCATGGCGGGCGCGGACATGTGTCTCATGCCATCGCAGTACGAGCCGTGCGGGCTCACACAGATGCGTGCGCAGCGGTATGGCACGATCCCGGTCGCGCGCCGCGTCGGCGGTCTTGCCGACACCATCGAGGATGGCGTGACGGGGTTCCTGTTCGACGGCTACACGTCCGAGGAGTTCATGAACGCCGCGACGCGAGCGCTGGATACCTATCACGACGCCGAAGCGTGGCGCGGCATGATGCGCGAGGCGATGTCCCGCGACTTCGGTTGGGAGCGGTCGGAATCCCGATACCGCGACGTCTATCGAAGAGCGCTGGGAGTCTCCGTGACCGTGTGACGTTCAGTCGTTCCTTCTCCTTGTCCGACCCTGTCCACATTCCGCATGGACTTCGTCCTGACGCTTCACAGCCACCTGCCGTACGTCCTCAACCACGGACGGTGGCCGCATGGGACCGACTGGATCACCGAAGCGGCAATCGACACGTACCTGCCGCTCATCGACGCATTGCGCGGCCTCGACGCCGAAGGCGTCAAGGCACCGGTCACGATCGGGTTCACGCCGGTACTGGCTAATCAGCTCGCGAGTGAAACGTTTCGCCGCGAGCTCGAGCTGTATTTCGAGCAGCGCCTAACGCATTGCGACGAAGCGCCGGCGTCACTGGCGGAAACGGGGGACGCGCACCTCATCCCGCTCGTGGACTACTGGCGCGAGCGTCTCACCCGGCTCCGCGCCCTGTTCCGGTCGATCGACGGTGACATCGTGGCCGCCTTTCGCGACCTCGAGGACCGCGGGCGCCTCGAGGTCATCGGGTCGGCGGCCACGCACGCGTTCCTGCCGCTCCTGTCGCGCGACGAGAGCATCGAGCTGCAGCTCGACGTCGGCCAGCGTGAGCACCGGCGCCTCTTCGGGCGCCTGCCGCGGGGTTGCTGGGTGCCGGAGTGTGCGTACCGCCCGCGCGGCCCGTGGAAGCCGCTGCCTAACGCGCCGGATACTGGTGAACGACCGGGGATCGAGGAATATCTGGCCGCCGCCGGCTTCCACTTCTTCTTCGCCGACGCTCACATGGCCCGCGCGGGAAGCCCGCTCGGGCTCTACGGTCAGGTCGTGGCGAATGAGCTCGAGCACGTCGCTTCGCCCGACGCGCAATGGGAGGCGACGCGCACGCCCTACCGTGCCTATCGGGTGACGTCGGCGTACACCGCGGAAACCGTGGCCGCGTTCATTCGCGATCCCGAGTCGTCGGCGCAGGTATGGAGTCGTCATCAGGGATATCCCGGCGACGGCCGCTACCTCGAGTTCCACAAGATTCGGTGGCCCGGTGGCCTCAAGCTCTGGCGCGTGACCGGCAACGACGTCGATCTGGGCCTCAAGGAGCCGTATGATCCCGCGACCGCGAGCGCCATGACCGCCGCGCACGCCGCGCACTTTGCGAGCCTCCTCGCCACCATCGCGACAACGAACCCCGCACACCGACGCGGCGTGGTCGTCGCGCCGTTCGATACCGAGCTCTTTGGCCATTGGTGGTACGAGGGCCCGCAGTTTCTCGGGAACATGTACCGCGCGCTTCGGCCTCAGCCTCATGTCCGGCCGGTGACCGCCTCCGATCACCTGGCAACGTACCGGGTCCGCAACGTACTCCGACTGAGTGCGGGCTCGTGGGGAGCGAACGGCGATTACACCATGTGGTTGAACCCGGGAACCGCGTGGATGTGGCCAAGGATCTGGAAGCTCGAGGACCGCTTTTGGACGATGGCTCGTGAGGCGATCGAGCTGCCGACTGCCCACGAAGCGCTGGCGCAGGCCGCGCGCGAGCTGCTCCTGCTTCAATCGTCGGACTGGCAGTTCATCATCTCGACGGGGGCGGTCGCGGACTATGGTATTCGCCGTTTCAACGGCCATGCCGATGCGTGCGACCGACTGTTCGGCGCGATCGAGGCTGGCCTGGCGACGGGCGACCTAACGAGCGCCACGAATCTTTCCCGCGAGCTGAACGTGCAGGACGATCTGTTTCCGAATGTGTTGGAGTCTGTGGGCGCTGTGCTGAAAAGCGTACGGGCCGCGGGCGACGAATTGCCGGGGGTGGGCGACGGGCGACGGGCGACGGCTAGAACGCGAGAACCCTCGGGAGGCCTCTCTCAGTGAGGTGAGCCTCCCGAGGTTACGCTTCTTAGCGGTCGTCCGTCGCCCGTCCCCCGTCCCCGGCAGTTCACATGCGCTCCATCGTCATCCACGGTCACTTCTACCAGCCACCGCGGGAAAACCCGTGGCTGGAAGAGATCGAGCGAGAAGCCTCTGCCGCGCCGCACCACGACTGGAACGCGCGCATCGAGCAGGAGTGCTACCGCCCGGTCGTCGCTGCGCGTGTCCTCGGCGGCGACGGGCGCATCACCCGCATCGTGAATACGCTGGAGCACATCAGCTTCAACTTCGGGCCCACGCTGCTGGAGTGGCTCGAGGTCGCGGCGCCCGACACGTACGCGCGCGTGCTCGACGCCGACCGCAAGAGCGTCGCCCGGCTCGGCCACGGCAACGCGATCGCGCAGCCGTATCACCACGCGATCCTCCCGCTGTCCAGCCGGCGCGATAAGGTCACCGAAGTCCGCTGGGGCATCGCCGACTTCCGACGTCGGTTCGGGCGTGATCCCGAGGGCATGTGGCTACCTGAGACCGCGCTCGACGATGAGACGCTCGACGTGTTGGCCCAGGAAGGGATGCGCTTCACGATCGTCGCGCCGGGGCAGGTGCGGTCGGTGCCCAACGACGGACATCCGGGACGCTATACCACGGCCAACGGCCGCACGATCGCCCTCTGCATTTACGACGGCGACATCTCGCACGGGATCGCGTTCGGCGGCCTGCTGGTCGATGCCCACGTCTGGGCGAAGCGGATGCTCGCGCGGTCGGAACGCCGACACACGCCGCGCGATGCTATCGCCGTCGAGGCCGGGCACTGGGAGCCAGCGCCGGAGAGCGACGGGGGAACGCGGCCGCTCACCACGGGGGAGTTTCACGCCGGGGCGGCGATCGGCGAGCTCGCGCCGCCCCGGCTGCGCCATCGCCTGCTGTCGGCGGCCACCGATGGCGAGACCTACGGTCACCACCACCGCTTCGGCGAGATGGCGCTGGCGCGTGTCGTGCTCGATCTCGAGGCCACGCGCGTCGTGCGGGTCGAGAACTTCGCATCCTTCCTCGCACACCATCCCGCAACGGACGACATCGAAATCGTCGCGCCGAGCGCGTGGAGCTGCGCGCACGGGGTGGAACGGTGGCGGTCGAACTGCAGCTGTCGTATGCGCGGTGGAACCGACCAGGAGTGGCGGACGCCACTGCGGGACGCGATCGCCTCCCTCGCCGAAGGGATTCACGAGATTTACGAGCGGGAAGCAACCCGCTACTTCGATGACCCGTGGGCCGTTCGTGATGCCTACGGCGAAGTCGTCGCGACGCCGGAGCGTATTGAATCCTGGGTGTCCGAGCGCATAAGGCCGGCCGCTTCGTCATCCACCTCGGGGGCTGCCGAGTCCCGAGTCCCCAGTCCCCAGCCTGTCCCGAGCACCAGCGAGGGATCGTTCCGGCCGAGCGCCCAATCTCTCCTGGAGATGGAACGTGGCGCGCTTCGAATCTTCACCTCGTGCGCCTGGTTCTTCGACGATATCGGCGGGCTCGAGCCCATCGAGGTCCTCCGGTACGCCGCGCGCGCAATCGAGCTGGCAGGGCCTGCGGGCGTGCCGCTCGAAGAGGCGTTCATCGCGCGCCTCGCTGATGCGAAGAGCAACGACCCCAGTATCGGGACCGGTCGGGATGTGTATCTGAGGATCGCCAAGCCGAGGCTGGACCCGCTCGCCCGCCTGGCCGCGTCGGTTGCCGTGGCGCAGACGATCGACGGCGACGACCCACGCGCTCGCGAAGCGAGCCGCGCACTCGACGTTCGAGCGAGCGATGGCTCGGTCACGATCCACCAGCACCGCAGCGGGGAGGAGAAGACCTATGCAGTGACCGTGAGCGGCCTCCCGAATGGCATCGACGCAACTCGGGATGGAAATGCGGAAGGGTGGTCACCGTCCCTGATCTCCGCCCAGCTCAGCGACCCGCCAACCGATGTCTCCCTCGCGGAGATGACGGAGCGTCAGCGTGCGGTCGTGGCCGATGCAATTCGGCAGCGCCTCATCGTGGCGGCATTCGGTGACGACGTGCCGCTCCTCGAGGCGGGGAAGACCGCCGAGCTGCTATCGAGCGCCGTCGTCGACGCGGTGGCCGAACTCGGTGACGATCGCTCACGGAACCTAACGAGGTTGAGCGCCTTGCTCGACCTGCTCGAGATCGAGCGGCTCCACGTGCCGTTCAATGCGCAGACGCGGTTCTACGACGCGTTTCTCGCTGACGGGCGTCCCAAGCTGGACCACACGCTTGCGGCGCTCGCGGCGCGCCTGGGGTTTGCGATGCCGGAGCACACGTAGGTCACGCGGACACTGCCATCGCCAGCTTGGGCCCAGCACTTCGTCTATCGTCTCGCGATTGCCAACCCGCACGATGGGATTCCCCGAACATGTGGGTCTCGACCAACTTATTCATCATCGCTTTCACGTCATGGTGCAGCTTCCCTGGGCAAGTACACGCTCGGCTCCAGGCGCTGGGTCGATCCTCGCGCGTTCAGTCGGCGGCTTCGTCACCGCCGGAATCATGGGCTGCGCGACGGCCAACCCGTCGCGCGAGGCGCTCACGTCCGATCGCCCGGATTTCACGGAGTCGACCGCGACGATGAAGCGGGGCGAGGTGCAACTCGAAGGCGGAGACACGTTCGAGCACGTTGCATCGGTGAAGACGAACACGATCGGCGAGCTGCTGCTCCGTATCGGCCTCGGGTCTCGCGCGGAGCTTCGGATCGAGCCGGGATCGTACACGACGGTCAGGTCACCGGACGGGGACGGCAGCGGGTGGGTAGACGCTGCCCTCGGAACGAAGCTGCGTCTCTACGAACCGCGCGACGAAAGGCCGTCGATCGTGCCGGCCGTCTCGTTGCTCCTCTTGACGAGCGTGCCGACCGGAAGCTCCGAGTTCCGGCAGACCAAGTTGCAGCCGGAAGCCAAGCTCGCGGCGGAGTGGACGCTCAGCGATCGCATTGGAGTCGCGACGAACGTCAATGTCTCCCGGCCGCGGGACGACGAGAACGGACGCTACACGGTCTTCGAGGGAAGCGTGTCGTTCGGCTTCGATCTCACATCGCGACTCGGCGCGTACACCGAGGTGTTCGGGTTCGCGCCGCAGCTGAGCAAGGTCGGACACTCTCGGTACGGAAACACGGGACTGACATTCAGCCTAACGCCTGATTACCAGATGGACCTGCGCGGCGGGATGGGATTCAACGGCGCCCATCCCGACTATTTCGTTGGGGCGGGACTGGTCCACCGATGGTAACGCCTGCGAGAAAGCGGACGACATCAGGCGCTACGATTTCCACTCGGGCGCTCAACCGCGCGCTGCTTGCGCGCCAGATGCTGCTCGAGCGGCACAAGCTATCGGCTCTCGACGCGATCGAACGACTCGTGGGACTGCAGGCGCAGGTGGCGCGTCCGCCATTCGTTGGGCTGTGGACGCGACTGCATGGCTTCGACAGGAGCGAGCTGGCGACGGTGCTTCACGACCGACGCGCGGTTCGTGTCACCGCCATGCGCGGCACACTCCACGTGATGACCACCGCGGACTACATCGCGATGCGCGGCGCCATGCAGCCGATGCTCACCCGCGGGATGCAGGCGGTCCTGCGTGGGCGGAGCGCGCTGCTGCAGTTGGACGCGCTCGACGTCGAGGCGCGGAAGTTTTTCGGAAAGTCAGGCGCGACGTTCGACGCGCTGCGTGATCACCTCAAGGCCAAGTTCCCCGGTGCCGACGAGCGCGCGATGGCGTACGCGATCAGGACCCATGTCCCGCTCGTTCAGGTACCGACCGATGCATCGTGGGCGTTTCCGGCCGCGGCGGACTTCGCGCTCGCCGATCGATGGCTCTCGAAAAAGGTCTCGACGTCGACCACGAGTCCGGAAGCACTCGTGCTCCGCTATCTCGCCGCGTTTGGCCCCGCGACTCCAGCCGACGCGCAGGCATGGTCGGGATTGCCGGCGCTTCGTGAGGTATTCGAGTCGCTGAGGCCGTCGCTCGTGACCTTTCGCGACGCACGGAAGCGCGAGCTGTTCGACCTGCCTCACGCTGCGAGGCCGGACGAGGACACCGAGGTGCCCGTTCGTTTCATTCCTGACTTCGACAACCTCGTCCTCTCGCACGACGACCGCTCGCGGATCATGGAGGACGCGCATCGCAGCCGTGTCACGCTCAAGAACCTGCAGGTGCGCGCAACGTTTCTCGTGGACGGCATGGTTGCCGGCACGTGGAAGTCGGAACGAAAGAGGACGGCGGCGGTATTGGTGATCGAGCCGTTCGGCAGCATCCCGAAGCGCACGAGGGCCGCGCTCGAGGAGGAAGGTCACGCGCTTCTCGCCTTCGTGGAGCCGGACGCGACGGAGCGCCAAGTACGCTGGGCATCGTGATGTCATGTGACAGCCCGCGCGGGCGGGCGGTCGGGAGGCTGAATGGAACTCTCACTCCGTCGGTGGAAACCGGGACAGCTGTTGCTCGGCTGGGCCGCCTATTGGGCCGGTCTCGTCGGCGTCACGCTCTCGCCGGCGATCGCCGCCACGTGGCGCGCTACGCACCTGCCGGAGGGACACGGCAGCGTGTCCGCGAGCTTCGACAATGCGAACCTCAGTTATTCAGTCATCGAGGACGGCGTGAAGACCTGGGTCGGCACGACGTCCATCACCACGGCGCTGCTCTGGGTGGTCGGGCCGCCGCTTCTGCTCTGGCTCGTATGGCTCGTCGTGCGCGAGCGGCCGAGCACTGAACGCCGGGCGTTTGTCGGCGGCGTAACCGCCTCGGGTGCGTTGCCCGAAGGATCTGCTCCGGCGGAAGAGTGGCGAGTGCCACGCGACGATCGCGCGCCAGCCGAGCGCGGTCGCGTGACGACGCCCCATCCCTAACGCGCTGCGTTCTCGCGCGCTGCATCCTCGCGCGCTGCGTTGGCGTCCGCTTGGCGCCGCGAGGGGAGCGAGAACGCGAACACGGACCCCTTCGCAGGGAACTCCGCCCACGCGTGTCCGCCGAGGCCGCCCACCGTGTCGCGGATGATGCTGAGCCCCAGGCCTGTGCCTTCGACGTGCGGCATCACCGTTTCGTGCGCCCGGAAGAATCGCTGGAAGAGGCGTGAGCGCGCTTCGGCAGGCACGCCGACGCCGTTGTCTGCCACCTCGACGACGACCTCACAATTGCCATCGGCTCTCGTGATGACGTGGCCGCGAACCTCCACCCACCGGTCGTCCGAGTCCGGGTCGGAGTACTTGATCGCGTTGGCGAGCAGGTTCGTTAGGCAGAGCTCGACGGCCGCCGCGCTCACCTCGACGGGAGGCAGATCCGGATCGATCCGCACCGTCACCGAGCGGGCCTTGGCCGCGGAACGGACCTGACGAGCGGCTTCCTGGGCTGCTTCCGGGAGCTGTACGTGGCGTTGCTGGCGGCTGTCGAGCGTAACGCCCGTCAGGACGAGCAGATTGTCGAGCACGACGCGCATGCTCTCGATGTTGCGGAGCACGACGCCGTTGAGCCCGTGGCGCTCGTTCGGATCGATCTCCGACATCTCCATGATCTGCGCCGCGCCGAGCGCGGCGCCGATCCGGTTGCGGAGCTCGTGGGTGAGTGCGCGGTTGAACGTCCGGAGCCGTTCCTCGCGTTCGGCGACCTGCGCCCGCGCAAGCATGAGGAACTGCGTCGTGGTCGCCTGCTGAATGACGGCGATCGCCTGGAAGAGCCGCGTGGCGCACGCCACCAACTCGGCACGCGTGCACTCGGTGTCGATCTCGCTCACGCATTCCGAAAGGAATTGGAACAGGATCCCGCCGAGGATCTCGTACTCCTTGAGGAGTTGGTGCTCGTCGAACCCCTGGGTGTGCCGGAGCGCGCCCAGTTCCATCGCCTTCGCGATGACGGGCGTCTCGGCGAGGACCGGCTTGGCCGGGTTTTCGATGTAGTCCGCGATCCCGACCAGCAGGAGCGGGACGTGGTCGATGAGATCGTCGGAGGGGAAGATCCGGTTGGGCGTGAGCGAGACGCGGTCCGCGATTCGGAGGAGCCACCGGCCCGTGAGCGCGTCGCGTTGGTCGCGGAGCCGTTCGGCGAGCGCGACAGCAAGGGGACAATCGGTCGTGGTGGCGTCCATAAAAGAAAGGGCTCCAGGGAATACGGGCGAGACTCGCCAAAACGTAACCCCGGGACGCCAGCGCGATAGACGCATCGGCAGTGCCGGACGCCGAACGGGTGAGGCGGATCGCCCGTGTTTTTGTTGCGTCGGGGCTACGTCTGTCGCCTTCGCGCGCCGACTTGCCGCTGTCAAGTTCGGGGTTGATCGCGAATTCAGGCGCCTAACGTGCGATGGGGCTGGTTCCGGCTGCCGGAACGCTCCGTGCCTTTCCCCGGGGCGCGTCACCTTCCTCGACGCTCGAATGGCATAACGGGGAGGTGCGGTGTGGAGCACGGAAGCCCTCCCGACGGGCGCCTCCCCGTGCGGAATTCCACCCGCATCTCCTCCGTGCCGTGCTCGACTAGATTGCGCGGCGTGACACCTCGACACAACGCCCTCTGGCCGCGAATCCGCGGCCGCCGCGCGCAAGGAACGCTCGTGACTCTGCCGAACGTGGAGAGCGCCGAGCTCGGCAACAGCCGCGATCTCGTTATCTGGCTACCCCCCGGGTACGCTGGCTCTGAGCGGCGGTACCCCGTCATCTACATGCACGATGGCCAGAACCTCTTCGATCCGAGGACCAGCTACGCCGAGCCGTGGCGGGCGGACAAGGCGATGGAACGCGCGAGCCAGCGTTCGATGGACGCGATCGTCGTCGCCATCCCGAATCGCGGGATCGAGCGGATCGATGAGTATTCGCCGTTCGTGGACTCCAGGGCTGGAGGCGGAAAAGGCGATCGCTACCTGGATTGGGTGATCGGAACCGTGAAGCCGCTCGTGGACGACGGATTCCGGACCCGCCCCGAACGGACGCACACGGGGATGGTTGGTTCTTCGATGGGGGGCCTCATTACGCTCTACGCCTACCTGCGCGAGCCCTCCGTGTTCGGCTTCATCGGAACCATGAGCCCCTCGCTCTGGTTCGCTGGCCGCTCCATTTTCTCCACGCTCGCGGCGTCTCCTCACGTTCCGGGCAGGATCTACCTCGACATCGGCGGACGTGAAGGCAGGGGCGCGCTCGATGATGCGAGACGAATGCGGGATGCGCTGATCGAGAAGGGGTACGCGCCGGGCTCCGAGCTGCGGTGGGTCGAGGATCCTCGTGGCCAGCATAACGAGGTCGACTGGGGCCGGCGGTTGACCGACGCGGTGATGTTCCTGTTGAAGTGATGAGCTGAGCCCGTGGTGCCAGGTTCGATTCCCGATTCCGATTCCCGATTCCCGACAGCGCATGCATCACGAACACGCCGGTTGGCACAGCCCGTCGCTCAACAGGTACATGCACCTCCAGGTGTTCGGTCACGCGGGCGCACGCGTGCTGGTGTTCCCGACGACGATGGGCACACACAGCGAGTGGCCCGACCGGCGCATGCACGAGGTGCTGCGCGAGCACCTCGAGAACGGCTGGATTCAGCTGTACTGCCTCGATCAGGTGCACGACGAGAGCTGGTACTCGAAGCACCTCCATCCGGGCGCGATGGCGTGGCGCCATCTGCAGTACCTGAACTACGTCGCCGAGGAAGTGTTGCCGTTCTCGCGGAGCAAGAACGACAACCCGTTTGTGGTCACGACCGGGGCGAGCTTCGGCGCGTACCACGCCGCGA
>Ga0070670_100001575_pt1 | contig 18384 bp, 13 predicted proteins | sample KBSS63metaG_FD_64665 | JGI IMG/M metagenome (GOLD analysis project Ga0070670, IMG submission 64665) | Switchgrass rhizosphere microbial communities from Kellogg Biological Station, Michigan, USA - KBS S6-3 metaG | ecosystem: Host-associated > Plants > Roots > Rhizosphere > Soil ... | reverse complement strand
GCTCGTCTACGTCGAGCATGAGGGTGGCCAGATCAAGGACGCTACGCTTGCCGCGGTAACCGCCGCGTCGAAGCTGGGCGAAGTCCATGCGCTCGTCGCCGGATCGAATGTCGGGCCCGTTGCCGATGCCGCGACCAAGATCGCGGGCGTCGGCAAGGTTCATGTCGCCGATGCAGCGCATCTAGACCATGGCCTTGCGGAAAACGTCGCTCCTCTCGCCGCCAAGCTGATGGAGACGCACGACGCTTTCGTCGCTCCTGCGACGACCACCGGCAAGAATATCGCGCCGCGCGTCGCAGCTTTGCTGGACGTGATGCAAATCTCCGAAGTGCTGTCGGTCGAGGACGAGAATACGTTCACGCGCCCGATTTACGCCGGCAATGCCATCGCCACGGTTCGCTCGAGCGATGCGAAGAAGGTGCTGACGGTTCGTGGAACGGCCTTCGAAAAGGCGGCCCGGGAGGGCGGCAGTGGTTCGGTCGAGCAGGTTGAAACCGGCAGCGACGCGGGCTCAAGCAGCTTCGTCGGCCTCGAAGCCAGCGAGAGCGAGCGGCCGGAGCTGACCAGCGCCAAGATCATCGTCTCCGGCGGTCGAGCCTTCGGCAGCAGCGAGCAATTTCATTCTTTGCTCGATCCGCTTGCCGACAAGCTCGGCGCGGGCGTCGGCGCCAGCCGCGCTGCTGTCGATGCCGGCTATGCGCCCAACGACTATCAGGTCGGTCAGACGGGCAAGATCGTCGCTCCGGAGGTCTATATTGCGATCGGAATCTCCGGCGCGATCCAGCATCTCGCGGGCATGAAAGATTCAAAGGTCATCGTCGCGATCAACAAGGACGAGGAGGCGCCCATCTTCCAGGTCGCGGACATCGGTCTCGTCGGGGACCTGTTCAAGATCGTCCCGGAGCTGACCGAGAAGCTTTAAAACCCGCTGAGGAACTCGGCGACGTTCGCGCCGAGCGCGTCGACGGCGTAGCCGCCCTCCATCACCACGACGGTGGGCAAGTTTAGGGAGCCGATCCGGCGCGCCAATGGCGCATAGTCGCTAGTCCTTAGCTTGAAGTAGCTGATCGGATCGCCTTCGTAGGTGTCGGCTCCGTAGGAGACGATGAGCAAGTCCGGCGCGTGCTTCTCGACGGCGTCGAGGGCCTGTGTGAGGGCGGGAAGATAAACGCTCCAGTCAGTCCCGCGCGGCAGCGGCAGGTTCAGGGTCGCGCCTTCGCCTGCGCCTGATCCTCGCTCGTCAGCGTGGCCCCAGAAATAGGGATAGTCCATCACCGGATCGGCGTGGATCGACACGTACAGGACGTCGGCCCGCTCGTAGAAGATGTCCTGCGTGCCGTTGCCATGGTGGTAGTCGACGTCGAGGATGGCGATCCGCTTCCTTCCTGAGGAAATGGCATGTTCGGCAGCGATGGCAGCGTTGCTGAGGTAGGAATAGCCGCCGAGATAGTCTGCGCCGCAATGATGTCCCGGAGGACGGCAGACGGCGAAAGCATTGCGTTCTCCGCTGAGCACGCATTCCGTGGCTGCAAGCGCCGTCTGGGCGGCCCAATAGGATGCTTCCCAAGTGCCCGGGCCAATCGGCGTGGAAGTGTCGAAACTGTATTGGCCGAGAAGCGCGTCGATTCGCTGGAGCTTTAGCGGCCGTCGCTGCACCACCGGGAAGGTGTAGGGAAAGGCATCGCCCTCACGGCCCCCGGCTTGCCACAGCGTATGCGCTGTCTTCAGGAACTCGAGATAGTCCGGCGTGTGCACCCGTAGAAGCGGATCGCGCCCGAAATCACTGGGTCCTTCCGTCGGTCCTATGGCCTGAAGGATGGCGTCGACCCGCCCAGCATGCTCGGCCGCCCGGTGCATGGCACCGTTGAAGAATTCCCCTGTCGGGGCATGGGCCCGCTGGCGTTCGTCCCAGAAGCATCGCATCGCCCGCGGCGTTTACCGGACCTGAGGCTGAAGGGAAGCGACGGTTAGTCGCCAACGTGTTCCTTCTTACCCTTGCGCTTGGTGTGCGCCATTTTCTCGAGCTCTTTCTCGCTCATCGACATCATCGACTTTGATGCGCCTTTGAGCTTGCTCTTCGGCGTGTCGCCGCGCTTGGCGGACAAAGCCGCTCCAGCGGCCTTTTGCTGAGCTGCCGATTTCGCAGGCATGACTGGCTCCTTCTTCCATCGATCGCGAGCAAAACGCTTGAGTCGGTCGAAGGCTTCGCAGAGATCAGTTTAACGCTGCAGACTTCCGGAGAGCCTGATAGGCCTCGATCACTTCACCGAGTCGCCTCTCGTGGCTGCGATCGCCGCCGTTCCGGTCCGGATGATAGCGTCGGACGAGCTTGGAATATTGGCTCCGGACCGACTTGAGCGTCGCATCCTCCCCTAGCCCAAGCACGGACAAGGCGCGGCGCTCAGCTTTGGTGAACCGCGACGATCCCTCGCGATTGGTACGGCGGAATCGCGCGGAGATGGCGTCGAGCGGATCGGAGAAGTCGGTCCAGGACGGCGCCGGATCCGCGCCCGCCGAGGCAAAAGCACGGGTGGTCCGCTCCCAGCCGGCGTAGGGCGTCTGCGCTTCGGCAATCTCGTCAGGGCTCATTCCGTCGAAGAAATTATACTTGGCGTTGTGCTCGCGCACGTGATCAAGGCACAGGAGACGGTAGACCCCCGGACCGTCGAAATTCGCGGGCTGAACGGGCGCCCGATACTCGCCGGGTGCGCGGCAGCCGCGAACGGCGCAGCGACCCGTCGCCCCGTCGACTTTTCCGTGCATTTTTGGATGGCGTGTCGCCACGTGGTTCCCTCGATTGCTCAGCCGCCTAATATAGGAAATATGAGCGACGCTGCCACGGGACCGATTGCAACTGAGATGCTGAGGCGCCTCAATTCGGCGCTTTCACCGAGTCGTATCCATCTCAGGGACGACAGCGAACAGCATCGCGGGCACGGGGGCCACAATCCCGCGGGCGAAAGCCATTTTACTCTTGAGATCGAGAGTGGAAAGTTCGTCGGGTGCTCGCGGATCGAGCGTCAGCGGATGGTTTACAAGGCTTTGGGGGGCCTGATGGACGACCGGGTGCACGCGCTCCAGATCAGAGCACGAGCACCCGGAGAATAGGCTGTCTTTAGCCCTTAGAAGGCGAATTGCACTCCGAGGCGACCGCCAAGCGACAGCTTGTCCTGCTGTTCCTCAGCGTTGAGCTCGGCCGTGATCGCGAATCCGGCGCCGCCCCCGATAACGCGAAGGCTGCCCAGGAACCCGCTGGTCCGCTGCTCCGGTGTGAGCGTGAACGGAGTTCCGTCATTGAAGCGGGCAGTCGTCGAGCCCAGTTTGCCACTGATGATTTCGCGGCGTCCACCCTCGAGCTCGACCCGGGCGAAGGATTCCGCGTCCTTGGCTCCGCCGAACAGGTCGTAACCTAGCGCGATTACGCCGATTGCGGCCGTTTCATTGCTCTTGCGGCCGTCGACGGTGAGGTTGAACGCATCGCCTCCACCGGTCTCGGTGTAGCCCTTCTCGTTGAGCGAGTAGTGCTCGATCTGAGCCGTCGGCCTGATCGAGAGCGGACCAAAGCGCGCATCGTACGAGATGCCCGCGGTGCCAGAATAGAGCGTGCCGTTCCACTTGCCCTTGGCCTCGCGAGCCACTGCAATTCCGCCGATGTCGCCTGTAAAGAAGCGGATTCCGTCGAAGTTCAACCTGCCGACGGTGCCGCGAGCGAAAGCGCGGATCGGGCCGACGCCCCCACGGAAATAGAGGCCACCTTCCAACTGGGTGTTCGAAAGTTCGTTATCGCTATTCTTCCGGCTGTCCTTGCCGCCGAGATAGGACAGAGTTGCGCCGACGTTGCCGAACCCTCCTAGGCTCGTTTCAACGCCGCCAGCCGCGCCCCAGCCACTGATGTTGTAGGAAGACGTAGCGCCGATCGCCTTGCTTCCGCCCCAAGCGACTTGCTGAGCCCAGAAACCCAGCGTCCCGTGGCGGACCAGCGGTGCGCGAGGATCGGACAGCGTCCGGCCAAGCAGGCGGGTACCCTTGGTGGCAGTCTCGAAGGCGCCGCCAGCATGATCAGGTAGGACCTGTTGCAGTGCGTTCTGGAGGCTTTCGCTGTCTTGGATGCCGAGGAAGACCTGGGCGATCCCCTGATCGGAATCGGCCACTTCGAGGAGCGCATTGAGGATGCTGGCTTCGGATGAATTGATGCCAAGCTCGTCTGCGGTCTTCTGACGGATCGTGACGGACAGTTCGTTAGGTGTGCTCGTCACCAGGCTGCTGTCAAAGATGAATGGAAGCGACTGGACCGAGCTCGTCAGGCTGGTCGCACCGCTGAGCGTTCCGGCCTGGAGCACTTTGTAGGTCCCAGCGACGCCGCCCAGCGAAACCAGGTTTACGTCGATGTTCGTTCCCGCGCCGAAATTCGCGGTGCCCGTGACATTGAACAGAGTGTTCGTGCCAGTGACCGAATCGATCGTGACGCCAAGGGTCGAACTGCTTCCCGTGGTGAGGGACGTGAGATTTACGGTGCCGAGGTTGGTCGCCGTTAGGCTCGACCCCGTGCCGACTGTCACGGCGAGAGCCGCAGTTCCTGCAAGCTGACCCTTGAATAGCGATGTGCCGGCAAGCGTTAGAATGTCGGCGCCGCCGCCGAAGTCGATGTCGCCAAACAGCTGCGAAGTTCCAGAAAGCTGAACGGTATCTGCCCCGCCGCCGAACTGGGCCGCGCCGCGCATGATCGCGTCGCCGGACAGGGAAAGCGTGTTGTTTCCGAGGCCGAACTTGGCGGTACCGTTCACAGTGCCGTCCCCGACGTCGAGCGTGTCGCTTCCCGATCCGAACAACATCTGACCGTTGATGGACGGCGCCGTCCCGCTCGTAACCGCGAGCTGCCTTACGGTTGCTCCGGCACCGTTCGCACGAAGGTCGAGGGCGACCGCCTTGTCGGCAAGCGTCGTCGAATTCGCGACGCTGATCGAACCCGTATTCTCGATGAGCGCTACGCCGCCGCTCTTGTCGATGATTGCAGTCGCAACGCCATCGGCGCCGTTCAGGGTCGCCGTGATGTTGCCACTGTTCTTGATCGTTGTGACCGTGGCGCCGGCATCGATCGCAATGCCTTGCGCAGTATTCGTTGCGGTGCCGCCTCCGGTCGCGGAGATCGAGCCCGAATTGATGATGAGCGGAACGCTTGCGCCCGCGCCGATACGCAGTGCGGTTGCATTGGCTTCGGTGGCCGCGGCGGTGATCGACCCAGTGTTGGTTAGACCGCCAGTGACGTTCACCGATTGCCCGAGGCCACCGATGACGAGAGCGTTGCCGTCTACGTTCTTGTAAACACCCGAGCCAGTGATCGAGCCCTTCTGAACGATCCCCTGTCCATTGGATCCAGCGACCGCACCGATGTTCGTCGCCTGCGTCGAAGAGCCAACGAGCACGGCCGGAGCGGCGCCCAGCGAGATGACCGACGACGTCGTCTCGTTCGCATCGGGGACACCGTCGCTATCCTCGTCAGTGCTGTTCGGATCATTGTCGGCAGGCTTGGCATCGAACAGGACACCCCCGGCGACATTGCCGCCAATGATGACCGCGGATCCGCCCTGCAACAGATCGTCGGCATCGAGCTTCGACACATCGGCGGGAGGCTGCGTGTAGCGATAGCCCGAGGTCTGAACCGTGCCCTGGAATACGACCTTACCGCCGACGTCGCCGGTCAGGTTTACGCCGACGGCGCCCGCGCCCTGAACCTGAATCGTGCCTTTGGACACGACAACGTCGCCGCTGACGGCGCCCGTCTTGATGCCCACCGAGTTGTTGCCGAGCACCGTGATGTCGGCACTGTTGGAGAGCGAGCCAGTCAATGGTCCTTCGAGGACGATGCCGCCGGAGTTGTTGCCTTCGACAGTAATCTTGCCGGCGTTGACGATCGCGCCGGTGTGCGCGCCGAGCACATGGATTCCGAATCGGTTCGTGCCCTGGGCAAAGAGACCGTCCAGGTCGCCGTCATTGTCGCTGTCCGTCGCTGTGAAGTTCTCGTCGATCGTGATCGTGCCGTTGTTGGTGATCGCGCCTGTCAGCCCAGGGTTGACGACGATGCCGGCGGAATTGTCGGCGCCCGTGATCTGGATGATGCCGTCGTTGATCACGTAATTGTTCGTGTTGACCGTCACGCCCACGCCGCTCGTCGGCTTGACCGACCCAGTCGACATGATGTGGAGGTCGCCCGATGCGCTGGTCGTCTGCGGCGTTGTTACAGCAGTAGAAATTTGCGTTTCGGCGTGAGCGGGAACCGCCGCCGTTGCCGCTGCAATTGCACCAAGACCCGTCGTCGCAAGCAGGAATCGCATCAAAAGCCCCTTCGTTTTGCCGCTCGAGTTGCGCCTGCGCGAAGTTGTACGCAGACGTGCCGGGGCCCCCGCGCCCCCGGGCAAATGTCTGCCGAGATTGAAGCTGGAATCGGCGAGTCTGCCGTGCCCGTTGCCACCCCGGAATGACCGGGCCTCTAGGCTGTCCGGGACATTAAGCCAAGATGAATACCAACCAAGCCACTGCGTACGTGCAATAATCCGAGCTCACTTTCGCCGGGGGCCGTGGCGGGATAGACACATGGCATGGACCAGATTCTCCAAAGCATCGCTCCGGTCACCCACGATCTCGGCGGTTTTAAGGTCCATCGAACCTTGCCGAACAAGGACCGGACGATGGTTGGTCCTTTCATCTTTTTCGACCAGATGGGGCCCGCGAGACTCGGCCCCGGACAAGGAATCGACGTGCGCCCGCATCCGCACATCAACCTGGCGACCGTCACCTTTCTTTTTTCCGGGGCTATCGACCATCGGGACAGCCTCGGAACTGTCCAGCGAATCGAGCCCGGCGCCGTAAACCTCATGACGGCCGGTCGAGGGATTGCGCATTCGGAACGGTCGCCGTCCGACGAGCGCACGGCGGGGGCCCATCTCGACGGCATCCAGACCTGGCTCGCGCTGCCGAAGGCCAAGGAAGAAATGCTTCCGGATTTCCAGCACGTTGCAGCCGGCCAGCTGCCCGAGCTCCGTTCCGACGGGATTCGAATGAAGCTTGTGATGGGAGAATGGGAAGGACTCTCCTCTCCCGTCACTCAACATTCTCCAACGATCTATGCAGCGATCGAGCTGGCGCCGGGGGCGGCAATCGTGATCAATCACGAGGCTGACGAAAGGGCCCTGTACCTGATGGAGGGGGATGCGAACGTGGACGGCACGCCGCTCGTACCCCAGAATCTGACCATCCTCGCGCCCGGCTACCTGCCATTGCTTACGTCGATCGGCGGAGCGCGGCTCATGCTGTGCGGCGGTGCGCCCATGGACGGTCAGCGGCACGTCTGGTGGAATTTCGTGTCTTCCAGTCGCGACAGGATCAACGAAGCGAAGCGCGCCTGGCGGGCAGGCGAATTTACTCTCCCGCCGGACGACCACGACGAGTTCATCCCGCTGCCCGAGGTTCCACTCACGGTCAGCTATCCGTGACGGAGATCCGCCGCGTCGGGCTCGCGACCGGCGTAACGCTGAATGTCGCCTTCGCCGGTCCTGAAGATGCGCCCGCGGTCATCCTGCTGCACGGTTTCCCGGAGTCGCACCGCACGTGGCGGGAGGTCGTGCCGCGGCTGGAGGACAGGTTACGCCTGATCATGCCCGATCAGCGCGGGTTTGCGGGTTCCGACCGTCCACAGGACATGGCCGAGTATGCAGCCGATAAACTGATCGATGACATCTTCGCCTTGGCGGAAGCGACCGGTGTCGAAGACTTTGCGCTGGTTGGACACGACTGGGGCGGCGCGATCGCGTGGCCGGCAGCGTTCCGCAATGATCCGCGCCTCACCAAACTGGCGATCGTCAATGCGCCGCATCCTTTGATATTCCAAAAGAGCCTAATCGAGGACGAGGAACAGCGGGCGGCCTCGCAGTACATCAATTGGTTCCGGATGCCCGGCGCCGACAAGGCCATCGAAGCGATGGGTTTCGATGTCTTCTTCCAAAAGACCATGGAAAACCACATCCCGTCTGGGAGCATGCCCGAAGAGGAGAGGCGCCAGTACATCGCCGACTGGTCTCAGCCGGGCGGAATGTTGCCGATGCTGAATTGGTATCGGGCGAGCAGACTCATCGTGCCGCCGCCCGGTGCAACCGTTCCGCTACCGGATTTCCTCCTTCGCGCTTTTCCGAAGATCCATGTCCCGACGCTTGTCGTGTGGGGAATGAAGGATAGTGCACTACTTCCGCTTCAGCTCGATGGGTTGGACGATCTCGTCGACGATCTTAGGATCGTTCGGCTTCCCCGAGTCGGGCATTTCGCGCCTTGGGAGGCTGGAGAACAAGTCGGGGACGCGCTTCGGGACTTCCTCGCCTGAGCGCAGCCGTCTAAGCGGCTCCAATGAATACGACAGCGCGCTCCCGTTCCCGATCCGCCGCACGCCTTGCGGCGGTGCAGGCGCTCTACCAGCGCGAGATGGAAGGTACGCCCGTGCCTCGGCTGCTCCGCGAGTTTCACGAGCACCGTCTAGGCGCGATGGTCGAAGACGCGCAGTACCTTGAAGCCGAACAAAGCTTCTTCGACGATGTGGTGAGTGGAGTTGACGCTCGACGGGTCGAGATCGATGACATGATTGCCGCGAAGCTCACCAAGGATTGGAGCCTCGATAGACTCGATCGGCCAATGCGCGCCATTTTGCGGGCTGGGACTTACGAGCTCCTCGCCCGGGCCGACGTGCCGGTGGGTTCGGTAATCTCCGAATATGTCGATGTGGCGCACGCCTTCTATGACAAGCGCGAGAGCGGCTTCGTGAACGGCCTGCTCGACGCCGTGGCGAAGGAAGCTCGCCAGGGCTAGGTTTCCAGCATGCGTGAATCCCGAGCAATCGAACGCGTGAGGCGTATCGCCGCGAGTCCGGCGGCGCTTGGCTTGCGGGATGATGTAGCGCTTCTCGATGGCCTCGTTCTCACTCACGACAGCATCGCAGAGGACGTACATTTCCTCGCGTCTGACCCTCCAGCGAGTGTCGGTTGGAAGCTCGTTGCGGTGAACCTTTCCGATCTTGCTGGAAAAGGCGCCACGCCCGCTGCTGCCCTACTGTCGTTGGCCTTGTCAGGCGACGATGATTGGGACCTTCATTTCATCGACGGCGTAGAGGCGGCCTGCGAGAGCTACGGACTTCCTCTCGTCGGCGGCGACACGATAGCCTTGCCGAGGGGCGCCACGAAGGTATTCGGGCTAACAGCCATCGGTCGGGCGGGTGAGAAGACTCCGCTCAGAAGTGGCGGGAAAGTCGGCGACTCCCTTTGGCTCGTCGGAACGGTTGGCGATGCCGCTGCCGGACTACAGCTGCTTCGAGACGACGCCAATGCGACCGGCGCGCTGGTCGACGTCTACCGGCGTCCGGTACCCCAACTCGCGGCTGGCCAGGCGCTGGCGCCTCATGCGCATGCGATGATGGACGTGTCCGACGGGTTGCTACTCGACGCATCCCGCCTCGCCGAGGCCAGTGTGCTTAAGGCCGTGATCGAACTCGACTCACTTCCGCTTTCGTCGGCTTTCATTGCTGAACGAGGTGCAGGCCGGGATGCTCGACTGTTCGCTGCCGCCGGCGGCGACGACTATGCTTTGCTTGCGGCGATCAGTCCCGAGATCGATCCTTTAACACTTCCTTTACCTTCGAAGACGACCATCGCCCGTATCGGGTCTCTCAAAACTGACGGGTCGATCCTGTCTCTCGTCAGTGGCGGACGTCCCGTCCCGCTTCCTAAGCGACTGGGGTTCGAACATTAGGCCATGAACATCGCAGCACTTCCTCTGCGCCAATGGCTGATCGCCGCCACCGGCCTCCTGTCCGGCGCCGTTACGGCCCTGCTGCTCCATTGAGGGCAGCTTGAACGCGGTTGCCAGCCGCGGATTCGGCCCATAAACACACGCCCCATTCGCCGGCTGCGTCCTGCAACCGGTTCGGCTTGGCCGCGGAAACGGGGAAGAATTTCCGATGAATCTCACTCTAATCGCTATTGTGTGCGGCTTCATCGCTGTGCTCTACGGAATCATCACCAGCAGCCAGGTGCTCAAGGCATCGGCAGGCAACGAGCGCATGCAAGAGGTCGCAGCGGCGATCCAGGAAGGCGCTGGTGCCTATCTTCGCCGGCAGTACACCACGATCGCCATCGTCGGCGTGGTCGTCGCAGTGCTCATCTTCGTCTTCCTCGGCGGACTGAGCGCCGTTGCATTCCTGATCGGCGCGATCCTGTCAGGCGTCGCCGGGTTCATCGGAATGAACATTTCCGTTCGCGCCAATGTGCGCACGGCCGAGGCTGCTCGCTCCAGTTTGCAACGCGGCCTGACCGTCGCGTTCCGCGCCGGTGCCATCACCGGCATGCTCGTCGCCGGCCTTGCGCTGCTCGCGATCGCGGGTCTGTTCGCCTACCTGACCGGTCCCGGCGGATACGAGCCGAACGCCCGTCCGGTAATCACGGCGCTGACCGCGCTCGCTCTCGGAGCGTCGCTGGTCTCCATCTTCGCCCGTCTTGGCGGAGGCATCTTCACCAAGGCTGCGGACGTCGGCGCCGACCTCGTCGGCAAGGTCGAGGCCGGGATTCCCGAGGATGATCCCCGCAACCCGGCTGTCATTGCCGACAACGTGGGCGACAATGTCGGCGACTGCGCGGGCATGGCGGCTGACTTGTTCGAGACTTATGTCGTTACCGTTGGAATCACCATGGTGTCGGTTGCTCTCGCGCTCGGTGCTAGCCCGCTCCTCGTTCCGCTGATGACGCTCCCGCTGCTGATCGGCGGCGTCTGCATCATCACGTCGATCATCGGCACCTACATGGTGAAGCTCGGCGCCAAGCAGTCGATCATGGGCGCTCTTTATAAAGGCTTCTGGACTGCGACGCTTCTTGGCGTTCCGGCTATTTACGGCGCTGCATGGTATGCTCTGAACGGCGACCTCGGTCAGGCCGTCACGACGACCGCCGGCACCAGCTTCCCGGTGATCAACCTCGTCTGGGCAAGCTTCATCGGACTTGCCGTGACTGCGCTCATCGTCTGGATCACCGAATATTACACCGGCACGAGCTATCGTCCGGTGAAGTCGATCGCCAAGGCGAGCCAGACCGGCCACGGAACGAACGTGATCCAGGGCCTGGCAATCAGCCTTGAGTCGACGGCGCTCCCGACCATTGTGATCATCGTCGGTCTCATCTCCAGCTTCCAGCTCGCCGGCTTCCTCGGTGTCGCTTACGCGGCCTCGGCGATGCTTGCTCTGGCGGGCATGGTCGTCGCGCTCGACGCCTACGGCCCGGTCACCGACAACGCCGGCGGCATCGCCGAAATGTCGGGCCTCGAGGAGGACGTGCGCACGCGCACCGATGCCCTCGACGCGGTTGGCAACACGACCAAGGCCGTCACCAAGGGCTATGCCATCGGCTCGGCCGGCCTTGCCGCGCTCGTGCTGTTCGGCGCTTACACAGCGGACTTGCGCGAATTCGGCGGCCAGATCGGAGTCGTCACCGATCTCGACAAGCTGTTCAGCCTGTCGAACCCATATGTGATCGTCGGACTGCTGCTCGGCGCGCTGCTGCCTTACCTGTTCGGCGCGATGGGCATGACGGCCGTCGGCCGAGCGGGTGGTGCAGTGGTCGAGGAAGTGCGCGGCCAGTTCCGCGACAATCCGGGCATCATGGACGGCTCGGTTCGTCCGAACTATGCGCGCACGGTTGACCTTGTGACCAAGGCTGCGATCCGGGAAATGATCATCCCGTCGCTTCTCCCGGTGCTCGCCCCGATCGTCGTCTACTTCGCCATCGGCGCAGTAGCCGGTAAGGAGAACGGCCTGGCCGCAGTGGGCGCGCTGCTTCTCGGTGTGATCGTCTCTGGCCTGTTCGTCGCCATCTCGATGACGAGCGGCGGCGGCGCTTGGGATAACGCCAAGAAGTACATCGAGGACGGCAATTACGGCGGCAAAGGCTCCGAGGCCCACAAGGCGGCCGTCACGGGCGACACCGTCGGTGATCCCTACAAGGACACTGCCGGCCCTGCCGTGAACCCGATGATCAAGATCACCAACATCGTCGCGCTGCTCCTGCTCGCGGCGCTGGCGGGTCACGCCGCAGGCTGATCCGAAGATCGAAAGAAGGGCCCCGTCCGGCACTGCCGGGGCGGGGCTTTTCTTTGTCTGCGGGCGGGAGCATGTGCGCACCATGGTCCATGCGATACGGGTGCATCAGGCAGGCGGCCCTGAAGTTCTGCAGTGGGAAGAGCTTGAAGTCGGAGAACCGCGACGCGGTCAGGTCCGGCTGAAGCAGGAAGCCGTCGGGCTCAACTATATCGACGTCTATCACCGTACGGGCCTTTACCCGCAGGAGCTTCCGTTCGTTCCGGGAGTCGAGGGGGCAGGGGTCGTCACCGCTATCGGATCGGGGGTGACGAGCCTGACGATTGGGGACCGCGTGGCCTACGGCGGACCAATCGGCAGTTATGCAGAGGAGCGGCTGGTCGATGCGGACCGGCTGGTGAAGCTGCCGGACGATATCTCATTCGAGACGGCGGCAGCGATGATGCTGCAAGGCATGACGGCGCACATGCTGTTGCGCTCGGTATATTCCGTGAAAGCCGGCGACGCGATTTTGGTCCATGCGGCGGCAGGCGGCGTTGGCCTCATCCTGTGCCAGTGGGCAAATGCGCTTGGAGCGACGGTCATCGGCACGGTTTCAACTGACGAGAAGGCTGAGCTCGCTCGAACCCACGGCTGTCAGCATCCCATCGTCTACACGCGTCAGGATTTCGTGGAGGAGGTCGATCGCCTCACCGGCGGCACCAAGCTTCCGGTTGTCTATGATTCGGTGGGCAAGGACACATTCCTAAAGTCGCTGGACTGTCTGCGTCCCAGGGGCCTGATGGTCAGCTATGGCAACGCATCGGGTCCGGTCGATCCGTTTCCGCCCGCCATTCTGGCGCAAAAAGGCTCTTTGTTCCTGACCCGGCCGACATTGTTTCATTACTCGGCTGCAAGAGCTGATCTGGAGCATGCGGCCAATGAGCTCTTCGAAGTCGTGGCGAAAGGCAAAGTGAGGATCGAGGTGAAGCAGCGTTTTCCGCTCAAACACGCTGCCGATGCCCATCGCGCGCTCGAAGCCCGCAAGACCACAGGATCGACCATCCTCACCGTCTGAAGCGGCCGGCTTTCCTTTTTCAGCACTCCCAAGTAAGGCTCCGCGACTTTTTGCGAAGAAGAGGTATCGCTTGGCCAAGGAAGAACTTCTCGAGATGCGCGGGCAGGTGGTGGAACTGCTGCCCAATGCGATGTTCCGCGTGCGGCTCGAGAACGGCCATGAGATTCTGGGGCACACCGCGGGCAAGATGCGCAAGAACCGGATCCGCGTCCTCACGGGTGACGAGGTCCTCGTCGAGCTTACGCCGTACGACCTGACCAAGGGTCGGATCACCTACCGGTTCAAATAAGGAGCGCCGCGCATGCGGCTCGTCCTCGCTTCTGCAAGCCCCCGCAGGCTGGACCTCCTCGCGCGCATCGGCATCGCGCCCGATGCTGTCATGCCCGCTGACGTCGACGAGAGCGTTCCGACGCGCGAGCTGCCTCGCGATCATGCGCTTCGCCTGGCGCGCGAAAAGGCGGAGGCGGTTGCCGCTTTGGAGCCGGATGCGCTGGTGCTTGCGGCGGACACCGTCGTTGCAGTCGGTCGGCGCATCCTTCCCAAGGTGGCGGACGAAGAGACTCTGCGCGCCTGCATGAAGCTATTGTCCGGCCGGCGGCATCGAGTCCTGACGGGCGTCGCGCTGGCCATCCCGGGTTTAGGCATCCGTGAACGGCTCGGCGAGACGACGATCGCCATGAAGCGGCTCAGCGACGAGGAAATTGACTATTACGCGAACCATGGCGAGTGGCGCGGAAAGGCAGGTGGCTATGCTCTCCAAGGTTATGGTGAGGTGTACGTGCGCCATATCGCCGGTAGCTATTCCAACGTCGTCGGCCTGCCGCTTGCCGAGACCCGGCTGCTGCTGAAGTCTGCCGGATATCCGCTTGCCTGATTGGCTCATAGAGAAGGGCATCGGCGAAACCCGCGCTGTGCGGATCGAAGCAGATGAGATCGTCGAGGCTCGGGTCAGTCTGGACGGCACGGTCTTGGCGGGAACAGTGCTTGAGGCGCGCCTGCAGAGCGTCGGCGTTCCCGCAGTCGCTGAGGCGCATGGCTGCGAATATTTGCTGCCGGGCGGTGCGCCTGGGGTGACCCAAGGCGCGCGGCTATCGATTGAGGTGACGCGTGAGCGGCTCCCCGGTGCCGAGCCTTGGAAGAGACCCTTGGCCCGGGTCACAGACGGGATGACTCGACAGCCGCCTCGTCTGATGGGTGAGGCCGTTTGCTTTCCATCCCCTCAAGATCCTCTCGGTGATGCTGGCTGGCTCGACGTCCTGGATGAGGCTCGTAGCGGTATTGTCCGCTTCACCGATGGCGAGCTCCGCATTTCGCTCACTCCTGCGATGACGCTGATCGACGTCGACGGGCGATTGCCGCCATTCGAACTGGCCTTGGCCGGAGCGAGCGCGGCCGCCCGCACGATCCTGCGGCATGGCATCGGAGGTTCGATCGGGATCGATCTGCCGACCGTGCCTGGAAAGCAGCAGAGGCAACAGATCGGCGCCGCGGTCGATGCAATCCTTCCGCAGCCGTTCGAGCGCACCGGCGTCAACGGCTTCGGCTTTCTTCAGATCGTGCGCGCGCGTGCGCGTGCGAACCTGTTCGAACTTGCGGCCGATCGCGCAGCGTTTGAAGCGCGTGCGTTGCTGAGACAGGCTGCGAAGGAACGCACTGGGCGAATCCGCCTCGCGGCCCATGCCGCGGTCATCGCGGTTCTCGAAAGCAGGGCTGACTGGCTCGCTGCGCTTTCGGAACAGGTTGGCGGGAGTGTCGCCTTGCGACCGGTCGCTTCGCTGCCCATGTCTGGTGCCTATGCCGAGCCAGCCTAGTTCGAAGTCCTGCCCGATCTGCCGGAAGCCGCCGGTACCCGAGCACGCCCCTTTTTGCTCGCGTGGCTGCAAGGACCGCGATCTCCTGCGCTGGCTCGGCGAGGGCTACCGCATCGCGGGACCCTCGACTCAGCAGGGCGGGGTGGACAGCGAAGAAGGCGAAGGTTAGTGGAGCCGCTCGCTCGGGCCGGACCGGTCGAGAGCACGCCACGAAATCGTGGGCCCAGGTAGCTCAGTTGGTAGAGCACGTGACTGAAAATCACGGTGTCGGTGGTTCGATCCCGCCCCTGGGCACCATTTCTTATTCCACTCGGCTATCTGTGCGGACCCGATCCGCTTAACCAAGTGTCGACTGCCTAACACTTATCTAAGCGACTGATTTTCAGTACTTTTCGGGCGTTCTTCGCCTCTACCTCTCCTTAACAGGGGATGTTGTTTCGGCGCTACACCAATTGGAAAAGCGTCACAGCCCTCCCCGGACAATCTTGTTCTTCAACGCATGCTGGAGGATGGAAGCGCCATGCGCGCCCTCTGGACGGGGTGCGAATAAAGGGGAGCATCATGAATATCAGCCTGCGCCAGAAGCTTCTTGCGTCGACATTGCTTGTCGGAGCCTCTGCACTCGCTACGCCTGCGTTCGCGCAGGATCAGAGCGTCGATCCCGCACAGCAGCCGCCGTCAGGCGCTGTTGAAGGACAGCCGACGCCATCCGTCTCGTCACAAGGCGAAACGGTCCAGCAAAGTAGCGACATCATCGTCACGGGTTCGCGCATTCCGCAGCCCAATCTCGAATCCGCCGCTCCCGTCACGGTCGTTTCCGACCAGGACATCAAGCTGACGGGTACGACGCGCATCGAAGATACGCTGAACCAGCTCCCGTCCGTCGGCGCTTCGCAGGCATCCGGCGTTTCAAACGGCGCGACCGGCACCGCCGAAGTCGATCTTCGCTACCTCGGTTCGAAGCGCACTCTGGCGCTGGTCAATGGCCGTCGCCTCACTCCGGGTGATCCGAACAGCACCAGCCAGGCGGCCGACCTTAACCTGATCCCGTCGTCGCTGATCAAGCGCGTCGAAGTCCTGACGGGCGGCGCTTCGTCGGTCTATGGTGCGGACGCGGTCGCTGGCGTCGTCAACTTCATCATCGACACCAGCTTCACCGGCATCCGGTTCGACGGCACTGCCAGCATCTACCAGCATAAGGAGCACAATCCGTTCGTCGCGACCTGCGTCAACGCGCAGGCCAGCGCCGGTTGTACCGGGGCGGGTGCCGACGTGAACATCAACGATTTGGTGGCCGGCCGCGGGTTCCCCACACCCACCGGAAGCGAGTGGGACGGTCGTACTTTCGACGGCACCGTGTCGCTTGGCGCGGCATTCGACGACGGTCGCGGGCATGCAGTCGCCTATTTCGGCTACCGCAACGTGAAGCCTGTGCTCCAGGCGGATCGCGACTACAGCGCCTGCACCATCCAGGAATCGGTCTTCGGTCCGTTCCCTGAGGGTCCGACGGGTCCGAAGTTCACGCCGCGCAACCCGCGCTGCGGCGGTTCGGCGACGTCTGCTACGGGCACCATTTTTGCCTTCCCGGTTCCGGGTCTGACCACGTCGACGACGATCGCTCTCGGGCCGGGTACGGCTGCGAACACGGCGGCGAACCTGTTCAACTTCGCGCCGTACAACTATTTCCAGCGGCCGGACGAGCGCTACATTGCCGGCGCTTTCGCGGACTATGAGATCACGCCCGCGATTAAGCCCTACCTCGAGTTCATGTTCATGGACGACCGCACGCTCGCGCAGATCGCGCCGGGCGGCGACTTCTTTAACACCACCACGATCAACTGCGACAACCCGCTGCTCTCGACGGTGCCGGGTTCCGGTCCGCTCCCTGATCCGGATGGAGCCGGCCCGCTCACAGGTGATCCGAACGGGTCCGTACACGACCTCATTTGCGGTCCGGCGGCTCAGGCGACGACCTACTCGAACCTGGTTACGGGCTTCATCGGCACCTTCCCGGTCGCGATCGGCGCCCCATACAATACGGTTGCAAACGGCGTCGGCGGGACGACCGCGCAGCAGTTCATCGATCCTGTGACGGGCGGAACCTATACCCGCGCATTTGGACTTCTCGGACGCCGCAACGTGGAAGGCGGTCCGCGTATCAACGACCTGAAGCACATCAACTGGCGCGGTGTCCTCGGTTCGCGCGGCGATCTGGACCCCGCATGGTCGTACGACGCCTCGTTCCAATACGGTCGCACCGACTATGAGCAGGTTTACAAGAACGAGTTCTCGCTCGCTCGCCTGACCCGTGCTCTGGATGTTATTGCCAATCCGGCGACTGGCGGCGTGCAAGGCGTCCCGGTTGGAACGCCCGTCTGCCGCTCGGCCGTTCTGCAGATCGACCCGACCTGCATTCCGTATGACGTTTTCAACGGTCCGTCGCAGGCGGCGATTGCTAACCTGAACGTCTTCGGTGTCATCACCGGTCAGACCTCCGAGCAGATCGCCAACGCCAACTTCACCGGCCAGCTCGGCGAATATGGCGTCAAAACCGGATGGGCCGAAGACGGCGTCGCGGTGAACCTCGGCGTTGAATATCGCCGGGAATCGCTCGAATTGAATCCGGACCAGTCCTTCCAGAGCGGCGATCTCACCGGCCAAGGCGCCCCGACGCTTCCTGTGTCCGGTAACTTCAAGGTTTGGGAGCTCTTTGGCGAGGCTCAGATCCCGATCATTCAGCACAACTTCATCGATGAGCTGTCGCTGAACCTTGGCTACCGCAAGTCCTGGTATTCGACTCATAACGACTTGGCGCCAATCGGTGCCGACCCGAGCCGCAAGTACGATACCGACACGTACAAGATCTCGGCAGAGTTCGCTCCGATCCGGGACATCCGCTTCCGCGGCTCGTACAACCGTGCCGTTCGCGCCCCGAACATTCAGGAGCTCTTCGCTCCGCAGTTCGTGGGTCTCGATGGAACCAAGGATCCCTGCGCCGGGCATCCGATCGCGGCGACCGAATTCGGCTGTCTTGCACAAGGCATGGCGGTCGGCGCCGGTACTCCGGGCAACCCGGCAGGTCAGTATAACGGCCTGCTAGGCGGCAACCCCGACCTGGTTCCTGAAAAGGCGACAACCAAGAGCGTCGGTGCAGTCTTCCAGCCGGGCTTCATCCCGCGGCTCGCGCTCACCGTCGACTACTGGAACATCAAGGTTGATGATGCCATCCAGGGCCTGGGTGCGGACGCAATCCTGACGGCCTGCGTCAACCAGTCGACTGCGACGTTCACGTCGCCGGCTTGCGACCTGATCCAACGTAATGCGGCGGGTTCGATCTGGCTGACTCCGGACGGCTTTGTGAGCGATATTCCGGGCAACACCAGCACGATCAAGACCGA
>Ga0070670_100001573_pt1 | contig 18390 bp, 13 predicted proteins | sample KBSS63metaG_FD_64665 | JGI IMG/M metagenome (GOLD analysis project Ga0070670, IMG submission 64665) | Switchgrass rhizosphere microbial communities from Kellogg Biological Station, Michigan, USA - KBS S6-3 metaG | ecosystem: Host-associated > Plants > Roots > Rhizosphere > Soil ... | reverse complement strand
CTGTTTTCCGTCCCGGTCAGATTCGGCGTTGCTCGGTCACTGCAAATTTCTACGCTTTGCCATCTCTGTACGGTGGGCTTTCTTGCGATGGTCGGTGTTAGCGCGGAGATGGGAGCGATTTACTGGATTGGCTGGCTCGCCGTCATTGCCGTGCTTTTTTGGGAACACCGCATCGTCTCTCCCAACGATCTGTCGCGCATCAATCGTGCGTTTTTCGATTTGAATGCGTATGTGAGCATTGCTTTTTTTTGCGCGACCGTTGCGGATTTGATCCTCGCTCATTCAGTATAGGCCGGCCAGAAATAACCCACTCCGCCGTTACGTAACAATTTGGTATGCAAAGCCCTTTAAGGGGTACTCCTCTCTGCCTCACTGGAGTTATTGAAATTTGATCCTCGGCGACTTAGCTTCAATACGTCGGGAGGTGCGCTATGAAGAGCAATTCTTTGGTCGTGGCGTTGTTGTCTATGGTGTTTCTTTGCGGCTGTGCAAGCATGAAAGCAGGCAGTGAGGTTGCCTATGGTAGGCGAGCGCTACTGGGAGGCGACAATGAGACAGCATTGGGCTACTTTCAAAGCGCTCTGAATGAAGACCCGAACTACCAGTACGGCACTGCTTACCAGCAAGGCTTACTCAGTTATGTCGGCAGAACCGAATATTTGACCGGACGTTTGCCGCAAGCGCGCGAGACGCTGCAAAAGGCACTTGCCGCGAAAAAGGAGGAGGATATCGCCCGAATTTATCTTGGCTTGACTCTTATCCGAACTAACGATCGCGAGGCTGGGTTAAGGGATGTGGAAACTGGCATGCGCGGCATTCACGATTGGCTGGAATGGGTTACTGAAGCGCATCGGTTCTCTTTCGGTCAGTTCTGGGATCCCGCCCGTGCAATTCGCTCTGCCATCCAGAGCGATTTAGCCATGATATCGGGACGAGATCTCGATTGGCAGCGGGTAGTCACTGACGGGGAATGGGTTGCGATGCGGATGGAAGCCGAAGGGGACAAAGCACGGAATGACGAGCAACGGGAGCGACAACGCGACAGTGAGGGCAAGGACAGCACTCGATAAACGGCATTGATCCAGTAAACGCTAGGCGGACTATTGCCCGAGATACTGTTGCTCGTTCTGGATTCTCGCATTCCTTTGAAAATTCTCCTCTTCATCGATGAGCGCGAGCAGGCGGTCAGTGCTTTGAATAATACCGTCTTTTTCGTCCTGGCCCTTGGTAATCAAGAATGCCGACCGGCGCATTGACGCACTGACGAGGCCGCGGGTATCCCAGTACATGTAATTGTGATAGCCATCCTTCATCACTCTGCTCGCCAAAGTGATCCCGCCTTTGAGGGACTCTATGCCCTTGCCCGTTTGATTCAAGCGTAGTTGCGTCACGCCGAGCGCAATCCAAGCGATCTCATCTTCCTTATCGACGGCCAAAGCCCGCTGCAACACTGCGAACGCAGCCGGATACTGTCCCTTTCGATAGTAAGCGCGACCGAGATAGGTGAGGCATTTCTTATAAGTGGGATCCTGGCTTACCACGTATTCGAGCGACGTCACCGCGCGATCCATGTCTCCAGCGCGGCCGCGCAGAAACTGGTCCATGCCTTCTTCGTAGCGACCGCCGACACCAAATCTTGGGATGGCATGGTTACAACCAATGCAAAGCCCGATAAGAGACATGACCATTCCGACAGCAATGCGCCCAAAGGATTTTCCTCTTTGCAACATGATCTCGGCACCTCAGGGATGAATCTTTTCAGACGTATTTAGCAGCAAGAATTCAGTAACGCAATTCCGTCAAGCGATTACTGTTGAAAATCGTCGTTTAACTTTCGGCGGGGTGGCTTTAATCCAAATGGTCGGGCCGGAAGAGTAGCGGCGAAAAAAAAGGGGAAGCCTAAGCTTCCCCTTTTTTTCATTGGCTAAATCTATGATTAGAACGTGTAGCGCCAATTCAGCATCACATCGACCCAGTCGCCGCCTTTGCCCGCACGGCAATCCGTAGTCGCGCCGCCGTTGACCTTGTCGCAGAGTCCGAGGTTGTAGCCGGCCTGACCCACTCCGTTGCCAAGATTTGTCGCGTTGTACCACAGGACGTTGATACCGACATTCATCCGTGGCGCGATGACGTACCACATATCCCACTCTCTCAGCAGAACCGTGTTGCGGTGGAATTGGTTAATCGTCCCGCCGATCCCAGTCTGGGAGCACAAAATGTTGCCACCCCCCGGCGTGTTACTACAACCAACGTCGATGTTGGCGCGCTCAAAGTGCGTGCCCAACAAAACCGAGCCGGGTGTCGTGGACGACCCGGTCAAGAACCCTTTCGGGCTCCAAGCATACAGGTCATCGCCGATCAACCAGCCACGAGTCTTCTTCTGAGCCCGTGTACCGCCATCGTCGTGCCACCGTTGCTGAGTCGCTGCGAATCGCAAAGTGTTCGGCCCGACGTTATAACTGATACCGAAAGCGGGCGCTATCGACCAGCCTTTGCCCGTTCCTCCCGTCGTGATCAGGGTTTGGCGCCCGCCATCGCCGTGGTCTTGAATCGTAGAAGTGTCGCAGCCGTTGTCGACTTGTGCTTGCGGGCGGCCGTCGACGTTGCAGAACCAGGTGCCGGCTTCAAACGTCAAGCCGCTGATCCATTTATTTTTGATCTGTGAGAAGGGCTGCAAGCTTCCGTAGACATTTAAATTCTTTCCACCCTGCTTAAAGCTCGACAGACCGTCATCGGCTTCGCCGATGCTCGACGCGCTCAACTGGAACAAACCGATTCTGCCTGGAATGCCTATCGCGGAAAGCTCACGATCTTGCCAGTTCAGCACGACGCCTTGGCCGGCACGGCCGGTGTTAAAACCGTTGTTGCGGCTTACCAGGTCGTATTCCGCCTGTGCACCCACCGAACCCGAACCCTGCCGAGACAAGCTCGAGCCGAAGGCATTCTGCACTTCCATGCCGAACTGAACCGTCGGCAAGAACGGATTTAGATTCTCGGCGTGGAAGTTCACCGCGCCGCGCTGCAGAATGGAGCTCGTCGCTGTATTCAGTGAATTTTTGCCGTTGCCGGTTCCAAAACCGTCCAAGTCGAGGGTCGCTTCGATTTCCCACAGGCAGTTATTGATGCAGTACAGGATTCCCGGCCGGAAGCGCCGGCCCATGAGCTCGGCCGTCGACCGGCCCTGCTGTGTGCGCCCGCTCTCAAACTCGTAGCGGAAATGCGTTTCGATGGTGAAACGCACACCCCACGACTTATCGGCTGCCTCGACTTCCAAACCGTTGCCGGGCCGATACTCGAATGTTGGCAATGCCGCCGCTGCCGCGGTCGCCTCCTTCTTGAGCTCCACTTGCTGATCTTTCAGCTGCGACAGCTCTTGCTCGAGCGTCTTGATCTTGTCGTCGACGCTCTGAGCAAATGCCGGGGCCGCAGCAAATAGCACCGCCGACAGCAATGCTAGTTTTACGAACCTCTTCTTCATTTTGCCTCCTTGTTCTCCTAATCTCTGTGCTATTTTAAACTTCTATGACTTCTAACGGTAAAAAATCTCGGTGTGTCTTTGCCCACCAAGTTTTCCTGAAGGTTTTACTTGAATATTCCAGTTACCAGCAATACGCGCCTAGTATGATTTTTCTGCCCGTAAAGCATGGTAAGCCCGTCTTTATACGACTTCAGTCCTACAACGCTGCCCGATTTGACCTGTTTTGGAAGGTTTTGGGGCAAAGAAAAGGAACCAAACATGGCAGCAAACAGTCTAATGCGTAGGCCAAAAGAACCTACGGATGGCTTGACTGATTCGCAAAAGCGGTCCGAATGGGACCCGTATCATGCGGCGGCTAGAAGTTAGCTTCAAAATATCTTTTTTTTTGTCTGTGGTGATTCTTGCCGTTGCCAATTTGTCCTGCGCGCCGCGAATCATTAACGTAACACCGCTCGAAGGCGCACCAGCAACGACCATCACAGTTTCAATGGAGTACTTGGTGGGCTGGCCGCGGGTAGAAATCAGCGACAAAGTTTTAGAATGGCCGCAGCTCAAGCTCATAGCTGCAAGCCCCGAGCGCCGCGATGTACCCGGCGAAGAATTGGTTTGGATCGAAGATAAGTTTCTTCAGTTCACTATTCCGGATATTTCACCCGGCGAGTACGTGGTGACCATTCACGATGACAAAGGCCCGCCGGGCGATCCCATTTACTCCGCTCTCGAGACCACGGCATACATTGCCTTTCCTCCGGTGTGGCCATTTGTGTTTCGTTCCAATCACGCGCAGTTTAATTTAAGGGTTTTGCCGAAACAGCAATTGCCGCAGTAAAGAAAATCACATTCCCTTTCTCTTGAGCTGTTAAGTCGCGTGTTAAAAGAACGGTGCGGTATCAGAAGTATTTGCTGTTTCAAAAGTGTTGAGCAAAAAGTCGTTCCGGAGTTTGTGCGCACATTTCGCAATGAGCTTCAGCTCAACGATCAGTTTCCTAGACGCAAATCATGCATGCAGGATGTACTCGGGTTGCGGAAACGTTTGCAACGTTTGCGAGTGACAGCCGGAAGCGCTGCAACTCGCGTTTAGCGTCAGAGGCGATAGCGGCTTGTTTCAGAGCACAATAGCGGGGTGTTCTGTGACGATCGGGTCCAATTTCCGCTGTGGAAAACTTGACTGACTGCAGGGTCGCCGTATATTATCGACAGAAATCCAAAAGGGTGCAATTGCCTATGAAGATGAAGTGCTTGCTCTGCCTTTTTTGCCTGACCGTTTCGTCCTCCGGTTGTTCCTCGATTTCGATGCCTTCCATGCCCTCGTTTTCGTGGAGAAGCGGTCCGAAAGCTGATGCCACGGCGGAGGCTTTATTTGATGAAGGCATGCGCAGCTTCAATGAGAAGCGATACGCTCGAGCCATCGACAACTTTTCCAAGCTTAGAACCGATTTTCCTTTCAGCCCGGAAATTACTCAAGTCGAATTGAAGATCGCCGACGCCTACTATTTGAATCAGCAATACCCGGAAGCCATTAACGCGTTCAAAGAATACCAGTCGATGCATCCGACGAATGAAAACATTCCGTTTGTCTTGCTGCGCTTGGGGCAAGCCCACTTCGATCAATTCAGCAATACCGAGCGCGATCAGAAAAATACGGAAATTGCCAAGGGCTATTTCGAAAATGTCATTAGCAGCTATCCAAAATCGCCCCAGGCGGCTGAGGCCAAGGAGAAGCTGGCAAAGTGCCTTGAGTATTTGGCTGAACACGAATTCAACATAGCTTTCTTTTATTTCAAGCAAGAGAAATATCCCGCGGCACGCGATCGCTTTGAAGAAATTGTGCGCAAGTACAAAGACACCCCCGTAGCCGTCAAGAGTCTTTTTTACCTCGGTGAGAGCTATCGAAACGAGAAAAATGTGATCCGCGCAAGCCTCGCATACGAGGCGCTGATCGAGCACTACCCACAGACCAAATTTGCCGCCGATGCCAAGACGCAATTAGCTTCACTCGACAACGAAAAACGGGATCCTTTAGCGCTGCTGCTCATGCGCGACCGTCGTCCGACAGCTGCGCCGACGCCGGAGGTGAAAGAAGATCCAGCGCTCGCCAAGTTGAAGGACATAAATCTGGTAGCGAAAACGGATGTCGTTCACGAGGAGCCTGGAGAAGAAAAAGGGTTTATGCGACGCGTGGCCGATAAGCTCAATCCTTTTTCCTCCAGTGACGCTGCAAAAAAAGAAGACAAGCCTAGTGAAGATGTTATGGCGACTCTCGCAAAGCGCGGGCAAGCACAAAAAGAAGCGCAAAAAAAGCAGGAATCAGCTGCGGTGGCTGCGTCAAAAACTAGCGCTTCGACGGATCGCGGCAAAGCCAGTAACGTGGTGGATCAGATTGATGATTCCCTGAAGCAAAAGGGCATCGACCCGACTGACAGCAATCTGAAAGCGCCGGCAGCGGACCTGCCGAACACTGATGACTTGGCTAAAACGCCAAAAACCACAGACACGGCCGCGCTGCTCAGTTCCGTAGATTCGTCTCTCAAGCGGAGCGGAAAAGATGGCACAGAGCTGCCGCCCACACCCGAAGCTGCGGAGGGATTTAAAAACGCTGCTGCAGCCCAAGCCGAGATCGCCAAAAAACCGCAACCTGAGGAGCCGCCGAAAGATGTGCAAAGCAGCGGTATTCTAAGCAGCATCGATCAGAAGCTCGCAGCCAAGGGTGTGCAGCCGGGGCAATTTGACAAGCCGCCCACAGCGGAAGAGGTCAAGGCAGCAGCAATCGAGCAATCGCGCGCCAATACCAAACTCGAATTGGAACCGAAGCTCTCCGTCGAAAAGGGCCCGCTCTTTTTGAGTCCTGGGAATGTCGAGATTGGAGACAAACCCGCTACTCTGCCTGAAACCAACCCGTCGGACGCGGCAAGTGCTACAGCCGAGGTATCATCGCGGGTGCTCGTCAAAGGCCCGATCCGAACAGAGACCAATGCAAACGCAAAGGAGACAGCGGCGAAGCGACCCTCCTCGAGCACGGACGACGAATCGAAGGGAGTTTTTGATCAGCTCCGGCAGGAAGTCGAGAGTGCTAGCAAAGTGCTGAATCCTTTCCGGTGGTAGTCGCACCTGCGGGTTTTAAGAGTTTTCTTCCCGATTGTTTGATCCTATAACCGCCTCGACCACCATCCCGGGACGCAATCCGCCGTCAGAGATCACTTCGATTTCGATCTCGGTTTGTTCCGGTGCGTCCGACGCGCGGCTAACACGTGCAACTTTTCCGGAAAAGGTTTTTCCCGCCGCCCCCGCAGCGGTGAGAAGCGCCGTCATGCCCGCGCGAACCTCGGTGGCAGTCCGTGCGGAGGTCCTGCAGATTAACTTTAATCGATCAACGTCGGCGATCCTCAGAATCGCCGATGCTTCAGTAACCGTTGCACCGACATCAAGCCAGCGGTGAACCACCACCCCGGCTATCGGAGCAAGTATCCGCGCCCGACGCTCGAGTGCGCGATCTTGCGCCAGCATAGCTTCTTGTTGAGCAACTCGCGCTTGCGCCAATCGAAGTTGTGCGCGCGCCACATCAGTCTGCGCATTCGCTTGCTCCAAATCACGTCTGGCGATCAAGTTTTCGCGTAGCCATTCCTCGGCACGCGCCAATTCCCGTTCACTGACGGCGAGTTGTTCTTGGTTTTTCGTCCGATCGTCTTGAGCGCTTTGCAGCGCCGCTTCGAGTGCCTTGGTGCTTTGCATCCGATTGGCGGGCTCGATAACAGCGACGATCGAGTGGGCGCTCACGCGCTCGCCGGTCTTGAAGCGTATTGCGCTTATCTTGCCGGGGAGAGTGGACTTCACATCGATGGCGTTCAGGGGGGAAAGCTCGCCAGTCAGCCGTACTGTGGTCGGTTTGGCCTCGGCCGGGGTTTGCACCACTGGATTGGCTTTTTCCAACCTGCTCCACCTCGGAAGATCAGCCGCGCCCCACCAGCGTGCAAAAAGCGTTGCAGCGGCCAAACCACCCAAGACCGCCGCCGGCACCCAGTAACCGCGCCTCATGTGCGCGACCGAGCTATCATCTTGCGATCCCTCGGATCTGAAAAAGAAATCGGGCTACCGGCTGTTGGCCCGGTAGCCCGATTTCGGACGAGACCTGCTTGTCAACCCGCTTAACGCACTTTCTCCGAAGCGGACTCGATGCCCATGGGCGGCGCCGGCTGAGCCGTTTCTCTTCGCGCGCTGCCTCTGGAAGCGCGTAGCTTTGCCGGAAGCGCAATGAAGTACTCCTGGCACTTCTCGAGGTAGAGGTAGACCACTGGCGTAATGTAGAGCGTCAGAACCTGAGAGATAACCAAACCGCCCACTACGGCGATACCGAGCGGTTGGCGCGCTTCGGCGCCCGCGCCCCACCCGATAGCGATCGGCAAGGCGCCAAAAATCGCTGCCATGGTCGTCATCATGATAGGACGGAAACGCACTAATGCGCCCTCGTATATCGCCTGCGCCGGTTGTTTCCCGTCGTTACGTTGCCGTTCCAACGCAAAGTCGATCATCATGATTGCGTTCTTCTTGACGATGCCTATCAGCATGATCAAACCGACAAATGCGTAGATGCTGAGATCCATATTGAAAAGATAGAGTGCGATCAAGGCGCCCAGACCGGCGGAAGGCAATCCGGAAAGAATCGTCAGAGGGTGAATGAAACTCTCGTAGAGAATTCCCAAAACCAGATAAACGACAAAAACCGCGAGCGCCAATAGCACCCACAAGCTCTTGATGGACGATTGAAACTCCTGAGCCGTGCCTTGGAAACTGGTGCTGATGGTTGCTGGCATGGTCTCCCGCGCCAGGCGATTGATCTGTTCGACTGCAGCACCCAACGCGACCCCTTCACGCAAATTGAACGAGATGGTCGCGGAGGGCAGCTGACCGGAATGGTTTACGGACAGCGGCCCGACCGTATAATTCAGCGTCGCGAGAGCGCCGAGCGGGATCATCGGCTGCGCGGTCGAGTTTTGTGTGGCGGTGGACCGAATGTAGAGCATCGACAGCGCCGAGGGATCGTTCTGATATTTCGGATCCAGTTCCACAATCACTTGATACTGATTGTTCGGCGTGTTGATGGTCGAGACCTGCCTAGTGGCGTAGGAGTTCCAAAAAGCTTCCTCCAGTTGACGCTGGGAAATGCCTTGAGCGGTTATGCCCAGAGCCGAAGCTCGGTCGCGATCCATTGCCACTTGCAATTGTGGATTTTTCAGTTGGAGATCGCTGCTGACATCACGAAAATCCGGCAGCGCGCGCAAGCGGTCTTCGAACAATGCCGCATTTCGATAAAGCTCGGGCGCATCGGGGCTCTGTAAAGTAAACTGATACAGGCTGCGGCTAAGCCGCCCGCCAACCCGGATCACGGGCGGATTCTGCAAAGAAACTCGGATCCCCGGCACCCGTGCCAATTTGGGGCGCATTTGGCGGATCAACTCGTCCGCTCCGAGAGAGCGGCATGACTTTAGTCCAAAATACGTAGAACACACGAGCGGCCGCTCGGATCGCGCTTTAAGTTTTATAAAGATTCGGCCCGTATTGCCCGATAATCCCGACCCGCCGATTCCGACACTGGAGAAAAATGCTTCCACATTGGGATCTTTGAGCACAATGTCCGCGAGCTGCTGCTGATTGCGCGACATCTGTTCGAACGAAACCCCTTGTGCGCCTTCCGTATTAATCAGTATCTGACCGGTATCTTCGCTCGGAATAAATCCTTTGGGCACCAAACCAAACATATGAACAGTCGCGGCAAGGATCACCACTGACGCCAGCATCGTCGTTACATGATGGCGCATGACCCAGGCCAATGTGACCTCATACCCCTTGTTCATGAGATCGAGACAACGGCCCAGGAACAGGTACAACCGTCCGTGTTTCTCCTCCGCGGGCGGCCGCAAGTAACGGCTGCATAGCATCGGCGTAAGAGTTAAGGAGATGAAGCCCGATACTAAAATCGATACGCAGATCGTCACCGCAAACTCGCGCAGCAGCCGTCCGAGCATACCCGTCATGAACAGGATCGGAATAAAAGCGGCGACCAGTGAGATGGTCATGGAAATGATCGTGAAACCGATTTCCTGGGCGCCCTTTACGGCGGCTTCGTACGGCTTCTCGCCTTCTTCCATGTGCCGGACAATATTTTCCAGCACCACAATTGCGTCGTCCACGACAAAGCCGACGGCGAGAGTCAAAGCCATCAGCGACAGGTTATCGAGGCTATAGTCCAGCAAGTACATCACGGCAAACGTGCCGACGATCGACATCGGCAGAGCCAAGCTCGGAATAATCGTCGCGGACACGTTGCGGAGGAACAAGAAGATCACCAGCACGACGAGTACAATCGTACCGATCAGGGTCAGCTGGACGTCGTGCACCGAGTCGCGAATCGACTCGGTGCGATCGAAAAATACATCCAGTTTGACCGATTGCGGGATTTGCGCGCGCAAGCCTGGAAGAATCTCTTTGATCGCATCGACAACCCCGACCACGTTCGCCCCGGGCTGCCGCTGCACACCGAGAATGACCGCCTTCTTGTCTTTGAACCAGCTCGCAACCTGATTGTTTTCGACGGAGTCGATCGCTCTGCCGATGTCTTGGATCCGCACCGGCGCGCCGTTGCGGTAGGTCACGACCATGGACTGAAACGCGGCCGCGTTCAGCAGCTGCCCGTTGGAAACGAAAGTGTACGCGCGCGTCGGGGCGTTCAAGGTGCCCACCGGCAGATCAACATTGCTCCGCTGGATCGCCGCGACGACGTCGTCGAGACCGATTTGCCTGACAGCCATCTGATTCGGGTCGAGCTGCACCCGGACCGCATACTTCTGCGAACCAAAGACATCGACCTGAGCGACTCCGCTCACCATCGAAATACGCTGCGCCAGAATCGTCTGGGCAAACTCATCGACCGTCGATAAAGGAAGCGTATCCGACGTCAACGCCAGCAGCAGAATCGAATTGTTCGCCGGGTTGACCTTGCGGTAAGAAGGCGGTGTCGTCATGCTCGGCGGCAAGTCGCGCGCCGAGCGCGCGATCATCGATTGTACGTCCTGGGCGGCCGCATCGATATTGCGGCTCAAAGTAAACTGCAGGGTAATTTGCGTGCGGCCAAGTGTGCTCGTTGAGCTCATCGAGTCGAGGCCGGCAATCGTGGAAAAGTTCTTTTCCAAGGGAGTCGCCACGGATGAAGCCATGGTCTCGGCGCTCGCGCCCGACAAATTAGCGCTGACGGTGATCGTTGGAAAATCGACAGTCGGCAAATCGCTGACCGCCAGTGACTTGTAACCCAAAATCCCGAAAATCAGGATTCCCACCATCACGAGCGTGGTGGTCACGGGGCGCCGAATGAAAAGTCCAGAGATGTTCATGACGCACCTCGTTCATCAGTTTTGCTCTTGGTCTTACTCCGGTCTCCGCGTCCCTTTCGGCCTTCGCTACGCTCACCACCAGTGTTGGACGAATCGGCACTAGCAGTCTTAATCTCAACCCGAGAGTTAGGACCCAGTAAAAACTGTCCTTCACGGACAACGACCTCCCCCGGGGCTAGACCTTTGGTAATGATCGATTCGCCTTCCTGACTTTGGCCGAGGGTGACCGGCCGGACCTCGACCCGCTTGTCTTCTTTTACGACGAAAACTTGTTGCCCTTCAGGGCCGACTTGAATCGCATCCGAAGGAACCACAACCGCCCCTTCCTGCGTCGAGAGCGTTAAAGCAACGTTGGTATACTGACCCGGCCAAAGGCGTAAATCCGCGTTTTTAAACTCTGCCTTGAGTTTGATCGTGCCCGTGGTGCGGTCCACCGTATTATCGACAAAAGCAAGAACACCGCGTTCTGGGCGAGCTTGATCAGAGGGGAAAATAGCATCGACTCCAAGCGTGCCGGCCGCCATTCGCTGTTTAATATCGGCCAGGTACTGTTCCGGAACAGAAAAAGTGACATTGATGGGCACTAATTGGTTGATGACCAGCAGCGGCGTGCCATCATTCACGCGAACCAGGTTACCTTCATTGACGAGCAGACTCCCGACTCGGCCGTTCACTGGCGAATAGATATAGCAGTAACTGAGCTGGACTTTGGCATTGTCCACCGCCGCCTTGTCCGCATCGACCACCGCCTCCGCGGCATCCGCGTTGGTCTTGATTTGGTCGTACTGCTCTTTCGACACGTACTGCTTGTCCACCAATTCGCGGTATCGCTTCACCTGTTCGCGCCCGTTATTGAGCTGCGCGGCATCGCGCGCCAAATTGGCCTCCGCCTGCTTCAAAGCCGCTTCCAGCGGACGGGGATCGATCGTAAAAAGCAATTGTCCCTTCTTGACATCTTGCCCTTCTTTGAAATGCGCTTGGTTGATAATGCCGGTAACCTGACTTTTGATGGAAACCGTCGAATACGGCTCGACATTGCCGACCGCGCGAATTTGAACCGGGACGTTCTTTTGAACTGCGGTCGCCACCGTGACCGGCACCACCTCGCCACCCCGCGCGCGACCACTGCTACGGGATTGAGCGTCTGCTTTTTCTCCGCCGATGTTGTCCGAGTTTGTCTGCGCATCTCCCTGGGGTCTGTTGAGGGACCACGAGGAGTATTGCTGAAAACCAGCGAACCCGCCCACGACAATGAGAAGGCCAATCACCCAGAACGAACGTCTCATGCTGCGACCTTTTTGGCCCCCTACTTGATCGATCCTGGTTTCAAGACGCCGACCCGAGTATCGCCCATCGCGCGAGCGAGCTGGGCATCGGCGATTTTGTAGTCATAAATTGTCCGTATATAGGTAGTTTGCGCGTCAGTGTAAAGAGTCTCGGCGTCGGTCACTTCGATGATCGATCCGACCCCGACCTCATAACGCCCGCGGGCTAAATCGAGGTTTTCCTTTGCCGCTTTTGCCGCCGACTCGGTGGCGTTGATGCGTTCCTGGGTTTCCACCACCCTAAGGTAGCTCTGCTCGACCTCCAGCGCAATCTGCTGTCGGCGATCCTCCTCCTGGGCTTTGACATTGTAATAGTTATGTAGAGTCTCTTCGACTCGATTGGTGGTGCGAAAGCCATCGAAGATCGGAATATTCAGACTCAACTGAACTGACCATGTGGGCTGGAGCGGGAAAGTGTTGAGAGGGGTTTGATCGCTTACATGACGCCGCCCATAGCTGGCGTCAAAAATGATATCCGGCAAGTGGCCTCGGCGCGCCGTCGCAATCAATTGATCGGACGCGCGCCGCTGCGCGTCGAAGCTCTTTAACTCCGTGCGCGCGTCGAATGCGACGTCCCTGGCTCCCGCCAGGTTCATTGAGAACTGAATCTCAGGCGAGTCCTCCGCCACCGGTTGTTCGGGTAATCGCGGTGATCCCATAGCGTTTCGGAGCGTCACCCACGCCACCTTGACGGCGTTCTCGGCCGCAATCAGATCGGCTTGTGCTGTATAGAGGTTCGCTTCCGCTCGGGCGACATCAATTCTCGCGCGAGTGCCGACTTCGTAAAACCCTCGCGCTTGCTGGACCAGGAGTTCTCGGCTGCGCACCGTGTCTTTGCGCACGTTGACGAGTGCCTGCGCGCCCAAATAAACATAATAAGCCTGTTTGATGGATAGGATGATATCCTGATTGGTTGTCTCGTAGTCTTGTTTGGTCGCCTCCACCGTTTCGCGCGCTGCTTGAACATTTCCTTCGCGTTTACCAAAGTTATACAAGGTCATATTGAAAATCGCCTGGCTGGAAAACGCATCCGCCGCATGGTCATTGCCGCCATTCGTACTGCTCTGGGTGGTGCGGTACGAATTGCTCATGCTGATCGTTGGATAATACGCCGACATCTGTTGGCCGAGCACCGCCTGCTGTGATCCCACCCGCTCGCTCGCCGATCTGACTCTGGGATGATTATCCAGGCCGATGCGCACCGCATCCTCGATGGTTAGCAATTTGCCCGTCGGTGATACCGCGCTGGGCTGAGCCGGCGCTGCTTGCACTTGCATCTGGATTTCGGCCGCCGAAACCGTCACCGCAAGACCAAGCCAGCATCCGATGACGCAGGCGCTGGAGCGCAGTTTCCGGCTAAGGGTTCCCTCGGTCATACGGTTCCTCCTTAAGCGACGGCAAAATATATTGTTTTTGTGATCCGAAAGCAAAAACGGATAGAGATTAGCCGCGAGTAGCCGCGCCGAGCCGTGTTCTTGCGCGCTTATGGCCAAATCGCGAAGATCCTGAGCGGCGCGCCACTGCCGCTTGCTATCTTCATCGGCAGCGCGTAGATGGTTGCTCCTTTGGCGGGCAAGCGTTCCATTGCGGCGACGTTTTTTCATCTACCGCTTGCGCAGGTAAGCTCCACAGAACAAACAAGAACGATAAAGCGAGCAGCCATGTCATCTCATCCTCCAATGAATGCCTGAATGATTAGTGAGAATCGTTAGCGGTTCGCGCGAAGCGCCTCGAGTTGGCGCCGAGCATCAGCGAAATCGGGATTGATCTTGAGGGCGGTCTCGTATTCTCTTTCCGCGTCAGCGGGGCGCCCCGCATCGGCGAGCGCCCGGCCCAATTCGTAATGGGCCACGTCATCGTCCGGGCAAATCGTCAAGCCATCACGGTAAAGCGCAATCGTCTGCTCCCGATTTGTCGATTGCTGCGCTTTGTCAAAATAGTCGCGAAAAGCGCGGTTGCAATCTTGCTGTTTTTGGTCCTGAATTTGTTGCCCGGCGGCGAGAGCTTCCAATTCTTTGCGCTGGCGCGCGATCTCTTGTTCTTGCTCCCGGATCTGCCCCGCTTGTCGCTCTAACACCTCGGAGTTGCAAGCCGCCGCCGCGACCAGAACAATGCTGAGGAGAAATCCGTTGCCGGTGGATTTCATTTTTTATTCGACGCCGTGCAAGCCCAGATAAACTTTTTCGGCTTTGATCGGTAGATCTTTAATGCGTATGCCGACCGCATCATAGATCGCATTTGCGATCGCCGGCGCTACCGGAATCAACGCGCTCTCACCAATGCCTTTGGCGCCAAAAGGACCTCTTGGATCCGGCACCTCGACGCAAATCGGATCAATTGTCGCCGGCATGTCGCCCAGCGAAGGCAAAATGTAATCGACGAGATTCGGATTGATCAACTGCCCGTTGTCGTAGGCAATTTCTTCAAACATCGCCTGACCGATGCCGGTAATCGCGGCGCCGGCGAGTTGCTGCCGGCAGCCCAGCGGGTTGAGCGCCTTACCGACATCGACGGCAGTCGCGTATTTCAGCAGCTTGAACTTGCCCGTATCGACATCCACTTCCACTTCCGCTGCCCCGGCGGCGAGAAACCAAAACGCTGATGTACTCTTCTCGCCGTACTCGTCTTTCGTCGAAGTCTTGATTTGTCCTTCACCGACCAGAGTGCCGCCGCGCATACCGAAACGTTTGAACATCAGCTCGGCAAGATCCAGTTGGGTTTCCGGAAGGCGGACCTTGCCATCGGTGAAGGTGATCTTTTCTTCCGGAACGTTATACTCCGCCGCAGCGATCGCCGTCAGCTGTCGCTGAATATGCCGCGCCGCCAATTGCACGGCTTTGCCCATGTGAAAAGTAGAGCGACTGGAAGATGTCGTTAGATCGTAAGGCACCACGTCGGTATCAACACCAAGCACTTGAATTTTCTCTAACGGAATCCCGAGCTCCTTCCCGGCGATCTGGGCCAATACCGTTTCGGATCCCTGCCCCATTTCAACTGTACCGGTATATAAGGATAGGCTGGCATCTTCGTTGAGCTTGACCACAGCGCAAGAAATCGACGGCGTGATCGTCGCTTTGATCATGCAGGCGAGCCCCTTACCGCGCCGGGCACTGCCGATCGATGAATCTTTTCTGATTTTTGCATTGCTGGTCCCATCGGATTTCCATCCGATCGATTCCGCCACCCGGTTTAGACACTCTTTCAGGCCGATCGCGCGTAGAGTTTCTTCGGTGACGAATTTATCGCCTTCGTCGTAACCGTTCTTTTTTCTGATTTCGAGCGGATCTATCTGGAGCGCAGCGGCAATGATGTCCATCTGCGATTCTACCGCCCAGGCGGATTGTGACACGCCAAAGCCGCGAAACGCCCCTGCCGGAGGTTTGTTCGTGTAAACGGAATACGAATCGATTTTCAAATGGGGGATTTTGTACGGCCCCGCAGCGGTGTAACCCGATTTTTTTGCGACCCGGGGACCGATTTCCGCATACGCGCCCGTATCGAGATGAATTTCGCATTCCCGCGCCACCAAGGTGCCGTCGTTCTTGACGCCGGTCTTCATGCGAATCATCGCCGCGTGCTTGGTGATGGTGTAGAACACTTCCTCTCGCGAGAGCACGACCCGCACCGGCCGACCCGCTTTTTGCGCCAGCGCCACCGTGATCGGCTCCACTTTGGGATAAACTTTGCCGCCATAGCCGCCGCCCAAGTAAGGGACGATCACCCGCACTTTTGAAACCGGCACTTTGAAGATGTTCGCAAGCTGCGTTCGGACCACAAAAGGATTTTGCGTGGTTGCCCAGACGGTAATCCGTCCGCCGGGATCCACCGCAGCGATACATGCGTGAGTCTCGAGAAAGCTATGCTGGGTCGCCGGCAAGGTAAAGGTGTCCTCGAAAATACGATCCGCCTCGGCAAAGCCCTTTTCGATATTGCCACGGTTGAGCTTGAAATGGGTGCACAGGTTGGTGCCTTCGACCGGCTTCAGTTCAGCGAGATCAGCAAAGCCGGACTCCGGCAGCTTGACCGAATCATGAACCAGCATCGCGCCCGGCTTGATTGCTTCCTGCACATCGAGGACCGCTGGTAATTGTTCGTAATCGACCTCGATCGAAGCGATGGCCGCCTCCGCCGCATCCGCGGTAAGCGCCGCAACCGCCGCTACCGGATCGCCCATGTGCCTGACTTTTTCTGTGGCGACGATGGTTTGGTCTTTGAAAACCGGGCCGTAATAGGGCTCGATACCTTGATCGTGGAGAATATCGTCCCGCGTGAGCACCGCCACCACGCCCGGGATCTTCGACGCTCGCGAAGTATCGAGACTTTTGATTCGCGCGTGCGGATACAGGCTGCGCAGGATTTTCCCATGACACATCCCGGGCAGACTCATATCGGCGAGATATTGTGCACGGCCGGTCACTTTGGTTTCATAATCCAGCCGCCGAAAGGTCTTTCCGATATCGGCTAATTCCATTGACGATTCCAGAGTATTGCCGAACCCCTCACGCCTTACGCCTCACTCCTGACATTCTTGACGGCCTGAATGATTTCCTGATAGCAGCCACAGCGACAGAAATTTCCCGCCAGATAATCGCGAATTTGTTGTTCCGAAGGATGCGGTATCTCATCGAGCAGCGCTTTGGTCGTGAGAATAAACCCGGAGGTGCAATAGCCGCACTGCAACGCGCCAAATTCGACGAATGCTTCCTGCACAGGATGAAGCTTGTTGTGCTTGCTCAATCCTTCGATGGTCAAAACGTCGCAGCCATCGGCGTCCAGCGCCAGCATCGAGCAAGCGCTGATCGGTTTACCATTGACCAATAGGGTGCAAGCTCCGCAAACTTGGACATCGCAACCGAGCTTTGCTCCCGTCAGGCCAAAATGTTCGCGTACGAGATCCAAAAGCGTCAGGCGCGGCTCTACCTCAGCAGTCCTTTCTACGCCGTTCACTGTCAGCGAGATCGTCTTGTTCATTCCTTGTTTGAACTCTTGAATCGAAAATCCGAAACCTTCCTGAGCTGCGTCGCAGTATCAAAAATCAAAAATTTCTTAGTTTCTCACCGCCCGCTCGTACGCTTTTATGGCGGCCCGTTTTACCAAAGTCCCGACAATCGCGCGTTTGTACTCTGCCGATCCACGCAGATCGCTTATGGGATCGCATTCCTGCGATGCGGTCTTTCCTGCTTCAGCGGCCAATTCCAGTGTTATCCGTCGTCCCGTTAGACTTTCTTCGGCTTTTTGGGCGCGCACGGGAGTCGCGCCCACACACCCGAGCACGACGCGTGCGAGCTGAATAATTTCGCTGCCAGGCTCGAGTGTCAGTCTGACCGCCACGCCCGCCGCCGGTTTATCGACCACCGAGCTGCTGGAGAATCGCAGGTATTCAATTCCCGATTTTTTTGGCAGCAGTGGTAGCATCACTTCGGTAATGATCTCGTCATCCGCCAAAATGGTCGTGTAAAAATCTATGAACAACTCTTCAACGGGAACGATACGGTCGCCGATCGGGCCGGCGATTTTCACCCTGCCGTCGAGAGCGATGAAGATCTGCGACAAATCGGTGAGCGGCTCGCCGGACGCGAGGTTTCCGCCGACCGTTCCCATATGACGCACTCGAATGTTGGCGACTTCTCTCTCCGCGTCACAGAGGACCGGAAGTTTGTCACGCACCAGCGCTGAGGTTTCGAGCTCGCGATGCGTCACCAGCGCGCCGATCGACAGTCCCGCGTCGTTGCAGTGAATTCCCTTGAGCCCGGGGATCTTTTTAATGTTGATGAGCGCTCGGGGCTGATAAAGCCCCTGCTTCATCAGGATCGTGAGATGGGCACCACCAGCAAAAATTTTTGCTTCACCGCCGTTCTGCTTCAGGAGCGCGCAGGCTTCAGCGACGGTCGTCGGTTCGAGATACTCAAAATTTCGCATGCGCTGCTTGAATTGATGCTGGCTGCATCATGTATTCGTCATTCCGGCCAAGCTGGCGTTAGCTAGCGCGAGCCGGAATCCAGGCTTCGAAGGACCACCAGATTCCCGCTTCCGCGGGAAGGACAAGCGTATGGCCCTAAAAATATTCCCCCAATTCCTCAGGTCGAAGGTCAAAGATATTTCACCTTATCGACGCCCGGAATCTCGACCTTCTCGAATCTCCAGCGGTCCTTTATCGGTGCCGTCGCATCGATGCCCAATCCCGCGGTGACGCGCGCTTCCGGAC
>Ga0070670_100001570_pt1 | contig 18411 bp, 17 predicted proteins | sample KBSS63metaG_FD_64665 | JGI IMG/M metagenome (GOLD analysis project Ga0070670, IMG submission 64665) | Switchgrass rhizosphere microbial communities from Kellogg Biological Station, Michigan, USA - KBS S6-3 metaG | ecosystem: Host-associated > Plants > Roots > Rhizosphere > Soil ... | reverse complement strand
CCGTGCCGCCGCAGCGCTGCACGTTCTCGATCATGCGGCCGCCGAACACGCCGTTCCGGCACACGATCACCTTGTCGCCCGGGTCGATCATGTTGACGAAGCACATTTCCATCCCGACGGACCCGGGGCCGGAGACGGGAAAGGTGAGCGCGTTGTGCGTCTGGAACGCGTAGCGCAGCGACTCCTTGAGCTCCTCCATCATCTCGACGAACACGGGGTCGAGATAACCGATCGTCGGCTTGCCCATGGCGGAGAACACGCGCGGATGGATCTCGGACGGACCGGGCCCCATCAGATGCCGTTGAGGGGGATAGAAGGAAGAGATCCTTCTCTTCGGGGCGTAGTCCTGGCTTGACATGGAAAGCTCCTGGCGCAAATGACATTCGAGTTCGCGACGAACCGCGGCAAGGCAACCGAGGCGATGTATGCGGAGTTTAACAAGGTCGGACTATCGACGACTCCGCGTCGTCGCGAACGAGATCATCGCCGGCACTGGCAGTAAGTTAGCGACCGCACCGACGCGGTCGTCACGCGGCTCGCAATCTTCTCTTCCGCGGCGAGCGTCGCCTACGAACACGGCGTTAGCGCGCGGGACTCAACAACGAAGCCGTCAAACGATGTCGTACGACCTGCGCCACAGACAGTCGCGGCCCCGACCCGCCGGAGGGGCGCGCCCCACGAGACAACCGGCGCCGGAAGTGTTTTCCGAATACCCGGCCCAGTTGACAGCCGCCGGCGAGGAGTTTCGTGCAACGACCAGGATGCGGGGACGCAAGCGTCACTACCTCTGTCCCAAATGTGGCGCTCCGTTTGTCCGCGTGCACCGCCGATTCGCAGACCGGCTGCTGAGCGTATTCAATCCGGTGCGGCGCTACGGCTGCATCAATCAGATCTGCGCGCATGAAGCAATCGTGCGGAAGAGCTCGGGGTTCACCGAGAGACCCATCGTCGCGGTCGCCGGGCTGGTCGGCGCGGCGCTCGCCGGCGCGCTGCTGACGGGCCTTGGCTTCTATCTCGCGTCCGAAGCCTCGACTCGCGCCGAGGTGCGGGACGCCTACACGACCGTATTGCAGCCGGACGCCGCCGAACGGCCGGACGCCGCGCTGGCACTCCCGGTGTCGCGGCAGCTGCCTGAGCCCAAGTACGACACCGCTTCGATTCTGGACACCAACCCGGAACCGGGCGAACTCAGGGCGGAATTCGTGCCGCCCGTCCCGACGTTCGCTCCTGCCGCCGATCCGGCGCCGCCGGAAGCACAGCACTGACCGGGAATAAGTCCCCCCGATCCGCTGTATACGCGGCACGGCCGGTCGTTCGCGGCGAGAGACTGCACCGGCCGCCATCCGGTCACAAGGAGAACTCCATGCGTCGCACCACACTGGTTTGCGCACTGTCCGCGTTCGGGCTGAGCCTGCTCTTCGGGGCGAACGCGGTCGCGAAGGACGATGACAAGGGCAAAGGCAAGGGGCAGGACAGCATCAGGGTCCACCTGAAGGGCTTTGAGGAAGTGCCGGTCGTCGTGACCGACGCTGCGGGGGACGTCGATCTCGACATCGACGACACTGCGCCGTCGATCGCGTACCAGCTCACGTATTCGGGTCTCGAGGGCAACGTCACGCAGTCGCACATTCACGTCGGCCAGAAGAGCGTCAACGGGGGGATCGTCCTCTGGCTGTGCCAGACGGCCACGAATCCGGCTCCTCCGCAGGCGGCCGCGACTCCGCAGTGCCCCGGTCCCCACGGAGGCACCGTCTCGGGCACGCTGACCCCGAGCATGCTGGTTCCTCAGACCACGCAAGGGATTCCGGCCGGCGCTTTCGCCGATGTGCTGCGCGCGATTCGGGCCGGCAAGGCGTATGCCAACGTGCACACCAACACCTCGCCCGGCGGAGAGATTCGCGGTCAACTGCCCCATTGATCCAGCGTCATCAGGGGAGTACCGCAAACAGGGACCGGACGTCGGTCCCTGTTCTTTTTCCTGTCGCCTACAAGCTCCGCGGTGACGGCGCTTCAGTAGAAGACGGACGCCCGTCCAGCGCCCATGGTCGTCGGCGTGGATCCGCGAACGTTCATGCCCGATTGCGGCGACCCGCCGCCGGGCGCAGCTGCGTTCGAGCCCGGAACGGGCGCAAGCATTCCGCTGCCCCCGCCTTGGTTAGCGCCGCGGCCGCTGATGCTTCTTATGTCGAGGATCGATGCGGGATCGGCCGATCCGGCGGGCGCCGCACCGAGGACGCCGCTGCCGATGACGGCGCAATCCGGGGTATCGAAGAAAATGAACGTATTGCGCTGCGACCGCACGTTGCCCATCGCGCGGTCGAACGCCGGCCTCGCGAGATCGAACGGCGGGTAAATCGACTGGTACACGAGATTTTCGCGAGCGTCCCAGATCTGGAAGCAAGTGACGCCATAGGCAGGAACGCCGAGTGACACGAACAGCACCCCGAACGCGGCGGGAATCAGGCGCAGTCGCATGATTTTCCTTTCGATAGGCAGCAAAGGCGGGCCGACTTGCGTTACTTTGCGCCGGAACGCAGCGGGGAGCAATGAATGCCCGCGAGGAAACGCTAGCGAGGGAGCGGACCTGGATGAAAACGATACGCTGGGGAATGATCGGGTGCGGGGATGTTACCGAAAGGAAGAGTGGTCCCGGGTTCGCGAAGGCCGCGCACTCGGAGCTCGTCGCCGTCATGCGGCGCAACGGGGCGCTCGCGGAGGACTACGCGCGCCGGCACGCCGTGCCGCGCTGGCACGACGACGCAGACGCGATCATCCGCGCGCCGGACATCGACGCCGTCTACATCGCGACGCTGACCGACAGCCATTGCGAATACACGCTGCGCTGCGCGGCGGCCCGGAAGCCCGTGTACGTCGAGAAGCCGATGGCGATGACGCATGCCGAATGCGCCACGATGATCGCTGCGTGCCGCAAGGCGCGCGTGCCGCTGTGGGTCGGTTACTACCGCCGCGCGCTGCCGCGCTTTCTCGCCGTGCGCGACCTCGTGGCTGGCGGCGCCATCGGCGAGGTGCGGATGGTGCTGTCGCGTCAATTGCAGCGGCCGCCCGGTCCGGATCAATTCAACGGAGGCGCGGTCCCGTGGCGCGTCGACCCACGCTTGTCGGGTGGCGGGTTCTTTTTCGAAGGCGCGTGCCATACGTTCGATTTTCTCGATTTTCTGTTCGGGCCGATCGTCGACGTCCGCGCGTTCGCCGGCAACCAGGGCGGCGCGTATCGACCCGAAGACGTGGTGACCGCGACGTACCGGTTCGCTTCCGGAGTTTTCGGCAGCGGCACGTGGTGCTACACCGCGGACTGCGACGAGGAATACAACGAGATCGTCGGCTCGCGCGGCCGCATACGTTTCTCGACCACCGCTCCCGTGCCGATACGCATTTTGCGGGCGGAGGCGACGGAAGAGTTGCCGGTCGGCGATCCGGAGCACGTTCACCAGCCGCTGATCCAGACGATCGTCGACGAGCTGAACGGCCGCGGAGCCTGCCCCAGCACCGGTGAGTCCGGCGGAAGAACGGCGCACGTCATGGAGGCGATCCTCGACGAATTCCGCGAGGTTACGGCCGCCGCGCGATGAAGTCGATCTCGACGAGCGCGTTGCGTGCGAGCGCGGTCACGCCCACGCACGTCCGCGCCGGCAAACGGCCCGGCGAGAAGTACGAGCGATAGACCTCGTTCATGGCCGCGTAATCGCGCTCGAACTGCGTGAGATAAGCGCGCGCGACGACCACGTGCTCGAGGCGCAGTCCCGCACCCTGCAGCACGAGGATGAGGTTGTCCATCACGCGACGCGTCTGCGCTTCGATGCCCGCGGGGAGCGGCGCGCTGTCGTCGTGCGGGTCGGTCGGCATCTGCCCGGTCACGAACGCCCAGCCGTCCACCTCGACGAGGTGCGAGAACGGACCGACCGGTGCCGGCGCACCGGGAATCATCAGGAAACGGAGCTCGCCCAAGCGACCTCGCAGCAAACTGAAGTGAGCGTGAGAGCGATATTGTAGACTCCGCGCGAATGCGAATCCTCCTCACATCCGACCTGCACTACAAGCTGCGCCAGTACGACTGGCTCCTGAACGCGGCCCCGCACTTCGACGCCATCGTGATTGCCGGCGACCACATCGACGCGCAGTCGTCCCTTCCCGGCGCCGTTCAGATTGCCGCACTATCGGCGACGTTCGCAGCACTGGCGCAAAAAAGCCGTGTCCTCGTCTGCTCCGGCAACCACGATCTCAATGCATGGAACGGCCAAGGGGAGAAATTCGCCAGCTGGCTCGACCCGGTGCGCAGTGACGCCCTTGCGGTCGACGGCGACACGATTCGCATCGACGGCGTGCTGTTCACCGTTTGCCCGTGGTGGGACGGCCCGCACGCGCGCGACGACCTCGAGCGGATGCTCGAGCGCGCGGCGAAAGAGCGCAGCGGCGCCTGGATCTGGGTTTACCACGCGCCTCCGGAGGGCCTCCTGAGCTGGACCGGAAAGCGCCACTACGGCGACTCGGTGCTGCCCGAGCTCATCCGGCGCTTCTCGCCCACGGCCGTGCTGTGCGGGCACATCCACGAGGCGCCGTTCAAGTCCGGCGGCTCGTGGATCGACCGGATCGGCGACACGTGGCTCTTCAACGCCGGACGCCAGATCGGCGACATCCCTGCGCGGATCGAGATCGACCTCGGCCAGCAGGCAGCGCGCTGGATCTCGCTCGCCGGCGTCGAAGACCGCAGCCTTCTTCAGTAGTCGGGGACGTCCTTGCGCTGCGACCCCGGCTCGTACTGCGCCGGCTGCATGGCGATCAGGTTGCCCAACACCTGGTCCATCAGCATGAGATGCGTGTTGCTGTCCGCGTATTGGCGCTTGATGTCGACGAGGTAAGCGGTCAGCGCGGCGAGGCGGCGCGCCAGCAGTTGTGCAATCGCGTAGGTGAGGTCGGGGCGTTCCCGCACCGCGGTCGATGCGCGGTCGACGACGTGGACGGTGCTGTCCCGTGCAGCGACGACGCTCGCCGTCGACGCCGAGCCCAGCAACGCCGAGATCTCTCCCATGAAGGCGCCCGGCTCGCTGATCGTGACGACGCGAACGCCGTTCCGCACGACCTCGAAGGCGCCCGACTTCAGCACATACAGCCGGTCCGAGCGCGCGCTTTCCTCGATCAGCACCTCGCGATCGGAAAGTGCGAGTTCCGGCAGATCACTGCACATGGCGAGAACATCGTTCATGAAATCAGACCTTTCGGCGGGAGCGTCGGCATTCGAGCGTCGCCATGATGCGGCATTTCGACGGCGCGCGAAACGCACTTCCGCAAAAGAGCGCAGGCGCCTAGAATCCTCTGCCGAGCCGCGCACCACTGCTCGCTGCATCCGGACGACTCGACCGCTCGTACCTCCATCAGGAGTCGCACCGTGTCCGCCTACGTTGTCGTACAACTCGCACCCGCCGGCCCCGCAAGGCGGATGCGCGGCGAACGTGCCGAGCACCCCGCCCTTGCGCATCGCAAGGTGAAGCAACTTTTGACGGAGCACGGCGCGGAGCTTCTTGACACTGAAGCGCCAGCGTCTGCCGGCGATGTGTTCGCGACGATCGCCGTCCCGGATATGGGGTGCGCCCAGAAGCTTGCCGCGGCGTTGCGCGAGTTGGACGGAATCGAAACGGCATACGCCAAACCCGCGGAGGAATTGCCCTGAGGGTGGCATGTCTGCCCTTGGGGCTCGGTGTCTGGCCTGAGGGTGTGGAGTTTGAAGGCTGATTTGAAAGGCCCAGAGAAGGAGGAGCCATGGCTCCGTCGCTCGTCCGGCGGAGCGTCTTGCCGCAAGGAGAAGAGGCATGGCACAAAGGCGCAGTCGCAAAACCGCGAAACGCACCACGGCGGTCGTCGCCGGCGTTGCAGCGGAGCCGGAGCTTGTCGTCGTCATGCGTCCGCAGGCCGCATTCAGGGCGTCTGCCGGACGGTTCATGTCGGCGACCGGTGAGAAAGTAACCGACGTCGCGAAATTGCTCGCCCGTCACGGCGCGACGATGAAGCCGATCTTCGGCCCGACCGAGGAACGGGTCATGGCGCGGCAGGCGGCGCACAGCATGGCGGCGCAGGCGCCGATGGAGGATCTGTCGGTCTTCTACAAGGTCGAGGTCGCGGAAGAGCGCATGGACGAGCTGCAGGGCGAGCTTGCGCGGAACGAGCTCGTCGAAGCGGCGTTCGTGAAGCCCGGCGTCGAGTGTCCCCGCATCAACGACATGGCCGCGGCGCCGGAGGAGCCGCCGCCGGCGACGCCGGACCTCTCGGCGCGGCAGATCTATCTCAACGCTGCGCCGAGCGGCGTCGACGCGCGCTGGGCGTGGACGCAAGCGGGCGGCCGCGGACGGGACATCCGCATCATCGACGTCGAGGGCAACTGGCGCTTCACGCACGAGGACCTGACGCAGAACCAGGGAGGTGTGGTCGCCGGCAGCCCGCTCGCGGGCGTCGACTGGCGCAATCACGGCACCGCCGTTCTCGGCGAGTTCAGCGGCGACGTGAATGCGGTCGGCATCGTCGGAATCGCGTCCGACGCGGTGGTCAGCGGGTGCTCCCACGGCACGATCGGCTCCGCCGCCGCGATCAACCAGGCCGCGTCGCGGCTGCGCGCCGGCGACATCATCCTGCTCGAAATGCACCGGCCGGGCCCGCGCTTCGCGTTCGCGACCCGCACCGACCAGCGCGGCTACATCGCCGTCGAGTGGTGGCCCGACGACTTCGCCGCGATCCTGAACGCGACGAGCCGCGGCATCATCGTCGTCGAAGCCGCCGGCAATGGCGCCGAGAATCTGGACGACGCGCTGTACCAGACGCCTGCTGCCGGATTTCCCGCCGCTTGGCGCAATTCGTTCCGGCGTTCCAATCGCGATTCGGGCGCCATCGTCGTGGGAGCCGGCGCGCCTCCCCCCGGAACGCATGGCCGCGACAACGGCCCCGACCGGTCGCGCCTCGATTTCTCCAACTGGGGCGCGCTCATCGACGCGCAGGGCTGGGGCCGTGAGGTGACCACCTGCGGTTACGGCGATCTCCAGGGCGGATCGAACGAGGATCTCTGGTACACGGACACGTTCAGCGGAACGTCGAGCGCATCGCCGATCGTGACCGGCGTCATCGCGTGCCTGCAGGGCATGGCGAAGGCGCGCGGCAAGCCCGTGCTGACGCCCGCGCAGGTGCGCAACTGCTTGCGGTCGACCGGCTCGCCCCAGCAGGACGCGCCGGGCCGCCCCGCCTCGCAGCGGATCGGCAACCGTCCGGATCTGCGGGCCCTCGCGACGTGCGCCTTCGGCAAGGGCAAGGAGCTCGCGAAGGAAGCGACCAAGGAGCTGAAGGACGGCAAGGAGGTGAAGGAGTTCGTCAAGGAGAAGGAAGTCAAGGAGATCAAGGAGAAGGAAAGGAAGGAACTCGTCAAGGAGACGAAGGAGATCAAGGAGAAGGAGGTCAAGGAGATCAAGGAAAAAGACAAGGAAAAGGAGAAAGACAAGGACAAGGACCTGGTCGAGAACAAGCTGGGCGAAAACGTCATCGGCATCCGGCCGACGAGCGTCGACGGCGGAGACGACACGCAGCAGCGGCTCGCGTCGCTCGAGCAGTCGGTGCAGCAGCTCGCGCACTTCATCGGCACGGAGCTTCGACCCGATCTCTCACGCTCGGCGCTTTACGGCAGCAGCCAGGCGGCGAAAGACGAAAAGGATCTGAAGGACGCCGAGAAGCTTTCGGAAGCGTAGGAGCGTGACGGATCCCGCGGACCGCGCCGCGGGGTCGTTCCCTCGAGCGCCGCTGCGATGATCGTCATCCTGTGCCATCCGGGCGATCTGTCCGCGCTGTGGCTCGCCGGATCGATGCGCGAGCTCGACGCCGCCGTCGAGCTCGTGACCGTCGAAGAGCTCGTCTACAGCCGGCGCATCGTCTATCGGCTGAGCGATTCCGGCAGCTCCGGCAGCATCGTGCTTGCGGACGGGCGCACGCTGCGCCCGGAGATGATCGCGGGCCTCGTCAACCGCGTTTCCTACGTGCCGACGCAGCACTTTGCGAACGCGCTGCAAACCGACCGCGCCTACGCCGAAGCGGAGTTGAGCGCCTTCCTGCTCGCGTGGATCAACGGCGTTGCCGGGCGCGTCATCAATCCGCCGGTGCCCTTCGCGCTGGGAGGCGCGGCCTTCACGCTGCCGGCCCTCATGCACTTCGCGGCGATGGCGGGATTGCCTACGTGCGGCTATCGCGCCAGTGCGGAGCCGCGCGACGAAGCTCGTCCTCCGCCCCCGCCGACGCACGCCGCCGTCGTGTTCGACGGGCGAACCTACGGCACCCTGTTGCCGCGCGCGCTGCTGGACGGCTGTCGTCGCTTCGCGGCGCTCACGGGTGCCGCGCTCGCGCAGATCCAGTTCCATCGATCGGCTGGAGAAAATGGAGAAGCGCATGCGGGCTTTCGCTTCGTCGGCGCGTCGCCCGCCGTCGACTTTCGCCTCGGCGGCAAGCCCCTCGCTCGGGACCTTGCCCGAGCTTTCGCGCGGAGCATGGCCGCATGATCCTGGTCGCCGGCATAGGAAGCGAGCGTCCGCTGGCGCTCGTCGCGGAAGCGCTCGGAGCGAGCGGTGCCGATCACCGCGTGCTGGATCAGCGCCGTGCAAGCGCGGCGAGCCTGACGCTCGACATCGCGGACGCCGACGCAGGGGGTGCGATCCGCGGAACGCTGCTGATCGACGGGGAATCGATCCCCCTCGATGCGATCCGTGCGATCTATCTGCGGCTCATGGACGACGCCGTCCTGCCCGACGTGGCTCGGTCACCGCTCGATTCCACCGAGCGCATCCGCAGCCGCCGCCTGCACGAGTTGCTGCACTGCTTCGCGGACATCGCTCCCGGCCGCGTGCTGAATCGACCTTCGGCTTCCGCGTCCAATCATTCGAAGCCGTTCCAGGCGCAGGCGATCCGCGCGGCCGGCTTCGACATTCCGGAGACGCTGATCACCAACAACGTTGCGGCGGCGGAGGAATTCATCGAGCGCGCGTGGGACGAAGACGGCCACGTGATCTACAAGTCGGTCAGCGGCATCCGCTCCATTGTGCGGCGCGTCGGCAAGCAGGATCTCGAGCGTCTCGATCGCATTCGGTGGTGCCCGACGCAGTTCCAGCGCTTCGTCGCGGGAACCGACATCCGCGTGCACGTCGTGGGCCGGTCGGCGCTCGCGGCTGCCATCGAGAGCGAAGCGACCGATTACCGCTATGCGGCGCGCGACATCGGCGTCGAGCCTGCGATCCACGCCTGCGAGCTCGAGCCCGAGGTCGGCGCCCGGTGCGTTGCGCTCGCCGACCGCCTCGACCTTCCGCTCGCCGGCATCGACCTGCGGCGCACACCGGAAGGCCGTCATGTCTGCTTCGAAGTGAACCCCAGCCCCGCGTTCAGCTTTTACGAGGAGCGCGCGAAGTTGCCCATCGCGGATTGCATCGCGCGCTATCTGGCGGGGGAATCCGACTGATGCGAACTGAGGTACATTGACCCGCATGAATGCCGATTCCGTCGCTGCCCCGCCTTCGTGGCGCCGCGGGCTGATCCGCGCGGCGATCACGTTCGTTGCGCTGCTCATCGTCGTCGCGGTGCTTGGGTTCGTCGTCGTGCCGCGCGTGGTCAAGGCGAAGCTCGAGGCGTACACGAGCGAAGCGACGGGCCGCAAGGCCACGCTCGGCAAGGTGGAGTTCAATCCGTTCACGCTGCGCGGGACGCTGACCGATTTCACGCTGGCCCACCGCGGCTCCGAGCAGACGCTCGCTCACTTCGACGCGCTCGATGTCGAGGTGTCTCCGGCAACGGTCTGGCGGCGTGCGCCCGTGCTCAATGCGATACGTCTCACGAAGCCGACGATCTCGCTCGGCCGCAACGCCGACGGCACCTACGACATCCAGGACCTGATCGACGCGTGGCTCAAGCCGTCGAGCGATCCGACGCCGCTGTTCTCGCTCAACAATATCGAGATCGAAGGCGGCGCGCTGTCGCTCGACGACCGCCTGCTGAAGAACAAGGTGGCGGTCACGAATCTCGCCATCGGCATTCCGTTCCTTTCGAGCCTCCCGCACGACGCCGAGATCCGCGTGAATCCCCGGCTGGAGGGTGTCGTGGAGGGCGCGCATTTTCTGCTCAAGGGCACGACGTCGACCCCGTTTGCCGATCACAGGGAGGCGACGCTCGACGTGGACTTCGACGCGCTCGCGCTGGCCGAGATCGCGCAGTACGTGCCGCTGCCGCGCGGTCTCAAGCTCAAGGACGGCGCGCTCACGACGAGGCTCAAGCTCGCGTTCGTCACGGACAAAGGCGAGGCGCGCACGGCGACGCTGTCGGGCGTCGCTCGCATCGACCGCTTTGCCGTGGCGCGAACCGACGATTCGCCGCTCGCCAAGGCCCGCTCCATCGTCGCCACGCTCAACAAGCTCGATCCGATCGGACGTGCGATCGTGCTCGATGGCGTCACGGTCGATGCGCCGGAGCTCGCTCTCGAGCGCGCAAGCGACGGCGTTGTCGAGATGCGGCGGCTGTTCGGCGGGGAGGCCCAGACAGCCACCAAGCCGTCCGGCCCCCCGACCCCGCGCGTGGCTTGGTCGTACGCGATCGGCGAGCTGCACCTGACGGATGGCAAGATCCGGGTCGCCGACGAAGGCGTGTCACCGGCGTTTCGCGTCGCGCTGGCGAATGTCGGCATCGAAGGCAAGAAAATCGCTTCGAGCGGCGATGGGGGATCGTTGGACGTGGCCTTCGATTCGGAAGCGGGCGCCCATTTCGGCGGCACGGCCAATGTCGACATCGGGAAAGGCACGGCGCACGGTCACTTTACGCTGACGAAGTTCCGGCTGGCGGAGCTCTACCCCTATTACGCCGACGCGCTCAATCTCGACGTCCGTCGCGGCGAGCTCGATCTTGCGGCCGACTTCGACACCGCGTGGTCGGGCGCGCCCGTTCAGCTCACGCTGGCGGAAGGAGCGGCGACGCTCGGCGACGTGGAGTTGGCGGTGCGCGGCGAGCGCGATCCGCTTTGGCGCGTGCCGAAGAGCGAGCTCGCAGGCATCGCGTTCGATCTCGCCAAGCGCACGGTGGTCGTGGATCGCCTCGAGGCGAAGCCCGTGTCGCTGCGCGTCATTCGTCACGCCGACGGCGACGTCAACTTCGAGCGCCTCCTTCGCGCGAGCACGCCACCGGTCGCGAGCAACAAGCCAGCGACGGCCGCCGCGGACGGAGAGTGGGACGTCGCGGTGCGCAAGCTCGTGTTCGAGCGGCTCTCCGCCGATTTCGCGGACGAGGCGCAGCAACCCCCGGTGAAGCTTTCGATCCAGGATGCACGGATCACCGCGGAGAATTTCGGCAACGCACGGGGCAACAAGGGCACGATCGATTTCACGGCGCGGGTTGGGCCGCAGGGGCGCGTGCGCGGCGCCGGCGCAATGGCGACGCGGCCGTTCGCCATCGACTGGAAGATCGATGTCGCGCAAATCGACCTGCTGCCGCTGCGCCCGTACTTCGAGGCGCAGACGAATGTGAACGTCACGAGCGGCGCCGTCGGCATCAAGGGACGCCTGCGCTACGGTGCAAGCGCGCCGGGGGGACCTGTCGCGGCGTTCAGCGGCGATGCGGCGATCACCGATTTCGGCGCGCTGGACCGGCCGACGCTGCAGGAGCTCGTGCGGTGGAAAACCTTGAACGTCTCCGGCGTGGACGTCGCCGCTGCACCCCGCAAGATCGCGCTGGGAGCGATCGCGCTCGACGACTTTTACGCGCGAATCATCGTCAATGCGGATGCGACGCTCAATCTGCAGCGCCTCCTTTCGCCGTCGCGCGTCGACGTCGCACCGGCGCCGGTACCGGCGCCGACGCCTGCAGCGAAGCTGTCACCTGCATCATCGTCGACCGGCGCAACAAAGCCGGCCGCGTCACCGGCAACGACGACGACGTCGACCGCGCCGGGCGCAACCGCCGCCGCGGCCGCAAAGCCGACGACGGACGAATCGGCGATCTCGATCGGCGACATCAAGGTGAGCCGCGGAGACGTGCAGTTCTCCGACTTCTACATCAAGCCGAACTATTCGGCTCACCTCACGGACGTGTCCGGCAACGTGTCGGCGCTCTCTGCGACGCAGGCGGGTAAAGTCGAGATGGCCGCGCGCATCGGAAACGTCGCGCCGGTCGAGGTGCGTGGCACGGTGAATCCGTTCGCGCCGGCCTTGACGCTCGATCTCACCGCGAAGGCAACGGGCGTCGACCTGCCGCCGCTTTCCACCTATTCGGGCAAGTACGCGGGCTACGGCATCACCAAGGGCGCGCTGTCGTTCGACGTCCATTACAAGATCGACAACCGCCGCCTCACCGCTTCCAACAAAGTCGTGCTCGACCAGCTCACCTTCGGCGATCACGTGGACAGCCCCTCGGCGACCAAGCTGCCGATTCTACTGGCGGTGGCGCTGCTCAAGGACGGCAACGGCGCCATCCATCTCGATCTGCCGGTGCAGGGGTCGCTCGACGACCCGGAATTCTCCGTGTTCGGTATCGTCGTACAGATCATCGTCAACCTGATCACCAAGGCCATCACCGCGCCGTTCGCGCTCATCGGCGCCATTGTCGGCAGCCATGCCGACGAGCTCGCGTACATCGAATTCACGCCCGGCCGCGCGGACTTGTCGCCGCCCGCCGAGGCGAAGCTGCAGGCGCTCGCGAAAGGGCTTGCCGATCGGCCTGCGCTCAAGCTCGACATCGCGGGTCGCGGAATTCCCGACGCCGATCGTGAAGGCCTGAAGCAGGTTGCGCTCGATCGGGCGATCCGCGCGCAAAAGCAGAAGGCGCTGATCGCCAAAGGCGACGCCGCGCCTTCGCTCGATGCGTTGACGATCGATGCAGCCGAGCGCGCAGAGTTTCTGGCAGCGGCGTATCGGGACGCGAACCTGAAGGACAAGCCGCGCAACTTCATCGGCTTCGCCAAGGACATTCCGCCGGCGGAGATGGAAGCGCTGCTGCTTGCAAGCTACGGCGTCGACGACGAAGCGCTGCGCACGCTCGCGAATCAGCGCTCCGAAACCGTCAAGGACTGGTTCACAGGCAAGGGCGGCATCGCGTCCGAGCGGATGTTCATCGTCGCCCCCAAGTTGAGCGCGGACGGCATCCAGGACAAGGGGCCGCCGACGCGCGTCGACTTCGCGATCCGCTAGATCGCAGCCCGCGTCACCGCGATGCCAGGCGTCGGGTGAGCGCGGAGCTCCAGTCCAGGAAGCGTCCCCATGCGGGCGCCGACGTCTCGTTGACGAAGTGATCGGCCTGGAACACGACGCTGAACGGACGCGGCACCGCGTGTCGCTCGGAAACGATCCGCACGTTGATGAACGAGCTCAGGTTGCTCATCGCCTGCACGATCTGCCGACCCGCTTCGTCGCGCGCCTGCGCGGTGGTCGAGCCTCCCGCGCGCGCTTGCTGGCGCTTGCTGAGGCCAAGGGAAAGCGAAAGCTCGGAGAGCTGCTTGCGCCGCGTCATGTAGCCGCCCGAAACGACAATCGTCTTGATCCGGTACGGATTGCGCGTCCATTCCTTGTTGATCTGCTCCGCGAGCTTGCAGGCGCGGTCGAGGACCGACTTGGCGCGGTCCCGGGTCATCGGTGCGACCACGCGCGCGAGCGCGCATTGGCGGAAGTGACGCGTGGGCAAATATGCCCCCGCGCCGTTCGGATGCAGCAGGCCGCCGGCGAGGAACGCGCTGAGGAGCACCGCGGCGCCGGCCTGATCGGTGCGGAAATCCTCGCTCAGCGTGCGGACGTCGATTCGGTGCTCTTCGGGCGATAGCCTGGAAAGGCGCGCGAGCGTTCGCTCGGCGCCGGCGCGAAGCGCCTCGGCTTCGATCCCGAAGTAGTCGCGATCGGCGACGAGCCGCGGCGATTTAGAGCCGGATGAATCGAGGTTGATCTGCGCCGCCTCTGGCGCGCCGAGGATCTCGGTACCCCCGGTCACGGTTTCCAGTGCGGCCGCTTTGCGGGCTGAACGACGCGAATCAGCATCTCGCGACGAACGCGCCGACGAATCACGCTTCAATAATGACAAGCCCACTTGGCACCTCCGCCGTTGAGGCCGCGGGCAGTGACGTGGACTCGATGGCGCGCGAGCTTCGGGCGACATCTTGCTTGACGACGGAGCCGAGGAAGAAATCCACTGCCCCGCCGGCAACCCCGCTACCCAACGACAGCTGCTGTTTCAGTCGTGGGCCGGAGGCTTTGCGTCACTGCCTTGCGACAGTTTTGCCGATGACGAACAACTCTGCGCCGAGTCTAGCGTAACGACATCGGCTGTCAAGCATTGCACCGGGCGAACCACGGCGCGACTTGCGACGCGGCCCGAATTGCAACGTCGAAGCCTGTCGGCTACAAGTTGTCCAGCGTGCTGCGTCGCAGCCTTCGGTCGCGCGTTACGATCTTGCCTTGCGCGAGCGACGAGCGAGAGTGACGAAGCGATAGAGATGGCAGCGACTTTTCCGGAACGCATCGTGTGCCTCACCGAGGAGCCCACGGAGGTGCTGTACGCGCTCGGGGAAGAGCGGCGCATCGTCGGCATCTCGGGCTTCACCGTGCGCCCCGCGCGCGCCCGACGCGAGAAGCCCCGGGTGTCCGCTTTCACCAGCGCGAAGATCGACGCGATCCTCGCGCTCGAGCCAGACCTTGCCATCGGTTTCTCGGACCTGCAGGCGGACATCGCGCAAGCGCTCATCAGGCAAGGCGTCGAAGTGTGGATCAGCAACCATCGAAGTGTCGGCGCGATCGTCGGTTATGTGCGCCGCCTTGCGGCGATGGTCGGCGCCGACGCGCAGGGAGTGAAGTACGCCGCCGCCCTCGAGCGCCACATCGACGAAGTGCGGAAAGCTGCGGCCCGTCTCACCCGGCGGCCGAAAGTCTATTTCGAGGAATGGGACGACCCCCAGATCTCCGCGATCGCGTGGGTCAGCGAGCTGATCGGCATCGCCGGCGGCGACGACATCTTCCCCGAGCGCGCGCGGGCAAGCCTCGGCCGCGATCGAATCGTCGCCGACCCGGCGGAGGTCGCGACGCATGCACCCGACATCATCGTCGGCTCATGGTGCGGCAAGAAGTTTCGGCCCGAGCGCGTTGCTGCGCGCAACGGCTGGCAAGGCGTCCCGGCCGTGCGCGACGGCGAACTGCACGAGATCAAGTCGCCGATCATCCTGCAGCCGGGCCCGGCCGCCCTGACCGATGGCCTGGACGCGCTGCACCGGATCATCGGCGCATGGGCGCTCCGTCACGCGACTCCGTCGAGCTCTTGATCTTTCCGGCGCAGGAAGAGCCATTGCCGCTACGGCTTGCTCCAGTATTTCGCCCGCTCCGCGATGATCCAGCGCACGCCTCCGCGCGGGTCGGGCACATCGCCGCGATAGCGTGGAATCATGTGCAGGTGCAGATGCGGCACCGACTGGCCGGCGGCGGGGCCGTCGTTGATGCCGAGATTGAACCCGTCCGGCGCGTGCTTCTCCGCGATTATCCGATGCGCCTCGTCGGCGAGCCGCAGCATCTCCTCGCGTTCGGTCGCCGTCGACTCGAAGAACGACCCGACGTGCCGACGCGGAACAACCAGCACGTGCCCCGGACTTACCGGATGGGTATCCCACAGCACCCTCACCTCGTCCCCTTCGATGAGGATCTGATCGGCGGGAGGGGCACAGAACGGACATGGCTTGGAAGCGGCGGACACGGACATTCCTCGATCGGCGCGAGCCGGCATTTTGCGCGTCACCGCGAAGGGGTGCAGCGCGTGGAAAAATGAAATCCCACCCGAACGCGTAGGAGTTTGCGATTCCGGCGGTGGTGCCGGCGGGAGTACTCTCGAAGCATGTTCCACCACCTCGCGCCAACGATGGTTCCCCGCTCGCCGAACCCCCCTTCCGATCGAAACGACGAAGCAACCCGAAGAGAAACCATCAAGCTCCGCACCCGGCTGGGCGATCAGCTGATCGATGTGCGGGTACTCTGCAAGCGCGCGGATCGCATCCAGATCATGCTGCAGGAGGGCGCGCACAGCGTTTTCTGCGAGCTGAAACCGACGGCTGACGCACGGGCCTACGCCGGCACGTCGCTGGGTCGCGAGATCATCTACGAGCGCAGCCGGAAAGACGTCGAGGCAGAGATCGCGAGCCGCCCTGCGAGCGACAGCGACGCGCCGTCCTGGTGAATCGATTCCAGCAGCGTCGCTGGCGCGCCGGGCGCCAGAAGTCCGGCCGGCGGCAACGTTCACAGCCGGGTATTCACGCCGGCAGCTTCGCGCGCCGCAGCGCCTCGGCCCACACCCTGCTCGTCTCGAATCCGCGCGCCGGCGAGCGCGCGAGATAGCCGCTCACGGTGAGCGAAGGATCGAGCGCGCGCAGCTCCGCGACCGTGTCGCGCGCCTCGTCCATGCGCCCCAGTTCCGACGAAGCGATGGCGATCACCCGCAGCGTCGACGCATGGGTGCGATTCGCCCGCAACGAACGGCGCGCCAGCGTGATCGCGAGCTCGTACTCGCGTGCGGAGAGCGCCGCCGTTGCCGACAGCGAGTCGTAGTAATACCGCCAGGGATCGAGCGGCGACAAGGACACCGCGCGCTCCGTCTCTTCCATCGCTTCGCGGCCGCGTCCCTGGAACGCCCAGAGCGTGCCCCGGTGAAGCCACGCGAGGCCTGCATTGGGGTTGCGCTGCAGCGCGAGATCGTAGCTGTGCTTTGCGACGTCGTGCTTGCGCAGCAGGTTCGTGTGAACCATGCCGTTGACGGTGAGGGCGAGCGAGTCTTCCGCGTCCAGGTCGAGCGCGCGATTCACGCGGTCGAGCGCCGCCGCCGCTTCGTGCTCGAGGCTGTCGAACCAACCCTGCGCGACGCGGAACACGTGCCACTCGGCGAGGTACGCGTACGGCGCCGCGTAGCGCGGATAGCGCTCGATCAGGTGCTCGAAGGCGCGGCGGCTCTTGTCGAAGTCGCGCCGGTCGGTTCGGTGCATGAGGCCGATCCCGCCGAGGAGGAGCGTGCCCGCGTCGAGCGTCGGCAACGCACGCGTGGCCGTCCTTGCGATCTCGTTGCTCATGATCGCCTGGCTCGCGCCCGCGACGATGGAGTTCACCAGGTCGTCGTCCTGCGCGAGGAGGCCGCTCACCCGCGCGCGAAAGCTCTTCGCCCACATCACTTCGCTGTTGCGGGTATCAGCGAGCTCGACGTTGACGACGAGCGCATCGTCCGCCGCCCGATAGCCACCGGACAGCACGTACGTCGCGCCGAGATGCGCACGAACGTCCTCGAGCTTCAGTCTGCGCCCCCGGAACGCCGTGGTCGACAGCCGCGAGACCACGCGCAGCTCCGGCGCCTGCGACAACGCCGTGATGACTTCGTCGGCAATGATCTCGCCGACGGGCAGCAACTCGCGGCTGCCCGCGCGCATCGCGAACGGCACGACTGCGAGCGTCGGATGGAGCCGCATGCGATCGTCCGGCAGCGGAGCGATGACGTTGCGCGGCCCGAGCCGGTACGCCCGCACCGGATTGGCGATGTTCTTCAGATGGCAGCTGCCGAGATCCTCGATGTCGCCGTCGAGGCCGGCCGTCAGCGCATCGCGCGCGGCGGCAGAGACGACGGTCTCGCCAGGCCCCGCGAGCGCCGCCAGGCGCGCAGCCACGTTGACGCCGTGACCGTAGAACGCGACGTCGTCCGTCAGGATGTCGGCTGCATGGATGCCGATGCGCAGCAGCACGCGGTCGTCGGGCTGGAGATCCGCCGAGAGGTCTGCACAGCGTCGGTGCAACGCTCGCGCGCACGCCGCGGCATCGCGGGGGTGGCTGAAGTCGAGCATCAGCCCGTCGCCCAGCCGTTGCAGCAGGTGACCCTGGTTTCGCGGGACGATCTCTTCGGCGGCTTCGAGCAGCAGCGCGCGCATGCGCCGCGCCGCGGTCAGCTCGTCCCTCTGCATGAGGCGGACCGACTCGACGATGTCCGCGAAGACGACGGTTCGGGCGGTGTAATACAGCGCGCTTTGCGTCGGCCCGTCGGTGCCTTCGTTGTCGCCCTCGATACCCATGGGTGGTGTAAGCCGCGTCACAACAATTGCCATCGACGAGCCTATTATGATGCATTGGCAAGATCGCCGCGCAAAGGGGTGCGCGCGGCGTGGTGGTCACGAGAATCCGTTTGCAATGGGGGAGAAGTGACGCGCAACCGCGATCTCGTCCTGATTCGCAAGCTCTGCGGCCTTGGACTGCCGGCGCAGACGCTCGCGCCCTCGCTGCTGCCGGCGTTGCGGCAGGTCATACCGGCGCATTCCGCAGCCGTGTTCTGGGTCGACGAGCGCTTCGAGATGACGGGGCTTTACGCCGAGCGGCTGCTGCCGCCGGACGCGATGGCCCGCTACTACGA